>Ga0308160_10000471_pt1 | contig 77225 bp, 96 predicted proteins | sample PhyFR1_FD_201036 | JGI IMG/M metagenome (GOLD analysis project Ga0308160, IMG submission 201036) | Phyllosphere microbial communities from UC Gill Tract Community Farm, Albany, California, United States - DLSLF.R1 | ecosystem: Host-associated > Plants > Phyllosphere > Unclassified | place: USA... | reverse complement strand
ATTACTGCATTGCCGAAGATAGGTTGAGGATAGGAACCGGCAAAAGGACAATTCCGCCGGAATCATCTACCGCTACCGCACCGACTTTTGAAGTTCACCCACCCTACATCACTACATTCTCGCAAGCGTACAATCATCGATAATGACAGAAGCACCGGCTCGACTACCTTCTAGCCGTCCGCAATATAATTTGGGCTCGGACAAGTACAGCACGAGTATCAAGATCGACAAATGGGCGATTACATCTACGAAGAAACCAATATTGAATGGTCCAGAGATTGAAGCGTACGTCCAGAGACTTCTTACGACGACCTCGAAGCCTCCAACGAGACAAGAGTGGATATGAGAGTGACTACTAATCTTCTAGAGCGGAGAAGAGATTGAACCTCCCATTACCAGAAATGACATTTGGAAATAACTCCCTCTTGTGCACATATAACGACGGCTCAAATGAAGTGTCGATGCGATTCAACGGTATCGAAGCGTTATCGGAAGTAGGCGTAGGTGAGGGATGGGAGGAAAGAGTTGGAGGTGGCGTATTGGTTGCCATGGCGGAGAGCTGGGGGAAGAATCGGTACGCCTGACGCCCTACTTCTTCTTCATACCCCTCGTTCACGATGTCCCTTCATCCTCCACCAGTTGCAGCAAGATCGCCGAGGTCGAGATGGACGAGGTAGTGACAAGGCACAAGAGAACTGATGATAGAACGCAACCCAGTCAATTACTTTCCGATACGCCGCTACCTGCCCGTCCTGTCAAACCACACGATTGGACATATTCAAGTTGTCATACAGGTCAGATTGCCGGTCCTTCAGTATGTCTCCTTATCCCTCATCCCCTTCTTTCTCCTGTGGCCTCTATCCCTACTCGAATGCCCAATCAACTTATCAGCTCCTTGATCAAATTATCTAGTGTAGAAACAAGGCTGACTATCAGAAATTCATCCCCTCTACAACACATGAGATCCCGATAACATTCCTGGCTCGACAAGACCCAGTCCTGGATCAGATACTATATTACGCGGATGTTCCTCTCTTCGAAGATGAATTGCACGACAATGGGGAATCTATATTGAATGCAAGGATTGTAAGTCCTCTTTTCATATGTTCATCCCCCTCCCATGAGTGGGCAAGAGACTGACCGACAGCGAGTGATGCCCCATTCATTCTTCATCCTGTACCGATTGTTCTTACGTGTCGACAACGTCTTGTTCAGAATATATGATGTTAGGACATATCACAAATTCGGAAGTGGAGAGGTCATAAAGGAATCATTAGGTATGGAAGCGGGTTACGAGACGATCAAAAGCGTATGTCTTCCTTATACCCCTGCCACAGAGATATAGATGGCTGACAATCAGAAACTAGACCAACCACACGATTTATCACCATTGACGAATCCAAACTTTGTGTCACAAGCCCTAACACGTATGGGCGATCCCGCATTACATTCATGCGAGAAAGTACAGGGTAAACCATGGCCAGGATTAGGGAGACGAGTTGAGGTGATGACCCTACCACATGGGTTGGAGGGAATGAAGGATATGTCCATATAGCTTCCCTCCGTACTTCCAACCTCATAGACGACGAGAACCATGCTTATGCATCACAAGTACTCCTCGACTGCTGAGTTATAAGGGTTCAATTGTTGCTGTTGTACGCTGACGGACTCTTCCGGTCGGTATGGTCTCTAGCATAGCTCAGCATTTTGCTTCCGTTTACGGAGACTCCATTGCAACGCCAGACGACTGCCATCAAATGCGTAAATCTCGGTAACTTATGTACATGTTGTCATGACTACCGACTCGGCTGCCGGGCAGCCTTCGGAGCATGGTAGATTCCTAGCGGCACCGGTGAGTCTTAGTGACCATATCAGATCCACACTGACGAGTCTAGAACGGATCACTCCGATTCGCCGGGTCAGCTTCCGGAATATGGTTCGCCGACATGGTACGCTTCAATGTGCCTTCGTTGCGCGGTGCCAACGCTGCAGAGATCGAGCAGGCCTTTGTGGATCGCAACAACATCACCATCAGTAGAAACGCCCTTGGCGGATACCTCACCGAATCAGTTCACGGCAATGACGGTGTATACAGATCGCATTGTCTTCGTCCAGATCAGCTCGGTAATAAGGTCGAGACCAAGCGACTTTTCGATGAATACTTCTCGACATGGCATCCATTACTTCCTTTCCTCGATGGCAAAGCTGCTTTCGTTTACCTGAATCGCCTATTCGACGCCAAATTGGCGGACGCTAGTGATGCCGAAGCTCTCCTTATATCCGCCGTTATATCATCCATCGTCGGGATTGGTGCGCTCGGACAAACAGGCGTTGCAGCCACCGACTTGCCTGGATTCAACTCTGCCAGGGCGGCGACTTCAACCGCATACATGATTGTGGACGCCTGTGATGAGTCCCTCTTAAACGACATCGAGGCTATCCAGGCTTTGGTAGCGATAACTTTGTATCTATACGCGACGAGGAAACACCGTCAAGCATCTCATCTATGTGGAGTAATTGTTAGTGAGTTTGCTGCCCGATCTGTACTGATTTCTGCAGAACTTGCATTAGAATCAGGTTTGCACCGCTGTCCCGGGCGATATCCCGTATTGTTCGCTTCTCCAACGCAAAGCGACATGCGGAAACGGCTCCTGTATTCAATCTACGTCTTGGACCGACTACTCGCCCTCGAACTCGGTTCACCAACCATGCTGAGCGATACCGATATCGACGTCTGTCTTCCAGGAGCTACCGAGAAACATGGACCCATACAGGTCGATCCCCAAACGATAGGGAACAAGCGGAAGCGTCAATCAGACGCGCAGCCTCCTCTAGCCCGATCCACTTCGTACGGCTCACCCTTTGGCACAGGATCAAGCGTACTTGGCCGTGGTGACGGCCTCTCGACTGAGGCGCTACGGTTACGTCCAGCACAAGCGATGATCCGTATCAGCACGATTTCTGGAAGACTCATGGACACATTCAACAAATCTAGAAAATATAGAGCCAGTGGACGTGAGTGAACCCGGCCCACTCTGAGCTGATTTGTAGCGGGACACCTTGAATCATTACGTGCGGACATAGACGAGTGGTGGAATGAAATGGACTTTGATGCCCATGACGAGGTAAGTTTGAGCAGCTGTCTTTGGATTTGCTGACAAATCTAGCACAAATGGCGCACAAGACATAGGATTCTCTTCACGGGGTTATATCACCAACAACTAATGCACTTTCATCGTCAATCACTCTCCGTTCGGCCTGATCAAGTACAACATCGCTACGCATTGCAGTCGGTGGTGATCTCTGCCCGAAAGATCTGTTTCACCCTCTCGTCCAATATAGGAGACAACAAGCACAGGCTTTTCTGGCCTGGGTTCGTCGACATGATCTTCTTTTCGAGTCTCGTATTGGTATACGCAGCCCAACAGCGCCAGGAACATGACTCTATTTTCGAGTGAGTACAATTGGCTAGACCATAGAGCAGAGCTAAGACTGTCAGCATTCGTGGCGACCTCCGACGCGCACTGCAGGTCGCACATGTATTGCAAGATCGATGGGGACATTTGGCGTCACTTCTGCGTGTCGTCCAGGCTCTGGTAGACAACTATGAGGACAACATTCCGCGTGCCGAGGTGAGAATGGATCATGGATAAAAGCTGATCGAGCAGTATCCAGCCGCCGATCCTGCCCTGCCGTCGGAGGGTGTCGCGCTGGATGGCCCATACGATGCCATCCCGTTTGCGGATTTACTGGACCTCGATTTCCTGAGATTCTTCCATTAGCGAGCGGGAACACGATCGGGGAAAGGTTTGCCCGACTCCGCAATGAAACCTCCGGCGGTATCACAATGCACCGAACTCGACCCGACAATCATCCCTTGGGTAGTCGCATGGGAATTCTGGGGGTCGGACGTCGCTGACGCTACCCTCCGGGCGTTATTCCGTTGACATAATGTGCTCGACATTACACGTAGGGAGTTAAGTGCAAGGCGGATTCCGGGCCGATAGTCAAAATTAGCAATGTATTTATAGAATTTCTCCGAAACGAACCGCCGACTTGCGGAACAACTTGTGAAAGTTCTGATCATTCCGACCGTCAAGCAAGCATGGCATTGAGAGCTTGCCGCAGATGTGCCCAGCAGAAGCGTCGAGTAAGTCAAGCCGATGATACTCTCTGACGAAGCAGTGCGATCACGGCGTACCGTCTTGTCAATTGTGCAAACAAGCAGGAGAGATATGTGCTTATCCAAGCTCAAGTCGTAAACAGTAGGTCCAGGTCGCGTCTAACGCTCATCACCAACAGTGGTCCAGCTGTGGGAATGTCGCAGATGTATACGAGCCGGATACGTGAGCTTGAAGGTGCTCTCCACTTCCTGCTGGGTATACCAGAAGTCATGGCGAAAGTAGAAAGTTTAGTTCGTGTACGGGGTCCAGTGAGTGCAAACCCAGCGTAACATGTGCTGACGCTTCTAGGATTGCACGCTACCTCGACATGCAGGTGCTGGATCAGTTCTATCGCCTTCTGTCCCTTCCATATCGACACTTGGTGATCTGATGAAGTACGCCAATGATATACCAGAAGACCGTTCCCCGAGTCAAGCACAAAGCCTGTGGGCATCGGGATCTTCATCTCCCGTCTGGGCTCCGGACACTTTGGTGAGTCTGCCAGAAATTTGGAACCTGATAGCAGAGCTACGATCGAACCGTTGATCGCCCAACGGAGCCCGGAGGGATGCAGAACGTTCGCAACGAAATCAATCTCGAGACTTTCGCCTCGGTCGCTACTGAACCCCGCTTCGAGATGTCCTTTCCGACTACACCAGTCTCGTTTACCGCTATGTTGACCCGTGCCGGAGACCAACCTGTATCATGCCATGGCGTGACCGAAGGAGTCGGGCAGACGCAATGGCCTTTGGACGCCAGGCTGGACAAGCCAGCGGAAAGTGATTATGCGGAGGAGCTATATTGGTAACATACGCTATTTGCATTTAACGTTCGAATCATCGCATGCATTATACAAATAGAAACCTAGAAATCTAGTTGACACCGCTAAAGAAGTCTCCGCCTGCCACCAGGAACGTCGTGACGCTCATACCTAGAGCAATACGGGGTGTGATTCCTCGATAAAACCCTCTTATCCCGTCCTGCCGGAAGATCCGAGTCGCCGTTTCCAGCATAGACAGCTTTTCTCCTTGACGTTTGACCGAGTCTTTAGCGGCAGACTGCATTTCGATTCTCAGGACCTAGCTTGTCAGCAGCTAATGGCTTGTAAGTGCTTACTTCGAATGGCTGATTCCAACAACTGATCGCTCCTCCAACACAGCTCGAGAAAATCTTCTGCGGTACGCTGAGCGGAGAATTCTCGCTTTTACCCAGAGTCCGCCGTATAACACTCTCGTTTAATCTGGTGATACCGATTCTGCTGGCCCAGGTAGTCATCTGCCGCAAAGCGACAGCGTTGACACCCTTGTATAGTCCTCCGAGACCCTCTGCGGCTAGAATCCTCCGACATATCGTCAGTGTCGAAATATTTCGACTCCCGGCGTCCTTGGCTCTTGTCATTTCAACAGTTTTCTACCGGTCAGCGTACGTTTGTAAGATGGACTTACCATGGTCGTTGTCACTCCCATGACGGCGTACGCTTGCGTCAAACCGCCCACCACCCCTCCTACTAGCCCAGCCATAGGGGCATTGCCCGGCATAAGTGATAAAGCAGCCTTTTCCGCTTGCCGCGAGCTAACGAGCAAAATTGCACCTTTGGTAGAGGCTTCGAATACAGCCTACGTCTTAGCTGATTGCCACGGCGCTTCTAAAATGACTAACCCATGGGAAAAGACCTTGGTAGTAGCCTTGGATACCTCCTCGCTGATAAGTCTTCAATATCGCGGCCCGTAAAGAGTCTCCCCGATGTGCTGCGAGATGCGTCTTGAGGACTTCGAGAGGCTGGCCTATTGTACAAACTGCGCAGAGTCAGCGTAATCCATGTTGTTGTCTGCTTACCTTGGAGGACCCCTAATATCGCTCCAGCGCCGACACTATTGGCATTACTGGCGGAAGACTTGGCGGTAAGGGAAGGCATGGTAACGATGGATGAGTCTGAAGACCGAGCATTGGTGCGCAATTATACCGCCTGCTATTTAGAAAACTCACGCTCTGCCAGACGCTCCTCCGCCGCATTCCGGACGATCACAACTGGAGAAATCGGCCCGGCGGACTCCGCGGGATCACTAATGATTCCCGCAATTCCCGGCGGACTCCTGCCGACTCTGCGGCTTGGTCGGAATCAAAGAACTTATAAATACTCATGCCCCGTGGGTCTTCAAATTCCATTCTTCATTCTCTCCAAAGATGTCCCCTAAGCCCCAAAATCCCAATTCGCAGACCGACTTTGGCAAGGATCCCCTCGACATCGAAGCCAAGCTTCAGACCGATCATGTAGAGGCCGCCACGGGCGATGTTATCTCCCTGGACCCAAAAGACCCCAGTGCACTTGCACATATTCAAGACGAGCTGGCTTGGGCACAGACTCTAAGCCCGGCAGAGTTCGCCGAGGTCGAACGCAAGCTCGTACGCAAGGTGAGTGCCAGCTGCTTGATGTCGGAGCTATTCTGATCCTATCATAGATAGATCTTCGATTGATGCCTATGTTGTGGTGCTTGATTGTGCTCAACTACCTCGATAGAAATGCCCTTGCGTGAGTGAAGATGGTATATCATTATACTGATATGTACAGATCGGCGCGAGTTCAAGGTTTGGAAGAAGACCTCGATCTCAAAGGGAATCAATTCAACGTGGCAATCTCGGTATTGTTTGTCGGTTATATTCTGGGTCAACTGCCTTCCAACTACATTCTATCCAAGTCCCGCCCATCTATTTACATATCCGCCTGGGTAGCGCTCTGGGGTGTCATCAGTGCTTGCACTGCTGCAGCTACTTCTTACTCTCATTTGGTCGTCATCCGATTCTTCCTCGGTATAGCCGAATCTCCCTACTTTCCAGGAGCTCTCTTCCTCCTTTCTTCATGGTATACCAAACGTCAACTTGCGTTCAGGATGGCCATTCTGTACTCGGGATCGCTATTATCCGGCGCCTTCGGTGGTCTCATCAGCGCCGGAATCCAAGCTAATATGGACGGTCTACGTGGCATCTCTTCATGGCGATGGATGTTTATCATCGAGGGGGCTTTAACCGTCTTATTCGCCATTATGTCTTTGGTCATTCTGCCCGACTACCCTGCGACGTGAGTAAAGTCAATGTCCCGAGATAGTTGCTGATCGGTTCAAAGTACGCGATGGTTGTCAAGCAAAGAAAAGGCGGTCGCCGTGTATCGATTGCAACTCGATTCGGGTACCGGCACCACGGACGAAGACGACATGTCTTTCGCCAAGTCGCTCAAACTCGCAGTGACCGACTACAAGATGTGGATGCTGGCTTTTATTCAGACTACCAAGACCACGGCTGGAGCTGTAACTTCATTCATCCCGACAGTGGTGAACACCTTTGGCTTTTCCAAAGTCAACACGTGAGTCCGGTAGTCTTCGGTTGTGCTGATTTATAGCTTGCTTCTCACTGCACCACCATATGTTCTCGCCGCCATATTGTGTTTGGCTATATCTTGGTCTTCTGATCGGCGACCCGAACGAGCATACCATCTCGCCATTCCTGTCGTGGTTGCAATGGTGGGGTAAGTCGTGTCTCAGGTTTCTCAAGAGTACGCGACACTGACTCTTTCACAGAAATGTCATAGCTGCTACAACCACTGGTGTCGCGCCCCGATATCTGGCAATCTTTCTACTCCTTGGTGGGCTATACGGTCCTTTCAATGTCAACTACGCATGGACCTCGTCATGTTTCCCCCGACCTCGACCTAAGCGAGCAGTTGTATACGCCATGGTCAACGCTCTTGCCAATCGTATGTTGTCCCCAAGACTTTACCTGATCTACTGCTGACTCTCCTCCTAGTCGCTCAAGTCTGGTCCCCATATCTTTATGACAAGGGATACTCGCCTCGATACAGTATCGCTTTTGGTGTCAACTCGGCAATGTGTCTGCTTGCTGTCTTGACCTGCCTCGCACTGCGGTACTTGTTGAAGAAAGAGAATGTCAAGCTAGCCCAGGACCCCGCAGACAATGGGTTCAGATTTATTTTGTAGAAGCAGGTAGAAAATCCTCCGGAGAAGTCAATGTAGTTAAATGAATATCATTCTCGCAATGCGTCGAGGTTACCAATATGGGAAGAAGCAGAAACTCAAGGGACCACAATGCACGTCTCTTGATCACAGGGTCACTTACATTCCTTACCAGTTATCCTGCACCCTTAATTTTGCCAACATCCCGCACTGGGTCTCTCTTTCGAATTGCTCCACGAAATTATACATTCTTCTTCATTGTTCTTTATTGATTCTCCAACTCCTTGATTCCTCACGCCCCAACAGCCCTCCTCCTCTGATTGAAAGCTTCCGGCTCGGTAGTAAAGTACTCCATCTGGGGCCTGTAAGTGTCCGGGAAGACAGTAACATTACCACCCAACAGCCTCAACATGTTCCTCTCATCATCACCTCCGTAATTTGGCCATGAGGTAGCGTTGGGTAGAGCGAGTCCCTCAGAAGGATCTAGGTAGTTTGCGAACGATGTCCTTGTTGTTAGCTCGCCTTTGCCAAAAGCGAAGAAAGGGGGCTTACCAATAATCGATGAGCTGGGCTGAAATTGCTTTATCGGATTGAGTCCAGTTTCCACCGAGACCAATGATTGGTGCACCGAACGTATAGAGGACATCACTACCGTGTGATACTGTTTGTCAGCTAATTCCATCAAGTCATGAGGGACACCTACCACCTAGTCTTTCGGCTCCACTGGGGGATTGTTGTTCGAATTGGTAAGCCCAAGTAGTAGATAGCCCTTGAGCGTTGGCCTGCTTGAGGAACCATCGTCTTTGGGATTGGAACTGAGCATCGCCAAGGATAGCAGCTGCTTGCTTGTACCTATCACATCAGCACGACTCCTCGGAACCTGAAATCAAGCTTACGCAGGCTCCAAGCCGAAAGTCTCGTTTCCAGTATCGAATGGCCTGGTATTAGCTTTACAGACTCAAAGAAGAGGAACATACGATCCAGCAGAAGCTTCCATAGGGTACATTGAGATGGCATTTTGCAAAATATCGAGGGGTGGGTCGACAGGCGAAAGAGCCAATATGAGAGCAGCTACGGCAGTCTCGTTGTTGATAACCGTGGGAGTGAACAGAGTACCCCTGGATGTCAGCGGCTCCCTCCACAAGCTGAAAGGTGACATACTCATCCTTGACATTACCAGAGATGAAAGGGATCCTTGCGAATTTCCCTTGCTCCAACAATGTGTGGGGCGAAGAAGGGATAAGGTCACCATCGATACTAGGGGCAAAAATGAATCTGCTCAATCAGTTCCATTTTGACCAGACTCAATGAGACATACGCTCCGCCAGTAGCGTTGACGACAGCATCCTGGGCAGCGATGATAGCCTCAGCGGGGGCGGCTTTCAAGCATTCGAAAGACGATTGAGTGGAGTCGGTAGAATTGGAAGTACCATTAGCGCAGCCAATGGCAGCGATGATAGCATCATAAGGTTGTTGCCAATTGGAATCAGTGGGACCGATTGGGGCGGTGGACTGAGCTCCAGACTGCATGATCTATAGATTAGCAATATCCGACAGATTTGTAGGTAGACGTACAGCACCTCGGAAAAGATCAATGTCCTGCTGTAGGTACATCAGAGAAATACTGATAGCTCCGGCACTTTCTCCAAACACAGTCACCTTTCTGTCAGCTTAATGAAATGATGAGAGGACAGGACATACTCGTTCAGAATCACCTCCCCAAGCCCAGATATTCTGCTTGACCCATTCAAGGGCTTTGATCTGGTCTTTCAACCCAAGGTTGGCTGCACCATTTTCGGCAATCTCGTCTCCGTATCTTTCATTAGCTCGTACCTTGTTCAGAGCACATTATAGCGTACCCGAAACCGAGGACACCGAGTCGGTAGTTCAAAGCAACTACAATTACCGGTTTCTCCTGTTTCATTAGCGTCGCGCGTTTGGATATTGTGGACATACAGCTTGAGCAGCACTGGAAACAATGATGGAACCATCATATGGCAATACCCCTCCGCCGGTGAAACTTCCTCCATAACTACCATCAGCCAAATACCTATTATTTCAAACAGATATAACTCACATCCAAACCATAACGGGCAACCAAGCAGTCTGAGCGTTCGCCCCCGCAGGAGTATAAACATTCAAATAAAGACAGTCTTCGCTGTAATTATCCCCGTACAATGCAGAGGTGGCCTGAAGACATGATGCGGGTTGGGTTACGGCATCGATAGTGGAGTTGTAAATAGGTGATTGGGGAGGGGAGAGTCGTAGATCTCCAACAGCTGTATATTAGCCTGTACTTGACTGATGTGATGAGAAACATACGAGGAGCAGCAAATGGTACACCTAGGTAGGTATCGACTCCTGGTAAAACCCCCTTCGCACCGTTGACAACAATAGGCTCCCCATTCGAAGTATCGGGATACATCGTCACACTTGGAGCAGCTGCAGTACCGTTACCGCTGGTTGAAGCGCTTGGGCTGGCAGGTGCAACAGATCCTGTCGCGGTGGATGCAGCTGAAGCGACCGAAGCAACAGCTGATGTGGCCGAAGAAGCCTCGCCGATTGCGGATGAAGCCGAGGCATCTTGTCGAGGTCGAAGTGGTGATGCCACTACACCAGTGATGGCTAGGAAAGGTAGTAGCTGAACAAGCATCGTATGGATGCTACTTCTCTTCACCGTATAGAGAAGGGGTCAAGAACAGACAAGGACTGCGGGAGATATGTATATATATAAGTCGGGACATGACTAAACCGAAAAGAACGGGGATCGGGAAGAATGGCCGGATTACCCGGTGGAGGTATTTAATTAAGTGACATGACGTCTTTCCTCATGGGGTAGATCTTTGGCCCCGAGGCGTTGCATTTCTGTGTCTTTTATAGCACCTGCCCTTAAATGGACGCATGACTCTGTTGGCCGATGTCCGAATGATAAACGCCAGGAGAACTCGTAAGGTAATTCATAATTCGTGATTTTCTGGTGTACATACGCCACACTCAAGCAGCCTTCCTACCCAAACCCATGCCAACCCTCACCAAGGTCTCGATACTAGCTCGGCCATTCGCCAAGAGATCCTCGTCCCATTCAAGAGCTCCTTTCTCGAATAGCAATACGATTGTAGATCCGCCTGAGTGTCAGCTTTGCAAGAATGTTAGGGGATGGTGCCTACCGAAAGCAAAATAACCAAGTTCATCCGCTCTATTGACGTGTTGTCCTTCTTCGACACTTGTCAGGATACTTCCGACCACTGATCATCAGCATTGATCAAACAAGAGAAGGGGATGACTGACTCATTGCACCGATCCAGACGGTCATGACCAGCCCAAAGTCCTCACTCTGAATCGGTACAACCTTCCTTACATTCTCCCCGTATACATCCAAACTCGTCCTGATAGCTTGAGGATTAACGGTATAGTATTCTCCCTCGATCAGCGTCATCTTTCCAACAGTTCCAGAAACGGGCGAATGGAAACGATGATAATCTTGAGGTGCCAACCTAAAGATACCCAGAGCTCCACCTTCATATCGATCCGCAACATCCTTGTAATTTGGTCCTAGGAGTTTTTCGACCGAGAAATCTCTTCCTTTGATCCAGATCTGGGTAGCTGATGTGACGGTATCGAAAGCCATCATCCTACAATCTGCGCATGAAACCATGCGGGCATTGTTGTCTGGTTCAGAAACTGGTCGGGCGGTAGGCTTAAGTTGTCGGTAGAAGAATTCATTGAAGGTCTTGAAATCTTCAAGGGGGCGTAGGATCTCTGTAACATCCAAAGCGTGGAAAGCGATGAATGCGGGGATATCGATTGCAGATTCTGGTGAATTGTATTTGAGCCCTTGCTTGACGGAGAGGGACTTGAGTAATCGTTTGGCTACCATAAGCATATCGCTCCATCATAGGTACTCACCTCTGGCGCTAGCCATACCACCCCTGGCACCCTTGTACAAGACCCTGATCCCAAGTCTGACATATACAGCCATTTTCTCTTCTTGCAATTGCCCAGTAACCCTATCCTGAACCAAGATATTTGCGGAATTGGCTCCCAAAGAGTATGCTCCAGAAGTGACTTTCCCAATCAACTTTGTAAAGAATTTCCGTTGAGCCTGGGAACTGGTAACGTAGTTTGAGGTGACGATCCTATCCATCCTTGACCAATCTGAGCTAGCGCAGATAGCGAGATGGGTAACGATGTCTTGTTCCGATTTCCTCTTGAGCCTCCTTCGGTGGCAGAGGGGACAAGACCGGATATTGATGACTCGTTCCAGATCATCTGACGAAGAGTCATCTTCCTCGTTATCGGATATACCAGATGCGGGGGAAACTGAGCCAGAGATAGGAGCTGGGATTTCGTTCCGACCTTCGATCACTGTTGCCGGTCTACCGAGCCGGACTTCAGGTACATCTGTTTGAATCGGTTTGATGTTTCCAGGCCGATTAAGGATATTATCAGGTTGGCTTTTCAAGATTTTATCCCGTAACTGATCCGCATCGACAGGTGATGAAATAGCATCAGGACCATCCTGGTATAATCCATGATCGACAGGTCCAGGCGCCATTGCGGGCGTTTGTGATCCACTCTTGAGAAGACTATCGTCGTGATGTACCTTTGCCTTTTCAGATTTACTTTTGGTAACCTCCCTCTCCATACACTGTACAAGCTCGTCCATCGACAATTCATCGCTGTCGACCGATTTGTCGAATCGAGTAAAGAAGCTGTCGATGGTCTGGGGAGTCAAGGTCGAGCCTAGAGAGTCCAACATCGCTGTGAGCTCGGTATGGGAGATCTTGCCAGTCTCGTCGACATCGTATTGAGTAGCGTATTGCCGCCAGAACTTTTGTCGAAGGGCATCATAGGGTTCGTACTTGGCTCGAATGTTTAAAATTGGTGAGTGCTTGGATTCCCAAGACACCTCTTTGGGTGTGGTGACGGGTAGCTACCATCAGCCGTCGATCATGTTTATCCTAGTGTACTCACTGCAAAAGTCTTTGACTCGTGCTTTCCATCCTCTTCCGGATCGTACAACCCAGTCTCGGCATCAGGATGGGGCGCATCATCCATCAATTGGCTCAAAGGGAGGGTACAAGCTCCAATCATATCGTTCCCAGACACCTGATTGTTAGCTACAAGACCGGCTCGCGGAACGCTTCAGCTCACCTTGTCCCAATCAAGGACAGCAAATTGGATAGTAAAAGCATTCTCGTTCCTCCTGACGTGGAACACCAATTTCTCATCCCAAACCGGATTCAACTGATGTCGAATCACTCGGGTCCTAAACACCTTCTTGCCAAAGGAAATGACGACGAAAGGGTCCATGTCGAAAGAGAACCGTAAAGCTATCATCAGCGTACTGGCAGTAATGCGGGACATACCATTCTTGAGTTTAGGTAAATCGGTGGCACCTTGAATTTCCATCACTACAATCCCTTGAACATCCGCAGCACTTCCTACATCGAAGTTAAAGTCCTTCCTATTCGATTTCTTGGATGTAGCCCTAGATTTGCTTCGCCTGAACCCTGGAATCCTCTTTCTAGATCCACTGGGTGTCGTGAGACCATTACCGGGCGTACTGGGAATCGAAGTTTCATTTCCACCCGATTCTTCATCAAAGTATCCAGGTAGTGAAGTCTGTCGTCCTGGAGGCTTTGAACCTGGGGTCTTTGAACCCTGAACACCAGCAGTCTTGGGGACCTGTTTGTCGTCGTTCGATTGAGACTTTGATGCGGGTGGGAGACCGATGTGGGCGTTGTAAACTGTTTGAACGGTGTCGTCTAGCATCGAAGGTGATTCTTGCAGAGTAGGTAAACCATCTTCGTCGTGATCTTCTACTCCCGATTCATAGTCGGAAGAATCGGAGGTGAGTCCATCGTCGTCCAGTGACTCTGAGCCTGAGTCATCTTCATCTTCCGAAAGGTGAAGGGGAGTCGTCTGGTGCGAGAACGGAGCAAGGATATTAGAGGTCGAAGCAGCCGACACGGGAGCCATTGGTCCTGATCCGGCATGATCGATAGGTTGCCTGTTCGTTTTTCGGTGCATCTTGACGGTTCCGATACCTTCGTGCTGATTGTCAGCGAAGTCATGAAGATAGGGAAAAGGCCGTACCGCAGGTACACCGAGAACGCCTAAGTAATCCCTTCCACCATGAGCCTGATCACCTAGCGCTTTGTGCACTGCCCTTATCTTCTTCAATGCATCTTCCTGGATCGTACAGCCGTTGGGCTCGAGGAAACCAATTTGTACCGATACACTCCCGGTCACTTTATTTCGTCGTCGGGTTGATAGGAGGTTTCCAGTTATGAGCTTTCATTAGCTTACTCTCGAGATAGGCAATATAGAATAAAACGTACGGGTAGATTGTCGGTCCATAGTTGAGCTTCACCCGATGGAAACCAGTTGGTAAAGGGGATAGTTGTCTCGCCCATATATTCCTTCCGTAACAAGTCCTGTTCATCAGCTAGGCTCCCTGGGTGAGGAGGGAGGAGTGAGCTGACCTTATCCCATACGACCGCTTCTAGACCCCTTGCACCTACAACCCCAGCTAGGGATAGGTAAATAGGATAATCGAATGTAGCCCCATCAGCAGGGTATGATGGGTTCAAGCTCTTCTTGACGACTGGTGTCTGATGTCGAGTGGATGGGGGCAGAAGCACAGTAATGAATCTACCATCAGCTTCTCGTCTGTCACAAACAGATCCGACAGGAAAAGGGGACATACGGATCGCTCGTCCCATTTCTATCCTTCGCAACCAGATTCTCGGCCCCCACGACCCTGACCCTCAAGACCGCAGCAGGTTCCTCTCCATCCAAAGGCTTCCTAGGTCCCCTACTAGCAGCAGCAAGTTGAGTAGGATTAGCAGGTGCAGCTTCCCTGCTCCTTAAATGCCTGATCCTAGTCTTTGTCCTCAATCCACGTCGGGCAGTGGGAGGGGGCACGGACCCGCCTGTATCAGACAGATCGGCTGCGGTCGAAGGGGGCAGAGATGACGCGGAGGAGTTGGTGCGATTTGTGAGAGGTCTGAAGGTCGATGCGGCTAGTTTGAGGGGTTTGGAAGCTAGTCTTTTGACTCGAGAGGGTGTATCGGTACCGGCAGCGGGCTGCGACATCACGGGCTATTTTAAGTGTATATTATGTTATGGGCAACGATTTGTGTGTGGTAGATGTCGAGGGATGTCAAAGATGACTACGGAGCCATGCGTAGTGCTCTTGGTAGCTTGGTAATATAACAAAGCAATAGAGTAAGAGTAGTATTGAAAGGAGTTTGAATAACGCGATAGACAGAATACAATTGAGATGAGAACACGCTTCGAGTACTTACGTGTGCCAAGCTCGTTTTATTTCGGGATCATCTTAGCCGTACCTATCTATGCATAGCAATTTAAGCTTCTACAAATACAGCACCATTAGGAGCAGGAGGATGCTTCAACTTTCCCCCATCCGATCCGACAAATATACTAGCAACGAGCTTAGCTACATGCAACAACTTCTCATCTTGGTACCTTGTCGTCAGCTTAGCCCCTCGTAAACAGGACATACCTTGCGGCAACAAGTGTCAAGCCGATTGGCAAACCCTTACTTCCCGCAAAGCCTGGAACGTTGATTGATGGGGTATGCAGAGCAGTCCAAAGTGAACAGAAGTGAGGTGAACCAGTCCATTCCAGCCCTTCGGGCGCCTCACCGGGAACAGAGGGCGTGATGAGGACACTATACTTCCCAGCTATCTCATCCATTTTGGGTCTCAAGGTAGCGATCTCATCTTGTACCTGCATCAACCTCTGCCGTGTTGTCCCCCGCCCGTTCTCTGCCCAGCTAATCACCTGTGAATCTAGTTTATCTTTACCGATCCTGTATTCTCGAAGTATATTTGTTTGAGCTTCGGCTTCGGTCAACTCTGCGATCCTGCCATTTGGGCCGGCCAAGTTCTCGAACTGAGGTCCCAGGTCCACCTCCTCTACTTTGGCGCCCGCTTTAGTGAGAAGGTCTTGTGCTTGGGTCCATATGTTTTTGAGATCCTCCGAAGCTAGAGATTCCCACTGGTCGGTTTTGACGAATCCGAATGAGCATTCAGAGATCGATTTGGGCGAAAGTGAGGACGATGGGGCAGGGTCTATTATGTTGAATACTCGAGAAATGAGCTGGATATCGGATATTGAACGAGCGAAAAAGCCGATAGTATCCAAGCTGATGGCGCATATCTTACTTCCGTCCCGACAAATCGTTCCAAACCTGCAAAGGTCAGCATGATCCTTTTGGCGTAAAGTAATCACGGACGTAGGCTTGTATCCGTAAATCCCACAAAAACTAGCAGGGCGAATCATCGATCCCCCCTGCATCGTTAGCGCTGCACTTCGTCTCCAGAATCCAGTATTCACGTACGGTCTGAGTGCCCAATGCGATATGACATTGGAAGTCCGCAACAGCAGCTCCTGATCCAGAAGATGATCCCCCAGGTGAATGTCCCTTATCAACGGGATTATGAGTTACGGTCCCATGTTGACCAAATGCATATGCTGTCGTTGTCTATCATCAGCCTGACCATGAACGAGACGTACAGTTTTGCCTAAGATGATCGCACCCGCAGCCCTACATATCCCAACCACAGCGGAATCAACTCCAGGCTGAGAATCCTTGTAGATTGGAGATCCTTCCTGAGTTGGCATATCCTCCGTATCTTACCATCAGCACTCGTCATTCAGTGTGGACTTACTCATAATATCCTTGACTCCTATAGTGATCCCACATAATTCCTTGGTCAAAGCTGGAGGGGGTGCGTCGAAATTGGTACATTTCCAAGCTAGGACATCCTGATCTCGTTCTTCAATTCGGGTCTGGTGATCCCCGATAATCTGTTCGAGGGTGAGATCACCGGATTCAACCAAATCATGAACCTGACTGGCGGTAAGGTAATTTGAAGGGAGCATTGTGTTTGATCCTATTGCGTCCTTCGTTGAAGTCGACTTATAGGTGAATTCGAGTCGACCTAGATCATGACCGGAAAATGACCGGAAACCCGGAAATTCCCCCACCCTGACCCCACGGCGAATCGGGTCAATCCTCATATCTCTCTCGGGATGCTGTTACTGATGCCGAACTCTGGTGATGCTGAAAGAAAGAGGAGGTTATCCTTCTCTGATGAATGGTCGATGAGAAGTCAAAGTACTGGAGATATAGTGTGCGCCGATAAACACAAAGGAAGTCTCCTTTCAAAGGGACAATCCCTTTCTACAATCCCGTAAACGGATATCGAGCAACTAAAACAAAAGAGTATTGAGTCTTGTCATGCAAGTATTCACTGTCACACATTCGCAACACCGACCAATGATAGCCTCAAACTTCCTGACAGCTACTGAGACCCAAGGCTTACTCGCTTGTGGAGAAACGACAATCGATCATATTCTTTCAGATCATCACGCCCGGTATCAGGAACGAGACGACCAAGTAAATGCATGGGTATGTGTCGACCATAGTCGAGCAGCTCGAGAGGTTCCAGAGGGTCCATTGAAAGGCGTAGTAATCGGAATCAAGGATATCATCAGTCAGTCTCAGTTTTCAGGACATGCTGCATATCTCGAAACTGACAGCCAGACACCAAGGACTTCCCGACGGAATATGGTTCAGAGATATATAAAGGTAATCAAATAGCGCAGGATGCGAGTGTCGTGACCCTCCTCAAATCCGCAGGAGCAATAATAATCGGCAAGACTGTAGGTCCCCAAAGTCTCTGACTTCCGAACGATTAGCAGCTGATGATGAAGACAGTAAACGAGTTCGCATATGTCCAAAACAAAATGCTCACCGCCAATCCTGTTGATGTTGAACATCGTCCTGGTGTCTCATCGACTGGATCGGGAGCTGCTGTAGCCGACTTTGAATGTCATATTGGAATTGGAACTCAGACCGTAAGTCTCGCTAAAAGCTTTAGTTTACCACTAATTGCATAGACGACTTCAATCATACGCCCAGCAAGCTATTGTGGGATCTTTGGATACAAGCCGACGTACGCCTGACCCATTCGTCGGCAGCTGATCATATAGCTGGGGACTCGTCTCACTGGAGGGAGTTAGACCTGTAGAACCTCTTACCGACTCGATAGGGATCTTGGCTAGATCCATCACCGATATCGAACTTGTCGCCAAAACACTTGGCGTATTCAGGCATCAAATCCCTGATCTCACCCACACTCATTTGAAACAAGGCCGATTCGGGTTCTTTGTTGGTGAGCTCGACCACCTCGCTTCCGAAGGCGTCAAGCTCGTCTGGAAGAAAAGCAAAGCCGCCCTAATCGACGCTGGTGCTAATGTGGAAGATGTCGACTTTGGTCAGGAGTTTACAGGGTGGGAAGGGGAAGATGGGAAACTTGGGAAGATCATGAACTCCGCAGCGGATATCAGTACTTTCAAAGACTACATGGTCAATCGAGACAAGCTGCCCGGAACCATCTTGGACGCTGCAGAGACTGTGATTCCGAGACAAGAGACCGTAAAGATATACGATCAGTTGGCGGCTTTACGACCCAAGTTTGATGAGATGGCAGGACAGTACGACGCCATCATCACGCTTTCAACTCTTGTTGAACCACCTAGAATGTCAGAGGATGACGTACCGGATTTCGGAGCATTATGGTCCTGTCTCCATGCCCCTACTCTCTGCGTGCCAGGTTTCGCAGGTGTCAACGGCTTGCCAGTCGGTCTTACTATGGTCGCTCCGAGGTATGTGATTAGCATGGGTAAACTGATGAGTAGATATCAGGATGAGAGATTGTTGCATATCGCCAAACTCGTTGCCGAAGTGTTTATCGAGGCTGGAAAGGATGATCTAAGGAAGGTTCCTGCACCAATTGGAGTCGTTGCTCTCAGGCCTTAGGCGGGAATGGAATTGTGAATGTTGACATGTATACAACGTGAGAATACAACTGAGACCGATCATTGCGTTTCGTGAAACTAAGCTTGTGGGAATGGAGCCCAGTACAGTGTGATAGCAGCTTCACTGGATCATCAGCAGCGGACCTCACTGGAATTAGAAGCGAACATACCGGACAAGATTCCGCCAACCCTAAACATCAGTTTTGGCTAAGCACAAGCAGACAGTACGTACAGGGTATTGAGCCCTCACCCACAGAATCACCCTATCCCCTTTCCTCACTTGCTTCACAAAATCGTCCTCACTTCCTAGGACGACACGATGGGCCTTGTAATACTGACCAGCGTGTACATTATTCAATATCGAGCGGCGAGTGCCTTCGACCTCTGTGCCATTCCTCAGGATGGAAATCTCGAACCATGAGTAGCTTGCGTCGTATGTACCTACGTATCAGCTGATCCCTCGTTCGAGCAGGGCTGGGACAGCATACCGTATAGAGCTGGATTTGCGTTCACCGCGGAAGACCATCCTTGATCCTTCGAGAGAGTCTCGATGACTATTTCGCGTAGCCAACAACCCTCTAGATCCTTCTTCTCTCCCTCTTCGTCCTTTGGCCCTTCGTGTTCCCTTGCCTCTTTGACATCCAGCTTTGCGCCACCTACATCCGGTCCAGCAGCGACTGATCCCGTAGAATGGCTCTCCAAGCTCTCGCACCCGACCTCTTCTGATAACAAATACCAAATCTGTCCAATCTGATCCTCCAGCTGAACACCCTTTTCCTGACCAGTCAACCACCCAGATGCCCTAGGTAATCTTCTCATCCCAGGGTCAGACGAAACAACCTCTATCTCCTTTTTCAACAAATTCCGGCAGCTCGCCCAATATCTGCCCTCACCAAGGACCTTCAATACTAGCTCGGGTGGCAATTTACATGATAGAATGTGTATTGTTTTATTGATATCGTTGATAGTTGGATTGTAGTGCGAATGAATAAGGTCGGAAGTAGGGGCTGAGAGGAAGTAGGATAATGCGTTTCGAGGTCGTGGACGAGTGGGAGTCAGCTTCGATTTGGACGGGTGTGGAGGGGAGCTGGGAGGCGGTGGGTTGCTGGGCTGTAAGGTATCGTTGGCAGGACTTGATTGCCATGCTCCCATTCTTGCTTCCTGTATGGATTTGATATATATAGTACGTGGAGGATATAGGTAACTGAGAGGATCGTCATTGATTACCGGTATTTAAGCGTATTTATCAGTTGAAAGTAAACGACCTAAAGACTTGGACTTTCAGCTATGATTTCTTATTTCCCTTATCACTGGACTAGGTCACAATGGCGGACAGGGCAGGCCTATACGATATCTGTAAGCTTTCTCGACTGTATCGGTAGACTTGTGAAGCTGATGATCAGCCAAGCCTCGCTTTGACCTATCAACCTACTGTCAGTGCACTCTCCATATTTGGGTTGCATGCTGATGTCCAGCTGGAAGATTAGCTTATTTCTACTCTACCACTTCACCTTTAACTCTGTTCGCTTCTTCTTCGCAACTACGTCAAGCTCAGAATGATGTTACGAAATACGATCAACGAATCAAGGAAAGCGGAAACAAGGGCGTTTGGGTCGGGGCGGAGGAGAAGGGATTGTACGATAAGGCTAAGCAATGTACGTTGCCGTTCCTCAAGAGGTTGGAATGAGGGGAATAGATGAAGAACAAGGAAATGAGGACCAAAGACTGATAACCAGTGGTAAACTCTAGTATTCACCCAGATACAGGAGAAGCCGTCCCTTTGCCATTCAGGATGTCAGCCTTTGTGCCTACCAACTTGGTGTAAGCTGTCATAATTCCCCTCGTGACATCTCAGCTGATCTATAGTATCGTCGTAAGCTCGATCAGCCAATGTAGAGGACACAAAAGCTGACATCAGGCCGGAATGTTGATCCCTAACGCAGGGTTAAAAAGTATAATATTCTGGCAATGGGCCAATCAAACTTTGAACGTTGCTGTGAGTCGTCCCTCCTCCTCTAATCGATAAGCTGACATTAAGGTAAACTTCAGTAACGCAAACAAATCTATCGAAATGACACCCACAGAGATTGGAACTGGTACGTAAAACACTCATGACTTCGCTGACATATAGCATACACTGCCGCTACTCTCACATCAGTCTTGCTTGCTGTATCACTTACCCGTCTTGTACCACGTCTGAGGGTCTCACCAGGGACCAAAGACATTCTCTCGAAATTGGTGCCATTCGCTTCTGTTGCTAGTGCCGGTGTGGTCAAGTACGTCTTCTTATTTCAGGTCTGAGCGAGAGGGGAACTGACCGGCAGTATATCTTGTATTCGATGGAAAGAGATGAGAGACGGAGTCGAGGTCTTCAAATTACATCGGAAAGATGAAAGTGAGGAGAAGCAGGTTCTTGGTAAAAGTCCAAAAGCGGGCCAGATGGCTGTCATGCAATCTGCTGCCAGTCGAGTGTTTACCAACATGTACGTCCTCTTTTAATCTCATCAGTGTATAGGCTGGAGAAGTAAGGAATGAGAGCCCTTACTGGAAGGTCGACAGGCGACGAATAGGAAGACATGCTAATCATAGTCCAACATTGATCATCCCACCTATGTTAATGACCATCCTTCAAAAGCGAGGAACGTTTGTCGGGCCAAGGGGTCCCTTGATGTCAACTATCACTCAATTATCGCTAAGTAAGCCTACTCCCACGCTCCACGAACAAGCTAATGAGATAGTCGGACTATCCCTCGGTCTATTCCTACCCCCCGCCATTGCGTATTTCCCCCAGAGGGCAGAGACTGATCCTAAGAAATTGGAAGATCAATTTCAAACTGTCGAGGGGCCCGTGTACTTTAACAAGGGTCTATAATTAATTCCGGGATGTCAAGTACCTTAGATATACGATGTGTATCGTTGAACCTATAAATACACCTAAGCAGCGTCTGCATATCTAGAAGCTACTACTCAACCGAGATTGAGAAACCGACGGGAACGGGGCGTCCTGATCCTGATATGTACAGGCATTGCATTCTTCACAACATTGATTTCTGGCTCAAGGAATAAGTTGTGGTATCTGGGTAGCCGGCCGGCAGGCGGTCTCAAAAACCTTTACCTTTAATCCATGAATCCATCCAATTCCCGATCAATTGCAATTACCCCGTTTTCTTCCTCCCACCGAGATTTTACTTCGGAGAACCTGAAAGGCTCGGCATCAGTAGCTTCCAAGTTCTCTCGAGCCGATTGGGTGTCCTGATTCGCATCGTTTGTACGCCTGTTGTTGGCAGGAGTAATTGTTCGTTGCTGCTCGACCATGGAGGGCGCATGAGTCGCTGTCGAGTTGGGGAAGGGACCCGGACCACGAGCAGGATTGACGGTTGAGTGACCGATGGTGTAGTACTCGGCGATGGGATTGTTTGTGTTGGAAGTATGTGCCATCGTTGACGCTCGCCACGCTTCGTCACGTCTGTCAAATTCTGTGATTGCTATCCAATTTAACACAACCCGTAGAAGGACCAAACAAATTACCAATATACAGCAAATCCCTCGCGGAATCCTCAGGCATTTCCGACTCCCTTACAGCCCGACCAAATGCATCCAGACCTGGGGGTGTGTTGAGCCAGTCTCTGTGTGCTCTACTGGCAGTGATCCTCTCATCCCTGAGAATCAGCGACGTACTATCGCCGAAGCACTCACCCGCCGTCGTGTTGAAACCATTGATTATTGGTGCGCCTCCGCGCCATCGCACTTTGTCTATCGAAGCGGGTGGTGAGGTTGCTCAAGAGCCCCAGCTGTGATGAGTCGGGGTCGAGGTCGTCGATGAGGCTTCGAGACATGATATATTCAGGTTATAAGTTGTCAGAAGACCGATATCGTGAAGCACATATAAGCCAGACCGCAGAAGCGGCTGAAGGGTCCCTCCTTTCATACTATAGTGATGTCAAAGGAGATCAGTCAGGTCAACATGGAACATCATGGATCCTTTTGGATCGATTGTAGACTGCCACGCCCCGGTAATCATCCCCGTATCGTACCGCTGCATATCTCTAGACAGCCTCTAGACGCTTAGCAGCATCCGCCCAAATACCTCCCGCACTCTCCAACATCCCTTTGCCCCCGACTCTCCATGTCTCACCCTCTTTAGCCTCAATCTGGACCTTCCTAACTTCACCCAGGAACTTGGTCAATTCTTTAGGCGAAAGAGGTTCCTGTTTCGTTTTCTGCATCAATGCAAGTCGTAACGTGGCGAGGGTCTTCGATACGGGTATACCAGGAGATAAAGCGATTGGAGTTGATGTAGGGGATTGAAGTAGGTGGTGATGTAAGAGTGATTGAGTATGGGTCGGGAGTGGAGGTAGACCGTCTACCTGTTAGGTATACATGATGAGGGTGTGGGTAAGTACGTACATTGAGTTCGGTCATTGATCAATTCAACGGCCAGGTCGACCTTGTTTAAATGGCATAACCTCCCAACCAGCTCCTCTGCTGTCTTCCTAGTGACCCTGCCACCGAGAGATCTCCAGGTCCGTAATACTGGCTTCAATCCATCAATCTCTTCTCCGGGGTACAATTGGATAATCCTCCTTAAAACACCAACTCTAACATGCGAGAACGCAGATACCCTCTCGTCAATTGGTAGCGCCATGATCGTTGACAATGATGATAAGAGAGGTTGGAGATGGGCGGAAGCATCACGGATGACTGGCGCTGATGATGATGCGAATAGATCTTCTTCTTCTGTTTCGACTTCGTCGAATTCCTCCTCTTCAACTACTGATTTACGTTTCCTGAGAGCTATCATCAGCTTTGTCTCTTGACGGACGTACTCGAGGGTGTAGCGTGGAATGATCTAGATACAACTCTCGCAGTCGAGGTGTTGCAGACACATCGTATGCGTGCTGCTGTTACTAGTGGGCGCAGGATGCTGGACATTGTATATAGGTAATAGTACAGTGATCGAGACTGATTTTTGGATCAACTGGATTCGCGAGTCACGTGGCTGCGATGAATCTAACTGAACCTCTCACTTAAGGCCTCAATTCATCTCAAGTAATTTAACCTATGACACATACCGGCAAGCGATAATAGAGGATCTGTCTACCTAATTCACCTCGAGACCCATTTGACTGCGGCCAGTTCAGACCGGACCGCCAGAGGCGTAGTCCGACACTGCGGGCATACCAGACATAGACATATCTTCCGGTGGACAAAACGTTTGAAGAAACTGCCAAAAGTCCGGGGGAACTCCTTCGAAGATGTCGACATGCTCGAGAGACCCTGGCCTCACGGCTGGGATCAACGGTATTGGAGCCAGACGAGATCTGATATCGCGTAACATTACCGCCGGGAGGCCACCCATCACGTCCATGATTTTGCTAACCGCTGTTTCAAGGACTGATTGACTTAGATGCTCTCCAGTGACGCAGATGGCCACGGAGTAGTCGAACGACCGTTGTTGAATCGCGACCGCAACGACGAATTGCGTCATTATGTAGGCGGGTAAAGTCGCAAGTTCATATTCGGGAATATCATTGACGTGTTGACAGAATATGCTGGCGTGCTGCATCACCGACATGCCAGTCTGTGCCCGGTGACTGAATCGCAGATCCGGATTAATGGGCGACGGAATGTTGGACGCTAGACATGAATGGCGTAGCGCTAGCGAGTACAAGAGAGCGTAGCTGTCGAGCAAGACCAAGCCTTCGAAACATCAGCTTGAAGATCAAACGTGAGGTGAAGAAACATGCCACGAGGAGCTTCCCGCTGCATCCTCCAACTCCGAAGCGTGTCATTTACAGAAATCCAGCTAGCCATCAATGCTGCCATATCGGGCAGCATCCCAATCGGTTCAGCCTCTGCTTTACCGATTTCGCTCAACAGAGGAGCGACAATTGCAAACAGCTCTCGCTCGGCCATGAGGGAGCGAATGGCGGCATCGTATACAGAGGGAAGGTGATGGGGTAGTTGTGTGGCGCCGAATGTAGTGGTCGAGCTGAGGCGACTCTGCATGCATCCAACCCTAGCTGTCAGCCTTGTCAGCAACCGGAAGCTTCTGCGACTTACATAGTATAGCGGTTCCGGATCGCTTCCCACTACTACGTGTGAGCTATTGACAGCGAAGAACTACACTGAACTGACCAGCAAAAGCTTGGCAAGTGGCTCAGCCCAGGGTTCTTGCATGAGCCAGGGCGATGCAAGGTTGATACTGGCGGCAGTATCCATGCCCATGGTCTGGCCAAGGCTATACGCTAGGGCGATGTAGCGCAACGAGGTAACGGGAGCTTTGGAACAGTCTGTTGGAGGGGGAGCCAAAGATAGAAGTAGTAAAGCGAGGAGCACGTCCGAAGAAACAGATCCAGTCGCTGCCACCAAGACAGATGTTTCGATGTACTGGTACAGCTTTTTAGAGCGGATTGTGTGAGCAGCGATCGCGAGGCGTACGAAAGGATGTCGGGGTAGAGGGGTCGAAGACCTGAGGAAGGGTGTAGACGGATAGCTCGTGGCGAGTCGGACTTTGAGACTGGACAATGTCAGCATGAAATAGTCCTCGCATGAAGCCACTTACAGGTCGAAGGCGCCGTCAAGCTCGTCTAGTGTGAAAAGCTGATTCGCTATAGGATCGGGATATGAATCGTGAGAGGACATTGTAAATAGCCCTTCGGACATTTCGACTTTTCGCCAATTCAACGCCGAGGCCAATTGCGAGGTACTAATTGGTCGTGGTATCTCGTTGGGCGTTTCGACAAGGACAGACCCGGACCGAACGCTCCCTGCTGGTGTCGCGCTGTGGTCTCCCCTCTGTGATTGAACCTGGAGTAAACTCTTTCTCACATCCATCAACTCATTCTCGAGGGCGCGCAAGCGGCAAAGCATCAAGCCATCTGAAGATGGCAGTGACTGCCCATCGTCGTCGGCCGCTCTCGCTGTAGCCAGGGAGCACACCCGCTTCTTGGTCCGACATCGTAAACAACCCTCCGGATAGGTGACGTCTTCGCATCGGATTTTCGAGTTGACACAAGCAACGCACGCTCGATATGCTTTACGAGAGGCCGAAGATCTGACGGGATTCGAGCGATCGCGTTCGGTATGTGCTGACATGATGGTTTGTAGTGACACGAGGGATGCAGTTGATGACGAAGATAAAAGATAACAGTTCTCGGGGCTGATCCGTCCGGTAGCCCCCGTAGCGCGCACTGCAAGCACTGCATTTTAGAATGTTCCCCCTGTTTAAGTTCGCACCGCTAGTTGTTTTTAGCGCAAAGTGCGATGGACTCTTGGAAAGTGCCCTGAATCTGTCGAGGCGTCACCCTTAGGCCACGTGAGTCACACATCAAACGCAAGTCGCATTGTTCCGTGATTCTTATTAATCACGGGGAACGCTCCCCCCGAGAGTTTGAATCAAGCCTTGTTTTCAAGTATATATACTGATAGAAGCAATGCGTGAAGCATTCTCTCACCCCACACTTCACCCATCATGCCTCTACCCATCGATCCAAGCAATGGCCAAGTCATCATGTGAGACTATTCATGCACCGTCTCCTCGCCGAACTGACAAGGGAACAGTATCGGATACTATGCGAGCATACCCGCGGCTATAGTCGGTCTGGCAGTATTTGGTGTACTATGCTGTGGTTTCTTGTTCCGTAAGGTTGATTCTCCCAACTCTTGCAGCTATTCGCTGACACCTGTAGGATGGTTCCGTAGTCGAGCCAAGTACATGTTATGGATCGTGGTTGGCACATTGATGATGGCCTTGGGATTTGCAGTCAGGATACCCTATCACTCGAACCCGACCTCAATCGGAATCTACACTGTCCAGACATTGGTGCGTAATGTCTCAAGGATACAGGTGTATGACTGACTCAACAGCTTATCCTTCTTTCGCCCTGCGCGTTCATCGCCCAGGACTATTACGTTCTGCCACATCTAGCGGAATTCGTCGGCGCTCACGACTGTCTACTGCTGCGAGCTCGACTAATTGGGAGGATTTTCCTCACCAGTGACTGCATCACATTCGTCGTCCAGCTTGCCGGAAGCGCCATGGCCGCATCTGCCAGCTTGGCCAAAACCGGAGAGACCGTGAGTCGCCATCCGGCTTCATTCTGGCTTAGCTCATGTCAGATTGCCCTCATCGGATTGATCGTCCAGCTCGTCTCATTCGGTCTCTTTATGGTTCTTTGGGTCTACTTCGGATATAACGTGTGAGTCCTTCTACTTATCAACCCCCTCACAGCGGCTGACATCGCCAGCCGCCGAAAGCACCCCGAAAAATGGGCTCATGGGGGCGCAATGCAGTCTGTCGGCCGACTTCACGACTGGCGAACCGTCTACTGGGCTATTGGATGGACTACCATCGGTATTCTGGTGGGTCATCACTAAAGTGAGATGCATCGCGCCGAGCTGATATTCCAATAGATCAGGTGCATCTACCGAGTCATCGAATTTGCTCAAGGCTATGACGGATACCTGCGAACTACCGAGTGGTGCTTCTACGTCCTCGATACCCTTCCGTTGTTCGCCGCTATCATCGTATGGCTTTTCGTCTGGCCACCTAGCGTCTTGAGCAACACTCGAGTCACAGAGATGCCTCTACACGTCCGTAACGACCAACCCAGTAAGTATTGAAGCATATACCGCTTCCCAATCAACTATTATTGATACGTCGTAGAATACGCTCCTTTGTAGAAAATACGTCGTAGAATACGCCCCCTATGTAGAAGGCTTCGTAGATCATGCACAACTTTCCAGCTAGAATTCTTGATAAGATTGTGAGGAAAAGTCGTCAGCAGGAGTCTGCTTACATCACCCAAGCAAGTCAAACACGTGATCCGGACTGATAACGGGGATCCGCCGATAAGTCGAGAGTCTTGATAAGCTAATACCTCGCGTCCTCTATGTCACCTCACTTCATGTAGCGGGGTACTACTGGCAGCGCTCTCAAACTCGATAAAGCGGACTCATCCATCGTCCATTCAAGCAGCACCTGTCCCCAGTCTGCGTGTCGTTAACGCATGGAGCGCGTGGCCGGAACAAAATCGGAATCTAAGACGAGTCTCGGATCACCCCCGAATAGGCTATCCCTGATTCGGCCTTGGTCCAAATGTTAACTCTGATATCGCCGCTTCGACTCACGTCAACATAAAAGTCACAATCATCGATATAGACATGGTCAATAGTCAGAAGCACCTCACAGACGTCAGTCCTCCACCCTATAGAGCTCAAGACCGATCCTCCTCAGAGTCGACAGCCGTACTCTTGGAAAGTACCGCGCCCAATGCGGGATCGTCGAGACAGACCTATCCACCGCCAGATACCAGTGACGCTCCGAACGTCAAGCAGGGAGGTGCCAGATCCAAATCACCCGCGACAACGACATTACCGTCTCATACCGCCCTTAGCGTCCGAAACGACTGGCCAGTGTAAGTCTTTTTTTTGTCCGGTGCAGTAGCGAGACTTATCCAGTAGAAATCTCCCAGATCACCTTCCTCCGCTACCTGAAGACTACAATGAGCCGATCCCGGAACCCTTTGTCGAGTCTGCATCCAGGAAGAACCCGGTACCTTCACTTAATATCCTCATTCAAATAGTGGGTTCAAGGGGAGACGTTCAACCATACCTGTCGATGGCTATCGAACTTATCCTCTGCCCAGCAAAGCATCGAGTACGACTTGCGACTCATGACGAGTTTGAGGATTTTGTTATTGGTCAGGGAAGGAGAGTTTTGATATCTCGACTCCGAGAACGCGGGGCCGGACAGATCGATGAAGCCGAAGTCGCTGAAAGACTCGAGTTCTTTCCCATTGGAGGCGATCCCAAAGAGCTCATGGCTTACATGGTCAAGAGTGAGTAGAACTGTATGAGCTTCAGCATGGTTAACGATGCCAGATCCCGGGCTGCTTCCCGGAAGGGAATCTCTCGGAAATGGCGATATTGGTCGGAAACGAAAAATGATCAAATCCATCATGGCTGGCTTTTTGAGATCTACTTTCGAGCCAGATGGACGGACTGGTCGACCTTTCAAACCTGACGCCATGCTGTGCAATCCGCCAAGCTTTGCACACGTGCATTTGGCTGAGAGATTCGCTTCGCCTCTCGTCATGTCGTTTAGTGATTCGGCCCACTCAAGAAAATTGGTCGTGGCTGATTTGTAGCCATGCCGTGGTCCCCGACCGCTGTCTTCAGTCACCCTTTGGTCAACGTCGACCAGAAGAATGTGGAACCGTCCCTGGCCAAGTATTTCTCCTATACAATCGCCGAGGTCATGACTTGGCAAGGGTAAACATCGTCCATCCCGAGTAGAAAATCAAGCTGATCAAGCAGATTGTCAGGCGTGACCAATCGGTTTCGAAAGAAAATGGGGCTCTATGAGCTTGCCAATCGTGAAGGACCGGGGTTAGCAGATCGCTTGAAGATTCCCCACTTGTATTCCTGGAGCCCGCAGCTGTTTCCCAAACCGTTTGACTGGAAAAATCATATAGACGTCACCGGCTACTGTTTCCTCGAAGATCAAGATTATCAACCACCAGCCGACCTTGCAGCCTTTCTAAAAGCCGGGACTGCGCCAATCTATATTGGGTTCGTGCTATAAATAAGGTTGTACACTTGCTCATCCTCAGATTCGGCTCCATCGTTGTCGACGATGTTAATGCTTTGACTCGCACCATCCTTGGTGCAATAGAAAAAGCTGGTGTGCGGGCTCTAGTGTCGGCCGGCTGGTCAAAAATATCCTCTGATGAAGTGTCCGACAACGTATTCATCATGGGTGAGTCTCTTGGACTGGAGCAGAGATATAATCTAAGCTGAACTGAAGGCAACGTCCCTCACGAATGGTTGTTTAGTCATGATCGGGTCAGTGCAGTATGTCACCACGGCGGAGCTGGAACCACTGCATGTGGTCTACGACACGGTCGACCCACGATTGTTGTCCCCTTTTTCGGAGACCAGCCATGGCAGGGCGCCATGGTAGCTGCTTCAGGGGCCGGTCCTTTGCCGTAAGTGTGACCATCCAATTCAAGAAGCAAGCGCTGACAAGCAGGATCCCCTTCAAGGAGCTCACCGTGGACAGTCTTGCTGCGGCAATTGCAGACGCGTTGTCGCCAGGACGCAAGCAATACGCGGCGGAATTAGGCCAAAAGATCAGTAGCGAGGTGAGTATCCCAGATCGAGGGCCGGCACAGCTCCCTGACTTTGTAGACGGGCGAACTCACGGGTGTTGCAGCTTTTCATTCGCACTTGCCTCTCGGGAATATGCGGTGTCATCTAATGCCTAGCGAGGTAGCGACCTATTGGCTTCCGACTCAGGCTCTCCGCCTGAGTATATCATCGGCCGAGTCACTCGTTTCGGAGGGTCTGGTCATGAGAGAAGAACTTCAGATACATCGTTCGTCGCAGATTTCGCCCCAAAAGACTGATATCAGGTATCCGCGAATATGATCGACGACGGGGCGACCTGTATCCGTTTGCGGCGGTAGTTAATGCAATGGTTAATACCGTCATCAACTTGTAAGCGCGTTCGATGCGTGCCAATTTGCTGATAAAACCAGCTGCAAGGGCTTTGCCATGTTGTTCTACCGACCGGTGGGTGCACCATCATCACACAAGTCACTGATAACAGCACATAGGCCTGTGGAAAGTCGTGACCACTCTGCCACTCGGTAAGGCAAGAGTCGAGTGCTATTTGATTGACGAATAGGGCTATACTACACATGGATAGCTATGGGAGATTGTGAGCAGTGCTGAAAGACTGAGTTGACGTGTGTTAGCTATATTCGACCTTCCAAAATTCTGGAGATCACCCAATGAGCCAAGTGAAGCCGATGGCGTGAAAGAGGGATTTCGATCTGGTGGTCTCGATTTCGTTCGCGGTTTCCGAAATGGGATATCTGGGCTCATCATGACCCCATGGAGGCGGTACGAGGAAGCTGTAAGTCTGAACAACAACCCGAGTGCTCACATTTCAGGGATGGCCCGGCTTGGTGCTCGGCATTCTGCAGTCCTGGCTCGACTTGTTCATCAAAGTAATGGGTGGAATGCTTCGCTTATTCTCGCAACCTGTCAAGGGTATGGTATTCGCTGCGAGACGTAGGGACTGGAACAAGGGGCATCCTTGGATGGGCCCAGCTAGAGAGCTCGGCAAAACAGTATTACAGAACGTTAGTACTGCTCAACGACAAGCGGTAATCGAATCGTTCAGGGCATCGGAATCGTCGATCAAAGAACGTCATCGAGAACTCAAAGAGATGAAAGCGGAACTGATAAAGTCAAAGAGGAAAGAGCAATCTGACCTACCTCAGTGGATAAGGCGTCGTTAGCTATATGACGTTGGGATAGTACGTGATATGCGGCTAATAGTCTTATGTAGTTAGCAGTGCATCAACCCTAGATCACCTGTAGTGTCTACTCATGCATGCGTCAAAGTAAGGAGGCTTGCATTGTGACGCCTAACTTGGCGTTGTAGTGCCTACTGTTTTACTCAGGCACGCCGGAAACTCTCCGAATTCTTATTGTTCTCTAGAAATCGTCTTTTGTCCTCTACATCCCATATAAAAGCGTGGGCCAAGAGGGGAGAGACAATAAGCATGAGGATATGCAGCGATGTATCAGCTAGAGTCGATATTGTATCTTCGTCTTACCACTCTACTTACTACTCTTTGATTACAGATATCGATCAATATGCCTTCGTTATACGAGAGACAAGCTACTCTCTCGCCTTGTGTCGCTACATGGTATGTTCTCTCCTCAAACCCCCGCTCCTCCTACTCCTACAACGTCGTATCTGAACAGAGAGCGATGGAGTTGACGGACAGTATATCCTCGGGAGACTTGGATGGATGTTCAAGTTTATTAGAATACGCTTGTATCTGTAGATCAGCGGCTTATCAGTCATCAGTAGCTGTAAGTACCCGTTGCACCTGACACGCATTCAAAATATAAATGGAGCTGACAAATCAATAGCTATGCTGGGAAGGGTGTGCTCCCGAGGAAGTTGAGATTGGACAATTGTTCTCCCAACAGCGATGTGCTGCAGTCGTATGTCCCTCTATCCCCTTTCTTGTCCTATTGGGAAATAGTGTCGGTGATACTAATCAATAGGGAGTAACAATATCAACATCCGCAATCTCAAATATCGCCGGACCTACACCTACCGAATCCTCCCCTGCATCCATCACATCAGTAATCATCACCGGAACACCTGATTCATGGACCGAAGCTCCGGTATTGTATAAACAGACATTGGTCAATATTCAAGCTATCGTACGTTTCCCTCCCTTCTTCCGTTTCGTAGCAGTCGTCCATGAGACCAAGAAGAAGAGTTAATGGCAGATGTCTTCGATTTGCGCTAGTTTATTCATCTTCGCTATCATACTCGGTGTTCTATCTTGTCGGAATAGGATCAGGCGTGAGAGAGGTCAAACGGCATCGTACGTCTCTCATCCACTCTCCCCCCTTTCACTCCATTATACTCATCCTGCCGTATCCCAGATCTTGTCAAACAGACACTGATAGCAGTCAATGGTCCGCAGGAGGTACATTCGGTGATCAAACGAAATACGACCCGACCTCATCCAGGTTCACAGCTGCAGGAACCCGTCAACAGAGGGGTCAAACCGATACATTTATGTCAGGTCTATCGGATTATCGACAAACAGTCTCATTCTCCGCTCCCACCAGTGGAGTAGATAGACCGAGGTTTACGAATCGAATGGCAGTTGAAGAAGAAGAGGAGGAGGAGGAATGGGAGATGAAAGATCGAAAAACTAGTGGTGAAGATGATTTGGAGGAAGTTAAAACTCCTACTACTGCTACTAGTTCTCATCACCAGTATGATGAAGAGGGGACGGGGAGTACTGTTCATTTAAATCAGGTTGAATTTTTGGATAAAGGGAAGATATAAGGCGGATATTTGAAAGGCGAGGGGGATGGCGAGTGATCGAGACATGGAATGAGCAGATGGAGGAGGAATGAGTGTAAGAAATGGGTTCGAGAAAGCTCCCAAATAGTCATGTATATTTTCGATTTTGAGTCAGAGAGTCACGTATTATAGATAGTTCAAGTATTAGACGTATGCAAGTAATACACAAAATCAAGACAAGCTAGACAGTCCACACCTAAACCCTCCGACTCCTCTCCCTACCCCTCTCCTCCTCTTCCTCCTTGTGTCGACTTCCTCCACCACCACCATCCCCACCCTCTCTAGTAGCAATTAAAACCTGTGCCTCCCTATCACCCTTTGCAAGCACTTCAAAATCCTCATCACTAAGCCCACAACTGCAATTCCTCCTACCCACCTCTCCCGCTGGGAATAATGATTCGGCACAGAGTCGACATACACCTTCTTTATTACCGACTAGCTTCTTGTCCATGTCGTGTCGAACGTGTGTTGGGGTGATTGAGGGACAGGAGGTACAAACTTTATCTTCTATTCTGGTGTGACAGAGGGGACAGGGGGTGTTTGGGGATGCGTATTTGTCCATTGGGTGAGTTGGGTCTGGGATCAGCTTTATCCGTTCGGTCACACGCTGATGGACCGGTCTGGAAGCACGACCAGCAGAATCCTGTATATGACTTTGAGGCAAGAGAGCGTGAAAACGGAACGGAGGTAAAGAGAGGAACTTACAAGCTGGTAGACTGAATACCTGTGGTAAAATGGGGCATGCGGGGAGTACAACCTCCCTAACAATCCTCAACCTCCTCTGGTCCCCCGGTCCCTTTATACTCTGCCCAAATGCATCTTCTCCCCAAATAGAAAAAACAACCTCAACGCCCAATTGATGCGTAACCCTTAAAGGCGTGATTAATCCGTCACAAGTAGAAGGACGGGCTTCTCGATCCCTAGGCATCCTTCCTTTCCCTTCATACCCCCATGTTTTCTCGTCAGTTCCATGGGCCGTTGTACCTCGGAAAAGTGATTTATATTCCTTTGGAGGACGCTGCAGGTCTGGATTTGGTCTCTTGCCGATTTTCAAGATGGGGAATATGTGATGTGTCTCCTGTGGTGTGCTGCTGGGGTTTCGAGGGGACGTGATGTGGATGGTTTGAATTAGGTTTATACGGAAGTCGAAGATTGTACATGTCGGAGGAAGGTTGCTGAATTTGAAAGAACAAGAAAGCAGGGAGCCTACCGTCCACTGATTATTAGCACGTTATTCCTCAAATGGTCTGAGGAGAAAGTAGACGAGGGAGATCAGAGACTCACAACAGGAGCCCTAAACATCAATTCATATCCCCCCAATCCAGGCGCTTCACCCACACTCTCCTCTTCCAATGAATTGATCCCACCGGTCGGATGAGGATTATAAACAAGTTTAACAGCTCTGACGACTTTGAAAGTCCCCTCCAACCAGGTCCCATCGTGCTCATCGTGCAAGTTGTGGTGGGGGTGGGACACATCATACTCAGATTGATCATATGTCGGAACGGGTGGTAGGACATTCACCTGCTGTATGAGGGATATACTAGGTGGTTCACTCATAGTAGCGGATGATAAGAATGAATTTTCTCCTCTAGCTGGCGATTGGGCTCGAGATGCTGGGCGAGTGGAGTTGGGGGAAATGTGCCTTGATGCTGCAGGGGACTGATGTCGTGATTTTGATTTTGAGCGTTTACCTCCTGCTGGAGATTGGGCTCGGTGGAAGAATGAGAAGTGAGATGAGGGGATTCCTTCGATTTCAGCGTAGAGGTCATGTCGGATAGTTCCCTCGGGGTGCCAGTCGTGGGTTGCTAGTGTCTGGGGTAGTTCGAATGTGAATTCGTATCTAGAGTCAGTCTTCGTATCCTTGTACTCGAATAATGAGGAAGGAAGATTCATAGAGCGTCCTCCCCGGCTATACAAAATACCCCTCCTGATGGACAGGGTAGTCAGGACTCACTTGGTAACTCCCTCTTCTAACCAAATCCCCTCCCCACTTCCCGCTTGATGCACACTATCCCTCTCAAAGATAATATCCTCCTCCCATTTATCACCAATCAATAACCTACAAACAGTCTTTAAACCAACTTTGATACTCCTACATCTCCTCCTATTTCCAGAAGGGACATTGATCTCTAATTCTCCCCGTAATGTATTGGATGTAGATGATTCAGCCCATGACGACGTTGATTGGGAAGGACGAGTGAGGTAGAGGACGCCGTATGCTGGGACATGGAGTGTCAAGGTAGGTGTAGGGGATGTTGCGATAAATGAAGGAGTCAGGAGCCGAAGGACGGACATTGTCTCTTTGGTGTTGTGATGATGAGTGCGAGAGGTGGACGGTACTGGCTAGATATATAGAATCGAGTCGGGATAGTCGACTCGAATCATTCGGATCACTCTTGCGAATGCCGTCAAGAAAGTTGCGAATGGTCTAACTATTGTTGCGAATGTCTGATATAGATATTGCGAATACGAATCAATGACTCGTAGTAGATCCAGGCACAGGCATTAATTCGGACATGGCCGCGAAGCCGTCTTGTGCCGTACATCTACACTCGGCCGAACAATTCACTTTGATGCTCTGATTGACGTGCATACTAGGAGAGTGGTATCTAGTGAGATCTCTTACTACCTTTCTCTTGTTCTGCCAATCGTCTAGCTTTCGCTCTTGGATCGATCACCTACTCATCAGCTCAATAGAAAACTTACCAGTAGGGCAGGACTTACAGAGTACTCGTCCTCCGCCCTCCTCGTTAATTCCTTCTCATCCACATCAAACTTCAAACGATGTTTCATCCAATCAACATCATCATCCACCTCCAGTCCCCCTTCAATCTCCTCATCGTCAATCCCTCTAACCCCTTGACCCGCATCATCAGCCGTTACGCGTTTACTGAATGCCCCTAATTCCGCCAATAGATCCTCCTCTTCCCTCTTATTCTTTTTATTACCTTTAGCAGCTCTTCCGCGACCTTTCGAGTACTTTGACAATTCCTGTTCGAGGTAGGATGCGCCTTTGCGGCGTTTATGACGTGAATCAGAATCGGAGTCTGAGTCGGAATCGTTGCCTTGTGATTTCTTGAGGGCACGTAGGTCATCTTGCATTTTCTTTATGGATGCTGCGCGGGATTCACTATTCGTCAGGTCGATCCCCTCAGAACAGAGCTCTAGAAGCTTACTTATCAGCAGCTTGATCTCGTAGATGTTTCGCTCGAATGTCCTTGAGATCCACTGCTGTTTTCTAGAATATCAGTCACTCTGCTCGCAAGAGGTGGACACGGTGAGAGGACTGACCTTTTCTTTCTTCTCTCCTGTACTCTTCAGACTAGGCCCGGCATCCTCAGCAATGTTCACGTCATCGCTAGTGGTAGGTCGGGAATCTTCAACCACTATCTGTCAGTTCCGACCAAAAGATGAAATCATTGGGTACACGTACGATCCATCCTAGTTAGACCTTTCCTCTTTCTCTCTTGGTCTTTCGAAGGACCAGCTTCGGACCCTTCTTCGGCTTCACCGAATGATAGTAAGCCAGTGTTTCTATCATCAGCACCAATCTGCAATACTCTCCTCTATCGTCGTCTTGCTCTCTTCTCAACGCGGATCTCTAGAGACCAGTCACAGAAAATAGAAAGCCAGGAGTAAAGGAGAGATTGACCCACTTTTTAGCTTTGGATCTCTTATCCCTCTTTTCCATCTCCACCTTAGCTTCCATTTTAGCTTTCAGCTGTTCCCTCTTCTCAGCAGCGGTGATACGGGGGACGATATCATCGAAGGGGTTTTCGACTATTCGGATAGTCTTGATTTTGGGTGGGCTGTACGTCAGTACCCTCTTAGACTATCCAAATGGGGGACACACTTGACTGGACGTTCATTTTCGTCCACATCCAATTGTGTTAGATCCATTAAATCTAATCATCAGCCTGTCTCCTCCTTTCTTCCATCCACAACTGATAACTCCAAGGAAGAGGACATACTGTAAATAGTATTACCAACAACTTTCCCAAACATTGTATGTTTATTTGTCAATTCGTCTGCTTTATCTAACGTAAAGAAGAATTGAGAGGTGTTGGTATTCCTCTTGCCGGAATTTGCCATTCCTACGAGACCACGTCTATGGATTAGCTCTCACTTCTACTGCAACCTTCATGTAATATCCTGCTCCACGCAACATCCGCACGCTCCCTTCTTCCCGTTCATTCCGTATTACGCCTCATCCGCTTCTCCGACAGTCTACTCGACTGCCTGCCATCTATTCCCATGATACCGTGCCCTCAGATTTTGCACTTCAAGCATATCTCAGTCTCATGCAAGTGCTCAGATCTCGCTGCGCTCGGTCTCCACGGGACATACCGATTAAATCTCAGTCTCCCATGTTTCTCATCCGCAAATGGTTCTCCGTAGAAACTCTCTCCTCCAAGACCTGTTCCTGTTGGATCTCCAGTTTGAACGATGAAATCCGGTACGAGCCTATGGAAAATTACTCCATCGTAATATCCTATTATCAGCCAATATTCTACTCCTACATTGTACATCCTCCTCCTCTTTGATGTTCTAGCTTGACGCTTGGCTCAGGACTCGGGATCAGGAGGACAAACATATAAACTCACCCTCCATAGACAAAGCGATAAAGTTCCTCACTGTCTTTGGACATTCTCTACCCCATAATTCAATTTCAATCTCCCCTGCCGTCGTCACCACGATGACTTTAGCATTTGTAGCGGGCTATCATCAGTCGTTTCCTTGAACAAAGTGGATTTTGTACTTCTGTAACATATCTAACATCAGCTTTGCCAGTGGACTTGACTTACAGATTACTCATCCTGCCACCAGCTCTAAAGTATAATCCCTATAGCTAGTCTATAACATCCAGTTGATTCAATCCACCTAATTACCTGTGCCACAATCAACTCAAACCGGCAATATTTAACGCGTCACTCTACTCCTTATCCTGTGCACCATCCATCTACCTATATACCTATACTATACATCAATACAAACAGTAATGGGAGAAGGTCTAACAAGGAGAAGAGCAGGAGCAGGTGGATCACCAACAACAACTCAATCCGACCAAATCCCTTCTTCCTCGAATCATAATTCATCTTCCTCGTCTGGCAATGGGAACAAGAACGTACCTACTCCTTCAGCATCCGGAACAGGGGGACGTGTAGCATACGATCCGAGGGATTTCCAGGATGATGCGGAAAGTAATAAAATGCCTAGATTGACTTTGATGGAGGAGGTTCTGTTGCTAGGGTTGAAAGACAAGGCGGTATGTCAACAACCCTCCATTCCTATCTCCACTTTCATGCGCTACGTCTCTGAGCGTCACTTCCTCGCCAGTCCGGCTGCGCCGAGCTGACTCTCAGGGCTACCTATCATTCTGGAACGACAACATCTCCTACGCTCTTCGAGGATGTATCCTAATAGAACTCGCACTACGTAGACGAATTGCAATGGTTCGAGATCCATCACGAAGGAGACTGGCACTTGCGGATAGGTTGATTGAGGTCATTGATGAGAGACAAACGGGAGAGACGTTATTGGATGAAGCTTTGAAAATGATGAAGAGTAGTGAGAAATACGGGACGGGGGCTTGGGTTGATTTGATGTCTGGTAAGTCAAGCTGCAATAGCTGCCGTCTTTTTACTCCTCCCTTCTACTCTCATACCCCTCTCACAGCTCGCTCGGCCCATCTCTTGCCATTCACGCCCTGGTTCCCTGCTGGCGCTCGCTTCGTTCGCAGCAGCTGCTGACATCCAGGCGAAACATGGAACGTGATGAAAATCGGCTACCAACTAAAACAGGTTCGAGAAAGACTAGCAAAAGGTCTAGTCGACAAAGGTATCCTACGGACCGAAAAACGAAATTTCCTATTATTCGACATGGCAACCCACCCTATTGCCGACATGAATGCCAAAGAGGATGTAATGAGGCGTACCCTAGCTTTACTTACAGCTAGGACGGCTGCTGTTCCCACACAAGCTGTCCAGAAAGAGAATGTCAGGTATAGGCATATGAGGGCTGTTGCTCTTGTTTGTGCTGGTGAGTACTCTTCTTGTTTGTTCGACATTGAAAGATATTGGGGGCTGATGATAGCGTACGCTTCTAGTGTACTTGAAAACGCGTTACAACGATTATCTTACGATTCCCGCGAAGCAGCCTTTGCTCGATGTGACGATATCCTGGCGGAATTCAGTACATGGCCCTTTGGACTAGGGACATCCGATTCAGCAGGTCCAGTGACTATAGGTGGAGGAGCTAGGAAGAGGGAAGGCGGCTCAGGTGGCGTAGGAAGGGATAGTGTACAGGAATTAGTCAGGGAGGTCAGGAAGGAAATGTCTACTGGGGCTCCTGCTGGTCCTGGGGCTGGTGGACAGGAGGAACAGGAAGAATTGTGTTTCGAGGTTGTGGCTACTGTATTGGAGATCTTTGGACGGATGGATAGTTTGGTAAGTCCCCAGCCCGACTCTTCTTATCTCTCGAGGATCTATGCTGATGATATAGCTTTAGATGAGATTCTGGATCATGGGAGATAGTAATTGTGCATGGCGTCAGATATGCATTGATATGGATAATGCTTCGCACTGAATCCGACTTTGACTAGAAATGCAGAGGCAGCGACTATGCAAGCCCAGCCCTGACCATGATAGCTCCGAAATCATCGTAGCTCAGACCTCTGCCTTGGACCTGGGTAGAGAAAAGAGTGACCATTTCAGTAATCTATCATTAGTTCCCATAATCAATTGAAGTGAATAACGTACCTCATCTTCGGTCCACATTTCTCCTAAATCCCTCACCTTTCTCCTAACTTCGTCCCTGCCCAAAATATGTCCTCCCCGCTTATGTTGTTCTGCTTCAGGCTTCATCATCCCCCATAGATCATCGACAACCTCGCGTTGACGAGCATTCAACTTGATTTTCCCATTATCTTCCAACTCAACTCTCTTCTTTCCCCTCCCTCCTCCTTTACCCTTCGACTTCTTAGGAGCAGGCTCTTCCGGATCTTCATATTCATCCTCTGTTATCTCCGATAAATCAGACTCATCCCCTCCTCCCTGATATACATCCTCCTCTTCGGCATCATCCTCATCATTGGATCCGGCTTCATCGGGACCCATCAATGCAGCGCAGACTGCTCTGAAATCTTTCAATTCGACTCCACCACTCATTAATCTATTCTCCTCCTCTTCTTCTTTTGAGGCGTATCGATTTGGTTCTGTCCATCCGGAAGCTGAGGCTCGGAAGACTGCTAGGACATCTTCGTCGGAGGGAAGGTTTAGGGATGACAGGATCGCTGGGAGTTTTCGAAGGGGTATACGTCGTACTTCTCCATCTTCAGGTAATACGGGCTCGGTAGTCTTCTTCGACGATCCACCTCCGCTTTCTTCATCCGGCATGAACCCTCCTTCTCCCCCTTCATCCGGCATAAATCCCCCATCCCCTTCATCCGAAACAAATCCCCCTCCACCCCCATCATCAGGATCAAATCCTCCAGCATCCATGAATCCCCCTTCTCCATCATCTTCAAACCCACCAGCATCACTAGGTATTAACCTCCTTTTCTTCCGCGGAGGGGCTTTAGCAGTACGTGTAGCTCGATCAAACACTCGGTCGATTTGACGTTGTTGCCTAGGCGTCAGGGCTTTGAAATCGGGGTCGGCGTCGACATCTTTTGAGGATGATGCGCGGGTTGATCTTCGAGACTGTCTGTCAGCTCTGATGTGGAGGGGACTTACCATCTTTGTATATGAATGTTATACGGAACAGGATGTAAGTTATCGCGGTGATGACGATTGATGGAGATGTATTTTAACAGTTTATCCGATTTATAGAAACGTCTGACGGAGAATGCAGACATTGTTCTTCTTATTACATCAAGTCGTGGCCGGACTCGGAGGCTAATAGAATGGAAGGAAAGTGACAGGCTCAAGGTACTGACTGAATCTAACTTTATTGATACCCGCATCTTTAGATGACTTGAGGATAGCGACGGCAAGTCCCGGTTCGTGCACACAAAATGGAGGGTCGTGTTTTCTATTTTCTCACGCTTGGTCACCTGTAATGTGACGGCCCGGCGGCAAGCTATTTAGTCTCTCGCCATCATCCGAATGTCTTCAATTACCTCTTTTCCAGTTGACAGGTCGAACAAAATGAAGGAAGATGTCTTACCCTGGATCCAATCCCAACGGTCGATATCATATGGCGATGGGAGGGGTATGATTCCCATTAACCCACAAGCTATTCCTCCTTGGTGTAAGTCCCTCATTAAACTATAGGACTGATACACAGGGCGAAGCTTGAGCCAACATTACGAGTCATTCAGTAACTCGCTCGAAACTTTCTTACGATCCTCCGAAATCGATAGGCTTGTACACGCCGAGATTTTGACTATTGATTTCCAGAATATGAACGGTGCTATACTTAATCGGATATATGGAGATGTGGATGATCAATCGAGCGCGTCCGGACGATCAAGGTGGGCAACATCAATGTCGAAATCGTCTTCAACCTCGTCTCCTCTGCATTACCATAATCGAACTATTCCTAGCTATCGGCACAGACACCAGAACGAACATGTACCTTCCTCCACCTCGGCTGAATCACCATACTCCTCCCCCATCTACTCTTATTCCTGCCCAAGTTCAAACGGTCGAATGACATACACCCAACGCACCGAAGGAATCTCCTTATCCCTAGACGCACTCTACTTCCTAATTCAAGCCGCACAAGATCTGACAGATCTCTCACCTATCGATATCAGAGCACAACGTCTCGATACTCTTCAACTTACCCCACATTCCCTGAGATTGGTGGATTTACCAAATCAGTTATGTACGACCATATACGCTGTTATCCGCCGACTCCTTTTTTGGGATCATGTATTGATTAGGGAGATGATGGAGTTTAGATTGATCATGTTTCAATTGGAGGAACTTGTGGAATGGGTGGATGAGGATGGGGAAAGACCGTATTGGGGGTTAGGAGAGTGTGTCGAGGAATTGAGGAGGATTAGGGAATGGAGGAAAGCAATGGGTAGGAGAATATGGGCCAAGATCTGGGATTGGATTGTTCTATAACTTGAGGACGGAATAACAGGATAAGGACGTGAGTCAATAATGAGGTTCGAGATGTTTAAACGATGTACACTGCCGTTGATAAGCAGAACGTGGTCGCCTGGTTCCCGCAAGTAAGGAAGGCAGTTTAAGGAAAAGGTAAATTGGAACCGAAGTGGAAAGTTCACCAAAAAGTCGCTCGCTCGCGCGTTTCGAGTTACGAGCTGCAATACCTCGATCGATTGATCGCTCGCTCGCTCGGGCGAGCGAGCTCTTCATCGGCAGTATATATACAAACGAAACTGACGAAATAACATTGATCAAACAACCTCAAATTACCAACTCTTCCTAAAACACGCTATACAAATGCTTACCAATCTGGAAAGACGACTAGTTCCAACGCTGATAGATGCTTGAATATGGGCCAGCTGAGGGCCCTGGTCATGCATGTAGCTGAGAAACACTTGGAATTGGTCGGAGAGGAGCCGTTGAGGTTAAAGAAGGAATATCAGGATAGGCAGCTGGCTCCAGCTTCATCCGAGCTGAGTGGTGGTCGGGTCATTATACGACCTGGACAGATACATCTATCAGAAAGTCCTGCTATCGAAAGTACGTCACACCTCTCCTGAAAGGTCATGGAATGAAACTGACTCATAGGCGATCTTGAATCTTACACGAAGACTGATGGAGGAGATGAGGATTACAAACCGACAACAACGACCTCCGCTCCATCTGCGACTTCTACACGACCCACTCGACCGGTCATATCAAAATCGAGATCACACATTCGGCGTACCACCAAGTCGACCGTTCGACCTACCATAATCATCCCTCCAAGGTGCAAATCCGCAAGACTCCATAGACTACTACATGGACTACGTACACCAAGTCAGCGAAAGAGGTTGGAGAGGATAGCAGGGGTTATCGATACATTCAATTGGAAGTCGGGAACTCGTAATGATTTCTTGAACCGATATATTGGTAATAGCGTATGTTTCTAACAGTCTTGGCTTGATCTGATGTGTAGGAGTACTTGGCATCTGGCTGGCCTGCTATCGTGAATGCTCACGGTAAGAGGCTTAGGAGGTATTCTGAGGGGTTTCGGGAGTTGTATCCGCCTAAGAAGAGGAAGGTGCCAAATACTACGGGACCGAGTGGGGTGGATGTTAAACCAGAGTTGTAGGTAAGCATGCACGGGCATGACCAGTCGACATTTGGGTCTCCAACTTCAGGATGTCCATTCGCTGGAAGGTGGCAGCTGTTGTTCAATGGAGGAGGTCCGTGCCCTTTCGTCTAGGCCGACGCGCCGGCATCAAGCTTTCCCCTTCTCTTCCTTCTCTTCTCTCTTTAACCTCACATCCAGAGGAACCAACATGTCGTCTGCTATGGTCAGGGCGTTACTTGCCGACACAATCTCGACCATGACCACCGAAGAACTGAGGAATGTCATCATGGAAACCCCAGATACGAATTTAGAAGCTGTAGTAGAGGCAGTATTGGCAGAGAAAAGGAAGAGAGCCGACCAAGTTGTCCATCCTGGGGTTCAAGTACCGGTGGGGGATACAGAAGGAACAAAAGAGGGGGGAGCAGTAATCCAGGATACGGTGAGGAAGTCTGTGCCCAAGAAGCCCGTGAAGAGGCCGTCAGCTCAGAAGCCTGAACGAAATAAGAGAAAATGTGAGTCTTGAGTCTGGCCCCTGAAGATCGGCTGATTCCAGTCGTCGATGAAAGCGACCTCACCTCGGATACCCCTGAAGAAGATCGGGATGTGGCGGGCCTAGACCGTGACGAAACTACACCCAGGCATTATCAGATCTATTCCAAAACCCCTCCTATCCCGCGTCAGCTTCTGTCGGGAGTTCGCGGTAAAGACAGACAAAGGTTGGACCGAATTTCTGGGAATATGGCGCGGTTGCAATGGGAGCGGGTCCATTGCCGAGACCACATGGTCACTTTGCTTCTGCAAGGAGAAACTATCTGGGTGAGGTCACAAGAATTGTCTTTCCCTAATGATACAGAATAATGATCCAGAATCCGTCATCACCACTCGAGATCAGATGGAGCGATTTATCGGTGATCATCACAGTAAGCTCCGATACCATCCGCAATTCGCAGCGCTTTACGATCAACGAGATCCCAACAACACTCATCCGGCAGCATCACCGGGAGGTCAAGTTAGTACTGTACAAGCTGAGCACCGTCGACCGGCTCATGAAGAAGATAAAGTTTAGGTCGGGAGTCAACAGTGACGTTTGCGAGATAAAATGGTGGAATGAATAAAGGGTATGCGACAAGCTTCGCGAGGAACGTTCAGTAACTTCAGTTGAGGACTTAGGCATGTATCACTAAGGATGACTGAATCGAGGGTTTCCTTTGGTCCAGGCACCCATGTGTGTTGCACACATGAAGTCGACCCACCGAGTCCTTCCCATCAACAAAGGTCTTTCTTGCTCACCTTCACTCACACTATTACACATCAAAGATAGAGACACCAAGAATCAAACATCGACATGTCCATGGACGTATTCAGGGCTCTGATAGCTGAAGCGATATCGACCATGAGCGCAGAAGAGCTTCGAATTGTCATCCTCCAGACGCCTGATAAGGAACTAGGAACAGTAGGGGCCGCAGTATTGGCCGAAAAGAAGAGGATTGCATCGGATGTGGGTATGTCTACTCCTACTATAGGAGCGACAGCTCCCACAAAGAAGAGTGGAACAAAGACCAAGAAGGATACTTCCTGCAAACAAACCCCTGCAGCGGTCAAAAGCCCGAGTAAGAGGAAACGTAAGTCTTGATTTACTCTGCACCAAGACAGTCGCTGATGGTCAGACGACGCGATCGACCTCACATCTGATACGCCCGAAAAGATATCGGAGGAAGCGCAAGTAGACAAAGGCGAGAATCACGTCTCCAGTCGAAAAAACGAAACCATTGGCATTTCGAGAAATCCTCATCACAGGGATGAAGCTTCTGGCGAGTGGGTGATTGAGCGGATCAGCAATGTGGAGCGGATCAGCAAGGTCATGGAACGTGTGGACTGGACTAAAGTCATGTGTCGAGCGGACATGATCAGGGCCATCTTCGAAGGGGAACGAGCGATGACATCCGTACGTGGTCTTATCCTGACCGTGTACTGGGGTATGCTGACCTCAGCGTGGTGGTGGTGCTATCAAGACCATCCAAGACATGACTCTTTTCGTCGACCAGAATCACGCGAAGCTCCAATCTCACCCAAAGTTCACCGCTTTATACCAGCTCGCTGGACCGACTTTTGAGGACAGGATGACTGGCCCCTCACTCCTTGCTTCGAATACCGGCCCGGCACTGATGGCTGGCCCTCCTCCGTTGACTTGCCAGATTCGATACCCGCCGTTCGACTGGGCGGTCCACATGGAGAAGCTGAAGGCTCTCGAAGATAGTCCCGATTATCCCGCCAAAAACGAATTCTATCGCAACCTCAATCAAATGATTTGCTCTTTCTATCAAGATATCATCAATCGATGCCAAACAGGCTATAGGAACAAATTTCAAGTACTCGTCCAGGACATTCACAATATGGCAAGACTAGCTAGCGACATGACGAATAAATCGACTCGAGAACTTCAGAAGCGACTGTCGACTGGTGAACCTATTTCGCAGCTTCGAGATTGTATGGCCGCAATATGTTCAGCTATACTAAAACACAAGACTTCTATCGCCAAGGAGCTCGACAAGAAGGACAGGCTGGGTATCAGAGCGGACTTGTGGGACGTAAATCGGATTTTGCTGAGGAAAGGCAAATCGGGTTTAAATAGTGGACTTGAAAAGGTGACTCCCCTCTTCGAATATGAGCTATGACATGATGTGGATGTTGAGACGTCATTTACGGAGTATGTCAATTGGAATTGAATGGAGAAGAGCAAGTAGGAAGTGAGGCTCTATATGTATAGTCGCTCTTCGTGAAGCTTAAAGATCACTGGCACGATCGCTAGTCTATCAAGTACCTCGAGCTTCGGGTCGCAACTCGCGCATGCAATTTCTCGATCAGATGGATCATTGCAGGTGCCTTACATCCAGCTAGACAACCCTTGTGCGACTAGTCGTCGAGCTCGGGTAAGTTAAGCTGTTCATGTGCAGGATGCACAAGTCGATCTGTACTGTAGGTCAATGACACGTCATTGAGTTATCGTCTTTCCAGAATTAAGCCATTCTGCGTGTTGCATCTAATCTGATCCATCTATAACGGAAAGAGGGGGTAACTATGCAAGATAAACAAAATAAACAAGATGGTCCACTTGGGGACTCTCAGTCTATACATTACCTTCTATTGACTTAGATAAATGATATCCGATGCGCTCAAGGGTTTGTCGACAACTCGCTCGTCAAACGGTCATAAGTCAAGAACAGCTGCAAAACGTCATCGTCGCTTTATCAAATGGGGACGACGGGGAAATTGGGATATCTGTACTAGCTGAATAAGGGCCGAAGGGAGAAGAATTGACAGAGAGCGTAGTGTGGGAATTGGGTGAGCACGAGCAGGTCCAGTGTTAGAGTACATGGTCCAGGACGGAATAGACAACGTGAGTAAGAGTTTGCGGCCTATTCTACCAACTACGACCAGTGCTGACTGAAAGCCATGCGCAGCGAAGATGAACGCGACAATCGAGAAATCGCAAAGTCCCCATCAAAGCCAGCTCCAACTTCTCAGCTTGAGACCGAAACCGAGGTCGATTTCAACGTGATCGATAGTAACTCAATACCTGCCGATCACCAACCCGCACACATCCTGAACAACCAAAGCTTTTAATGATGCTGCCCAGCCAGCATTCTGGCCGGTACGAATGTTCAGGACCACGCCAAAACAGCTCAAGACCGATCTCGTACTGGTGCTCTTTTGAGGCATCGCCAGCAAGTTCGAATCTACGCGACCAGGAGTATGGGCTCAGGATGGTTGAGAGAATCATCCAGTCTGATTTCAGGTCGATTACAGGTCGATTACATCCAAGAGTGGTATCGAGCGGTATGGAAAAGATCAACCTCCGAGGCAGTGGGAAGTGGAGGATGGAGAGAATGAAAAAGCGGGTCATAGGCGATAACAGTAAAAAAAGCACCACGATTCATCCTCGATCAGCCATCGGGATTGCTGGATAAGAAGGGAGGATACATGGGCTTACCTACCTCCTACTGATCGGAACGGTCCTTTGGACCAGGAACCCTAAAAGCCACCACTGTGTGCGTGACTGATGACTAGTAACGCAAATGTGTTGGCCGCGTCCTCTGACTCGCTCATCACAAAATCGGATGACTCAATCTTCCCTTCCTTTACTCTTCATCCCTCTTTTACTCAATCAACTCTACACCATGTCTTCCGAAACTTTCAAAGCGCTCGTGATCGAAATGATCACCTCTCTCAGCAAGGATCAGCTCAAGCTTGTCCTCGGCAATATCTCCGATTCGAGTCTCGAAGAAGTTGGAAAAGTTCTATTAGCAGAGAAAGGAAGGAAGGGAAACGAAGACAAGCAGGTGGACAAGCCAGTAGAAAAGAGAGTTGAGGAGTCGGTAGAGGTAGAGAAGGCGGTGGAGAAGGCGGTGGAGAAGGTGGTGAAGGATAAGGGAGGGGACATTGCAAAGCCAAAGGTGCCGAAGAAGGTGATCCACACGGGGAGAGGGTCACCAGTCGCGACTGTTGATGAGGAAACGAAGGGAGGTACTGGATCAAAGAAGAGGAAACGTGAGTTCCGTCTTGACACCTAGCCATCGTGGAATGCTGACTATCAGATGGCGTAATCGATCTCTCGCAGGATGATCTTGAGCGTATCGAGCCCGCTGAATCACTGCTTCGCGTACCTGGACGAACCTACGATCGTTACCAAAAAATCAAAACAGCTTACTTCACGGCCATGACTTTCAACATCCGCGGTGCGGACAGGGAAAAGATGCAGCGATTGTCTGTGATCATGGATGATATGGTGGATTGGGATCGTGTTAAGTCTAGGAGGGACGTCACCTCTGCTCTATTCCAAGGGGAACTTGAGATGGTATGTCCTACTTACTGCTCTGCATGACATGCTGACCGTCAATAGTGCTGTAACCAATCAAATCCTGGCTGCAAACCAATGATCAATTGTAAAGCCGACATGGAAGCACTTGTCATGGTCAATCACTGTCGACTCCTCAATCATCCTATGTACGCAACGATCTTCCAAGATGTAGGAGAGAGGACGCGACTCAAGCTCCTTGACCCCTCTTCAAGTATCCACTCCACGCCTCCACAGGAAAGGACTATATCGCTATCAACTCGCTCCAACGCACCGCAGAAGACGAAGAAAACGCTCCAGACCTCCTTTCCGACCCTGGACTGGAAAGCCCTTGCTCCGCAAACAGAGCTTTTCGACCCTGCGCAGCCGAATCCTCACCTCGTCACACTCATCAACAGCCTCTGCGACACCTTTGACGACATCACCCGTCAATGTAATCCCGTGGCCGAGGACAAAGTTGACATACGAGTGCTTCAACAACTCGTTGAGCAGATGTATATTTACGCCGAAACCATGTCCGCCGCTTCACCAGAAGATTTATCCCGAAAGCTATTTGGAAGTATGGTATCCTACAAGCTTGAAGAGTGTTGTCGAGCCATCTGTACTGCGATCGCCAAACATGAACAAGTCGACGTTTCTGCCAATCTGTGTCCGGCGGCCAAGAAGTTGTTTCGACAACGACTAGAGATGGTCCAGACCCTTCTCTGGACTAGTGAGATCCCGAAGGTGATTCACCACTTCTTCCGTTGAAATCGATGCCCTGGTGGAGTCATGTGTTGAGGGGTGAATGTTTAAAGGGGTCAGGGCAGGAATGGAATCGATCGAATCCAGAGCAGAGGGGAATCCCGTCTCACGCTGTATGTATGTGCAACACTGTATGGATGCCCATGCTCCATCATCCACGCTGATTTACCGCGATGAAGGGGCGTATCTGGGACCGATCAAGGGGCAGACCGGAGTATTCCAGTCTTGACCCTTTGGCTGGTAGGGGCAAGAGCCGTCAAGGATTGGACAGTAATGTATCGTGCTATTCTCTTTTCTCCCGACATCCTCGGCTTGTACGCAAGACGGTCAGTGAAGGCGATTCAACTGATGCTAGTGTAACGCAGGAAGGGTGTACGTGATGGAAGGAGGTCTCATTGGTCAGGTACCGCGAGAAGCAAGTGATGTGTGCTGGAGAAGCAGTAACGCACACTTCACTTTCGCTTCTTCCTACGACAACGCGTCGGTATGTATCTTGTCTCTCACTTCATCACTTGTTTCCCTACTTCACCCAATATGTCTACCGATGCTTATAAAGCCTTCATTGACGATGCTCTCTCGGCGATGCGTGTAGATCAGCTCAGAAACATCATCGTCAAAATATCCGATTTCAACCTTGAGGAAGTGGGGAGGCTGTACTCGCGGAGAGGAATGTGAAGGAGAAGGCCTTGATGGAGAAGGTTATTGAGAAGGGCATACGAGAGAAGGGACGTGTTGCTAAGAGGGTTGTATCAAGGATAAAGCCAACAAAGAAGGCTGTTCCACGAAAGAAGCGAGGGAGGAAGCGAGTCGTCCCATTGGTACCTCCGACATTGTTTCTAGCGAGTGGCTTCTCTGATCTGAGAAGACGACGAGGTAAGTCTGCTTCACTCGATAGTAGATATCATGGCGCTGATCATAGGCTGCATTGTGGATCTGGCAACAGATGATCTCGAGCACCGAGACCCGGTTGGAAGCCTATTACGAGCCACAGGCGAACCCAATCCCGATTACGGAAAGATCAGCTCAGACGGGATGACCAACATGCTTGCGTGTTTCAGAGGTCGAGATAGACAGCGACTACAACGAATCTCCAATATCATGGATGATATGGTAGAATGGACAACGATCAAGAGTAGAGAGGATCTCATCACTTCCTTGTATCAGGGGGAAATCAAAATGGCATGTCCAGTTCCTTTCCCGTTCATGGCCAAATGCTTATAAACAGTTCCATATCAGGGCAGACTGGGTCCCCGAGACAATGATAACTTCACGAGATGAGATGGAGAACTTTGTCCGAACCCATTGCGGACGACTCCAGGATCATCCAATGTTTGCATCAGCGTATGGCGGATCAGACACAACATCCCAGACCAGCGCCTCACTCATTATCAAGTTAGAAGATACACCTTCACCCAAGCAAATTTCCGACATGAACCCATCCGTCACTCACAAACGCTTCTATTCCTTGTACGATTGGACGCTTATTACGAAAGCGATGAATAACATGAACTCGGCAGAGAAGACAACCAGGCTCAACATCATCATCAACAGCTTCTCCCTTGCTTTGGATCATCTCGTCAATCAATGTCAACCCGATCCACTCGACTCAAGAATCGGGATACACCAACTCGTTGAAGTCATTGCCCAAATGGAAGAATTTGCCGGTAGCATGTGCGACGCCCCACAAGAACTACGCTGGAAGATATTCGAAAGTCCCGCCATGGGTAGTCTTCGCGAGTGCATGGACGCGGCTTGTACTGCTCTGGCCAAATACGAGTTGGGGGAATTCGCTGCTGGATTAGGCTTGGGGGCCAGGCAGGTCCTTGCAGGGCAGCTTTGGGTGGTCGATGCTATCCTGATGGAAGTCTACGCTGGCGAGACGTCGGACTGGGAGAGTGGAATTGCCAAGGTGATACGTTTGATGGAAAATTATTGATGTCGGAATCAGGGCATACGGATAGAGCTAGATGAGGAAAAGCGAAAGAAGACGGACGTTGTGTAGAGGTCATAGAAGTGAAGGGTAGATTGTGCCGCACATCATTGTAAATACCTTGGATGTAATTGATGTTCCCTATGATCAAACGTCCCATAAGAGAGTCCATGGTGGTAAGCCTTGGCGTTGATCAACTTTGATAATCGGGTCCAGCTGACGAGGCCTGCTAGTACGTTTGAAATTGTGTACGCCTAACTCCTCGACCGGATATTTGGCGTTCACTAATATCAAGAGAACAAGCGTGAAATCTACCTCACGTATCCGAGGATAGAGCTGACAAACGATAGGATGAAGACGTAATTTCGAGCAATACTCCGCTCTCGCCGGGAAAGGAGTCGAGGATCGCAAAATCAAACACACAGTCTAGTCTGCCTGTCTTTGCACTAACTAATGACGCGCTTTTGTGTGTCCTCGCGGAAAGGTACAAAACACGACCCCCCTCGAAGTAGTCAATACCGTTGAGACTCCTGACTTCATCATACACTCTCAAATCATCATGCTAGACCCAGGACAGAGAGACTATCTTCGCAAGCTGACCCGAGGCTTTGATGGAGATCGACTGGAACGCGTCTACGATGACTACATCAACAAGAATTTCGAAGATCTTATTGAGCTTGCTCAGAATGAACCAAGGGATATGGAGAAGGCTGCGATTGGAGGAAGTAGGCAAGAGGAGGATGGAAGGGGTTCAAACAGTACTCATCGAAGAGCTCCACCTACGCCGATGACCAGCTCTGCAGCCAGCGCGGTTGGGGTCAAGGGACATCACGCGGGCAGGGATCGACCCTCACTTTCCGGTAAGTTTAGAATTTGAGTACAATCAGGCTGATGACGTAGTCGTCGTCAAAGCAGAGAGTCCGATTGATCTGACTCAGGATGATGATGATGAGACCAGCGATGGAGACGATACCGACAACGGCGAGACAGATCACGAGCCGCTTCCCATCATCAGAGACACTGAGCCCAGCGAATACAACGATGATGAAGATACATCTGATTTATTTCCCGTGACCTCGGACGGCAACGGGAATATCAAAAACACCGGTACAGGAAACAGTGGTACTACCTCTGTGCCGTCCACCAGGCAGCTTCGTCTGGATCGGGTGATATTCTGGTTGGAAGACTTTGACTGGATGGCGCAGACGAAGAAGACGGACATTGTTGGTCACTGCTGGGCCAGTAACTTATCAGCAGTCAGTGTTTTCCTCCAATAGCATACTGCGTCCGACAGCTCCTGATCCACAGATCGATGATGAAAGGCTATTCCCCTCTCGCAATGCACTGGCACATTTCATCAAACGTCAGTCAAAAACCCTTGGCGGACACAGCGCAGCAGTGGCAAACCTGTATCCTGTCGAGAAGTCCGACCAAGAGGAGAGAGGTAGGTGCACATCCCCATCCACTATCTGTCGGTCGCTGATCACCTATATAGGCCGACTGTTGTCCCGGGAAACCACACCGAAGTTGCGAAAAAGGAGAAGAGATAGCTATGGATCGGCTGGATCCTTTATTGCGAGCGATGACGATGACAGGGCACGTCAGTCCACTGCCGAGTCTCCTCCCTCGAAAGACTAACGTAAGAAGACATTTGACGGGCATACCGAGTCGATCCAAGCGGAACTGCGAATCAAACGAATTATGAAGTATGCTGCCTCGTACCGGAAATGGCACACTGGAATCATAAGGGACTTCAGCCAATGGGTGGTAAAGCATGAGCGACAAGCAGTGGATTTCTCGTGGTCAGCCGGTGAGCAAGGGGCTGATGTAATAGATCAAATCGAAAGCAATCGATCCTGAAGACGCGTTAAAGACGATCAGCGCTGCCAGAAACTTCATGGCCAGGATAGCGGGCTTGGATGGCTGGGCACCAAATCCACAGCTCAAGACTCTGATAGGCGAGGACGTCGAGTGGAGTGGAGGTAGTCTCTACCATGTGCCTACATTGTGTCTGCTGGGTAGTATCTGCTATGCTCCTCAATACAGTATGTACAGTATGTACAGTATATGTCTCGGGTCATGAACGTCTTTTCCTCTATCCAGCTATTGATCTCCTACTGACTGACCGACCTTCTCCTGATCGATTATGTCGTAAACGATCCGGCAGAAGAGCTTAACAGATGCCTTCGTCACCGAGTCAGGATATTGTCGAGAGTGACTTGTGAACAACCGGACGGTGATCGGACCGCTGTATCGATGTGGATGACTCGATTTCGAAATCGATGCTACTATCCAGTGATTGACCCATGATTATTCTCTATCGAGACTCTCTCATGTCCCTCTCTTATCAAGCTGTTTCTTCTTCAACCTCCGTTCCATATCCAAGAAAGCCAAAACAACAGGATCCATACCATCTTCCATCTTCCCCATCTCTTCCTTTCTAACACTTTCCTTCCCGCCTTTCTTTCCATCTAGCCTCCTCACCGCTTCTGGCCATTGTGAAATTGGGATCTTTGCCGATGTTACGGCGGAATGGGCTTCGTCGAGTGCTGAGGTATATGCTTCCAGGTCGTCGGCGTATAGATTGTAAACGCAGTTTACACAGCTGTTCATACAGCATTCTGTCATCAGCATCCACTCCGTCATTGAAAGAAAATCAGAGGAAACATACCATCGTCTTTAGGTGGGACCGGTTTCGGGGGGATAACAATCCCTTGGACAATCATCTCTTTATCCTTATCTTCTACTTCATTCTTCGTAACTTTCACGTCAAGAGTAGGAGTGGCCATGGCTGGGATAGGTATCGCTTTACGGATCCCGTCTTTCGATGCGGTGGGTGGGGGGATCGTCTGGAATGACGATGCGGCTGGGATAGTAGATATCGTATCGAATGTCTGAATCGGTCTTCTATATTTCGCCATTACGTCTCGAGAGCTGCCCCTTCTAGCTGACAGGGTGAGATTTCGACAGTGCTGCCATCTTGGTATCCGGCTGATATAGCGGACGGTAGTAGGGAGTAATGTCATCTGTACATTGAGGGAGGTATAGTATAGGTGAATCGTCGACATTTTCAGTTGATTCATGGTACAGATTCAGATGACGTAATCTAATCTTTCTCATTCGAAAGATCCAAAACTCGACTCCTTCCATACACTCTACACAAATACCTACCTCACTACAGATACCACCGAAGATGCCCACTACACGACCTATCCCAGTTGCCTTGATTGGTCTCGGAGGAGTTGGAAAAGCGATCCTCACTCAGCTTCTCTCTCCTCCACTTTCGTCCAAATTCACTTTGGTCCTCATTGCAAACTCTCGACAATCCCTCTCTCTACCACTCCCCGCTTCTCCTCTTACACCTACCAACTATGCTCCCATCCTTGAGCAGCACGGTCAACCCCTCGACCTGTCATCTGTGATTTCGGTTTTATCAGGTCACCCTGATGCTCCAGGGATCTTCATTGATTCTACCGGTTCCGAAACCATCCCGGCTATGTACTCTCAAATCTTGAAGATGGGTATCAATATCGTAACTCCAAACAAGAAAGCTACATCATCTTCGGATGAGTTGTACCAGAGTATCGTGGGAGCTTCTTGGCCAAATGGCGGATTGATGTACGGTGAATCAACCGTTGGCGCTGGATTACCTATCCTATCCACCTTGAAGGATTTGGTAGAGACTGGTGACGAGATTGAAAAGATTGAAGGAGTATTCTCGGGAACATTGAGTTACATTTTTAACGAATTCTCAAAGGTTGAAGGTGGTGATGTCAAGTTTTCCGAAGTCGTCAAGATTGCCAAGGACAAGGGATACACCGTGAGTCTCCCATCTTCGCAATGGTCTACAAAACGCTAATAGCAGGAACCTGACCCAAGGGACGATCTTTCCGGAACAGATGTTGCTCGAAAACTAACAATCCTCTCGAGACTAGTCCCAACCTCCCCCACCCTTCCAGAAGGGTACGCATCCGTACCAACCCAATCCCTCGTCCCCGACGTACTCTCGAATGCTCAGACCAAGGAGGAGTACCTAGAACGACTAGCCGAGGGAGACGACTACTTCAACAAGCTAAGGGAGGAGGCTAGGAAGGAGGGCAAGGTCGTCAGATACGTTGGTGTTGTCGATGTCAAGGCTGGAAAGGTCGAGGCCAAGTTGGGCAAGTGAGTCATCGCCCTGCAGTTCTGGATACATGAGAAAAGAACGATACTGATGGTAGGTATGACTTTGACCACGCTTTCGCAACTGCCTTGAAGGGATCTGATAACATCATCTCGTTCACTACCGCTCGGTAAGCTGCGAAATCTAATTGAGAGGGCCTAGCTGATGATAGATACTCGCCTCGACCACTTATCATCCAAGGTGCTGGCGCCGGTGCCGACGTCACCGCCATGGGCGTTACTGTGAGTAGACCTTCTTCAGACACGAGCCTCGCTAATGGCAGTCCGACATGTTGCGAGTATACGAGCGACTGTCCAACGCCCGAACTACTGCTTGAGCAGGAGGGCCAAGAAAGCAAGCGATTGAAACCAAAATTCGACAGATGGAAAAGAGATAGAAGACAAAATATGCATACTATGCGAGATAGTGATCTACGGCCTTTCTCAATTCTGCGATTTCCTCCGGACTGGTCTTGCAGCAACCACCAACGATGATCCCAGCCCATAGTCCACTATCATCCACACTCTTGACATCGCTCATGATCCTCTCTGTCCATTCTTTCGGAGTTAATTTCTCTTTTGACCAGGTCCGGGATATAGGATCGTATACCTGTCCTCCATCCGGGTACAGGACGAACCACGTCTCCGGTTTTGTATGAAGTGAACGCAATGTTGTGTTGAATGTGTTGATGAGCGTAGGGATGTAGGCGGGATTGGTACAATTTATTCCGATTCCATTCGGTCTCCTTCCCTCATCCGACAGTAATGTTCTGACGACTTCATCTACCCCCACTCTTTCACCTCCTTTCGTTGATTCCGCACATTGTCCATCTGGAAAAGTACATGCTATCCAGTATTTCTTTTCATCCCCAAAATCGCCCATTGCCCGCTTAATTGCCCTCACCTCCCTCAATAATGGGATAGTTTCGAAGCCTATCCATTCTACCTCACTCCAAGCGGTCGAACGAGAGTAGGCTTGTAATCGAGATAAATGGAATTTGTATAACGCTTCTTCTGCTGACTTGTTGTCCGAGTCAGAAAGGTAATTGCTTGGTGAGGGATCTAGTACTGATCCACTTCCGTATGGTGGTGGGTACAAGCCTGAATATTCTGCTCCTGGTTTTGTCGTTGCTCCGTATGGCCCTAGTGCTAGGACTTGATTCGAGGTGGATGATGAAGGAAGGATGGATAGGCCGGTATGTAGGATATTTTCTGCGTCTGCGGTTGTCTTTGTAGGGTATTCACGTAAGATTGACTCGACTGATAGTGGGTACCTGCCATCAGCTTCACCAAGGGCGCGACTTACGTCGATGACTCTACTAAATCTGCACCTGCATCTATGTAACCCTTGTGCACGTCAATGATCGGTTTCGGATCCGTCAAGAGCAGGTCTGAACCCCATAAAGAACTTGATACATCCACACCTGCACTCTCTAGCGTTGTTCCCTAACGATGAGCCATGCATCCAGCTAACAATGTAGTGACGATGGTGACATACCATACCGCCATCGAGAACCAGGATCCGCTTGGTTGCTCCGGTTATCATTGTAATGTCCCGGTGAGAAAGGAATAGAGACAAACCAAGAACAGTAAGTCTGGACTGGAATTGACAAATTTACAGTTTCTTCGGCATAAGGGCTGGATCACCTGTCCAGATTCCTGGACGCCCCTATTCAGGGAATATAATTATTCTGTGAGCAAGAATAACCCCCGAATGGGTTCTATCTCGTAATGTGTCGCTATGAACAGGGCGGCTCCGCTTGGCGGCCCGTATAAATACCGCTCGATGTGATCGCACATTATGTACCAAAATGCCAATAATTAAACGCCCGTGCCGTACCGGATCTTGCTTACTCCGACGCAGTTCCTTCGGACCGACGGGCATGCGAGACCGCAATGTGTCCTGGAAAGGGTAACTTGACTTAAGCATGGGGACGTTAGCAGAAGCATGAGGCGGGGTAAGCAAGAGAAGCACATAGAATCAGGCGAATATGCCAAGGCAAGGAGTATGAAACCATTGTCATGTCGATCATATTGCAAAATTCCCTGTGACCCATTAACGTATCAAGATTGTTCGCCCTTGCTCTTTGACCTCGCTACACCTAGTATGTACGCGATTATTTAGAGTTGTATAACGCCATCGATAACGCCACATTATAGATCAATCGATAGAACCCGAATAACGATCCATCGAGTCTGAATCATTGGTATTACTTTCCGTTGGACTACCCGAAAGGAGGGAGGACGGCTGCGGGGAGGGAGGGAGTGTCAAAGCGGCTTCCTAGTGCTTTCACTTGTACAACCTTATCTATACATACTGCATCATACACCGGTGCCTACAGCTCTAGCTTCGACCTTTTGAATGTGGATATGTCGGCTTTAGACCAACGTAAGTCCATAGCATACTCCACTTTCAGGTGACCCTATGGATTCTCGAATCTACGAAAAGATCGTGATTCAGGAGATTTAATAACCGAAACCTTCTTATTACCTGAACTGAAATACCAGATTTGGATGATCCGCCAGCGCGCGCCCTTGACACGAGCGGAGGTATGATTACTATTACGCCAGAAATGGCATCAGGTGTCAGCGGAAGTCTCTCGTCAGCGTCAGCAGATCTGGAAAAGGGAGTCAAGGATAGAGGTGCACTACACGAGTAAGTTTAGTCCTGAATACCTCAAGGTCCCAGCTATGACGAATCGACTGACCTATAGGAACGACTTTGGTAAGTTTACTCCGGACTCGTGTTGGGTTTACGTGTTGCATGCTGATCGTCAGTCATCCCTTCGACTGCTGATCATCTTTCAAACTCTGTTTTCAACTCTTCACTCAATCTGGATCATAATCAATCTACCAATCTGTCGCTGTCGAGTGAATTATATACTGCACTCCCTGGAGGCGGAGTCATCTTGAAGCGGGGCATGTGAGTCTTTGTCCCATCTCTTTATGTCTAGTCCTCGTCTGATGACCAGGGCGTGTACATTCTGTCGCCGGCGAAAACTTGTACGTCCATCTTCAATTATATTACGCGTAGAGCTCACAATCAGCGCTGTAGTGCTGAACGACCGTCGTGTGCCAACTGCATTCGATACTCTCAGGCATGCGAGTATCTCGCAGTAAACGCAGGGAGCAGAAGTACGTTCCCATCTCACCCTGCGTTGATATAGCTAAAATTCAGATGATAATGGAGATGATATTGATCCGCCTTATACCAACATGTTTACAGATGCCCCCTTGCCCCCAGCCTCGGATCGACCTATTCCACCAGGCGCAATCATGGGACAAAGGCGGAGACCGAGTTTACAAACTAAGGGAAGCGATTCATGGACTAGAAGAGGAAGTATCGCTGCTCAGAAAACGCCTACCAAGGATAGAAGACCGAGTCTAGCGAGGAACGCCAGTGCAAGTACATCCACAATACCGCTTTTATCACCTACTGGACCCCCTTCTCAGCCTCTATTCCAATTCGAACAGAATTACCATGGCCCCTCTCCATCATTTGGCGAGCATGGTCAACCTTATCCGAGTACTAGTACATGGGTTCCCCCACCCGCTTTATCGAGCCACAACTCAGGATCTATCCTCACCTCACCTTCCACTCAACAGCCGACCCCTTTATCGTTTCATTATGAACAAGTCGCACCTGTCCCACCTCCCATTCAGTATCCCGTAGAAGACGAAACGGCATGGTATCAGGCCGCACTTAATGTCGATCCTCAACAACAACAACCACCTCAGGCGTATCCCGCTTATCAACATGCTCCAGCTCAGCCACAGGATCCATATCAACTGAACCCGGTACCGCAGTATCCAGCGTATGAAGGATACCAAGACTTGATGTTTGGAAGTACAGGAGTTCCAGGGGTTGGTGCTAGGTACACTGATCCTATCGACCCCCACAACATGAATCCCACTCCCGGATCGTCCACGATATACAGTGAGCCTGGATACGAAGATGGAGCAATACAGCAATCGACATCGACGTACGCGCGTACTCCAGGTCCTTATGCCAGTCAAGCCAACCTCGCAATTCAAACTACACCAATGTCAGTGCCAATCTATAACACCCACTATGTCACACCCGCAGTCGACGTAGAAGGTCATCGCCCAGGAATGACCCACGAAGGTACATATCCCGGAATGGGATACCAGATCCAAGAACAAGGATACATGTCCCCCTCAATCCCCCATCCGGCATTATATCAAGAAGAAAACACCCACTCGACTCAATTACATCATGTTCAACCTGCACCGTATACTTTCCCCCACCTTCCCATCCCTTTACCAGAATATGAACGCCCAACAATCCCCCGATCAGCCTCAAACCCGAATAATTCCATGCATCTCACGACATCCGAAACTCCCTCAGAAGGATCATTACCAACTACAACGACAACAACAACAGTATCAGTGGCTGTTCCAGAAGGTGAATACTATCCTCAAAATCTGAACGTCTGTTATCCCGATGAAGTCTCCTCCACTCCCGGATCAGGGACGAAGAAACTCGATAGATTGACAGAAAGGTTGGGTGAATTCTTTTTGGGGCCAGAAAAGAAGGAAGAAGTGGGAAATCCGGTAGATATCGGAGGAGAGAGACATATCAAGAAATCGAGAAAGAGCGTCTCTGCTACTGGAGGAGGGGATATGTCCTATAGGATGCAGGAAAGTGATGGTTTGACCGAAGGTGCGAGGAACGCTCTGTGAGTGATGCTCCCTCTTCTTTACATCCTTCATCCGCTCCCTGCTCGCGCCCCTGATTCGCTCGGAGAAAGGACTGATATCAGATTGGACGTCTTCTTTGAACATCATCGATTATTCTTTGATCTCTCCATCCCGAAATTCAGGTCTAGATTGACATTTCATGATCGACGACGACCAAGTTTAGCACTCTTGAACGCTATGGTATGTCCTTAAATCTCTTTAGCCCTTCTTCCATCGTACTCGCAATCCGAATCCACTTTCCACTCTGGAGCAACAGTTCTAGAGGCCGTGCGTTAGATCGTGCGGGGGACAATCTCACTCAAAGAAATATTAGGAGAGCAAGGATTAACGAACAGTACATGTGGGCGACCCGGATGTCGCACGCTCCAAACATGCCATCAACCGAAACGCACTTCTACCAACAAGCGATCGTACACCTCGATGCATCTGCCGCTACAGGTGATAGATTGATGGATTGTATCAGGGCAGCGTACTTGTTGAGTGCTTTCCAGTATATGAACGGAAGACATCATTCAGTGAGTTTCCTCCCTTGCTCTAGTCTTCATTTTTGCCACCTTCTGTTTCTGATATTTTTCTTTTGCGAGAGTCATGACTTATATTCAGGGATACCTACTATGTGGTCATTCAGCTCAGTAAGTCCCCTATCAGATGTATGCGAGTAATCATTGATATCAGATTGGTAAAATCATGTGGTCTTCATAGGATCCCCTCGACAGTATTTTCACCAGCACCGGCCCCCGATCCATTTTTAAGGAATCGACCGTACTTGCTGCCCCCGCCCGAAGATGCTTTGGAACTGGGGGAGAGGATACATACTTTGTACGTCTTTTTCGTCCATCTACCTATTTTCCTCTTTCCCCCTTGCCACTCCTTTTGACGCTCCGACGTCCTTCTCGCTCCCGTCTTGATTGGGCTCTACTGCGCGTGAAATGAAAGCTGACCACTCAGCTGGGCGGTACTTTCGCTCGACAGAAGTTCTTCAGCCCTGACGGGTTTCATGTCTTCTTTCCGAGATAGTGATATCACAACTCCGTGGCCGAGGGAATTGAGCGACATATCATCTGTAAGTACATTTCTGTCTGTCCTGGCACCTCTGTGTGCATCGAGACACAGAAGTAGCCACGTCTAGTGAAGAAGCTAAGATCTGACAAATAGGGAATGGTTACTGAACAAGATGATGTTACTCTCCAGGATATCTATCGGGCGGATAGGTATCAACATTCCAATGAGAGGTCTTAGTGAGTTGAATTCTTTCTCTGCTTCTTTCTTCCCTCCTTCTCATCATCAATCCTACTAGCTCTTCACTGCATCTCGATACCTTCCGCTTCGATTCCGAAGATCATCCATTCTCCACTTCAGACGCCAAGCAACCGGAGCTGACGTCAGTGTCCGCTGGAACAAGGCAGTAGTCATCCTGGAACGAGCCTCAAAACTAGTCCTCCTAGACCCAGAAGATACGTCAGAACACACACGACAATGGGCAATATACAAGCACACAGGCGGCGCAGAACCAACAGGATACCTCGAATCTCCTCGTTATAGAGTACCTACCGAATTTGAAGAGACCAAATTCGCTTTGGAGACTTTGATTCGATGTTGTGGAGAAGATGGGGTATTTCCTCTTGATAAGAAATTAGGGGCGGAATTAGATGGGAGGGAGGAAGTTGTCATTTCACCTGCTGTTATCTTGTTTGTGAGTAGGACGTCAGGTCCTTTGATATTCACGCCATGAGGTAATTGAACAGACGAGTACTGATATTCAGCATCATGTCATTGCGGCTACTGAAACGCTTTTGTACGATACAAATTCCCTCGATGCTGAGAATACGGAGGCGTTGATAGGAGCCAGAAGGGCCGTTGCCTTGATCAAGGAGTTGCCGCCTCTTGTACGTCACTTCCTCTTTCGTTCCACCTCTTTGCCCGACTAGAATCCTGGTCTCCCTCAGACCTTTTCATTTCCCACCGGTCATCGAATACCGACACACTTCGTTAAGCCTATCGGCCTTTTTGGACCACGCTGACGATTAGCCGATCCACGCTGTTGATGCTTTTGCTCCTCTTACTTGGGTGATGGTGGCAAAGGTCTTGATTAAGGAAATGTACAGATTGAAACAAAATGGCGACGTCCGTAAGTCTTTCATCTACACTGGCCAACGAACAGATCACAATACTGATAAATAGGTTACAAAGCAGTTGAAGAAGAAGTTCAATGCCTTATTGATGAGATCAATAGAGTCGGGACAATGATGCCTCCTTCGTAAGTCTCCATGCTCACTCACAAACACCCTCCTCCCTTGATCTCACGCCTCTTCCTCTTGCTGCTTGATTTGGTTCATAAGCTGACAGATAGACGGATGTACGCGAAAGGAGTCGAAGATCTGATGCGATACGCGTCCGGCGCTGCCCCTGCCCCTCCCCCTCCGCCGTCCCAAACCCCTTCCTCGTCATATTCCAACCAATCCCAGAATCCATTCGAGCAATCGACCCTGTTATATAACAACCAACCCCAGAACTCATTCGAACAATCTACACCTCAACAATGGGATAATTATCCTTCGACGAATCATCCTAATAGCCTCATACACGACGGCTCATAATCATGGATATTTCCGACTACACTAGTCGCTCAACGTATCATCACTTGACGCATCAGTCGCTTATCGTCAATTTCACGCGTCATTCGCTGATCGTCACAAAGAATGATACGATTGATACAGGCAAACATCAATGTACCAAAATTGTTGCGTAAATTATAGCATGATTGGACAATCGCCATTCCCTACATACAAATTTGTAAATAATCAATGCATCGTCCCATATCTACCCTACCACTGAACGAATTATTTCTTACCTCTTACCCCTAACCATAATCCTCTTCATCTTTGGTTGTTTCGCACCTTCTTTTCCACCCTCCTCTGCAGGAGCGGCAATAGCATTCTTCTTCGCTTCCTTCTCTTGATCCAAATCCCTCTTGATCGAAGATACAGCAATACCAGTCTGGATAAGTGGTGAATGTAGTGGTAGTCGATCTTCAAGCTTTAGAGTAGGTTGAGGAGGATTAGGAGGTCTGGTACGGAGTTTCTTTGGTTGTCGAGTCTTTGTATCTGATTTCTTGGCTTTCTTGTTCTTGGATACTGGTTCGGCAGCTGGTTTGGATTTTGGTTTGGTAGGTGGGTTGATGGTATAAGAGAGTTTTGGGTATTCTCGACACATTTGTTCTGCTAATTTATTGTATAGCTGTGTTCCTAAATATCAGCCACACATACTTTTCCCTTCCTGTATGAGGATTCGCTATTTCATGACGGCTCGTAGGGATAAAAGGGAGATGTAAGAAGAGGAAAAGATATAAGATGAAGAAGAGGAAGAGGAGAAGACATACGGTTCTTGATGATTGGGTTTAGGAATTTGCCATCTTTTTGGAACTGAACCTTTACTCTTCCTGGGTTTTCAAAGTCGGCGGGGTGGGTCCTATTAGGCTGTGGGTCAATCGTTGTTGTTCTCTGATATCCAATGTAGTCCTCTCCCCCTCTGATTCCCGCCTTTCCCCGGCCCCGACTTCCTCTTCCTGAGGCTCTCGCGGTGACACTTGCTCCGCTCGTGGACTTACCTCCAAACAAGACTGTAATCCCAAATTCCTACATGCGACACTGAGATGTTGAGCTTGAGGCCACCATAGTGCGTATTCTCTGGGGACCCTTCTTCCTTTTGCAATGGAGACTTTTGCGTCAAAGTAGATTGGGTAGAGAGAGTTCCACCTGATGTTAGCTTCTCCTCATCCAATCTGCAAGCGCGGCTCCATTCCTTCCTGTGAAACTTCGTCCACAGATCACCACTTTCACTCAAGGCAGCTCGCCAAGCCCCGTCCGACACCGTTCTCTCACTCACACTCGCTGACGCTCGCGCTCGAAAAGCTCGCTGGACTCACTCTTTGTAAACACTTGGATCCTTTGCAATGGTAGTACTACCAAATTGCTTCCTCAACTTCTCAAGCCTTTCCTCCTCGACCTGTTGCATCCTCATCATATCACCCATAAACCCACCCATAGGCGTATTGGGGTTGACCCCACCAGCAGGTCTCTGTTCATTATCCCTAACAGCAACTTTCCCCTTGCCGCCTACATCAGGCGCGCTGGCTCCAGGAGGAGGAGCATGAGAGTTCTCTCCAAAGATCCCTCGACTCTGATCTGCTAGTGCTCCGTAATCGAATCCGAAATCGTCATCTGGATCTTCTGTTGATATTTCCTCTAGAAGTGCTCCTTGGAGACCTTGACCTTGTAGACCTCTTGGCTTTGAGGATGAGCCGGAAGCGGAGGGAAGAGGAAGATCTGATTCGTCGTCGAAGTAATCTTCCACCGTTGGCATCTTTAGTGTGCTTGGTGGTAGTGGTATAGTAATAGGATGGGCCAGACAGTGTATGTAGTAGTGTATGATTAACAGTTCAACAGGATACGGAATCAGATTACAATTAGTAAAGTAGAGTATGGTATGGTAAACGGCGTTTGTGCCTAGTGACGTCTTGTGGCAGAGTAGTAGTGGAGAGAGAGAGGAAGGGAGTTCATTGTCTGCTACTATAACTATATCACATTACACATCACATATATCACTCAGTATCAACAGGATCAAGTCCAGTAGCATAGTCAATCACACAGATACAGAGTAATCAATCATCGATCAACGAAGACCGCCATCCCCCCACTTCCTTTTCAATCCAACTCGACCGAGCGCGCCACGCTACGCTTCGCGTCCTTTCTTCCCTCCATCTACCTTTCCTCCTTCCTATCACCCTATCATAGACTAGAGGTGGTGCACAGTAGTCAAAATGGCATCGCCTAATACTCAGACTGCCAACGCGGTCAGGGCGATCAAAGAAAGGGCTAATCTCGTTGTTCCAGAGATCGATTTCACGGTTCACGAGTTGGAGAATGGAGATATCGTAAGAACGGATCAACGTGTCGTCAAGGATGTAAGTTTCTCGTGGCTTAGTGTTCGATGAGGAACTATCTTGGCGGTCATAGATGTAGTCCGGGATGGATGACAAGGAGGATAAAGCTAAATATCAGGTCCAAGCGCCGGCCATGTATGTTCCTACCGATGAACAATTCTGGTCAAAGGAAGATCCAACTAAACCCGATATCGCTTTCCTCAAGAATCACTTCTACAGAGAAGGTAGACTGACAGAGGAGCAAGCTCTATACATCCTATCAAAGTGAGTATATCGCTTTTATGCGAAGGCAACAGCTGATGAATAGGGGAGGAGATATTCTGAAATCAGAGCCTAATCTCCTAGAGGTCGATGCTCCTATTACAGTCTGTGGTGATATCCACGGGCAATATGTGAGTATGAGATCAGGAAAGAGGAAGAGTGCTGATGATAGTACGATTTAATGAAGCTCTTTGAGGTTGGAGGAAATCCAGCTGATACGCGATATCTCTTCCTTGGAGATTATGTTGATCGAGGATATTTCTCTATCGAAGTAAGCTCTCCAGTCAACTTATCTGGGAAAGACCTAATGATAGTGTGTCCTATACCTGTGGTCATTGAAGATGTGGTACCCCGATACCTTATTCCTCTTGAGAGGAAACCACGAATGTCGCCACCTTACCGATTACTTTACCTTTAAATTGGAATGTAAGCTATTCTTTCTATGACGTTGTCGGACCAAGCTTATCGACAGGTAAACACAAATACTCAGAAACCATCTACAACGCTTGCATGGATTCATTCTGTAACCTCCCCCTCGCCGCAATCATGAACAAGCAATTCTTGTGTATACATGGTGGTCTATCGCCGGAATTGCATACCCTCGATGACCTCCGTTCGGTATGTCTCCCAACTGCATTCTGAGCGGGGCTAATGACAGATCAACCGATTCAGAGAACCCCCAACTTCTGGATTAATGTGTGATCTCTTATGGGCTGATCCTGTCGAAGATTTCGGAAATGAGAAGAATACCGATTCATTCATGCACAATCATGTTAGAGGATGCAGTTTCTTCTTCACGTAAGCTATATCTCTCTGGGAAAAAGGATGAGCTGATGAAAAGGTATACTGCCGCTTGTAATTTCCTAGAGAGGAACAACCTATTATCCATCATTCGAGCACATGAAGCTCAAGATGCTGGGTGAGTGTTTCCTTCCACTTTCCCTCGTGTATTCTCGATACGGAATGGAGATACAGACGCTAATGTCAGATATCGAATGTACCGTAAAACCAAGACGACAGGTTTCCCTTCCGTCATGACCATCTTCTCTGCTCCAAATTACTTGGATGTATACGCCAACAAGGCCGCTGTATTGAAGTACGAGTCGAATGTCATGAAGTAAGCTTCTCACTGCTTGGTGCTGAGGTAGAGCTGATGGATAGTATCCGTCAATTCAATTGTACACCACACCCATATTGGTTACCTAACTTTATGGATGTTTTCACTTGGTCACTCCCGTTTGTTGGTGAGAAGAGTAAGTTTCTTCCCGTTATCTGTTCAAAGGACGTTCTAATGATAGTCACGGATATGTTGATTGCAATCTTAAACTGCTGTACCAAAGAGGAATTAGAGGAGGAGGAAGAAACTCCAATGATTACTCCTGAAAGCCCAGAACTTGAAGTAGAAGGTAAGCTTTTCAGTTTTGTTGATGGTAATAAGCTGACATTATAGATGAAGATAATCCAGAGCGAAGACAGGTCATCAAGAATAAGATCTTGGCTGTTGGCAGGATGTCTAGGGTATTTGCGTTACTCCGGTGAGTATTTGTCCTCTTCATCTTTTTCCCAGCTAGTCTCTACAAATTCCCGCAAGATGGGAGGGAGATGGAAGAGTGCACGAATAAACGCTGATCAAGTAGAGAAGAGTCAGAACGAGTTTCCGAACTTAAGTCGCTTAATGGGACTAATCAATTACCCGCTGGTATGCTAGCAAGTGGAGCAGATGGTATCAAAGAGGCTATTCAAGGCTTTGACGATGCGTAAGTCTACCATGTGCCCCTATCGGCATAGGATTGTCTCGTCTCATCCGTGCCGATCAGGGTCACGCCATATAGACGAGAAGGAAAAGTAGCTGATCAAACAGACGAAAGAGTGATATTGAGAATGAGAGGCTGCCTCCTGATATCATTGATGTGAGTCCTTGTCACCATCCAATCCCCTCACTCTTCTTTCACACCTTTCACACATCCCGTTCCATTCAGGTTGCCAGCTTTTGCTCGCCCGGATCTACCCTTCGCCCCAAACCTATCCGTCGCCCCATCTCTCTCCGCTCGCATACGCGATCTCGCTAACCCTTAGCCCGATGACGACCGCCCCGCTTCGCCCGGCTCATCAGCCGCCAACACTCCCGATGAACAACCCCGTGGCTCTCCCGTATTCGATAACGAAAACCCTTTCGGATCCCCCATATCCCCCCCATCCCCCGGCGCAGCAGGCAACCAGTCCTCAGGTGGACCAGGAGCATCTTGGCGACGTGGTCATTCCAGGCAAACTTCACTTGGTACCACCAAATCCTCCCCCTCGAATAGGAGGAGGAGTTTGGAAAATACCATGCATCTCATTAGGGATGTTGTGGATGGTAGGGATGCTGGGGCTGATGGGAATATTGAGAGGTTGGCCGAGGTCATTTCGAGTCCTTCAAGGACGAAGCCTAATGATGGACTCGCCTAAGCTTCGCTTGTAGCGAGTGGCTAGGGCGAGCGGTGAGATGACGAGAGACTGGTAGGAGATTGTGTGAGTGTCCATGAGTTGGTCATGGACTGGAGTTGTTGGAGGGATGGTCTGTAGTGCTGCAGAGTGGTGGTTTGTATATACATGTGTTTATACTTGACGGTGTTTTTTCAATTCTCAATCACGGATTCTTCTTATACCCATGAAACGATGTGATGCCTGTATAGATCATTTGCATTGTGATTTGATGATTCGTCTTTGCTTTGCAAGGTCTCTAAGATGGTGACGTTTCAGCAAAACGTACATTGTGCTTGAAAGAAGATGAGAGGACAAGAGGTGCATGATCATGGAGTCTATATCTATCGCTTCAAGTTCAATGCTAGCCTGTGACGCAGTCGTGTGATGAGAGCTAGGAGGAGGAGGGTGTATGATTCGAATTGATCTTTCGAGACGAATAAGATACCTGTATATTAGCTTTCAGTCACTGCGACCTGGCCCTGGGTTGGGAAGGAGAAGATCAAGCAGTATGGCGGAGGGAAGATGCTGTGGACGAATGGAAAGGGAAAGCGAGAGATGGAACGTACCCTGACACAAGACTGCTTTAACAATTTGAGCTCCAAGACCCTTATACCATCCACCAATCCCCTTCTCCCTATAAACTCTGGTAAGTAATTCAATAGCACCTCCATCTTCCTTTATCCTCGGTTTCTGAGTTTCGAGGTCCAAGTCCAAGTCGGGATTATGAGTTACAACAGGAGCGGAGGGGTCTGCGGGGTGTGAGGCGATATCTGCGTATGTCTCTTCGTGTTTCTCTGTTGTTATGGGTGGACCTAGAGATGGGGGTTGGGGTTTTGATTTTGAGGATTTAGCTTGAAGTCGAACTTTAGCCTGTGGTTTCAGCTCTATCTTCTCAAGCGGGGTCCGGTCTAGATGATGTATTTAAGGTCATGGCTATACTGGAGTGATGTGAATTTAAGTTGAGTTAGGAATTGCTGATCCCTCAAACGCTTTAAGGATATATGACCAAGGAGAGATGACTCACGAAAATGTATGGATAAGTCACCACCGTAGCAAGTGTCTTACTCCCAACTCCAATCCAGAAAGATTCCCCAACACTCAATCGTCCCCCAATCCTACTTTCTCTAGCTAGTACCAAAGCTTTAATCCGCTCAAAGACACCATAGGTAATAGCAGGATTAACAGTAAGTACAAGTCCAGGTTTCAAACCAGTCCATAATCCCGTCCAACCATTTTCTTGAACGATTTCAGATCCTACTTCGACTAATGATTTAGAGTTTGTATTATCGGCAATCTGTTGTCGGAGAGCGATTACTGATACTGGAATAGTAAATATTTGGGCTAGGGCGCCAGCTAATGCTCCGAGCAGCAATTCTTGAGGGGTTGATAATGCAGTTGAAAGGCGTTTGAGGAGGGCAGTACGGAGGGAGGAATGGAAGAAAAAGTATGCGAATTCTAACGGTCAGCCATCCGTTCTTTTATTCTCCTCCCTATTGTAATGAAGGTTCAAATCCTTCTTGTTGCTTGACAGGAAGAAGAAGAAGGAGAACATACGTTGCGAAAAGGTGTTTATCATATTTGCTGAAAATCCTTTAAAAACACCAGCAAATCCTTCAGTCTTGACAATCCTCATCAACATCTGTAACATCTCCCATCTCTTCAACCTCCTTAGTAGTTTCGCATGTACACTACCCCCTCTAACTTCCGAGACGGTATTGGCCGGACGCTCATCATTGGGCAGAGCTTGTAATCTTGTTTTCACCGTATCGAGGGGATACACAGCCCTGTCTCTTAGCCTAGTCGAGACAAGGGATAGAGGACTTACGCGTTAGCGAAGATTGACCCGAATGCTCCTGAGAGAGCTGATCCGAAGGGTGTCAGGTCTTGAGCTGCCATGGTGAGTGTCAGTTGAATGAAGGGAGTGAAATTGCATATTGGGTCTATGTGTTATTCGGGTATTTAGGTTAGCCGGCGGTGTATGATGATGATGATTAGATCCAGGATATACATCATGCATTACAGCGGATTTGTGCTTCCTTGAGCTCGTAGGCAGTGGGCCAGAGACTGCGTGAGCCGAGTCTGAGCGCACAAGGTGACCACGCTGCTCAGCTTTATTAGTACTATTTCCTACTGGTCTAATTGCGACGTTTCACTAGGATATCATTCTTCTCGCAGTTTCAACCGCTGCCTCGCTTGTCGATATACCGTAATACTGTAATCTAATAGTTCAGCCTTACCAGCGTATTCGGCTCATCCCCCCATATTCATCAGAGCCATGCATGCCGGTCTACGAAGCTATGAGCTTGAATACATGTTCCAAATTAGGCACGCCATGTGGATTCTGGTAGGCATGCCACTTCAACGATGTAAATCGATTCCCGTACATCGACCATCTATACAGAACGCATCTAGCTAACATGGGTCTCTTACGTTTTATCTACTTATATTGATATGGGGATCGGCGCTTCCCGCCCTGGTCGGATGCTTGAGTTTGCGCAACATATGTCTCAACCCGGGACATTAATGCATACTTTCGTTCTATCCTCTGCGTCCATGTCAGCAACGTACTGTCCCACGGATTCGGAAGAGATGCAGCGCAGGGTGTAGTGTGCCGTAACATCCCTATTGAGTGACGACAGTGGTTGCTCTCTGTCGATCAAACATACAAATTCGAATACATAAATACCTATTCCTGCAACCCCAATTATACTCGTCTCTAGCACGACTACTGAACGCCTTCAGCCTCATGTTTCGGAACGGATGTATGCAACGCCATCAACATCAATCAGTGACTCGGCCGGCTTGGCGCGCCGGGTCTTTACCCAGACTATTCTCGTCTCTCGTCCAAGTGAGCAAAGATACTTGTCCCACTGCTTGTCGCTTCTTTAGCCCTCAATGGGTGTCTTGTACCTTTGGCTAGGCTAACTTAATCGATCGACCTGCGTTGACTATGCCCTAATTAAACTCGTAGGCTGGAACAGATGCCAAGGTGTTCCAGTTGTTGTCTCTGATCGCTGCTGCTTACATTAATTCAGGGTCATCTATTACAGGGTTAAAGGGTAAAAGGGAAAAGAAGCGAGAGGAACAAAATCCGTTATACATACCTTGACCACGAGTGACCATCACTTCTGCCGACTTGTTTATACTGTGCATATACACTCTTGTAGCATCTATAATCAGTATACCTTGATTTGTGAATATCGAAAGAAAATCGACAAATAAATAGCTTGAGACCATGTGTATACACCGACCGACTTCGATACCCCGTTAATAACATTCTCGTCCACGTATCCCAGTCAACACATTCTTCTCTCAGGCCACGGTACAACGACTATATAATGATGGAATCATTAGATATCAACACCCATGCTGTGGCAACAGAGACTACACGCGTAGAAGCACTAGACTGGGTCGTGATCACGTCGATCGTCCTTCTTGTATGTTTATCAACACTATCCTTTGTGCCTGATATAAAAGCTAATCATAAAAACAGGCACTCACCATTGCCGGGGCGTTAATGATCATATCTTCTATGGCTTGGTTGGAATATAGAGGAAGGCCAGCAACGACTAGGACAAGATTGGTTCAGGCTCTAGTGTTGAGTGATCTGGTTCTTGGGTATGTTGTTTATTTTCAATCTGATCTCGCTTCCACTGGCAATCTCGCTTCTGTAAACCAAAGTCGCGAAAGCTGATGATAGTATTGTTGGACTTATCGGGAATGCTTTAGAGATATCTCCTGGACACCGTTTAACAGCGGGTACAGCAACTTGTAATGGACTTGGTTTCGTGTTGATTGCTGTTTTATGGACTGAACACGTGTGGACATTATGTCTTGCCATCGGAACATACCTTATCCTCATTCACGTACGTCCTTGTCAACCTGGTCAACAGGCAAGAGCTGATCAAAAGCCACTACATACCGTGACGCTCATTCTTGAGAAACATTGGGTCTGGCTCTGGGGATTGGTCTGGGTATTTGCTATCATCATTGCTACAATCACACAAACAATATATGGGTTCACGCCATCAGGTGGGATATGTTATTATCCCCCTTCAGCGGGATTATACGGAGAGCTCATGCAATTTATTCCAAGGTCAGTCCATAGTGTCTCACAGTGAATCTTAGCTAACAAGGTAGGGCGGTAGTATTTATCTGTATCACACTCCTCTATGCCCGATTATACGTGTTCTTGAAACGACCCGATAAGATCAGGTCGCCATATTCCAACTCGCCCACTGGACAAAGTTACGATTCATCATACAAGAAGAAAGCTACCGGTTTCCTTCGGAAATTCAGTGGAGATAAAGAGTCTCCGACAGAAAAAGGAGATGGTCTTGGAAATACCGGAGGGCATGGGGAAGGAACAGGAGTAGGAGTAGTCGATTTCGCCAATCCCACACCTATCGCTCAGCCTGATCAGAGCCGAAAGCCAAGTGACGCGCAATCTAATCAGACTCCCAAGCCAAGTGAATTTAATCGAGACAACAGACCTTCCTTCAACTCTGGTTTATCAGCCACCAAATTTCCCGAAACTAGTTACAGACCCCCCTCGGCGCCTGTTTCACCAATGTCGGAAATCCCGCCGTGGGAACGGATTGAATTACCTATTTTCCAAGTAGATGGACAGAGGTACGGTGGGCCATCGGCATCGACAAGAACGGAAATGTTTGGAGGATGGAAAGGGATGAATTCGAAAAAGAGGCCTTCAACAGCGAATTCCACTGGCTCCGGTAATCCTCAAACACCAATGGCTATGCCTTTCCCAAGGGGATCAATCAGTCATGGTTATAATTTAACGAGAGGGTCGGACGGGACTGAGACAACACGATCTCGACAACCTTCCAGCGAGACTACGTTGGTAAGCGATCGACATATGAGTGAGAAAGATAGGACAAGGAAAACATCAATGATGACTACCGCCTCCAATACTTCTTCGACCAATTACAATAGTCTCAACTCGGGACAAGGTAACGGGTTGAATTACGTCAATTCAAGGCGACCATCAGCGGCTCCTCCTCTCGCTAGTCCAGTTATGGAATTGGATAATGAAGATTTCCTGCGTTCTCGTTCAGACAGAGGAGAGGATGAAGAGTCCCGACGTCCGTCGGCACAAGACGATCAAGAGGAAGAAGAGGAGGAAGAAAGTGATGGTGAAATGGACTTGATGAGGATGTTGGCTCAAGATAGTGAACCTGTAGATCAACAACGTAGGGGGTCTAGGGAGGAATACGAATTAGTCCCAGAGAGTATGGCCAGTTACCTCAATCGAAAAACAGCATTGTTAATGTTGTGGTTCCCACTAGGCGTAAGTCCTCCTCGCCATCTTTCCTATCTATGATCTGTCAACCAGCCTTCGGTCGCTAATGGCAGTACGTGATGTTATTCTCGATATCCCTAATTCGAGTAATCTACGATTTCGCAGGTCAACCTCCGACAGTATTACGAGCCATGTCGAGATGGTTCGTTTTCGCCCAGGGTGTATTAGATGCAGTGATCTACGGATTAGTAGAGTGGCAGTAAGTCTCCTCCCTAGTCCCACCTGGGCTCATCTGATGAACAGTACAAAACGAGTAGTCCGCCGCCGACTCCGTAAAGGAGCAATGACACCTGGTCAATCCCGAACAGGTGCAGGATCATTCGGTGGAGTCCAAGTTTCAGGAATTGGTTCAGCTATCAGAGCAATGTCTGGATTCAAGAAATCGAAAAACGACCCAACACAATCCTTCTCTCAATCTCAGACTCAGTCACAAACGCAGAGTCGACAAGGTCAGGAGACTAGTCAAGTGGGAGTACACTCTCGACTGGGGTATCCTAGTATTATGCAGGAATTGGAGATGGATACCACTGGATTTGATGATAGTAGGAAGGGAAGTGTTGCTACTTCGGATGGAAAGAAGATGTCGGGTGAGGGAGATGGGATATAGGATGGGAGTTGGATTCGGATTCGGAATAGGAGGTGAAAGCCCAACCAGACCTGAACACGGACGATCGAATCTCGGCTTGGCGTCGAGATTCACCGACCCCAACCTCGATCATATACACAAAGTGAACAGGGCCAGACCCCTCGCTATCACTGAGTCAAACCCGGTCCCCCACCGAACCGATCTTACTGGGTTGGATCTACGGCCCATTGGTCGATCATAAACACCATCATCGAATAGAAGGATGTCTTGTCTACATTGTCGATTCTTCAACCTCACCACTGTCTCAATACGCTATTACCATAAAAGGACAATCTAGATATTCTCATAATGGTGTTGTTTGTACTAGATGTAGCGTTAGAAATTATCATATATTGTTTTCAATATACATGAATTGCATAGAATATATGCATCTTTGCGGGAACTTGATGATTGATTTTAAAAGTACAAGATTTCTATTTGATGTATTGACATGATTTTTACAGTTTTTGTGGTCGGTGATTATGATTTATCGGCTTGGCGGGGGGACATATGTCGAAGATGTCGAAGTGGACGGCGAGTTTGTGAGGTCTCCCTCGAATCTCCTGCGCGTCCGCCTTACATCCCCTTTACTCCACCTTCTCACTCCTGTCCCCGTTGATCTCACTACCATCCAACCCAAAGATGTAACCAAAGTTCTGTTCCAGCCTCTGGAACAGGAAAAAGATCATGGCACTACTAGGTCCACTCCTCAAACAAGTAAGTCCACAACCAGCATATAAACCCCTAAATCCCCTCGTCCTGAATATTTCTTTCCCAGTCCCAACGAAAGACGATTGTTTAACTCCAGGGTTGAGCTCTGCGAAAGTTTGCATATTCGATTTAATCGAGTCGGCGGGGAATAAAATGACATTATATGAAACACCAGCCAAAGCGCCTGATGACATTAATTGCCATGCTGCTAGATCTGATTTCGATTTATAATTGTAATGTCGAATAAAGAATCGAGTTGATGTTTCATATGCACCGAACCATGCTGCTGAACCTCCTGTTTCGCGAAGTAATGTACCGGTCTGACCGAGCCATAAGCCTTTTATGCCTTGCCGACGGAGTGTATCGGATATTAATGCGAAGGGGCCCATTGGGGGTGCGATCTTAGTTGTTGTGGGGGTTTGACGGAGGATTGAGGAAGTTGAGAATGATCGAGATGTTGGTGGTGTTGAAGGGGGTGGAGTTGTGGTGAGAGATCCTTCGCGTGTTAACATTTGAACTTGCATCCTACATTTGATCAATTCGATTGGTGTTCTAAGAATCAGTGACCGTCACCTTAATGATACAAAGCGTGAGAGGGGAGTATAGACCCTAGGCTTTGAGGGAGCAAGTCACTTGAAGAAAGAGCAAGTGAGAAGAGGGAGAGGGAGAAAGAAGAGACATACAGGACGAAACTCGTGACAGCTCCAGCCCCCGCACCAGCCACCATCAATTCCCCAATCCCCAATTTCCCACCCACACTACCCGCAGCGTCGGTGGGTTTGAAATGAGTAATTGCTTCTTGACATTTCCCATAGACCATGAATAAAGAAGCGTTCTCTGCTGCTGCTCCTATTATAGGTGCTGATATTCCCTATTTGTCAGTACTCTTCCCCACATCGCGTCTTGATAATCTCCTTGCAGTGCAACACCAACGCATTCGAGAGTGATGAATAGGATGAGATGAGAACAGAATGACGTACTCTGTACAAACCCCTTACTCCCTCTTTCTTAAATGTCTGGCTGAAACAATCGAATGGTCCCTTGAAAGATAATGGTCGGTCGGTAGGTTGTGATTGTAATCTAACCTTGACTGAATATTAGCGCTCTGCTTGTCTCGCATCTCCATATTCCATTGTGTCGCCCATAGTCCACTATACAGAACAGATCACTCTGGAAGGATATGGCTCATTTCTGGAAAAGAGGAAAGAGGGAACGAACCTAGATCAAAAGGATGTTCAAATATTTTAGCAACCATCCCAGCCATCTTGTCATTAGTTAATTCTCGGTGAAGAGGGTGGATACCTTACAGATCCGAATGTCATATCCGCTAATCCAGTATCTCCTCCCATCTTGCCTTATCTAAGTTCTAGTCCTTCTTTGCAGTATGAGGTATCAGGGGAGGTATAGATAATAGATAATGACAGTGCAGAAGCAAGATTGATTGATTCAGGCACAACTAGTACAACTTCTAGAGTCACGTCCACCATCCATGGTCCACCCTACACTCCTTCCTGTACATACAACCCTCTTGGTCCACTCTACAGCTCAGACAGTGAATCAGGATGTCATATTACTTAGCAATCGTCTCACCACTAGATATCCCACTCTACGAAATCCAATTCCAATCCCAATCCACATCTTCCTCTACTCCAACTATAAATAACGGATTCCCATCATGGTCATCGTTTACCAATTCCTCAGGTGGGGATGTGAATGAAGAAAAACCGCCAGTACAAGGACAAACTATTAATACACATGGACCAGGGATTGAAAGGCATTTAGCTCAGATGATTGCTTTTGCGAGTTTGGATTCGGTGGATGAGTTGTTGGAGGGTACTGGGAATTTGTATGTCTATCTTCCTCCCTAATCTCTTGTACATCTCCGTGAACTAAAGTCACAATCTCTGTGGTATTAGGTCAGAATGTGCTATAAATGAACAGGGCTGACGATAGATGTTTAAAGAGCGTGGATCGTCATAATCAATATACAGCATCCGCATTTATAGCAACAAGCGGTATGTCCCTCTCACTACCTGACAGCTCGTTCATATTTCTATTGACTCCCTACGAGTCCTCTGAAATATGATTCTGAGGAAGGCAAAGAGCAGCAATGGCTGACGACCAGTCAAATTCGTTCTACTCCACGATCAGAAGAATGATGATGGAATCCGAGCTTTTTTCCTAGACCTCTGGGAATTATATGTAAAGGTGTGTCTTTTTCTTTGTCCTGCCACACTGCTCTTTCCCGTCTTGCAACATTCCGTCTTTCCCCACAGGTTCTCCTACAAGGACTCACATATTATTCTTCGTAGATTATGGACGCTGATGTCAGGCATCCCTGAACCCTTTCCACACTGTCAATACCCCAATACGATCACCAGCATTCGACGCCAGAGTCAGAGCATGTGCCAAGCGTAGTCTATAACCTGTTTAGCTGTGATGTGGCAAAATTCGAGAGCAGAGTCACAGGGGCCGGCTTCGTAGTTGTACAATAGACTTTATGCTAATGATATATCATGCATTTCGTAGACACTCAAAATCCACATGAATGAACGTGTCTGATCTGGTTTAGATCTGATTATGCAAATTCCTCTGCTTTTCCAGACTACCTCCGTTAGCTCGTGACTTTGACCCGGTGGTGAGGTGTGGCTTACGACTAGTAGACCGACTAGATCATTAGCATTATTTCGAGTCAAATGGAGGGGAAAGGGACATACCGATCAATCCGAATAGACCAAGTACTGATCCGAAAATCTATCATCAGCTCTAATCTTGCTCAAGTATTCCAATCACGTTCCATCGTGACTGAGAGTTCGTGATGGAGGAGCACGAAGGGGTTTTCAAGACTCAGACTTACTTCAACAATCAAGATCTTGACGAATAATTGAGGGTCGGCAGCATCTGCCAAAGCAGCTGTAGAACCTGTGATCCCGACTGAAACTCCACAAAGGAGGTTACAGAATCCGACAGTTAGGCCTCCCCAGAATAACGAGTATCCTGTACATTAGCAAGACCATACGACATTGGATTTGCGGTTTGAAAGCGATAGAGATAGATAAATGTATAGGGTTCGAATGTAGATGAATTGGAGTGGGATTTGGCCTTTTTACAAGGATGAATGGGAAGGACATACCGGTGTAGTAATTACTAATCGTGTATTCGTTGGTGGAATCAGAGATCTTGGATGAGAATACAATAGCCATAATGACACCTGTCCATCAGTTCATCATCCAGCGCTTCGTGAAGTGGCGTACCGTAAATAGCTACAACTTCACAGAAAATGATCCTTGCCGTCAGCCCCTTTCTCACTGCATGCTATATGATATGAGGGACTCACGAAATCAAATTCTTTGTCCTAATCCTTGGTGCACGG
>Ga0308160_10000469_pt1 | contig 77873 bp, 76 predicted proteins | sample PhyFR1_FD_201036 | JGI IMG/M metagenome (GOLD analysis project Ga0308160, IMG submission 201036) | Phyllosphere microbial communities from UC Gill Tract Community Farm, Albany, California, United States - DLSLF.R1 | ecosystem: Host-associated > Plants > Phyllosphere > Unclassified | place: USA... | reverse complement strand
TTCCGCGCGCCCGCCATCGGTATACGGCTTGGCTGTTTGTTCGCCGGTATGGCCCATCCAGGCTACCGTGGCTCTGTCAAACGGCTTAACGTTGAAGTCCGGCGGCGCCCCGTTTGCGTTGCAGTCGCCTGTTGCGTAGTCATCAAAACGCGAGTTTAGATGGTTGAACAGGGATGCCAGGGGGAATGGACGAGAAACATGAATTGGCGCGCCCATTACTCCCGGCGCCCAGATTTTTCCCGCACACACAGACGGCCCGACTTTCGAGACCGTCGTGTTCGAGCTCGAATACGGCTTTCCGGGCAACGTGAAGGGGTCAACCACGAAGGTCTCGCCACCAGTACCGCCTGGGTTCAGTGCCATCAGGTCATAGCTGACGCCTCGGCGGAATCCGAATTCCACTAATTCGGCTAGCGCGGGGGGACCTGGGTTTGTTCGCAGTGCCGCAGCTTCCGGCTTCATGGCGCAAATCGCCAGCGGAGTAATTTTCAAGTTTGCGCGTCCTGCTATTGCACGGTCAGTAATGGTGAACGACGCGAGGGCGGGGGAGAGCACGCCCGCCATGAATGTGGTGCCGCTCCCTGAACCGTCATCGAGACGGGTCGTGTCGACTTCCACGTAGTAAATCCCTGCAGGTTGGCCCTTTGCTCCTTCGCCGCTGATCCAGTCGCCATTGGGTGTCGGTGATTTGCTAAACCGAATCGCCGAATCGGACCATGTATAGGAACTGCTATATGTATGACGGTAGGTGGCCGCGATTGCAGCGGCCCTCGTCAATGCATTGGTCACGCCCGCGGTCGTTCCGTCAAGCTGGCCTGCCGCCGCCAACGCAACAGCCTTCGCCATGCCGTGCAGCTCGGCCTTCCGGTTATACATTTGACCAAGGTCGATGGCGACAGCGCACATACCGAGCATCACGACCAGGGAACCGGCACACATGATGGCGAAGGCGCCCTGTTGCCGGCGTGAAGGCATTCGAAGTAGGCCCGGCTGCCAGCGCCCGTTGCTATCGACATAACTCGGTCTTGCTGTTGGTTGCCCACGCGTGAACATATGCCTGCCTCTAGGTTGCTCAACTTGAGCGTCATTGGGTCGATTTTATGAGCGCCATCCATTGCGAAATTGATTATCAGCAATGACGTGGCATTAAGGGGGAGGTGGAGGCACATGACCGCCAAGCCAAATCCTCAAGCAGTCAAAACCAGCCTGGGGGCGATCCCGGCACTGCGCCTGGTGTTGACGTTCGAGCACGTCCTCGCGCTCTCGCCACTATGACATGTCCCGCCCCAAAGTTATAATCCAGACCTTCGTCGACGAGGAACACCCCCATGTCTCTACTTGACCACCAGCTCGAACTGCTATCCCCCGCCAAAACCGCCGAGATCGGCCGCGAAGCCATCCTGCACGGCGCCGACGCCGTCTACATCGGCGGCCCGGCCTTCGGCGCCCGCCACAATGCCAGCAACACGCTGGAAGAGATCGCCAGCCTGGTCCAGTTCGCGCACCGCTACCGCGCCCGCATCTTCGTCACGATGAACACGATCATGCACGACGCCGAGCTCGATCTGGCGCGCAAGCAGGTCTGGCAGCTGTACGAGGCGGGCGTCGACGCACTGATCATCCAGGACATGGGACTGCTGGAACTCGACCTGCCGCCGATCCAGCTGCACGCGAGCACGCAGTGCGACATCCGCACCGTCGAGAAGGCGAAGTTCCTGGGCGACGTCGGCTTCTCCCAGCTGGTGCTGGCGCGCGAGCTGACGATCGAGCAGATCCGCAAGATCCGCGCGGAGGTGGATACGCCGCTCGAATATTTTATTCACGGCGCGCTGTGCGTCGCGTTCTCCGGGCAGTGCTATATCTCGCATGCGGATACGGGCCGCAGCGCCAACCGCGGCGACTGTTCCCAGGCCTGCCGGCTGCCTTATACGCTCACCGATAACAAGGGCGGGGTCGTCGCCTTCGACAAGCACCTGCTGTCGATGAAGGACAATGACCAGAGCCGCAACCTGGAAGCGCTGATCGACGCCGGCATCCGCTCGTTCAAGATCGAGGGCCGCTACAAGGACATGGGCTACGTGAAGAACATCACGGCCCATTACCGCCTGCTGCTCGACGAGATCCTGGAGCGCCGCGCGGGTTTCGTGCGGGCCGCCAGCGGGCACACGCAGATCTTCTTCACGCCGGACGTCGACAAGAATTTCAACCGCGGGCACACCGACTATTTCGCCACCGGCCGCCAGGACGACATCGGCGCCTTTGATTCGCCGAAGTACCTGGGCGTGGAGGTCGGCACCGTGACCAAGGTCGGTCTTGACCACTTCGAGATGATGACCGATACGCCGCTGGCCAACGGCGACGGCCTGAACTACATGAACAAGCGCGAGAGCGTCGGGATCGGGGTCAACACGGTGCAGAAGCTGGGCGAGAGCGAGGAGGGCCAGCGCTGGCGCGTGTTCCCGAACGAGCCGGTGAGCAGCCTGCCCGGCCTGAAAGCCGGCAAGCAAGTCCACCGCAACCGCGATCACCAGTGGGAAGCGGCGCTGACGAAACGCTCGGCGGACCGCAAGGTGGCGCTGCACCTGAGCCTGTCGGAAGTGGAGGGCGGCCTGGCGCTGACGCTGCGCGACGAGGATGGCATCGAGACCGTGACGAGCGCGCAGCTGGCGCTGCAGCCGGCGCACAATCTCGAGCAGGCCGACGCGGCGCTGCGCACCAGCCTCACAAAACTGGGCAACACGATGTTCGAAGCCGACGGCATCGCGCTGGAATTGTCGCAGCCCTGGTTCGTGCCGGCCGCCGCCATCAATGCGTTGCGGCGCGACGCCGTGGCGGCGCATGAGGCGGCGAGACTGGCCGCGTGGGAGCGTCCGGAGCGCAAGGCGCCGGTCGAGCCGCCGGCCGTGTATCCGGCAACCCAGCTGTCGTATCTCGCCAACGTCTACAACGAAAAGGCGCGCGCCTTCTACCACAAGCATGGCGTGGGCCTGATCGACGCGGCCTACGAGGCGCATGAGGAGGCGGGCGAGGTGTCGCTGATGATCACCAAGCACTGCCTGCGCTTCTCGTTCAACCTGTGCCCGAAACAGGCCAAGGGCGTGCAGGGCGTGCAGGGGCAGGTGAAGGCCGAGCCGATGACCCTGAGCACGGGCGAGGACACCTACACGCTGCGCTTCGACTGCAAGCCATGCGAGATGCACGTGGTCGGGGCCATGAAGCCGGGCATCCTGCGCATGCCGCCGCCGTCCGCCGTGTCGTATAACCCGCTGACCTTCCACCGCCGCCGGCCCGCGTGAAGCGTCAGCCCTTGTCCGGAACCGTCAACAGCGGGTGACCCGCACGGTATGCGGTCGGATGGTCGATGTGATAGGCCGTCAGTTCGATCTCGGCAAGTGCCTTGCTGACGAAGGACGTCAGGCAGTGCTTGGCGTCATACGTGGCGACATCATCGAAGCTTCTCGGGCCGGACTGGAGAAATTCGGCGCGGGCGCTCTGGTGCATGCTGATGGCTAGTTTCCTTACCTCGACGGCAAACAGCAGTTTCGCGTAGTCCATTTTTGCCTCCGCACAGGAGTGACAGGATGGCGCGAGGATGATCGCGCGCTTTACGCATGTATGACATGGCGCCGGCGGTCGGGCATGATCGGCGTCATATCCCGCCGCCGCTTACGACGCGGCCAGCTGCTCCCCCGGCTCCTCGACGAAGGGCCGGCAGTCGACCGGCACGTCGATGAGGAAAGTGGTGCCGAGCTCCGGCGAGCTGTCCACGACGACGCTGCCGCCATGGCTTTCGCCGACGGCTTTCACGAACGGCAGGCCGATACCCCAGCCCGTCGCCGACAGCGGCCCCGCTTCGCGCCGCAGGTAGTCGAAGATGCGCTCGTGCTGCTCGGCGGGGATCGGGTTGCCCTCGTTGTGGACGCTGAGCATCAGGCGGCCGCGGGTCTGGTGAGCCACGACCTTGACGGTCTGTCGGTCGCCATACTTGATGGCGTTGTTGATCAGGTTTTCCAGCGCACGCCGCATCGAGGCGCGGCACCAGTAGCCCGTAACGGATTCGCCAGACAGTTCGATGGCGACGTCCTGGTCGTCGTCCTGGCCATACTCGGCCGCCGCTTCCTGCATCAGGTCGAGGATGTCGAAGCGGGTCAGGTGCAGCGGAATCTTTGCCGCGCCCTGGTAGGTGAGGGCATCGAGCAGTTCCGCGATCATGTTCTCGAGCCGGTCCGCGTTGGAGCCGATCCGGGAGGCGACGGCGCGCACCTTCGACAGGTCGGAGGTCATGCCGAGCACGTGGGCGCCGTTGGCCACTACCGAGAGCGGCGTGCGCATGTCGTGGGAGAGGGCGGCGGCCACCTTGTGGCGCAGGTCCTCATGGATGCGCGTGAAGGAGCGGACGGCTTCGCGCATGGCCGCGTCGATCGAGCGCTCGATGATGAGCCAGTCGGCTTCGTCCAGGTCCACGCGCCCCTCGGCTACCACCGCGATGGATTCGCGCAGGATCTGGTATTCGTGGATCACCTGGTCGGGCCCGTACGGGGTCATGCGCGCGTTCGTCGCCGTGGGCGCTTGCCGAACTCGAACCGCTCGCGCCCTGTTCGCGCGGATGGTCCGGGCTCAGGGCCTCCGCGATATTGTCGAGAAAGGCGGGGAGGGTGTTCGTCAGCACGGGGCGCAGCAGCTGGCGTGCGCCGTCGACCCGCTCGCGCACCTGCCGCTCCCAGTGATCCATGACCAGGTCGCGGATCGAGACGAATTGGCGTCCGGTCGGGGACAGGCCGCCGCTGTCGGAAAGTTGGTCAGTAGCGAGTGTCATGCTGTCTTTCGAAGGAATTGTGGCGATGCCGCCACGAACCCAGCTTCCCTACTATCGCTGCACAAACGTGCGAACGGCGGTGTCGTCGTGGAGAAATGGAAAATTCGGCGAAATTGCCGATCTTCATTATAAATATGGATGAGGGCGGAGGGAATGGCTGCAAGTACGCGCCTGGCCAAATACGGCCGAGTGTAGCGGGGCTGCTACGGTCTGCCCCATGGAGTGTGGAAGGGGACGCGGCCTGGCACCAGGGCGCCAGGCACACCGGCGCCGCTTCCGAAAATCGACGAATTCGAGGATGTGCCCTTGTCGCCCCGCCAGGCGCGGGCGACGGCCCGGCCTCTCGCTCAGTACGCGAAGTTCCTGGCCTGGGTGCAATCGTGGTAGGCCATACGCGCGCGCAGCGACCAGATGTCATTGGCAATGTTTTGCAGCGCAACTTCCTTGTCGTGGACGCGTTGCAGCGCGGCTGCGTCGGCCGATGGCGCGACGTCGCCCAGCGCCGGCGCATTGCCGGCGACCTTAACGAAGAGAGCGCTGCGGGCAGCGATGTCGGAAGAGAGCTGAGCGCAGAAGGCGTCGCCGTTGTCCGCGGCCTGGGCCGCGGAGCCGGCGCCGGTGCAGAGCGCGAAGCAGAGGAGTGCGATCGATTTCTTCATGATCAGGACTTTCGATGGTGGAGTAATGCTGAATTATTGTGCAGCGCAGCATCGGGCGCCAATTCTTTATGGTGATGTGAGATATTTCCTCAGGGCATACGGGAGCATCGGCGCAAAGCGCGGAAAAGCGGCAAGGATCGCCCCTCGGCTGCTGCTTGACATTCGTACCAAGCCTGATCCACAATCGAACGACCGTTCGGTTTTCCTTCACCAGGGGTCGCCATGACAAGTCCGACAGCAGTTGCGCACCGTATCTGTCCCTTCTGCGAGGCCAGTTGCGGCCTTGAGCTGGAAGTGGAGGAGGGGCGCGTCATCCGCATTCGCGGCGACCGGAATGATGTGTTCTCGAAAGGCTTCCTGTGCCCCAAGGCCATCGGCCTCAAGGACCTGCACGAGGACCCGGACCGCTTGCGCGTGCCCCTCGTCAAGCGCGACGGCAAATTTGTCGAAGCCAGCTGGGAGGAGGCCTACGCCGAGATCGAGCGGCGCCTGCCGCCGATCATCGCGGCAGGCGGGCGGGACGCGGTGGCAACGGTCCTGGGCAACCCGGTCTCGCACAAGATGAGCCTGATGCTCTACTTCCCGCGCCTGGCCCGGACGCTGGGCACCCGCAACATGTTCTCGGCGTCGAGCGTGGACCAGGTGCCCAAGATGCTATCGAGCGGTCTCATGTTCGGCACCTGGCTGTCCGTCCCCGTCCCCGATATCGAACGCTGCGACTTCCTGCTGATCCTCGGCGCCAATCCGCTCGTGTCGAACGGCAGCCTGTGGACGGTGCCTGACTTCCGCGGCAAGGCCAAGGCACTGCGCGCGCGCGACGGCAGGATGGTCGTGGTGGACCCGCGCCGCACCGAGACCGCCGAGGTGGCCGACGCCCACCATTTCATCCGTCCCGGCGCCGATGTCTTCTTCCTGCTCGGCATGGTGCAGGTGCTGTTCGAGGAAGGGCTGGTGCGCCCTGGCCGGCTGGCCGTGCACTGCAACGGCTTCGAGGAGCTGGCCGCGGCGGTGAAGGACTACGCGCCCGAACGCGCGGCCGCACGCTGCGGCATCGATGCCGCCACCATCCGCGGCCTGGCCCGGACCCTCGCCGCCACGCCGCGCGCCGCCATCTACGGGCGCATCGGCACCTGCACCCAGCAATTCGGTACCCTGTGTTCCTGGCTGATCGATGTGATCAATGTGCTTACCGGCCACCTGGACGAGGAGGGCGGCGCCATGTTCCCCAGGGCCGCGGCATTCGGCGCCAACACGCGCGGCAAGCCGGGCATCGGCCGTGGGGTGGTCAGCGGCCGCCACCGCTCGCGCGTCTCGGGCGCCGTCGAGGTGGCGGGCGAGCTGCCGATCACCTGCCTGGCCGAGGAAATCGAGACGCCCGGCCCCGGGCAGGTCAGGGCGCTGATCGCGATCGCCGGCAACCCGGTGCTGTCGAGCCCCAACGGCCCGCGCCTGGCCGCCGCGCTGGACGGGCTGGAGTTCATGGTCAGCCTGGACATCTACCTCAACGAAACCTCGCGCCATGCCGACGTGATCCTGCCCGGGCCGTCGCCGCTGGAAGACCCGCACAACGACGTCACCTTTACCCAGTTCTCGCACCGTAACCACGCGCGCTACAGCGAGCCGGTGCTCCCGCGCCGGCCCGGCCAGCCGGACGAGTGGGAGAGCCTGCTGCGTATCGCCGCGATCGCGCAGGGGCAGGGCGCCGGGGCCGACATCGGGGCCCTGGACGACGCCTTGCTGGAACAGGAACTGGAGAAGGGCTTCGGTGCGGCCGGCGCGCAGGTGATGGCGGCGCTGGCGCCGCAGCGCGGGCCGCAACGCCTGCTGGACCTGGGACTGCGCACCGGCCCTTACGGCGACGGCTTCGGCCGGGCGCCCGGCGGGCTCACGCTGGAGAAAATCCGGCAGGCCCCGTCGGGCATCGACCTGGGGCCGATGACCCGGCGCATTCCCGAAGCCTTGCGCACGCCGTCCGGCAAGATCGAACTGGCCCCGCCCATGCTGCTCGACGACCTGGCGCGCGTTGCCGCCGACCTGGCCGCGCCGGCGCCGGACCTGGTCATCGTCGGCAGGCGCCAGCTGCGCTCGAACAACAGCTGGATGCACAACCTGCCGGTGCTGGCCAAGGGCGCCTACCGCTGCACGGCGCTGGTGCATCCGGGCGACGCCGCCCGCCTCGGCCTGGTCGACGGCGGCATGGCGCAGCTGCGCAACGGAGACCGGCGCGTCGACGTGCAGGTGGAAGTGAGCGACGACATGATGCCCGGGGTGGTTAGTCTGCCGCACGGCTGGGGCCACGACCTGGCCGGCGTCCGTCTCGGCGTGGCGTCCGGGCGGCCCGGCGTCAACCTGAACGCGCTGCTGGACGAGAACCTGCGCGATCCCTTGTCGGGTAATGCGGTCCTGTCCGGTGTCGCGGTGGAGATGGCGCCTCTCTGAAGCGCCAGGGCCGGGGCCTTATTCGCCGAACACGATCACGCCGCGGGCATTCCGTCCTTCGGCCAGGTCGGCAAAGGCCTGCGGGGCTTCCTCGATGCGGTAGCGGCGGGTAACCAGTTCGTCCAGCTTGAGGCGCTTCTCTCGGTACAGGGCGAGCAGGCGCGGGAAGTCCTGGCGCGGCCGGGCCGAACCGAAGTAGCTGCCGGTCAGGGTCTTTTCGTCGAAGGTCAGGCTGCCGGTGCGGATCGTGGTGCTGTCCTTCGGCGCCGCCACGCCCACCGCCACCGCCTTGCCGCCCTTGGCCAGCACGCCGTAGGCCTGGGCCACGATGTCTCCCTTGCCGACGCATTCGAAGGCATAGTCGGCGCCGCCGCCGGTGAGCTTGCGCACGGCCTTCACCAGGTCGGGCGTGGCGGCGTTCAGGGTGTGGGTGGCGCCGAATCGCCTTGCAAGTTCGAGCTTGGCGTCGGACATGTCGACGGCGACGATCATCGCGGCGCCGGCGATGCGGCAGCCCTGGATCGCGTTCAGGCCGACGCCGCCGCAACCGAAGACGACCGCGATCGACCCGGCTTCGACCTTCGCCGTATTCACCGCCGCGCCCACGCCGGTCATGACGCCGCAGCCCACCAGGCAGGCGCGGTCGAGCGGCACGTCGGCGTCGATCTGGACGACGTTATCGACGTGCAGGGTGGAGTATTCGGCCATCACGCCGCAGCCGGAGAACACGTGAAGCGGCTGGCCGTCGAGGCCACGCGTGCGCACGCTGCCGTCGGGCAGCGAGATCGCGGCCTTGGCCGCCTGGTCGCACAGCTGCGGGCGGCCGGTCTGGCAATACCGGCATTTGCCGCACATGCTCACGAAGGAACTGAGGACGTGGTCGCCCAGCGCGAACCCGGTCACGCCTTCGCCCAGCGCCACGACGACGCCCGCGCCCTCATGGCCCAGCACGAGCGGCGCCGGCATCGGGATGGTGCCGTTGGTGGCGGAGAGGTCGCTGTGGCAGACGCCGCAGGCCGCCATTTTGATCATCACTTCGCCGCGGCGCGGGAACTCGACTTCGATCTCCTCGACCACGACCGGCGCGCCGGTGGCGCGGCTCACGACGGCTTTCGCACGCTGGTATTTCGTATCTGTCATTGACGCTTGCTCCTTTTATTGTCGGTGTTGCCGGGATCAGGCCCGCGCCGGTACTGCGGCCGGCTGCCTGCCGAGCACGAGGAAGCCGAAGGCCGTCGCCAGTACGTACATGCTGGCCGAATAGATCGCCGCCGGCACCATGAGCTGGAAGTCGCCCAGCACCGATACCGCGACAAAAATCGCCAGCGTCGAGTTATGGATGCCGATTTCGTAGCCGATCGCAATCGCGTTCGGCTTGTCCAGGCCCATCATGCGCGGCACGTAGTAGCCCAGTCCCAGGCTGAGGGCGTTGAAGGCGATGACGGCCAGGCCGATCGAGGCGAAGGAGGTGCTCAGCGCGTTCCACTCCTTGGCCATGGCGATCAGCGCCAGCGCGGCCAGCACCACCATCGAAAAGATCTTCATCGGTTTTTCCGAACGGGCCGCAAAGCCGGGCGCCCGGCTTTTCACGAACATGCCGATCAGCACCGGCACCAGCACGATCACGATCACCTCGATCACTTTACCGGTTTGCATGGGCACGACCTGGCCGGTCTTGGCGAAGGTATTGATCGCGAAGTTGCCGATCAGGGGCAGGCTGACGATCGACAGCACCGTGTTGATGGCGGTGAGCGAGATGTTCATCGCGACGTTGCCGCCGAACAGATGGCTGTACAGGTTGGCCGAGACGCCGCCCGGCGACGCGGCCAGCAGCATCAGGCCGACGGCGTACACCGGCGACACGTCCAGCGCCACGATCAGGCCGTAGCAGACCGCCGGCAGCACCAGGGCCTGCAGGACGAGCGCCAGCAGCACCGGCTTGGGATGCCCGAGCAGGCGGCGGAAGTCGCCGACGGTGAGCGACAGGCCGAGCCCGAACATGATCAGGGCGAGGGCGCCGATCAGCAGGGTCGGCAACAGCGTGATGAAACCGTTCATGCGTGTCTCCTTGTTTTTTATTGTGTAGACGGTTCAGGTGCGGTAGCTCTGGTCGACCCGGTCGAGCTTGCGCAGCAGCGCAGGCCAGGCGAAGGCGCCGCCCTGGCCCGAGGTCTGCACCTTCATCGATTCGGCGGTGCCGGCCAGGATCTCGGGTGCGATCATGCGCAGTTCGCCGCCCGCCTGGGCGGCCAGTTGGATCTGGCAGGCGCTCTCGAAGATGTACATCGACAGGAAGGCGTCGGCGATGCCGCGGCCGACCGTCAGCAGGCCGTGGTTGCGCAGCATGAGGAAGTGGGCCGTGCCCAGGTCGTCCTGCAGGCGCGGCTTTTCGGCATCGTGCAGCGCGACGCCCTCGTAGTCGTGGTAGGCCAGCGAGGCGAGCACGAACGTCGATTGCTGGGAGATCGGCAGCACGCCGGCCTTCTGGGCGCTGACGGCCACGCCGGCGCGGGTATGGGTGTGGATCACGCAGCCCGCGTCCTCGCGCACGGCGTGGATGGCGCTGTGGATGACGAAGCCGGCGCGGTTGACCGGCAGCGCCGACTCGGACAGTTTGTTGCCGTCCTGGTCGACCTTGATCAGGGACGAGGCCGTGATCTCGTCGAACATCATGCCATAGGGGTTGATCAGGAAGTGGTGCTCGGGTCCGGGAATGCGGGCGCTGATGTGCGTGAAGATCAGGTCGCTCCAGCCGTACATCGCGACGAGCCGGTAGCAGGCGGCCAGGTCGCAGCGCAGCTGCCATTCGTCGGCGCTGACCTGGTCTTTCATGGAGGGGATGTGCATGGCGGTTCCTTCGATGAGTGGGGTCAGGCGCCTTGTTCGGCGGGCTTGGCCGGGCTGTAGATGCTGCGCTTCGGTTTGGCGAACACGCGGCGCAGCATCGGCTCGAATTCGCCGAGCGGCAGCGTTTCCGCGTGCCTGTCGAAGGCCGGGGCGTCGTACAGGTCGCAGAATTCGGCCGTGTAGTCGTACAGGGCATGGCTGGCGAACTGCTCGCGCATGTCGCGATCGAGGCCCAGGTGATGGAAGAAGTGGTAGCCCTGGAAGATGCCGTGGTTCTGCACCATCCAGTGGTTTTCCTCGCTGACGAAAGGTTTGAGGATGGCCGCCGCGATATCGGGGTGGTTGAAGCTGCCGAGCGTGTCGCCGATATCGTGCAGCAGGGCGCAGATCACGTATTCCTCGTCCCGCCCGTCGCGCAGGGCGCGGGTCGCGGTCTGCAGCGAATGCGCATAGCGGTCGACCGGGAAGCCGCCATAGTCGCCCTCGAGGATCCTGAGGTGGGCCATGATGCGGTCGGGCAGGGTTTTCGAATAGGGCACGAATTCCTGGCCGATCAGCTGCCAATCCTCGCGGGTACTGTCCTTCATGTTGCTGAAACTTGCACGCACGTTCATCGTCGAGTCTCCTGATTCTTGTTTTCGAAAGAACCGTCGTGGTTCTTCGACGATGGTATGACAGGTAGCGTGTTCAGGTTAACATTTTTTTATTCCCTGGCGATTCAGGCAGCGCTGCCCCGGTGGGCCCAGGCCGTGGTGCGCTTCTCGACCACGGCAAAGAGCTCGTACATGGCCATGGCCATGGCGCCGATCACCATCAGGCCGGCAAAGGCGAGCGGCATCTTCATCGACGACCCGGCCGACACCAGCAGGTAGCCGATGCCCTCGTTGGCGGCGTTCATCTCCGATACCGTCGAGCCGACAAAGGCGAGCGTGATGGCGACCTTCAGCGAGGCGAAGAAATAGGGCATCGCGCGCGGCAGCCCCACCTTCAGCAGCACGTCCACGCGGCGCGCGCCGAGTACGCGCAAGACGTCTTCGAGTTCCGGTTCCAGCGTCGCCAGCCCGGTGGCGATGTTGACCATGATGGGGAAGAAGGAAATCAGGAAGGCGGTCAGGATCGCCGGGCCCGCGCCGATGCCGAACCAGACCACCAGGATCGGCACGAAGGCCGCCTTCGGCAGTGCGTTAAATGCCGTCATCAGGGGGTAGGCGGCGGCATACATCATCGGCGAGGAACCGATCGTGAAGCCCAGTGCGAGGCCGACCAGCACGGCGATGCCGAAACCGGCCATGGTGACCCAGTAGGTGCGCCAGGCGTGCTGGGCGATCGGTCCGGCATACTCGACGAGGGCCTCGGCGATCGCGTAGGGGCTCGGGAAGATGAAGTCGGACACGGAAAATGCGTTGCAGACGAGCTGCCAGGTGAGCAGGATCGCGACGAGCAGGGTCCAGGGAGCGACCGCCTTGATGGTGTTGGTATTCATGCCTGTTCCTTGAAGAGGTCAGCTGCTGCGCACGCGGCCGATATGCCCGCGCAGTTCGTGCACCAGTTCGTTGAAGGGTTCGGTGTAAGTCAATTCCAGTTCGCGCGGCTGCGGCAGCGGATTTTCCTTGCGCGCGACGATGCGGCCCGGACGCTTGCTCATCACGTAGATGGTGTCGGCCAGGAAGGCGGCTTCGCGCAGGTCGTGGGTGACCAGGATCACGTTGAAACGGCGCTCGCTCCAGAGGTCGCGCAGCACGCACCACAGCTCTTCCCTGGTAAAGGCGTCGAGCGCGCCGAAGGGCTCGTCCAGCAGCAGCATCCTGGGCTCGTGGATCAAGGCGCGGCAGATCGAGGCGCGCTGCTGCATGCCGCCGGAGAGCTGCCAGGGATACTTGTCGGCGTAGCCGTCCAGGCCGACGGTCTTGAGAAGATCTAAAGCGCGCTGCGCGTACTGCTCGCGCTCGCGCCGGAAGCTGGCGCGATAGGGTTCGACGATCTCCAGCGGCAGCAGGACATTCTCGAGCGTGGTACGCCAGGGCAGCAGGGTCGGCGCCTGGAAGGCCATGCCGACGAAGGTGAGCGGACCGGTGACAGGCTGGCCGGCTATGCTGACGTCTCCGCGGGTCGGCGGCTTGAGGCCGGTGGCCAGTTTCATGAACGTGGATTTGCCGCAGCCGGAGGGGCCGACGATGGCGATGAATTCGCCCGGCCTGGTCTGCAGCGTGATGTCTTCCACTGCGAACTCGCTGGCGTTGTAGGCGAGGGAAACGTTCTGGAAATCGAGGAACAGGTCGGACATGGATATGCTTTTCGAGATGCCCCCGCGCGGGCGGGGACAGGTTGCCTGGGTTTACTTCGGGAAGACGGCCAGTTCGGCCTTGGCCGGCAGGAAGTCGCCGTTCCAGACCGCTTTCGGATCGACGCGGTTCTTCGTGCCGTAGGTGTCGGAGACCTGCGACGCCATCAGCGACATGCGCGCCGCCGACACCTGGCCGAAGCCTTCGGCGCGCGCATTCGGCGTGGCGACCGCGTCGGCGATCGCCATCTTCAGGCGGCGCAGTTCCAGCTTTTCGTCGACCAGGCCGTCGCGCTCCTTGATCGTCTTCACCGCTGCCTCCGGATCGGCCATCACATCCTTCGCCGCACGGGCAAAGGCGCGCAGGAAGCCCTTGACCGCTTCCGGCTTCTGTTTGGCGAACGCGTCGGACACGATGATGGCATTCCCGTACAATTTGACGCCGTGTTTCGGGTACTGCAGCACCGCGATGTCCCCGTCCTTGACGCCGCGCGCATTCAGGTTCAGCAGCGAGGTGAAGGTGAAACCGGTGATGGCGTCCACATCGCCCCGGACCAGCATCGTTTCGCGCAGCGGCGGATCCATGCTGACCCAGCTCGACTTCGCTGCATCGAGCCCGTTGGCCTTGGCGAAGATCGGGTACGCGCGGCGGCCGGCATCGAACACCGGCGATCCCAGCTTCTTGCCGGCCAGGTCGGCGGGCGCCTTGATGCCGGACTTCTTCAGGGCGATGATCGCCGCCGGCGTGTCGTTGTAGACCATCATGACGGCGACCGGCTTGCTCGGCGCCGTCGGGTTATTGGCGGTAAACTCCATCAGGGCCGCCATGTCGGCGAAGCCCATCTCGTAGGTGCCCGAGGCCACACGGTTGACGGCGTTGGCGGAGCCGCTGCCGGCATCGATCGTTACGTCCAGCTTCTCCTGGGCGAAGTAGCCCTTGCTTTTGGCGAGCAGGAAGAATGCGGAGGGACCTTCGAAGCGCCAGTCGAGCTGGAACTTGATTTTCGTTTCTTGCGCCAGTGCGGGCAAGGCCAGCACGCACAGCGCGAGGCCGGCGGTGAATGTGGAGATGCGGGATGTCGTCATGATCGTTCTCTTAATGGATGTGATAGTGGCGCTCATTGGCAATCAGTAGCGGTGCCGGATGCCCACGCCGTAGCTCGTCGCATCGTCGTAGCCGGACAGCTTGTCGTTCATGGCGATCGCATACACGTCGGTGCGCTTCGACAGGAAGTAGTCGTAGCCGAGCGAGAAGGTGCGGCGCGTGAGGTCCGGGGCCGCCGCCAGGTCGCGTTTGGTCCTGGCATAGGCCGCGAGCACGTTGCCGCCGCCGGCGGGCACCCAGGCACCCAGGCTGGCCGTCCTGTCGAGCGAGCTGCGGGCGCCGGTGGCAGCCGACTCGTTGTCGTTGCGCTGGAAGGTCGCCGCCAGCTTGATCACCTTGAAGTCGTAGCTGGCGCCGGCAAACGCCGTCTTTTGCTTGTTGGCTGTGACGGCCGGGTTCGGGTTGGAGACGTTGGTATCGTGGTAGAAGGCGGTCAGTCCCACCGGGCCGCTGAAGTAGAGCAGGTTGGCGCCGACGTTGTTGGTGCTGGTCTGGCCCGCCACTTCGCCGAACTGGTAATGCACGTTCGCGGACAAACCCCCGATCTTCGGCGAGCTGTAGATGACCTGGTTGCTCCAGCCGGTGTCGGCCGCATTGGTGGCGCCGCCCCAGGCGGCGCTGCCCGACATGTCGGCATGTACCACCAGCGGGGAGAAGGTGAAGGAATCGCCGAAGGGATTGAACAGGACCGTCGGCAGGAAATTCGGCGCCAGGCCGCGTCCCACCTGCACCTTGCCGAAGCTGCCGGCCAGGCCGACGTTGGCGTCGCGCGAGAACAGGTTGTCGCCGTTGAAGCGGCCGGAGCTGCCCGTATCGCCGCGGAAGAAGCCGGTCAGGGCGAATTCGGCGCGCAGTCCGCCGCCGAGTTCCTCGCTGCCCTTGAAGCCGAACCAGGACGTGGTCAGGCCGCCGCTGCCGACGACATTCGTCTTGTCCGCCACGCCGCTCAACTGGCTGGCGCCGGCATACATGTCGACCAGTCCCATGGCCGTCACGTTCGTTTGCGCCGCCGCGCCGCCGGCCACTGTGCTGCCGACTGCGCATGCCATGATTCCCAGTGCTGCCTTGATTCTCTTCATGTCGATCCTTCGTGGTGGTTGAAACGGGATGACTGCGCGTGCGGCTTGCCCAGCGCCGCCCGCAAGTCGAAACGTTTTGCAGGGCGGTCGAGCAGCCTGCAGGCGCATTGGCCGAGGTGCTGCATCATTTCCTCCTGCGCGCTGGTCTTGTCTTGCTTCTCGAGTGCGTCGAGCACCGCCGCATGCTCGTCGAAGGAGCAGGGCTGCCGTGCCGCCGGGTTGGTGGCGGAAATGAGCAGCGTGGTGCGCGAGACGAGGCGGCGTAGCGACTCGACCACGATCGAATTGCCCGCGAGCTTGGCCAGTTCGATATGGAATTCGGCGGACAGGCGGATCCATTGCGGCCGGTCGCCGCGCATATAGGCATCGCGCTCGCGCCCGACCAGCGCGCGCAGCGCAGCGAAGTCGGGCTGCTCGGGTTTGTCGGCCAGCTTGTGTACGACCAAGGTCTCGAGCATCTGGCGCAGCTCGAACATCTCGAGCGCTTCCTGCTCGCCCGGGCTGGCGATATGCGCGCCGCGGTTCCTGGCCAGGTCAACGAGGCCGTCGGCGGCAAGCCTGGCGAGCACGCGGCGCACGGTGTGCCGGGCCAGCCCGTAGATCTCGCCCAGGCCTTCTTCCGTCAGCCTGGTAGCGGCAGGCAGGCGGTGTTCCATGATCGCGTCGTAGATTTCCAGGTACATCCGCTCCTCGGGTGCGGGATGCGTCTCCTGTTCCAGGGCGGTGGCGGCTGCGGATGTCGGCATGTCCATGATGGGTAGCGTGAAGGTCATGACAGCTAGCTCTGCAATAAGCGTGCCAAACACGAAAGAAGCTTGTCGACAATCGGTAGCGCAGGCTGTCGCCAGCGCCCACCGAAGCTTGTGTACAAAAGTGGTCGCGCACGTCCCCGCTTTGATGCGCACGTGCACCATGCGGAGGCGCGCAAAGCGCGGACAGGCGAGGGAAAGGGGAGGAGAGTCGTGAAAAACACAGGGACCGAAACCGCCCGTCGGCGATATCGGTCCCTGCTTATTGCATGAGCGGAGAGATGCCCGCGTTTCCAGTCAGGCGAAGCCCAGCATGCCGGCGCCGGCCAGCGCGACCAGTGCCGGCGCCAGTTTCTGCACGCGCGCGTTGCTTCCGGTCAGCCAGCCGAGAACCATCAGAACCATGCTGGTGACGATGGCGCCGGCGGCGGCAGCGAAGCCGGCCATTTCCTGCCCGTGCGCATTGCCGTGCACGACGCTGAATGCGCCGGCCAGTACCAGGCCCAGGAGGGCCGGCAGCCGCCTCGAGCCGAGACCCATCAGGCCCGCCACCAGCACGCTGGCCGTCAGCAGCGGCTCCACCGCCGGCAGCGCCAGCGGCGCGAACGCGCCCGCCGCCAGGCCGAGGCAGACCGTGGCCGGCGCTGCGCGCGGGAGCCGGGCCGCGGCGCTCCACAGGCCCAGTCCCAGCATGGCCAGCCAGTGGTCCAGTCCGAGCAGAGGGTGGACCAGGCCGGTGGCGAAGCCGCCGCCGGCGTGGCCCGGGTGTGCCCAGGCGCTGCCCGCGCACACGAGGAGGAGCAAGGTGGCGGCGTGTTTGATGCGTCGTTTCATGATGTGTGCTCCAGTCTGGCGGCGTCCAGCAGGCCCTGTTCGCGGATGAAGGCGGTCACCTCGTCCACGCCGGCGCCGGTGCGCAGGTTGGTAAAGACAAAAGGCCGGTCGCCGCGCTGGCGGCGCGCATCATTGGCCATGATCTCGAGATCGGCGCCTACGTGCGGCGCCAGGTCGGTCTTGTTGATGATCAGGAGGTCCGAGCGCGTGATGCCGGGCCCGCCCTTGCGTGGGATCTTCTCGCCGCCCGCCACGTCGATGACGTACAGCGTCAGGTCCGACAGCTCGGGGCTGAAGGTGGCCGCCAGGTTGTCGCCGCCCGACTCGACCAGGATCAGCTCGAGGCCGGGGAAGTCCGCCTGCAGGCGGGCGATGGCCTCCAGGTTGATGGAGGCGTCCTCGCGGATGGCCGTGTGTGGACAGCCTCCGGTCTCCACCCCCATCAGGCGTTCCGGCGGCAGCGCCGCGGCGCGCAACAGGATTTCCATGTCTTCGCGGGTGTAGATGTCGTTGGTGATGACGGCCATGTCGTGCTGGTCGCGCATCGCCCTGCAAAGCTGTTCGCACAGCGCCGTCTTGCCCGATCCGACCGGGCCGCCGATGCCCACGCGCAGGGGATTCGATTGCATGCTTGCTCCTCTCAATATCATGACCGGTACAGCCGGCCGCTCTGGACTTCGTGGTACATGGACAGCCGGGCCAGTCCCGGCGCCCAGCTCGATAATTCGTCGTCAGGCAGGGCACGCGCCTGCGCCGCCGCCCGCTCGATGGCCGGCCGCAGCCCCAGCAGCAGGCGCTGCCCGGCCACCTGGCCGAGCGGGATCGATTTCACGCACACCAGCACCTGGTTCTCGGCCCAGGAGAACAGCATCGCCAGCAGGGCTTCTTCATGCGGCACGCCCAGCGCATGCACGGCTTGCGCCAGCGCGGCGGGCAGGCAGGTGTCGCGCATGGGAGTGGCCGGAACCAGCTGCAGTTCGATGAGCAGGCGGGTCAGCGAAAAGCCCATCTGCACCGTTTCGGCTCGCAGCTCGGCACTCTCGCGCGAGGCCAGGTAGCGCGCGTTCCATTCTTCGAAGGCGGCGCCGTCGCCATCGGCGCAGCTGGCCAGCAGGCGCCAGAACACGGCGCCGTCCCATGGTCCCAGCACGTCGTCCAGCTGGCGCGCCAGGTAGCGCGCGGCGCTGTCCGCGCAGCACACGCGGCCGCGCTCGATGGCGGTCTCGAGACCCTGCGAATAGCTGTAGGCGCCGACCGGCAGCGAGGGGCTGGCCAGCTGCAGCAGGTGCAGCAGGGCGGTTCCGTTCACGCGCGCTCCGCGTCGCCGGGACGGTGGATCTTCTGGCGCAGCGGGACAGGCGCGAGCAGGTGACGTGGCTCGTGCTCATGGCTGTGGCCATGGCCGCCGCCGTAGGCGCCCGGCTCCGGATGAAACGGCGCCTGCTCCTCGAGCACGGTCGCGCCCAGGCCGGCGAGCATCTCGCGCAGCACCGGATCGGCGCGGATGCGCAGATGGTCGGGGCCGATCTGCACCTGGCCGTGGCGGTTACCGAGGTGGAATGCGCAGCGCACCACGGCCTGAGAATCCGGTGCGCTGATGCGGTAGGTTGCCTCCATCGCCGCGCTCACGCGCACCACGGCGCCTTCAGGGCCTGTGAGCAGGTCGCCGTCGCGCAGCACCGAGCCGCGCGGCAGGAACAGCGCCGCCTCAAGGCCCGACGCGAGCTGCACGCGCAGGCGGCAGCGCTCGCGCTGGTCATACGCCAGCACCGCTTCATCATCAATGTGGTCGGCCCTCTCGAGGCGGGTATGCAGGGTCAGCATGAAAGCTCCTCAAAACAGAAAATAGCGCTGCGCCAGCGGCAGCGCGGTCGCCGGTTCGCAGCGCAGGACTTCGCCGTCGGCACGCACGTCGTAGGTTTCCGGGTCGACCTGCATGACGGGCGTGGCGCCGTTGTGGATCATGTCCGACTTGGACAGTCCGCGCGTGCCGCGGATAGGCAGCACGGTCTTGCTCAGTTGTAGTCGTTGCGCGATCCCGTCGTCGAAGGCGGCCTGCGAGACGAAGGTCACGGATTTTTTCAGGGCGCCGCCAAAGGAACCGAACATGGGCCGGTAGTGCACCGGCTGCGGCGTCGGGATGGACGCGTTCGGGTCGCCCATCTGCGCCATCGCGATCATGCCGGCCTTGAGGATCATCGAGGGCTTGGCGCCGAAGAAAGCCGGCTTCCAGACCACCAGGTCGGCTAGCTTGCCCACCTCGATCGAACCGACCACGTGGGCGATGCCGTGAGTGATGGCCGGGTTGATGGTGTATTTGGCGATGTAGCGCTTGACCCGGAAGTTGTCGTGGGGCGCTTGCGCTGCGCCGGGTTGCGCCAGCTGGCCGCGCTGGACTTTCATCTTGTGCGCCGTCTGCCAGGTGCGCATGATGACTTCGCCCACCCGGCCCATCGCCTGCGAATCGGAGGACATCATCGAGATCGCGCCCAGGTCGTGCAGGATGTCTTCGGCGGCGATGGTCTCGCGCCGGATGCGCGATTCGGCAAACGCCACGTCCTCGGCGATGGAGGCGTCGAGGTGATGGCAGACCATCAGCATGTCCAGGTGCTCGTCGAGCGTATTCACCGTGTACGGGCGGGTCGGGTTGGTCGACGAGGGCAGGACATTCGCCTCGCCGACGGCCGCGATGATGTCCGGCGCATGGCCGCCGCCCGCGCCTTCGGTATGGAAGGTATGGATGGTGCGCCCCTTGAACGCGCCCAGCGTGCTCGCCAGGTACCCGGCTTCGTTGAGCGTATCCGAGTGAAGCGCGACCTGCACGTCGAAGCGCTCGGCGACGGACAGGCAGTTGTCGATGGCCTGCGGCGTGCTGCCCCAGTCTTCGTGCAGCTTCAGGCCCACGGCCCCGGCCCGGATCTGTTCCTCGATCGGGCCCGGCAGGCTGACGTTGCCCTTGCCCAGGAAACCCAGGTTCATCGGAAAGGCATCGGCCGCCATCAGCATGGAATGGATGTGCCAGGGGCCGGGCGTGCAGGTGGTGGCCGCCGTGCCCACGGCCGGTCCGGTGCCGCCGCCGATCATGGTGGTGACGCCGCTGGTCAGGGCTTCCTCGATCTGTTGCGGACAGATGAAGTGGATGTGGGTGTCGACGCCCCCGGCGGTGACGATATTGCCTTCGCCGGCGATGATCTCCGTCGCCGCGCCGATCGTCATCGTCACGCCGGGCTGGATGTCGGGATTGCCGGCCTTGCCGATGGCCGCGATGCGCCCGTCCTTGAGCCCGATATCGGCCTTGACGATGCCCCAGTGGTCGACGATGACCGCATTCGTGATGACGGTATCCATGACATCGGCATGCAGTCCTTGTGACTGCCCCATGCCGTCGCGGATCACCTTGCCGCCGCCGAACTTGACCTCCTCGCCGTAGTGGGCGGCGGCGTAGTCGTGTTCGATTTCGATGAACAGGTCGGTATCGGCCAGGCGGATGCGGTCGCCCGTGGTCGGGCCGTACATCTCGGCATAGGCCTGCCTTGTGATGGTCGCCATCTCAGTTTTCCTCCAGGGGCGGCAGGGCGCCCATCACCTGGCCGTTGAAGCCATAGACCCGGCGCGCGCCGCCGAGCGCCACCAGCTCGACCGTGCGGTGCTGGCCCGGCTCGAAGCGCACGGCGGTGCCGGCGGCGATGTTCAGGCGCATGCCGAGGGCGGCCGTCCTGTCGAACTGCAGCGCCGCGTTGACTTCGGCGAAATGGAAATGCGAGCCGACCTGCACCGGGCGGTCGCCGCCGTTGGCAACGCGCAGCGTGAGGGTAGGGCGGTTGGCGTTGAGGACGATGTCGTCCTCGCGTAGCAGGTATTCTCCGGGGATCATGGCGCGGCCCTTACACGATCGGGTGGTGGACGGTGACCAGCTTGGTCCCGTCCGGGAAAGTGGCTTCGACCTGGATGTCGGCGATCATCTCCGGCACGCCCTCCATCACGTCGCCGCGCGCGAGGATCTGCGTGCCTTCGTACATCAGCTCCGCGACGCTGCGCCCGTCGCGCGCGCCCTCCATGATCGCCGCCGAAATCAGCGCCACCGACTCCGGGTAATTGAGCTTCAGCCCGCGCGCGCGGCGCCGCTCCGCCAGGAGGGCGGCGGTGAAGATCAGCAGCTTGTCTTTTTCTCTTGGTGTCAGGTCCATGTCGGCACGGTGCGAGGTCAATCAGGTGGCCCAGATGCGGGGATGGTGTGCGGGACGGCCAAGCAGGTGCGGGCGCAGCAGTTGCCAGGCGAGTGTCATCACGCGGCGCGCGTGCTCGCTGTCGCTGCACAGCAGGCGCGCGATGAAGACGGATTTGAGCTGGCTGGCGCCGAGCGCCGGGTCCAGAGCGCGGATCTGCGCCTGCAGTGCGGCGGGCAGCCCGGGTCCGACCGCCGTCAGCGTGGCGCAGACCGTCGCGCCATCGAGTCCGAAGGGACCTGCGAGCGCTTTCGAACCGGCGGCGATGCGCGCCTGCTCGTACCACAGCAGCTGGTTGCCGCTCCAGATCTCGGAATGCAGGCGCAGCTGGCCGCGTTCGAAGCGCTCGCCGCTGGCCTGGCGGCCGAAGCACATCACCTCGCAGCCGATGTAACGGGCACCGGCGCCCAGGTGCACGGTATGGCGCTGTACCGCGCGTGCGCCGTCGAAGTAGATCGTCTCCTGCGGCATCCATTCGAGCGCGGCACCAATGCCGGCCGATAGCCGCACCGACTGGTGCGCCGGGCCGTCATCGCCCCTGTACCACTTGGCGGCGCCGGGGGAGGTCAGGAATGCGTGCGCCGCCGGTCCGACGCGGGTCTCGATCTCGAGCCGGTCGCCGGCGCGGATGCCGCCCGGCGGGTGCACCAGGATCGCGTGCACGGTCTGGGCGCCTTCCGGGTAGAGCGGCTTTTGCACGCGCAGCGGACCCTGATGGCGATTGCGCACCACGATGCTGGCGCCGGCACGGAAGGCCAGCTCCAGTTCCAGCCTGGCCAGCCAGCCGGCAGGGGAGTCGATGTGGTGGGTCGGATCATCTCGCATGCCTTGATGCTTAGCACGTTCCGTGCCACTGACGCGCGGGTCGGCGTCTCGCCGTAGTGCAGCGCTCTGGCGCCGATGGGGGCGACGTGCACCCGGTCCGGGCGGACCGGGTCGGAAAGAGAGAAAGCGGGCCGTTTTGGTGCGGCGTCCCGAGGGCGGTGCACCGCTTTCATGCGTGCCCGCCCGCTAGCCTTACTGCGACTCCTCGCCGGGCGGCGTCGCGGACTGGCGCGACATGGAAGCAGAGCGCGACTCGTGCTGGCTCGCGGCCTGCCGCACCGGCGCGTGCATCGGCGTCTGGCGCAGGACCGACTGCGGCTGGCCGCGGGCGCCCGAAATCGACGAGCGCCTGGTGCCGAGCGTGAAGTCGCTGGGCCGGTTCAAACCGGTGGCCACCACCGTCACGCGCATGGCGTCGCCCAGCGTCTCGTCGTAGACGGCGCCGAACTTGATGACGGCGTCTTCGTTGGTCTGCTCGCAGATCCTGTTCATCACTTGCTTGGTTTCGCGCAGTTTCAGCGTTTCCTCGGAAGCGGCGATGTTGACCAGCACCCCGCGCGCGGCGCGCAGGTTGGCGCCATCGAGCAGCGGGCAGGCGATGGCCTCCTCGGCCGCCCTGACGGCGCGGTCCTCGCCGGCGTGCTGGGCGGTGCCCATCATCGCCATGCCGGTCTGGCGCATGACCGTGCGCACGTCCTCGAAATCGACGTTGACCATCCCCGGCACGGCGATGATGTCGGCGATGCCGGTCACGGCCTTGCTCAAGACCTCGTCGGCGGCGGCGAAGGCCTGCTTCTGGGTGACGTCCTCGCCCAGGACTTCCTCGAGGCGGCTGTTCAGGACGATGATGAGCGAGTCGACGCAGCGTGCCAGCGTCGCGATGCCTTCCTCGGCCACGCGCATGCGGCGCGGACCTTCGAATTCGAAGGGCTTCGACACCACGCCGACGATCAGGATGCCCAGCTCGCGCGCGACCTCGGCGATGACGGGAGCGGCGCCGGTGCCGGTGCCGCCGCCCATGCCGGCGGTGATGAAGACCATGTCGGCGCCCTTGAGCGCGTCGGCGATCAGGCTGCGTTCGCGGGTGGCGCTTTCGCGGCCGACCGCCGGATCGCTGCCGGCGCCCAGGCCGCTCTCGCCGAGCTGGATGCGCTTTTCGGTATGGGTGTTGGACAGGGCTTGCGCGTCCGTATTCGCGCAAATGAAATCGAAGGTGGACAGACCTGACGCTGCCATGTGGTTGACGGCGTTACCGCCGGCACCGCCGACGCCGATGATCTTGATGATCGTCGTCGGCTGGGGAACTTTAGACTCGGACAAGGGGACTCCGTTTGAAGAAATTGCGATCGACTAATGCCGAGCCCGATAGCGTACTTGCTCGGGAGGCGCGCACGATAGCGCGTAAACGTTTCAATCGAAACGATTTGTAAGAGGCCGTGCATCCGCAGCGAAAGGCTGGCATGCCCATGCGATCCGATCGTGCGCGCGCCCGGCAACCTTCCTCGCGCCAGGCGGTCGAACGATGGCAGAACCTTAAGCGTTCGGACCCATCGTCATGCATCGTTTCCATGCGCCAACATCACCCGCCTCGGCCGCGGCAAGCGAGCGCCGGCTGTTTTACCGGCATCGGCTGCCGGTTCGCGTCATGCACTGGATTAACGTCGTCAGCTTTTTCCTGATGCTGATGAGCGGACTCGGCATCTTCAACGCCCATCCGCACCTGTACTGGGGCAAGGCGTCCGACTTCGACGCGCCCCTGTTGTCGATCACCGCCCGGCCGGGTCCCGATGGCCAAGCGCACGGCGTCACGCAGGTCGGCAGGCACGTCTTCGATACGGACGGGGTGCTGGGGGCTTCGCGCGTCGGGGACGCGCGGCGGCGGAGCGCGCGCGCGTTCCCGTCCTGGGCCACGATCCCCGGCCCGCAATACCTGGCGACGGCGCGCAACTGGCACCTGTTCTTCGCATGGGTGTTCGTGCTCAACGGGATCGCCTATGTGGCGTACACGGTCTTCAGCGGCCACCTGCGGCGCGACCTGGTGCCGAGCACGGCCGAACTGCGCGGGATCGGCGGCTCGCTCAGGGACCACCTGCTGTTTCGCCATCCGCGCGGCGATGCCGCAAAGCGCTACAACGTGCTGCAGAGCCTGACCTACCTGGCCGTGGTCTTCGTCCTGCTGCCCTTGGTCGTGCTGGCCGGCTTCGGGATGTCGCCGCGGCTGGACGCCCTGTTTGGCGGCTGGGTCGACCTCCTCGGGGGCAGGCAGTCCGCGCGCACCTTGCACTTCGCCGCGGCCTTCCTGCTGCTCGCCTTTGTCGTGGTGCACGTGTTCGAAGTGATCGTGACCGGCTTGTGGAACAACCTGCGCTCGATGATCACGGGCTATTACCGCTTGCCGGAGGACAGCCAGGACCGGGAGGGGAGGGCGCCATGAGCGAGCCTGCGCGGCGGCGCTTCCTGCGCCTGGCCGCCGGCGCGGCGCTGCCGGGTGTGCTGTCCGGCTGCGACCGCCTGGCCGGCAGCGAGGCGTTCAACGACACGTTGCGCAAGGCCCAGTTCCTGAGCCAGCGCGCGCAGGCGCTGCTGACCGGGGTGGACGCCATGGCGCAGGAATTTACCGAAGACGACATCGCCGCCGAGTTCCGCAGCAACGGCACGGCCATGCCGGACAGCGCCCTGTACCGGCACATGCTGGCCGACGGGTTCGCCAGCTGGCGGCTGCGAGTCGGCGGCCTGGTCGCGCACCCGGCGCACTACACTCTGGCCGAGCTGCAGGCGATGCCCTCGCGCACGCAGATCACGCGCCATGACTGCGTCGAGGGCTGGAGCGTGATCGGGAAGTGGACCGGTGTGCCGCTGCGGCAGCTGCTGTTGCGGGTCCGGCCGCTACCGGCGGCGCGCTACGTCGTGTTTCACTGCGCGGACCCGATGGACGGCCCGGACCTGCAGGCGCCGGAATCGACCTATTACGAAAGCATCGACCTGGTTGAGGCCGGCCATCCGCAGACGATCCTGGCGTATGCGCTCAACGACGCGCCGCTGCCGGTGAAGAACGGTGCGCCGCTGCGCCTGCGCGTCGAGCGGCAGCTCGGCTACAAGCAGGCCAAGTACCTGATGCGGATCGATCTGGTGGAGCGGCTGGACCAGGTCCGGGGCGGCAAGGGCGGCTACTGGGAGGACCGGGGCTACGAGTGGTATGCGGGGATTTAAGCATGCAATACGCCCTCGCGATATGTAACTAACCAACATCGGAGATCGACCCAACGGAAAAAAGTGAACGCTGACGACAACGGAAACGGAGCGATAAACCACCCAGGCTTCCAGGGAGGGGGGCGTACCGTCCCTTGCCTGTTCGCTTACAATGAAGCGGAGCAAACCGACGGGACCAGGATGCAAAAAATCGATTTCGAGACATTGGTGCGGCTGGCGGAAGCGTCCGCTGCTGTCACGCTTGCCTGCAGCTGCAACAAGGAATCGCTCACTGCCTGGCGTGCAATGCCGCTGACCATGGACAGCGAGCGCCTGGAGGAGGTCGGCTTCCTGTTCGAGGATCCCTACGACGAGCCAACCTTCGCCGAATACCATCCGGCCGGGACGCGCTACGAAAGCGAAACCGCGCCGATCGCCATGCGCTACTACCCGTACAACCGCTGCGCCGTCGTACGCTGCCGGGACTGCCAGCGGCACTATCTCCGCTATAACGAGGCCGGCGGCTACTTCACGGAAATCCGGATCCGCGCCTTGCAGCCCGGGCTGATCGTCGACGCGCCGTCAGGCTGAACCACCGGGACGGAGCGGGCTCTCCGTATTTACTAGCACACTCCAGAATAGATGGGCAATTGACTTTCATATCATTTTTGTCTATAATTGCCACCTCTATATATGAAATACCCTCAGTAAACTCTCTGCTGCACGGTGTTTCCACGCATTGCGTGTGAAGCATTTTTCCTGGGCTCCAAGCCCGCGCGCTTAAAAGTCCTGAACCCCAGCCTCTTTTAACGCGCCCATGACACCCCGGCAGCGGCTCGCGCCGTACCGGACACGTCTCTCACCCCTTGCCGTCGCCCGCGTGCGTTCGCACGCCCTGGCATCGCCGACGGCGCGGGGTTCGCCGATTCCCTTAAAAGGCCGATGGCCTCGGGGTCTCGTTCCATTCGCCAAACGAAGGAGAACCACGAAGTGGCAAAACAAATCATCATCGACCATGTGTTCAAAGTATACGGTGAGCAGCCTGAAGCGGCGCTTAAGCTGGTCCGGGAGGGCGCCAGCAAGCAGGAGATCCTGGCCAAGACCGACTGCACGATCGGCGTGTTCGACGCCAGCTTCACCATCGAAGCCGGCGAGATCTTCGTCATCATGGGCCTGTCCGGCTCGGGCAAGTCGACGCTGGTGCGCATGCTCAACCGCCTGGTCGAGCCGACCGCCGGCCGCATCCTGGTCGACGGCGAGGACATCAACACGCTGCCGGACGCGCAGCTGCGCGCCTTGCGCCGCAAGGACATCAGCATGGTGTTCCAGTCCTTCGCGCTGCTGCCCCATCTCACCGTGCTCGACAACACGGCCTTCGGCATGGAGCTGGCCGGCATTCCCAAGGCCGAGCGCCACGCGCTGGCCTCACAAGCGCTGGAGCAGGTCGGCCTCGCGGGCTATGGCGCCAGCTATCCGGACGAACTCTCCGGCGGCATGCAGCAGCGCGTGGGACTGGCCCGGGCGCTGGCCTGCGATCCCTCGATCCTGCTGATGGACGAGGCCTTTTCGGCGCTCGACCCGATCATGCGCACCGAGATGCAATCGGAGCTGCTGCGCCTGCAGCAGATCAAGCGCCGCACCATCGTCTTCATTTCGCACGACCTCGACGAAGCCATGCGCATCGGCGACCGCGTCGCGATCATGAAGGACGGGCACGTCAGGCAGGTCGGCACGCCGGAGGAAATCCTGCGCAAGCCCGCCGACGAGTATGTGCGCAATTTTGTCCGCGGCGTCGATGCGGCGGCCGTATTCAAGGCCGGCGACATCGCCCGCAAGAGCCAGATCGTGGTGTCGGAATCGCCCGCCCGTGGTTCGCGCGCGGCGCTGTCGATGCTGGAAGAGCAGGACCGGGCCTATGCCTATGTCGTCAATCCCGAGCGACAGTATCTCGGCCTGGTCTCGGTCGACTCGCTGCGCAGCGCCCTCGACGGCCATGTCGGACCGCTGGGCCTGGCGCATGCCTACCTGCCGGATGTGCAGACCATCGATGCGGACGAACCCGTCGCCGGCCTGTTCGGCCAGGTGGCGCAGCTGCCGTATGCGGTGCCGGTAGTGGCCGGCGACGGCCGCTTCCGCGGCGCCATCAGCAAGACGACCCTGCTGAAGTTCCTCGACCGCGATACGCCCGCCATTGCAGAACCACAAAAACAGAAAGGACAAGTATGAATTCCAGCGCCACTAGCACCGACCAGGCCGCAGCCGCGGTCAACCCATGGCTGCCGACGCCGCCGGGCGATACCTCCTGGCTGGATGCGGCCGGGACCGCCACCACGCCGGGGCAGGATGCCGGTTTTCACCTGGGGCAGCTGTTCGACGGCTCGCTGCCGCTGGAGTCCTGGATCAACGAGGGCCTGGGCTGGGTCGTCGCGCATTGCCGTCCCTTCTTCCAGGCCGTGCGTGCGCCGATCGACGCGACCTTGAGCGGCGCCGGCCACGTGCTGCTGGCCGCGCCCTCGTCCGTGGTGATCGCCATCATCGGCCTGCTGGCCTGGCAATTCACCAGCCGCGCGCTGGCGCTCGGCACCGTCGTGGCGCTGCTGGCCTTGTCGATGCTGGGCGTCTGGCCGGAGGCGATGATCACCCTGTCGCTGGTGCTGACTTCGCTGGCCTTTTGCCTGGCGATCGGCTTGCCGCTGGGGATACTCCTGGCCAGCAGCGACCGCGCGCAGAACATCCTGCGCCCCTTGCTGGACGCGATGCAGACCACGCCCGCTTTTGTGTACCTGGTGCCGGTGGTCATGCTGTTCGGTATCGGTAATGCGCCGGGCGTGATCGTGACCATCATCTTCGCCTTGCCGCCGCTGGTGCGCCTGACGAACCTCGGCATCCGCCAGGTCCGTCCCGACCTGGTCGAAGCCGCGCGCGCCTACGGCGCCTCGCCCTGGCAGCTGCTCACCCGCGTGCAGCTGCCGCTGGCGATGCCGTCGATCATGGCCGGCATCAACCAGTCGCTGATGCTGTCGCTGTCGATGGTGGTGATCGCCTCGATGATCGCGGTCGGCGGCCTGGGCCAGATGGTCTTGCGCGGTATCGGTCGCCTCGACATGGGCCTGGCCACCGTGGGCGGTCTCGGCATCGTGCTGCTCGCCATTACCCTGGATCGCCTGACGCAGGCGATGGGACAGCCGCGCCGCGGCGTGCGCCACTGGTACCAGACCGGTCCGGCGGGCTTCATCCTGCGCCTGGTGCGCGGCAGTGCGGGACGCGCGGCGTCCGCGCCGGCCACGCGCGCCGGCGCCCACTAAGACATTGAAAAGGAAACTGATGAATCAAACCGAACATTTTAAGACTACCTCTCGTACGAAGCGCCGTTTCCAATGGTTGTCGGCCATGGCGCTGGCCGCGCTCACCCTGAGCACCAGCCTCGCGATGGCGCAGACGCCGGATGCCGGCTTGCCCGGCAAGGGCATCAAGGTACAGGCGCTGCAAAGCTCGGTCGCCGAAGAGACTTTCCAGACCATGCTGGTGGATGCGGCCCTGGAAAAGCTGGGCTACGAGCCGCAGCCGATCAAGGAAGTCGACTATCCCGCCGCGCATATCGCGATTGCCAACGGCGACGCGACCTTCCTCGCGGTGCATTGGGACCCGCTGCACCAGGACTATTACGACAATGCCGGCGGCGATATGAAACTGCTGCGGACCGGCCAGTACGCGGGTCCCGCCGCGCAGGGCTACCTGATCGACAAGGCGACGGCCGAGAAGTACAAGATCACGAATATCGACCAGCTGCGCGACCCGGCGATCTCCAAATTGTTCGACCATGACGGCGACGGCAAGGCCGACCTGACCGGCTGCAATCCGGGCTGGGGCTGCGAGGCCATGATCGAGCACCACCTGGATGCGTACAAGCTGCGGGCGACGGTCAAGCATGTGCAGGGCAGCTATGCCGCGCTGATCGCCGACACCATCGGCCGCTACGGGCGCGGCAAGCCGATCCTGTACTACACCTGGACGCCCTACTGGGTGAGCGGGGTACTGGTGCCCGGCAAGGACGTGGTCTGGCTGCAGGTGCCGTTTTCGGCCAATCCGCAGAAGGCCAACACCCGTCTCGCGGACGGCAGCGACTACGGGTTCTCGGTCAACACGACGCGCATCGTCGTGAACCGTGCCTGGGCCGAGAAAAATCCGGCGGCCGCAAAGCTGTTCGAGGTGATGCGGCTGCCGATCGCCGACATCAGCGCGCAGAACGAGCGCATGCGCAGTGGCGAAAATACGCAGGCCGATATCGCGCGCCATACGGCGGGGTGGATCAAGTTTCACCAGCAGCTGTTCGACGGCTGGATCGCCCAGGCGCGGGCGGCGGCGCAGCGCTGAGCGCCAAGGCATTCTTGCTGGTAAAGTAAGGTCGCCTGCCGGCTGCCCCAAAAAAAATCGGAATCCGGGGGAATAAACTGGCCGCCGTTTGCGTATACGCCAGTATTCCAACCACAACCAGGAGATTGCCATGGTCCCGATCCGTTCCCTCGCAAGCGCGGCCGCCGCCGTATTCCTCGTCTCGGCCTGCGCATCGATGTCGAATCCGCCCGTGAAGATGGCGGACGGCGTGCTGGTCAACGACGCCGGCATGACGCTCTACACCTTCGACAAGGACACGGCAGGCAGCGGTAAGAGCGCCTGCAACGGGCCGTGCCTCGCCTTGTGGCCGGCCGTGCCGGCGACTGCCGCTTCCTACGCCGCGCCGTATTCGGTCGTCACCCGCGACGACGGCACGAAGCAGTTGGCGCGCAACGGCAAGCCGCTCTACCTGTATGCCCAGGACACCAGCCCCGGCGAGCGCAAGGGCGACAAGGTCAAGGACGTCTGGCACGTCGTGACCGACTGAAGCCCAGCGCCATGTCCGACCCCGGAGCCGAGATCGTCGCCTGCATTCCGCGCCTGCGCCGCTACGCGCGGGCGCTGGTCGGCGACCCTGCGGGTGCGGACGACCTGGTGCAGGACACGGTCGAGCGCGGGTGGGCGCGGATCGCGGAATGGCGCCGCGACCGCGACATGCGCGCCTGGCTGTTCGGGATCATGCACAACCTCCATGTCGACGACCTTCGGGCAAAGCGCCTGCAGACGACGGCGCTGGATGACGAGATGCCCGATGCGGCGTCCATATCGAACCCCGCCGCCGCACTCGAAGTGCGCGACATGCAGGCGGCATTGAACCTGCTGCCGGTCGAGCAGCGCGAAATCCTGTTGCTGGTCGGCCTCGAAGGAATGAGCTACGACCAGGTCGCGGCTACCCTAGGCATGCCGCTGGGGACGGTGATGTCGCGGCTGTCGCGCGGCCGCGAAAAACTGCGAACCTTAATGGAGGGAAGGGCGGCGCCCGTGCTGCCCCTACAGGTGGTCAAATGAATTCCTTGCCGATTACCGAAGCCGACCTGCATGCCTATGTCGACGGCGTATTGCCGCTGGCGCGCCAGGCCGAGATCGAGGCATGGCTGGCGGCCAGGCCGGAAGAAGCCGCGCGCATTGCGGCCTACCGCAGCCAGAACCTGGCGCTGCACCAGCTGTTCGATCCCGTGCTCGACGAGGCGGTGCCGCCTGCCATCCGCCTGCCCGAGCGGCGCGCCCCGTGGGGCGCTGCGGCGAAGCGCGCTGCGGCGAGCGTCCTGATCGCCGTCCTGGGCGGGGTGGCAGGCTGGCTTGCGCGGGGCACGACAATCCCGGAAGGGGCGAGCGCGCCGGGGCAGGCCCTGCTCGCGAAGGCGGGACCGGCGGCCGGCCTGGCGCGGCGGGCCGCCGTTGCGCACGTCGTCTACAGTCCGGAGCTGCGTCACCCGGTCGAAGTGGGGGCGGAACAGGAAGCCCACCTCGTCGCCTGGCTGTCCAAGCGGCTCGGCAAGCCGGTGCACCCGCCGCACCTCGGCAAGCTCGGCTACGACCTGATCGGCGGCCGGCTGCTGCCCGGCCAGAGCGGGCCGGTGGCCCAGTTCATGTACCAGGATGGGGCGGGCAAGCGCCTGACCCTGTATGTCTCGACCGAACAGGGGGCCGCCGCCGACACCGGCTTTCGCTTCGCCCAGGAGGGGAAGGTAGGCGTCTTCTACTGGATCGATGGGGACTTCGGCTATGCCTTGTCGGCGAGCGCCGGCAGGGGTGAACTGGCGGCCGTCGCGATGGCCGTTCATGCGCAGCTCGAGTGAATCGGAGGCAGCAGGCGCTGCACGTCGACGGCATGCCACCGGCCCCCTGATCTGATCGACATGTCTCATAAAATGTAACTAACCAACATGTTAGACCAAAAAAGCTTTAAAACCACGCATCCACGACTCCGGAAATAAAGCGACAAAACACATCGGCAACCAGGGACACGGGTTCGGTGCCAGGATGCGGACGGCCGTGAATGACGAACGCGTCTCCCGGTGACACCTGTACCAATTTGTCGCATCCGCACGCCGGAAATGGTGCCTGTGGCCATGGCACGCCGCTTGCTCATCATGGTTATCACCCAATCGATAACCAGCAGGAGACAAGCATGAAGCATCCGATCCGTATCCTTGGCAGCGCGCTCGCGCTGTCCGCCATTGTCCTCACGGCGATGGTCGCCAACGCGCACGGCAACGTCACGCCGCAAAGTGTCGACACCCGCGGCCTGCCGGTCCTGGGCGACAAATGGCGCGACGAGAACCCCTATCGCGGCCATGCGCTGGCGCAGAAGATCGGGGCCTCGGCGTATGGCCAGAACTGCGCGCGCTGTCACGGGCTGGACGCGGTTTCCGGCGGCATCGCTCCCGACCTGAGGCAGCTCGACCGCGACTGTACCGGCATGAAGAACGCCGCCAAGAAGGCGGCCTGCTTCAAGGAGATGGACGCCTACTTCCTGACCAGTGTAAGGACGGGGAAGGTGCGCAATGGCGCTGTCTACATGCCGCCATTCGAAGGTGTGTTCAACCAGGAAGCGATGTGGGCCATCAAGTCCTACCTCGAAACCCGCCGCGAAGCGAATTGATCAAGGTGCGGAGGCCAAGCGCATGAGCAGATTTCCTTTTTTCCGGGCGCGGGCCGCGCTGGCCTGTACTGCCGTCCTCGTGACAATGAGCCTGGCAGCGGCGCCGGCGCACGCCGACTGGAACAAGATCCGCGAGAGCGGCGCTCTGAAGGTCGCCGTTTACAACGAGTTCGCGCCGTTCTCGGACAAGGGCGCCGGCATCGACGTCGACCTTGCGGGTGCGCTGTCGGCACGGCTCGGCCTGAAACTGACGCTGATGCCATTCCCGGCCGATGAGGAAGTGGCAGACGACCTGCGTAACATGGTGTGGAAGGGGCACTACCTCGGCTACGGGCCGGCCGACCTCATGTTGCACGTGCCGGTCGACAACCGCCTTATGAGCGAAAATCCGCAGGTACGGATCTTCGCGCCGTATCACGTCGAAAGCCTGCGGCTGGCGCGCTCCCAGCGCAGCATTCCGCGCTACGAGAGCGTCGATGCTCTGGCCGGCAAGCGAATCGGCGTCGAGAAGGTATCGATCGCGGGGATGCTGATGCTGGGCGAAGGCAATGGGCGCTTCCGCGAGCAGGTGCGGATCTTCCCGAGCGCGGGCGATGCGTTACGCGCGCTGAAGGACGGGACGCTCGACGCGGTGTTGGCAAGGCGCTCGGAGATCGAGGCGGTGATGCGGGGTGACCCGGCGTTTCCCCTTAGCGAAGTGGCATTCCAGCGCCTGCCGCGCGCGGCCTGGGCGGTCGGCATGGCGGTGCGCAAGGATGACGAGGAGCTCGGCCGGCGGCTGCAGGCGGCGCTCAACGAGATGGTGGCGAACGGCGAACTGAAATCGCTCTTCGCGCGCCATGGCGTGCAATTGGTGACGCCATGAGGCTCGCGCTCACGATCGGGACATTACTGCTGGTCCTGCAAGCCGGCGCTGCGCCGCTGGCTTACGTGCCGAACGAAAAATCCGCCACTCTCAGCGTGATCGACACGGGCAGCGGCGCGGTGCTGCGCCAGATCCCGGCCGGCAAGCGTCCACGCGGTATCGCCGCCGACCCGACAGGGCGCACGCTCTATGTCACGGATGCCGGCGCCGGCGTACTGCTCGCGCTCGATGCGGCCAGCGGCGCCGCTATCGCGACCATCGCCGTCGGCAAATCGCCCGAAGGCGTGAGTGCCTCGAACGATGGCCGGCTGCTGGCAGTGGCGGTTGAGGAAGGCAACAGCGTCCTGCTGGTCGATGCCGCCAGCCGCGCGATCGTGGCCGAGATGCCGGTCCAGGGCCGCAATCCCGAGCATGCGGTCTTCAGCCCCGACGGGCGCTGGCTGCTGGTAAGCGCCGAGGAGGCCGAGCAGGTCGATGTGATCGATGTAGCCGCGCGGCGCCAGGTCGGCTCGGTAGCGGTCGGGCTGCGCCCGCGTGGCATCGGCTTCAGCCCGGACGGGGCGCGCGCCTACATCGCCTGCGAGCTGGCGGGTGCCGTCCACGTCGTCGACATGACCACGCGCCGCAGCGTTGCCGTCATTCCCACCGGGCGCAATACGGCGGGGATCGCGGTGCATCCGGGCGGGCGTCAGGTCTATGCCAGCAATGGCATCGATGGCACGGTGAGCGTCATCGACACGGCCACCAACCGCGTCAGCGCCACGGTTGCCGTCGGCAAGCGCCCGTGGAACATGGCACTCACACCCGACGGCGCGCGCCTGTACGTGGCCAACGGCCGCTCCGACAGCGTCTCGGTGATCGATACCGCCGCCGCCACGCGCCTGTCCGACATTCCCGTCGGGGAGCTCCCCTGGGGAGTACTGATCCGCTGAATGTCACAGTTTGGCGCAGGTGTGCCGGAATGGGCCGGCGGCGCCTGCGGTTTTACTGCGCCGGAGGCTGGCACGGCGCTTGCAAACAACCCAGGTATGCCGGTACGCCGGCGTTTGGAGACAGGCCGCCGCCGGCGGCCACACACATCATACGAAAGAGGATGACATGAATCTCGCGGACATCAGCAAGCTCGGCGTCGCCAATCCGTTCAAGCAGCGCTACGACAACTACATCGGCGGCAAGTACGTGGCGCCAAGCAAGGGCGAGTACTTCGCCAACGTCACGCCGATTACGGGCCAGCCCTTCTGCGAAATCGCCCGTTCGACGAGCGAAGACATCGAACTGGCGCTGGACGCCGCCCATGAAGCGAAAGAAGCCTGGGGCAAGACCTCCCCAAGCGAGCGCGCCAACATCCTCAACAAGATCGCCGACCGCATGGAGCAGAACCTGGCCATGCTGGCCACCGCCGAGACCATCGACAACGGCAAGCCGATCCGCGAGACGACGGCGGCCGACATTCCGCTGGCCATCGACCACTTCCGCTACTTTGCCGGCGCCATCCGCGCGCAGGAGGGTTCGATCGCCCAGATCGACCACGAAACCTATGCCTATCACTTCCATGAGCCGCTGGGCGTGGTCGGCCAGATCATCCCCTGGAACTTCCCGATCCTGATGGCTGTCTGGAAGCTGGCGCCGGCCCTCGCCGCCGGCAACTGCGTGGTCCTCAAGCCTGCCGAGCAGACCCCGGCCTCGATCATGGTGCTGATGGAGCTGATCGGAGACTTGCTGCCGCCGGGTGTCGTCAACGTCGTCAACGGCTACGGCCTGGAAGCGGGCAAGCCGCTGGCCTCGAGCAAGCGCATCGCCAAGATCGCGTTTACGGGCGAGACCGGCACGGGGCGCCTGATCATGGGTTATGCGGCGCAGAACCTGATTCCGGTCACGCTGGAACTGGGCGGCAAGTCGCCGAACATCTTCTTCGCCGACGTGATGGATGCCGACGACGAGTTCTTCGACAAGTGCCTGGAAGGTTTCGCGATGTTCGCGCTGAATCAGGGCGAGGTGTGCACCTGCCCCTCGCGCGTGCTGGTCCAGGAATCGATTTATGAACGCTTCATCGAGCGCGCGCTGGCGCGGGTGGCGGCGATCAAGCTGGGCAATCCGCTCGATTCCTCGACCATGATCGGCGCCCAGGCCTCGCAGGAGCAGCTGGAAAAGATCCTGTCCTATCTCGACATCGGCCGCCAGGAAGGCGCCGAGGTGCTGGCCGGCGGCGAGCGTCACCTGCATGGCGGGGAACTGGCCGAAGGCTATTACGTGCGTCCGACCGTGTTCAAGGGCGACAACAAGATGCGCATCTTCCAGGAAGAGATCTTCGGGCCGGTGGTCTCGGTCACGACGTTTAAAGACGAGGCCGACGCGCTGCGCATCGCCAACGACACCTTGTACGGTCTCGGCGCCGGGCTGTGGACGCGCGACGCCTCGCGTGCCTTCCGCATGGGCCGGGCGATCCAGGCCGGCCGCGTCTGGACCAACTGCTACCACCTGTATCCGGCCCACGCCGCGTTCGGCGGCTATAAGCAGTCGGGCATCGGCCGCGAGAATCACAAGATGATGCTCGACCACTATCAGCAGACCAAGAACCTCCTGGTCAGCTACAGCCCGAAGGCGCTCGGCTTCTTCTGACCAAGCCGCTTCAGGACGCTTCGGAGGCTCACCATGACGACTTCGCTCGAGCGCGTCAGCGCGACGCCGGCGGCACTCGCATTCATCGAGGAACTGCGGCAGCGCCATGGCCCGCTGATGTTCTTCCAGTCCGGTGGCTGCTGCGACGGCAGCGCGCCGATGTGCTATCCCGCGGGCGAATTCGACCTGAGCGACAGCGACGTCTATCTGGGTAATCTCGGCGGCGTCCCGTTCTACATGGGTCTCGAGCAGTTCGGCTACTGGGAGCACAGCCAGCTCACCGTCGACGTCGTGCAAGGCAAGGGCGGCATGTTCTCGCTCGATAACGGCACCGGCCGCCGCTTCCTCACCCGCTCGCGCCTGTTGACCGATGACGAATGCGCGCTGCTGCGCCTGCAGCCACCGCACCAACCTGCTTGACAAGCACCACAACAACAAAGGAGACGATCGTGCAAAAAACCATACTCGGGCTGCTCGCCAGCCTTGCGGCCTGCGGCGCCGTCCAGTCGGCCGAGGTCACTACCGCCATGCTCAACAGTGATGCGAAGGACACGAAAAGCGTCCTCTCGTTCGGTATGGGCACTGAAGGGCAGCGCTATTCGCCGCTCACCCAGGTCAACACCAAAACCGTCGCCGGGCTGGTCCCGGCCTGGTCGTTCTCGTTCGGTGGCGAGAAGCAGCGCGGCCAGGAATCACAGCCACTGATCCACAACGGCAAGATGTTCGTCACCGCCTCGTATTCGCGCATCTTCGCGGTCGACGTCAAGACCGGCGCCAAGCTGTGGAAGTACGAACACCGCTTGCCGGACGGGATCATGCCCTGCTGCGACGTCGTCAACCGCGGAGCCGCCCTGTACGGCAACCTGGTCATCTTCGGCACGCTCGACGCCCAGCTGGTCGCGCTGGACCAGGATACCGGGAAGGTCGTCTGGAAGGAAAAGGTCGACGACTACGCAGCCGGCTATTCGATGACGGCCGCTCCCCTGATCGCCAACGGCACGCTGCTGACCGGCGTGTCGGGCGGCGAGTTCGGCGTCGTCGGCCGGGTCGAGGCGCGCAATCCAATGACCGGCGAGCTGCTCTGGATGCGCCCGACGGTCGAGGGTCACATGGGCTACCGCTACGACAAGGACGGGAAGGAGATCGCGAACGGCGTCACCGGCACCGTCAACAAGAGCTGGCCCGGCGAACTCTGGAAAACCGGTGGTGCGTCGACCTGGATGGGCGGGACCTATGACGCCAGTACCGGCCTGGCGTACTTCGGGGCCGGCAACCCGGCGCCGTGGAACAGCCACCTGCGCCCCGGCGACAACCTGTACTCGTCGTCGACGGTCGCGCTGGACGTGAAGACCGGCCAGATCAAGTGGGCCTACCAGAACACCCCGAACGACTCCTGGGACTTCGACGGCGCCAACGAGTTCGTCACCTTCGACATGAACGGCAGGCGCTATGGCGGCAAGGCCGACCGCAACGGCTTCTTCTACGTGATCGATGCCAGGGACGGCAAGCTGCAGAACGCCTTCCCGTTCGTGCGCAAGATTACCTGGGCCAGCAGCATCGACCTGAAGACCGGGCGTCCGAACTTCGTCGCCGCGAACCGCCCCAGCGACCCGACCAAGGGCAACGGCGACGGCAAGAAGGGGTCGACCGTGTTTGCCGCACCTGCCTTCCTGGGCGCGAAGAACCAGATGCCGATGGCCTACAGTCCGCAGACCGGCCTGTTCTACGTGCCTGCCAACGAATGGGGCATGGATATCTGGAACGAGCCGATCAGCTACAAGAAGGGCGGCGCCTTCCTCGGTGCGGGCTTCACCATCAAGCCGCTGTTCGACGACTACATCGGCGCCCTGCGGGCAGTCGACCCGAAGACCGGCAAGATCGTCTGGGAAGCGAAGAACAACGCACCCCTGTGGGGTGGCGTGATGACCACCGCCGGCGGCCTGGTGTTCTACGGGACCCCGGAAGGCTATCTGAAAGCGCTCGACGCGAAGACCGGCAAGGAACTCTGGAAATTCCAGACCGGTTCCGGCGTCGTGGCGCCGCCGGTCACCTGGGAGGACGGCGGAGTCCAGTATGTGGCCGTGGTCTCGGGCTGGGGCGGCGCGGTCCCGCTGTGGGGCGGCGAGGTGGCCAAGAAGGTCAACTTCCTGGAACAGGGCGGTTCTGTCTGGGTATTCAAGCTGGCCACCAAGATCTGACTACGAGCTAGTGTCTCCAAGCGCCGCCGGCATGGGCGGCGTTTCCTGACGGCTGCGGCCGTCAGCTTTTTCTCCTCGTCGCGCCGGGCGCAACATGAACAAAGAGATGGCATTGAAGCTGCTCCTGCTGTTCTGGGCGCTGGTGCTGTGCGCGCCTCGTGCGCAGGCCGGGGTCCTGTCGCGCGCGGAGCTTGCACGCCGCTTTCCAGCCCCGCTCACCGTCGGCGAGCGCACCGCCGACCTTCCGGCCTGGCCGCTGTTCAAGCAGAACGGGACCGCGACCGAACTGGTGGGCTATGCGTTCGAGTCCATCGACCTGGCGCCGATTCCCGGTTTCGCCGGCGTTCCAATCAACCTGCTGGTGGCCATCGATCCGCAAGGGGTGTTCCTCGACGTCGCCGTGCTGTCGCAGCATGAACCGGTGTTCCTGGACGGCCTCGGCGAAGCGCCCTTGGCGCAATTCGTCGGCCAGTACAAGGGCGCGGCCCTGGCCCAGGGTATCGAGGTAGACGGTCCCGGCGGCGCTGGCCGCGTGCGCCTGGACGGCGTGTCGAAAGCCACCGCATCGGTGCGCATCATCAACCAGAGCGTGCTGTCGGCGGCCTTGCAGGTGGCGCGCGCCAAACTCGGCTTCGCCGCCGGACGCGACCCGAGCAGGATCGCGCGCATCCGCACCGACCTGTTCGAGCAGATGGACCTCGAGACGCTGCGCGCGGCGGGCCTGCTTGCCCACCTGCGGGTGCGCAACCGCGATGTCGAGGCGCTGTTCGCGGGCAGCGCGGGCGAGGGCCTCGATCCGCAGGCGCTGGCAGAGCCAGACGCCGTGTTCATCGACCTTTGGCTGGCCTGGGCGTCGGTGCCGTCAGCTGGGCGCAACCTGCTCGACGCGCCCAGCTGGCGCCGGCTCGCCAATCGCCTCGAACCGCAGGATCACGCGCTGGTGGTGCTGAGCGCGGGACGCCACGGCATTCTCTCCGACGAATTCGTGCGCGGCAGCGTGCCGGAACGCATCGTACTCAGGCAGGACCGCTTGCCCTTCGAGCTGCGCGACCTCGACCTGGACCTGAAGCCGGCGCCCTCGGCCGCGCTGCCCGCGACCGAGCTGGTCGCGCTGCGCGTGATCGCCCAGGCCGGGCTGGACCCGGCGCAGCTGCTCGAATTCGCGCTGCCGGTCACACGCAGCAAGGGGATCGTCTATCCGGAACGGATCACGCGCGAGCTGCGCCTGCGCTACCAGCTGCCGGCACGCTTTTATACGAAGCCGGAGCAGGCAGCGCCCGCGTGGCAAGCCAGCTGGCGCACCCGTTTGCCGGATCTGGCGCTGCTGGGCATCGCGCTGGTGGCGCTCGGGCTTACGCTGGCACTGCCGAGGCGTCTGGCGGCCAATGCCGCGCGCCTGGCCTGGCTGCGCCGCGGCTGGCTGCTGTTCACGGTCGTGTTCATCGGCTACCGTGCGCAGGCCCAGCTTTCCATCGTCAACATCACCGGCGTGCTGCAGGCGCTGCGCGAAGGACGCGGCCTCGGCTTCCTGCTGTTCGACCCGATGACGCTGGTGCTGGCGGGCGCCGTGCTGGTGTCGCTGCCGGCCTGGGGACGCGGCGCCTTTTGCGGCTGGCTGTGCCCCTACGGCGCGCTCCAGGAACTGACGGGACAGCTGGGCCGGCGCCTGCGGCTGCCGCAACTGCGCGCCGGCCGCCGCCTCGACCTGCACTTGAAACGCGTGAAATACGGAATGCTGGCCGCCATCGTTCTGTCGGCCCTGCTGTTTCCGGCACTGTGTACGGCGCTGGTCGAGATCGAGCCGTTCAAGACCGCCATCACGCTCAACTTCGAGCGCGCCTGGCCGTTCGTGGCCTGGGCAGCGGGGCTGCTGGTGCTGTCGATGGTCTCCTACAAATTCTTTTGCCGCTACCTGTGCCCCTTCGGCGCAGCCTTGGCGCTGCTCGGCAAGCTGCGCCTGTGGAATCCGATTGCGCGCCGCGTCGAATGTGGGACGCCTTGCCAAACCTGCCGTCACCGCTGCGCCTACGGCGCCATCGATGCAGGCGGCAAGGTGGATTACGACGAATGCTTCGCCTGCATGGACTGCGTGGCGATCCACGAAAGCGACGCGCTGTGCGCACCGCGGATTATGGAAAAGAAGCGGACACGGACGATTCCGATCGTGTCCGCCCAGATGGCAAACGGGAAAAAATGATGCGGCGACGACGGTTCATCGCAGCGGGCTTCGGGTCGATCGCGCTCGGGTCCGGGGCCACGCAGGCGGCGCATGCGCCGCAGCACAAGGCGACGGCACTTGCCTTCGGTACTACGGTCGGCATCACCTTGCGCCATCCGGATGAGCAGGTGGCGCGCCGGGCGATCGACGACGCGCTGGCGGCGGTGCGCAAGGTCGAGGGCCTGATGAGCATCTACGACCCCGACAGCCAGGTCTACCGGCTGAACCGCGACGGCTTCCTGGCGCGGCCCGACCCGCACCTGCTGGCGGTATTGCGCCATGCCCGCGACCTGTCTCGGCTGACCGCCGGCGCGTTCGACATCACGGTGCAGCCGCTGTGGCAGGCCGGACGGCGCGCCTTCGACGCCGGCATTCTGCCGTCGCCGGCGGAGCGCGAGCGCGCACGCGCGCTGGTCGGCTGGAACCTGGTCGATGCCGCGAGCGAACGCGTGATGCTGCGCAAACCGGGGATGCGGATCACGCTCAACGGCCTGGCGCAGGGGTATGCCGCCGATCTGGCGCTGCGCGCGGTGCGCGCCCGTGGCGTGGTGCACGCGCTGCTCGACACCGGCGAGTTTGCCGCGCACGGCGATGCGGGCGGACGCGACTGGCAGCTTGGCGTGCCCGACCCGCGCGTACCTGGCAGGGTGGCCGCGGCCGTGCGGGTGGACGGGCGCTGCGTCGCCACTTCGGGCGACTACGAAGCCGCGTTCACGAGCGACCGCATGCACCACCATATCTTCGATCCGGCGACGGGCGATTCGCCGCCTGAACTTGCCAGCGTCACGGTGCTGGCGCCGACGGCGATCGAAGCGGACGGCCTGTCGACCGCCTTCATGGTGCTGGGCAGCCGCTGCGCCCATGCGCTGGCGGCGCGCCTGCCGGGCGTTGACCTGCTGACGATCGACAAGCTTGGGCGCAAGCGTTGCTCGCCCTTCCTTCCGCAAGCGCTATGACGGGCCTATTTCGCCTGCGGCAGCTTGCGGTAAATGGTATTGCGCGACACGCCGAGCGCACGTGCGGTTGCCGATACGTTGCCGCCGTTTGCCTCGAGCGATCTCAGGATGGCGCTCATCTCCATCTGTTCGAGGTTCGTGATCCCGGCGGGCATGTGCGCGGTGACGGCCGCCAGCGCGGCCGGCAACTCCCCATCGCCAGCGTCGCCGTTGCCGATATCGTCGAGGAAGTCGTCTGGCATGTGGCACAGGCCGATTTCGCTTTCCTCGCCAGCCATGATGATGGCCGTGCGCAGGAGATTGGTCAGCTGGCGGAAGTTGCCCGGCCATTTATGCTGGCGGAACAGGCGCAGCACCTGTTCGGAGACGGTGTAATGGCCGCCGCCGGACTCGGTCGCCAGTATCTTGCGCACGACGGTTTCCAGGTCGGTGCGCTCGCGCAGCGGCGGCAGCTTGACCACCAGGCCGTTCAGGCGGTAGTACAGGTCTTCACGGAACAGGCCCCTTGCGATCCGCTCGCGCAGGTTGTGGTTGGTGGCGCAGATGAGTTCGACGTTGATCGGGACCGACTTGCCGCTGCCGAGCGGCGTGACCGTCCGCTCCTGCAGCACGCGCAGCAAATGCGCTTGCAGGCTGACTGGCATGTCGCCGATCTCGTCGAGGAACAGCGTGCCCCCGTTCGCCTGCAGGATCTTGCCTGTCGCCCCCTTCTTGCGCGCGCCGGTAAAGGCGCCTTCCTCGTAGCCGAACAGTTCGGATTCGATCAGCGTCTCGGGTATCGACGCGCAGTTCACCGCCACGAACGGACCCTGGGCACGCGGCGAATCGTTATGGATGGCCTGCGCCAGCAACTCCTTGCCGGTGCCGGTCTCGCCCATGATCAGGATCGGAATGTCGCGTCCGAGCACCTTGCTCACCTTGGCGATCACCTGCGCCAGCTGGGGATCGCCCGTGTCGAGGTAGCGCAGCCCGGACAGGCGCCGCGGCCGCGCAGCGGCGGGCGGAGACACCGGCGCCGCCGCTTCCTGCGGGCTGGTCAGTGCATGCAGCCCGCTGCCGAGCTGCAGCTGGGCGCGGCCACGAACGCGTACCCCATTGTGCATCGACAGGTCGAGCAGGCCCGGCGCCGCTGTGCGGTAGTGGTCGAACAGCGCCGAGACGGGCAGGCCGAACAGGGAACTGAAGGTATGCGACTGCAATGCGGGGTAGGACAGGCCGAGCTGGAACAGGCCGTTGCGGTTCGCCGCAAGGAAGCGCCCGCCCGGGCTGAACGACGCGATCCCCTCCATCAGGGTGCCGATGAATTCGGGGCGGGCGTGGAAGTGCAGGGTGATCGCATGCTCGAAGGTGGCCGCGAACAGCTGGTTTTCAATCATCAGCGCCGACATGCGCACCAGGGCCATGGTGTGCTTGTGAAAGCTGCGCTGGTCGCCGCTGACGTCGAGGACGCCAACAACCCGTCCCTGGTGATCGGTGATCGGCGCGGCGGAGCAGGTCAGGAAGTGGTTGGCCGCCAGGAAGTGCTGGTCCGCATGGACCAGGGCAGGGGCTTTTTCCGCGATCGCGGTGCCGATCGCATTGGTTCCCCGGCGCTCCTCGGACCAGGCCACGCCTGGGGTCAGGGCGACGCGGTGCGCCTTTTCGAGGAAGTCGGCATCGCCGATGGAGTGCACGATGACGCCCTGGGCATCGGTCAGCAGCACCATGTTGTGGGTGTTGACGATCTGCTGGTAGAGCGTCTCCATGGTCGGCAGCGCATGGGCGTGCAGCATGCGGTTCTGCTCGACCAGCAGCGACAGGTCCTGGTGCGCGAGCGGGTCGTAATCCGGCCGGGCGCCGGGACAGAGGCCATACGCTTCCGAGCGCCGGTGCGAGGTTTCGATCACGGCGCCCATCTCCCCGTTCCAGTTGGCGACCGGCATAGGCGCGCCGGCGCCTTCCGGTCGTGATGCAGAGTATCCGTACAACATTCCATGTCTCCTTTGCGGCCCTGGCTTGCGGCTCTCGTGCTGGAATAGTGTTCCATAATGTAGCACCTGTACCTGAACGGAACAACCGTCGGTCAGCTCGACCGCGCAATCGCAAGGTGGCGGCGCTACAGCCTGTCCTAAGCAAATGCAGTGCCACCAGGACCAGGGAATCAGTGCGTCTCTGCCAGCCCCGCCAATTCGTTGCGCAGCCACTGGCTGCCCGGCTCCTTGTGGAACCGCGCATGCCAGAACAGGTTCACGTCGAATTCGGGGAAGGGCACTGGATGCGGCAAGTATTTCAGCCCGAATGGCTTCATGCCTTCGCGTACGTAGCGCTCGGGCGCCGTCGCGATCAGGTCGGTGGTCGAGAGGATGTGGCCGAGCGCGACGAAGTGCGGCACGCTCAGGCGCACGTCGCGCTTGACGTTGCGGCGCGCGATGGTGTCGTCGACGATCGCGTGGCCGGTGCCGCCTGCCACCACGACGATGTGCTGCGCCGCTTCGAAGTCTTCCAGCGACATCGATTCCCTGTCGAGCGCATGCCCTTCGCGGAACAGGCACACATAACGCTGGCGGAACAGCAGGCGCTGGAAGAATCCGCCCTTTAGCTGCGGCAGCAGCCCGAGCGCCAGGTCGACCCGGCCCGCCTCGAGCTCGTCCGCCAGGTTCACGGCCGTGTTCCTGACCGTGCTGATCGTGACCCCCGGCGCCACCTCGCCGAGGCGCCGCATCAGGCGCGGCAGGAAGTGGATTTCGCCGAGGTCGGTCATCGCGATCGTGAACTTGCGCGTGCTGGTGGCCGGGTCGAATTCCAGCTGGCGCTCCAGCGTGTCGCGGATCCGCGCCAGCGCCTCGGCGATCGGCTCGGCCAGCTGGACCGCGTAGGGCGTCGGCTCCATGCCCCGTGCGCTGCGCAGGAACAGCTCGTCGTTCATCATCTTGCGCAGGCGCGCCAGCGCATTGCTGACCGCCGGCTGGGTCAGGCCCAGCTGCTCGGCCACGACCGATACGCGGCGCTCCCGGTACAGCTCCAGGAAGACCACCAGCAGGTTCAGGTCCACGTCTCTCAGGTTCAGCATCTCGCCTCCGTCGCATTCACGAAATCTATATCGCCGATTCACGGGATTTTATATTTTTATTTTACTTCGCTTCCTATAATTGACTCCATAACGAAATCATAAGATTCGGAGACAAGCATGGAGCTGCACATTCCCGCGCTCGGCCGGGTGCTACCCGCCGCACCGGGCGCCAACCTCCTCGCCACCCTGCGCGAGCACGGCGTCGCCATCTCCTACAGCTGCACCGCCGGCCGCTGCGGCACCTGCCGCTGCAAGCTCATTGACGGCAAGCTCGGCACCACTGACGGCCTGCCGGGTCCCGATGAAGAGGAAGGCGGCCGCTATGTGCTGGCCTGCACCAGCGTCCTGGTCGACTCCTGCACCATCGAGGTGCCCGAACCCGACGAAGTCATCACCCATCCTGCGCGCATCCTGAAGGCGACCGTCACCGCCGTCGACCAATTGACCCACGACGTGCGCCGCCTGCGCCTGCGTCCCGCCAAGCCGCTGGCGTTTTCGCCTGGCCAGTACGCGACCCTGCAGTTCACGCCGGATCACATTCGCCCATATTCGATGGCCGGCTTGAGCACGGATGAAGAACTCGAATTCCACGTGCGCGTCGTCCAGGACGGGCGGGTCACTGGCTACATCGACCGCCAGCTGAAAGTGGGCGACACGGTACGCGTCAGCGGCCCGCTCGGCACCTCCTACCTGCGCCGGAAACACGAAGGGCCGATGCTGTGCGTCGCCGGCGGCACGGGCCTGGCGCCGGTGCTGTCCATCGTGCGCGGCGCCATTGACGCCGGCATGCGCAACGACATTCACCTGTATTTCGGCGTGCGCGGTCCGCGCGACGTCTACGGCCTCGACACGCTGGCCCGGCTGGCGGCAGAACACCGCAACCTGCACCTGCACGTGGTCGTCGCCGACGGCGCGGCCGGTGAGGGCATGCGCAGTGGTCTGGTCACCGACGCCGTGGCCCAGGACTGGGCTTCGCTCGACGGCTGGCGCGCCTACCTGTGCGGTGCGCCGCCGATGGTCGATGCCGCGACCCTGGTCGCACGCGAACGCGGCATCGCGTTCGAGCACATTTACGCCGACGCCTTCTACGCCAAGGCGGCTTGACATAAACGGAGGAGACCGAATGGACATGAACATGAGCGGACAGGACGCAGTCAAGGAAGAACGCGCCCGGTACTACCGCCGCATCAGCGGCCAGAACATGACGCCGCTGTGGGAAGTGCTCGGCGCACTGGTGCCGAAGGCGCCGAAGTCGCCGGTGGCGCCAGCCCTGTGGCGCTATGCCGAGGTGCGCGAACACGTGATGGAAGCGGGCCGCCTGATCACGGCCAGCGAAGCCGAGCGCCGCGTGCTGGTGCTGGAAAACCCCGCCATGCGCGGCAATTCCTCGATCACGCAGTCGCTGTACGCGGGCCTGCAGCTGATCATGCCGGGCGAAGTGGCCCCGGCGCACCGCCACACCCAGTCGGCCCTGCGCCTGGTGCTGGACGGCGAGGGCGCCTACACGGCCGTCGACGGCGAGCGTACCACCATGCGGCGCGGCGACTTCATCATCACCCCGTCCTGGACCTGGCACGATCACGGCAACCTCGGCACCGAGCCGGTGGTCTGGCTCGACGGCCTGGACATCCCGACGGTGCGCTTTTTCGATGCCGGTTTCGCCGAACACGGTGCGGCCGCTTCGCAGCAGACGGCGCGCCCGGAAGGCGATTCGCTGGCGCGCTACGGCCACAACATGGTGCCGCTCGACCTCGAGCAGAAAGCCTCCGAGCCGACCAAGGTCTTCGTCTATCCGTTCGCGCAGACGAAGGAAGCCTTGACCGGCATCGCCCGCACCGCGCCCGACGCCCACTTCGGCTACAAGCTGCGCTACGTGAACCCGGCCACCGGCGCTTCGCCGATGCCGACCATCGGCGCCTTCGCCCAGCTGCTCCCCGGCGGCTTCGCAAGCGCGCCTTACCGCTGCACCGACGCCACCGTCTACGTCTGCCTGGAAGGGGCGGGCAGTGCCGTCATCGGCGACACCACTTATACCTTCGGCCCGAACGACGTCTTCGTCGTGCCGTCCTGGCACACCCTGAGCCTGCGTGCGGATGAAGACACCATCCTGTTCAGCTTCTCGGACCGCCCGATGCAGCAGGCGCTCGGCCTGTGGCGCGAAGAAAAAATCTAATCACTTTTTACCTGGAGATCATCATGGAATACGCAGTTGCGCCGGCCCCGGTGTACACCCTGCCGGTTGCCGGCAGCGAGCAGCAGTTCCCCGTCAATCGTGTCTTCTGCGTCGGCCGCAACTACGCCGCCCACGCGCGCGAGATGGGGCGCGATCCGGACCGCGAAAAGCCTTTCTTCTTCATGAAGCCGGCCAACGCCGTCGTCGCAGTCGGGAGTAATGCGGGCGAGGGCGAGGTGACGATCCCGTATCCGCCGAAGACCGCCAACTTCCACCACGAGATCGAACTGGTGGTCGCCATCGGCAAGGGCGGCGCCAACATCCCGGTCGAACAGGCTTTGGAACACGTCTACGGCTACGCCGTGGGCCTGGACATGACCCGCCGCGACATCCAGCTCGAAGCGCGCGACAAGGGCCGGCCATGGGAGTTCGGCAAATCCTTCGCGCAGTCCGCGCCAATCGGGCCGATCCGCCGCGCTTCCGAAGTGGGCCACGTCGTCGAAGGCGAGATCGCCCTGACGGTGAATGGCGAAGCGCGCCAGAAGTCGGGCATCAGCAAATTGATCTGGTCGGTCGCCGAATCGATCGCCTACCTGTCCGAGTACGAGACCCTGGAGCCGGGCGACATCATCATGACCGGCACTCCGGAAGGCGTGAACGCGGTCCAGCGCGGCGACCTGATGGTGGGGACGGTGGCGAACCTGGACGCGATTCGTGTCCGCGTGGCCGGCTAAACAACAAAAGGAGGAGACGGCCATGGGAGACGCGCCAAAAGTATTCCCGATTCGCCCTGAGTGGGAATCGAAAGAAGCCAGCAGCCGGATTCCGTTCTCGGTCTATACCGACGACGCCATCTACAGGCGCGAACTCGAGCGCCTGTTCTACCACGGCCACTGGTGCTATGTCGGGATCGAGGCCGAGGTGCCGAACGAGGGCGACTTCAAGCGTACCGTCATCGGCGAGCGTTCCGTCATCATGGTGCGCGGCGCCGATGGCGCGATCAACGTGGTGGAAAACGTGTGCGCCCACCGCGGCATGCAGTTCTGCCGTGAGCGCCACGGCAACAAGAAGGAATTCGTCTGCCCCTACCACCAGTGGAACTACAAGCTGAATGGCGACCTGCAGGGCGTGCCCTTCCGGCGCGGCGTCAAGCAGGACGGCAAGGTGCAGGGCGGGATGCCGAAGGAGTTCGATACCAAGGAGCACGGCTTGACCAAGCTGAAGGTCGCGGCCCGCGGCGGCGTCGTGTTCGCCTCCTTCGACCATGGCGTCGAGCCGCTGGAAGACTATCTCGGCCCGGATATCCTCGGCTACTTCGACCGCCTGTTCAACGGGCGTCAACTGAAAATCCTCGGCTACAACCGCCAGCGCATTCCCGGCAACTGGAAGCTGATGCAGGAGAACATCAAGGACCCGTATCACCCGGGCCTGCTGCACACCTGGTTCGTCACCTACGGCCTATGGCGCGCGGATAACAAGTCGCAGCTGGTGATGGACGAGCGCCACCGCCACGCGGCGATGATCTCGACCCGCGGCACCGGCGGCGCCAAGTCGGAAGTCACGGCCGGCGTCACCAGCTTCAAGGAGAGCATGGAGATCCAGGACAAGCGCCTGCTCGACATCGTGCCCGAAGCCTGGTGGGGCGGCCCGACGGCCGTGATGATGACCGTGTTCCCGAGCGTGATCTTCCAGCAGCAGGTGAACAGCGTCTCGACGCGCCACATCCAGCCGGACGGCAAGGGTTCCTTCGATTTCGTCTGGACCCACTTCGGCTTCGAGGACGACACGCCCGAGATGACCGAGCGGCGCCTGATCCAGGCCAACCTGTTCGGACCGGCGGGTTTTGTATCGGCTGACGACGGCGAGGTGATCGAGCTCTCGCAATACGGCTTCGAGCAGAAACCCTTCCACCGCGCGGTGGCGGAACTGGGCGGCCACGAGGTCGGCAACACCGACCACATGGTGACCGAGACCCTGATCCGCGGGATGTACGAATACTGGCGCAGCGTGATGGAGGACTGAGCGATGAACGACCAATTGCAGGCCCTATTGCAGCTGGCGCAGCTGAATGCCGACTACGCGGCGGCGATCGACGCCCAGGACTGGGAGCGCTGGATCGACTTCTTCGTGGACGACTGCACCTATAAAGTCCAGCCGCGCGAGAACCACGAGCGCGGCTTCCCGCTGTGCACCCTGGCCCTGATCAGCAAGGGCATGCTGCGCGACCGCGCCTACGGCATCAAGGAAACCCTGTTCCACGATCCCTACTACCAGCGCCACGTGGTGAGCCTGCCGCGCATCCTGCGCATCGACGGCGACCTGATCGAGGCGGAGAGCAACTACGCCGTCTTCCGAACGAAGCTGAGCCAGGAGACGACCGTGTTCAACGTCGGCCGCTACCTGGACCGCGTGCGCATCACGCCTGAGGGCCTGAAGTTCGAGGCGCGGGTTTGCGTGTACGACACCGAGATGATTCCGAATTCCCTGATTTACCCGATTTGAAGAGGCAAAGATGAGCAATTGGTTAGAGGTGACGGCACACGACGAGGTGCCCGAAGACGACGTGATGGGCGTGCAGACGGCGGGCAAGGACCTGGCCCTGTACAGCGTCGACGGCCAGGTCTACGCGACCGACAACATCTGCACCCACGGCCACGCGCGCCTGTGCGACGGCTTCCTGGAAGGCTTCGAGATCGAGTGTCCGCTGCATCAGGGGAAATTCGATATCCGCGACGGCAAGCCGATGTGCGAACCGGTCACCGAGGCGGTGCGCACCTATCCCGTCAAGATCGAAGGGGGAAGGGTATTCGTCGACGTGGGCTGACGCTACCCTCTGGTGTTCGTCGACGCCGGCTATACCCGCCTTTGTAGGGTGGGCACTCCGTGCCCACGCGGTAGAACGCGTGCATGTCGCAAGGCGAGCTCCAAGCGGTGCGGTATGCCGAGGTACGACCGCGTGGGCACAGAGTGCCCACCCTACGAAAAACCAGCGCCAGGCAGCAGAAGACTGCCGCGCTTCCAAACAACATCAGGAGATACACATGTCCAGCACAAGCAGTACAAAACGCATCGACGTCCAGCAGCTGATCGATTCCGGCCGCTTCACCAGCTACCAGTTCCTGGTCGCCTTCCTCTGCTTCGTCGTGATCGCCCTCGACGGCTTCGACACCGCCATCATCGGCTTCATCGCGCCTTCGCTGAAATCCGAATGGGGCCTGTCGCCAACCCAGCTCGGACCGCTGCTGTCCGCCGGCCTGGTCGGCCTGGCCGCCGGTTCCTTCGTTGCCGGCCCGCTGGCCGACCGCATCGGCCGCAAGATGGTGCTGGTCCTGTCCGTGCTGTTCTTCGGCATCTGGAGCCTGGCCTCGGCCTATACCGATTCGCTGGCCATGCTGGCCTTCTTCCGCTTCCTGACCGGCCTGGGCCTGGGCGGCGCGATGCCGAACGCGATCACGCTGACCTCCGAATACGCGCCGACGCGCACGAAATCCGTGGTGGTGACCATCATGTTTTGCGGCTTCACCCTCGGCTCTGGCCTGGGCGGCGTGCTGGCCGCGCACATGATCCCGGCCTACGGCTGGCGCAGCGTGCTGCTGTTCGGCGGCTATGTGCCGATGGTGTTTGCCGTCGTGCTGCTGTTCCTGCTGCCGGAATCGGTCCGCTTCCTGGTGCTGCGCCGTCCCGGCAGCGACAAGATCAAGGCCATCATCCGCCGCATTACCCCGACCACCAGGCTGGAAGGCGCGTCCTTCTACGTTCCGGAGTCGCCAAGCGCCGTCAAGCGCTCGCCGGTGGCGCAGCTGTTCGCGAAAGAGCTCAGCTTCGGCACGATGGCGCTGTGGGCCGCCTTCTTCATGAGCTTGCTCATCGTCTACCTGCTGACCAACTGGCTGCCGACCCTGTTCAGGGACGCCGGCTTCCCGATCGCGAAGGCGGCGATGGTCGCCGCCATGTACCAGGTCGGCGGCACCGTCGGCGCCATCGTGCTCGGCTGGGCCATGGACCGCTACAACGCCTACAAGGTGCTGGGCATCTCCTACCTGACCGCGATCCTGTTCATTGCCCTGATCAGCTTCCAGTACACCGATCTGCTGATCCTGAATATCGCTGTCTTCGGCGTGGGCTTCTGCATCAGCGGCTCGCAGATCGGCGCCAACGCGCTGGCGGCCTCGTTCTACCCGACCAGCAACCGCGCCACCGGCGTCGCCTGGGCGCTGGGCATCGGCCGTTGCGGCGCGATCCTGGGTTCGATGATGGGTGGCGCGCTGCTCGGCGCGGGCCTCGGCTTCTCGACCATCATCATGCTGCTCGCCGTCCCGGCCCTGCTGGCCTCGATCGCGATCTACGCCATGTACGGCAAATACGCCAACCAGCAGGTGCGCACCGCCGTCGCCTGATTACCTGACAAACCCATGAAACTCTACAGCTTCTTCAACAGTTCGACCTCGTTCCGTGTGCGCATCGCGCTGGCCCTCAAGGGCCTGCCCTATGAATACGCGGCCGTCAACCTGCGCGCCGGGGAGCAGGGCGCGGACGAATATCGCGCCCTCAGTCCGGCCGCGATCGTGCCGACCTTGATTGACGGCGAGGTCAAGCTGACCCAGTCGCTTGCCATCATCGACTACCTGGACGCGCGCTATCCGGAACCGCGCCTGGTGCCGCAGGACCGTTTGACGCGCGCGCGGGTGCTGGAACTCGCCCAGACGATCGCCTGCGACATCCACCCGATCAACAACATCCGGGTGCTGAAGTATTTGAGCGGACCCTTGAAGGCGAGCGAGGCCGACAAGTCGGCGTGGTACGCGCACTGGGTGGAGGACGGATTGGGTGCGGTGGAGCAGCTGCTGGCGGCGCGGTCGAAGAGCAGCTATTGCGTCGGCGAGACGCCGACGCTGGCGGACTGCTGCCTGGTGCCGCAGGTCGCGAACGCGCAGCGCATGGGCTGCGCTTTGTCCCGCTTCGAACGGGTGATGGCGGTCTACGAGACCTGTATGGCGCAGCCGGCTTTCAATGCGGCCGCGCCCGTCAACCAGCCCGACTACGTGGGCTGATTATTGCTTGAGTGCTTCGACCTGGATCGCCAGCTTGACGGTCGGGTTGAAGCCCATCTGCACGCCGTAGTCGATGCCGAAGTCGCTGCGGTTGAAGGTGGCGGTCGCATCGGCACCGCAGGCTTCGCGCTTGAACATCGGGTGCTGGATGCACTTGAACTGGTTGATGCTCAGCTTCACCGGCTTGGTCACGCCGTGCAGGGTCAGTTCGCCGTCGACCGACACCGGCGTGTCGCCCTTGAAGGTGATCGACTTGGATTTATACGTCGCGGTCGGGAATTTGGCGACGTCGAACATGTCGGCGCTCTTCGCGTGCTCGTTCATCTTGGCGTGGCCGAAGTCGATGGTGCTGGCATCGATGGTGATGTCGACCGTGCCGGTCCTGGCCTTGCGGTCGAGGGTGATGCTGCCGCTGGTGTTGGTGAACTTGCCGCGCCAGACCGACAGGCCGCCCATGTGGTCGGCTTCGAAGCTCGGGTAGGTGTGGTTCGGCTCGATGGTATAGGTGTCGGCGGCAAAGGCGCCGGCGGCCGCGGTAACGGTGGCGATGGCGGCGATGATGTGCTTGATCTGCATGCTGTGCTTTCCTTGTGAAGGTGATGCGGTGTTGACAGCCATCACTTTAACTGTTGCGGAAAGCGAGAGTAAGCCTCCGGATTGGATAACACTGTTCCATTTTCCGGTTTAATCCGGCGTCTCTCGCGTGCGAGTCCGGTCCCGGAGCAGCGTTATACTTCACTCATCATTCCCCACGCGCTGACCCGTCCGGAAAGCGAGCGATCCAACCCATGCAATACGCCCTCGCTCCCCGCACCTTCCTCTTCAGCCACTACTTCGCCACCGGATTGCGCATCGCCACCGGCATCATCGGCCTGACCTTCCTCACCTATTACGTCGCCGACCTGCCGACCGCGGTCGCCGTCGCCATGGGCGCGCTGTGTACCAGCCTGATGGACATGCCCAGTCCCTTGCGCCACAAGTTCAACGAGATGCTGGCCGGCGTGCTGCTGTGCTCCGTGGTGGCGCTGCTGGTCAGCCTGTCCTCGCAGGTTCAGTGGCTGCTGTTCACCGTGATCGTGCTGGTCTCCTTCCTGGCCAGCATGATGGTGGTCTACGGCCGCAAGGCGATGCCGCTGCAGTTCGCGGCGCTGTTCGTGATGATGCTGTCGAGCGAAGCGCCGTCCACGCCCTTGCAGGCGCTGCGCCACGGCGCGCTGTTCTTCGCCGGCGGCGCTGGCTACATGGCGTATGCGATGGTGGTGGTCTGGCGCCTGCAGCGCCGTCTCAAGCAGCAGGTGCTGGCCGAGGCGCTGTACGAGTTGGCCAACTATACGAACATGAAGGCCGGCTGCTACGACATCGAAGCCAGCCTGCCGGCGCAGATGGAAAAGCTGGTGCGCGAGCAGAGCGTGCTGGCCGAGCGCCAGCAGGCCTCGCGCGACCTGATCCTGCGCGGCAAACCGGCACCGAGCGAGGAAATCCTGGTGCAGGTGCACTACGCCATGTTCGACCTCTATGAACTGGTGCTGGCGACCCACACCGACTACGAGCTGCTGCGCCAGCATTTCGCGAAGGGCACGATCCTGCCGCTGCTCGGCGACTTGATCGGCAAGGCGGCGCGCGATATCGAAGCGGTGGCGTATGCGATGACGCGCAACCAGCCTTCGCGTCCGAACGCCGACTACGGCCCCGAGCTGGCCGCGCTCGACGCCGTCCTGCGCGACGTTCCCGTCGGCGAGGGCGAAGACTACGACGCCCAGGCCGCGCTGCGCGCGACGGCCAACAAGATTCGCGACGTGATCGCGATGATCGGGCGCCTGCATGCGGCCACCCAGGCCTCGCACGGCGCCTTGCCGCTGGTGCCGCACACCGACATGACGCCCTTCCTCACCCAGCAGCGCTACAGCCTCGGCATCCTGGTGTCGAACCTGCGCCCGTCCTCGCCGGTGTTCCGCTTCGCCCTGCGGGTGGCGATGGCGATCCTGGTCGGCCTGCTGGCCTCGCGCTGGCTGCCCTACACATCGCACGGTTACTGGACGGCGCTGACCATCGCCGTGATCCTGAAACCGAGCTTCAGTTTGACCAAGCAGCGCCGCGCCGACCGCCTGGTCGGCACCCTGATCGGCTGCCTGATCACGGCCGTGATCCTGCACTTCGTGCACACCCCGGCGATCCTGATCGGCTTCCTGTTCGTCGCGACCGCGGCGGCGCCGGCCTTTTTGTCGATCAAATACCGCTACACGGCGGTCGCCGCCAGCGTGCAGGCGCTGCTGCTGATCGGCCTGACGGTACCGCACGGCGGCACGGGCGTGAGCGAGCGGCTGCTCGACACGCTGCTCGGCACACTGATCGCCACCTTCTTCAGCTACGTGTTGCCGAGCTGGGAGTACCAGAACCTGCCGCGCCTGGTGAATGCGGTGCTGGACGCCAACCGCAAGTACATCGACGCCGCCGCCGACCTGCTTTTACAACGCACCGGCGACGACGTCCATTACCGCATCAGCCGCAAGCGCTTCATGGACAGCCTGGCCACGCTCAGCGCGGCCCTGGGACGCATGCTCGACGAGCCGGCCGACAAGCGGCGCGCGCCCGACGAACTCAATCGCTTCACCGTGCAGAACTACCTGCTGGTGGCGCACATGGCGGCGCTGCGCCTGCTGATGCAGCGCTACGCCGAGAACCTGCCGGCCAGGGAAGTCGAGGCTGCGCTGGAGGGCATGTTTGCGCAGGTACGCGCCAGCCTGGGCGCGGCAGCCGATGCAGCCCCGGCACAGGCGGCGGGGCAGACGACCTGGATCGCCGCATGGCCCGGCTGGGCGCCGCTGCAGCGGCGCCTGCGCCTGCTGCAGCGCGATGCCGACCAGGTGGCGCTGAGCCGCGCCGCGATCGGCGCCGCGCTCGGCCGCGACTGACACGGGCAAGTGCCCATCAGGGAAACCCTTACGCAAGCCCCCGATGCGCCCGGCGGCACGGCCGGCCATACTCCTCCCTGAAGCCGAACCAACAGGGAGAGTCCAATGAACCGCCGCAGCCCGTCGTTCGAGCGCGACGCCGGCACCCATGCGCAGTCGCGCATGGAACGCCGCAGCAAGCGCCGTCTCGCCAAGCACCTCGTCTCGCGCGGGGTCCGCCAACGCCGCGGGCTGGCGCGCCTTGTCCTGTCCGGCGGCGCCGTCGCGGCGCTCGCCGGGGCCGCCTCGCTGTTCGAAGCCGCGCTCTGGTAGCGCGCGAAAAGTAGAAAGGAGAGACACCATGTATCACCCGAATCGCCCCATTGTGTCCTCGCACGACCTCGAACGCATCGAGGCGCTGCTGGACGCCACGCCCGAACGCACGCTGCCTGGCAAGGGCGCCCTGATCGAGGAGCTGGACCGGGCCGACATCCGCGAGCCGGACGACATGCCGCCGGACGTCGTCACCATGAACTCGACCGTCCGCTTCGCGATGGCGGTACCGCCCAAGGAATTTTGCCTGACCCTGGTGTATCCGGAAGACGCCGACGGCACCGACCGCCTCTCGGTGCTGACGCCGGTCGGCAGCGCGCTGCTCGGCCTGGCCGTGGGCGACGCGATCGAGTGGCCGCGGCCGCGTGGCGGCATGCTGCGCGTGGACGTGCTGGAAGTGCTTGCGCAGCCGGAGCGCGAGGCTTACGCGCCGTAGAGCAGGTGCTGGCGCACCAGGTCGGCCACGCTGGCCGCTTCCAGCTTTTCCATCATGCGCGTCTTGTGCACCTCGACGGTGCGCACGCTGATGCCCAGGTCGCGCGCGATCTCGCGGTTGTGGCGGCCGGCCACGACCAGCCCCATGACTTCGGCCTCGCGCGGGGTCAGGCTGGCGTAGCGCCGGGCCCAGGCCGCGTGCGCCGGGCTGGCGCGCGCATCGCTGGCCTGGCGCTGGAAGGCTTCCTCGATCGCCGCCACCAGCTGCTTTTCCTGCAGCGGTTTTTCCAGGAAGTCCACGGCTTGCGAGCGGAACGCCTCGCGCGCCGAATCGACGTCGCCATGGCCGGTGATGACCAGCACCGGCAGCCGGCTGCCCATCTCGCGCAGGGTCTTCTGCAGGGTCAGGCCGTCCATGCCAGGCATGCGGATATCGAGCAGCATGCAGCCGCGCAGCAGCGGCGTCCACGCCTGCAGGAAGGCCTCCGCATCGGCGAAGAAGGCGGTCCGGTAGCCGTTCAGGCTCAATAGCAGGCCGAGCGCGTCGCGCACGGCGGCATCGTCGTCGACGATATAGACGGTGTTTTCACTGCTCATGTTCACTCCTTCCTTGCGCCCGCGCCGGCTGCGCGGGCAATGTCATGACAAGCACCGCATGCGGGCCTGGCGCGGCAATCAGCGTGCCGCCGTGCGCCTCGACGATCGAGCGGCTGATCGCGAGGCCGAGTCCGAGCCCGCTCGATTTGAGCGAGACGAAGGGCTCGAACAGGCGGTCGCGGATCTTCTCGGCGATGCCGGGTCCGGTGTCGGCCACCCGGATCCAGACCTGGCCGCCCTCGATTCCCGCATCGACCATGATGCGTCGCTCTCCATCCGCCGGTGCCGCGGCCATGGCCTGCAGCGCGTTCGCCAGCAGGTTGCGCAGCACGATGTCGAGCTGGATGCGGTCGCCCAGCAGGGGCGCGTCGGGGATCTCGCCGACCTGCAGGGCCACGCCGGCCTCGCGCGCCTGCGCGGCAAAGGCATCGACGCTGTCCCGTACCAGTTCCGCCAGCGACAGCGCGTCGAGCGCGATCGCACCGCTGCGGAAGAATTCGCGCAGGCGCTTCAGGACGTTCGACGCGCGCTGCGATTCGGCCGCCATGGCGTCGATGGTCCGGTGCAGCAGCGGATCGCCGCCTTCGCGCAGCACCAGGCGCTGGCAGGCGCTGCCATAGGCGGAGAGGGCGGTCAGGGGCTGGTTCAGCTCGTGGGCCACGGCGGCCGCCATTTCGCCGGCGGCGGCCATGCGCAGCGAGTGGCGTAACTCCCGGCTGGCGCGGCGCGCGACGTCTACCGCGATGCCGATCAGGAAGCCGGACAGGATCAGGGTCAACACCAGCATCTGCACGTTCGGCATGTGCTCGAGGTCGGACACCGGCCACAGCGCGGCGACGGTCACGCCGGCTTCGAGCACGATGGCGGCACTGACGGCGCCCGCCATGCCCTGGCGCGAGGCGGCCCAGGCCAGCGGCAGCATCAGCAGGTAGTAGGCGAGCGAGGCGGGCGCCGGACTTTGCAGCGCGATCCCCAGCAGCAGGGCGATGACGGCCGTGTAGGCGGCCGTGTCCCAGTTGCGCACGCGCTTGAGGAAGCCGGCGCGCAGCTCCGGGTCGAACACGAAGCTGGCCGCGGGCACGATCGCCAGCATGCCGGCCGTCTCGGCAATCGCGTAGCGGCTCAGCACCTCGATCCAGGCGAGGCCGGCGGAACCGGCAGGAGTGCGCACCATCGCCGCATACAGCAGGCCGCTGGCCAGGCTGCCCAGCGCCACCACGGCGGCCCAGAGCAGCATGCCGCGGTGGCTGGCGAAGAAGGCGCCGCGCGGCAGCGTGCGCCGCGTGAACAGCGCCAGCGCCAGGTAGACCGGGACCGGCAGCAGGCCGCCCAGCAGCGACAGCGCCGGCTGCGCCGGCAGGGCGGGCGTGAGGCTGGCCGCCAGCAGGGCCGCGGCCAGCAGCGGCAGCAGGGCGCGCCGGCCGTGGCGCATCGCCGTATACAAGGCCAGGCCGGCGGCCGGATGCCAGACCGGCGCGATCGCCTGGTAGCGCGCTTCGGGGCCGCTCAGCATGTCGCAGGCCACGTAGGCGGCGACGAAGGCGCAGGCCTGCAGGAGCGGGCGGGTGGACAGGGCGTCTTTCATGAACAGGATCTGCGCAAGGGAATGGACGCATTATCGCCGCTTCGCCTTAAAAGGCTGCCAAGTACGCGAAACCCGTAGGGGACTTGGCGAATTGTCAGGCGCCGCGCGGCGGGCGAGACTGGAGCCATGCCGCCGATGTGGTGGCTGAAGCGAACGACGACAGGAGAGTCCCATGGAAGTCCATCTGCTTGCAAGACAGTTCCCCCTCACGCCAGCCCTGCGCAGCTATGCGCAGCGGCGCCTGCGCCATGCGTTTTCCTTCGCCCGCGACAAGGTGGGCGACGTGGTGGTGCGCCTGGGCGACATCAACGGGCCGCGCGGCGGGCAGGACATGCAATGCCACATCCTGGTGGCCGTCCCCGGAAGGCCGACGCTGGTGGTGCGCGACGTGCAGGACAACCTGTACACGGCGATCGACCGCGCCGTGAAGCGGGCCGCCTACAAGGTGCGCCAGGCGTTGATGCAACGGCGCTCGCTGGAGCGCTGGGGCCGCCGCGGCCTGGCCAAGGGGCGCCGGGATACCCGGCGCGACGATCCGGACGCCGAGGCCTGAACGCGGCATTCGACAGGGAGAAGGCGCATGTTACACGGCATCCTGGTGGCGACCGCATTGTCCGGCCGGTCCGCCGATCCAACGAGAACGGACACCCTCGATCTTCTGCAGGCGGCGCCGGGATGGTCCGGCCTGGTCGTGCAGGGCTGGCATGCACCGTCCTGGCTGGGCCGCCTGCGCAATGCCTGGAGCTTCGGCGCGATCGCACGGCGCACCAGCGAACCGGTGCTGGTGCTGCGCAACCCGGCACCGCGGCCGTATGCGCGGGTGCTGGTCGCGGTCGACTTTTCCGACGCCGCGCTCGAGACCGTACGCGCGGCGGCGCGTTGCGCGCCAGGCGCGCGCTTCACGCTGCTGCACCCGCTCGACACCGGCATGGAAGGCTATATGCGCCGCGCCGCCGTGGCCAGCCGCTTCATCAAGCGGCACCGGCGCCGGCTGCAGGCGCAGGCCCGCGCAGCGTTCCGGCGCTTTGTCTATCAGCTGCGCTTGCCGGATGTGCAATTTGCGCTGCGCATGACACCGCACCCGGAACGGGTTGCCCTGCGCGTCCATGCCGCCCGCGAGAATCCAGACCTAGTTGTCGTACGGAAACCACAGGACGGCCTGCTCGGACGCTGGCTCGGGATCTCCGCCGCGCGCGAAGCCCTGGCGGCGACGCGCTGTGACTTGCTGCTCATTACCGCAGGCAGAGGCCTGTTCCGTCCACGTTCCAACGCGGTTTGACGGCGACCGCAGCGATGTTCCTTCGACAGTTATGCGATGCATGAATGCTGATTATCTGAAACCATGATTTGATTTCTATCTGAAAGCGCCCATACTGGAGACATCACACACAGCGAGGAACATCATGAACACTCAAAAACAACAAGCTTCGAACAGCGTCCTGTCGACCTTCGCCAACTCGATCAAGCGCCTGTTCGCGCATGACGCAACGAGCGGCGGCAGCGACCTCATGCAGCTCTACCTGCTGTCGCGCGGTTCCGATTCCGTGCGTCCGGCCGTCATCCGCAAGCTGCACGCCGCCGCGCAGAACTGATTCCCGCCCGCGGCACCAGCCGCAGCGGCGAGACAGGCGGTATGCCGATGTGAGACAATGTCCGGTCTAGCGCCGGAAAGTACATCATCGGCTCGGCCGCCCAGCAGTGCGCGGGAATGCGACTTTCCATGCGACGCCTGTTTTGATCCATAAAGCCCTGTCCCGACAGGGCTTTATGTTTTTCGTATTGGATTGGAATTCTCCCATGGAAATCAAAGTCAACTTCCTCGACAAACTGCGCCTGGAGGCCAAGTTCGACGACTTCACCGTCATCGCCGACCAGCCGATCCGCTACAAGGGCGACGGTTCGGCGCCGGGCCCCTTCGATTACTTCCTGGCCTCGTCGGCCCTGTGCGCGGCCTATTTCGTGAAGTTGTACTGCAATACCCGCGATATTCCGACCGAGAATATCCGCCTGTCGCAAAACAATATCGTCGACCCGGAGAACCGCTACAAGCAGATCTTCAAGATCCAGGTCGAGCTGCCGCACGATATCTCCGAGAAGGACCGCCAGGGCATCCTGCGCTCGATCGAGCGCTGCACCGTCAAGAAGGTGGTGCAGGAAGGGCCGGAATTCGTGATCGAGGAAGTCGAGAACCTCGACGCCGACGCCCAGGCGCTGCTGACCCTGAACCCGGCCGCCGATGCACTCACCTACATCCCCGGCAAGGACCTGCCCCTCGAGCAGACCATCGCCAACATGTCCGCGAAACTTGCCAGCTGGGGCATCAAGATCGAGATCGCCTCCTGGCGCAATATCGTGCCGAACGTCTGGTCGCTGCATATCCGCGACGCGCATTCGCCGATGTGCTTCACCAACGGCAAAGGCGCGACCAAGGAAAGCGCGCTGGCCTCGGCGCTGGGCGAATACATTGAACGCCTGAACAACAACCACTTCTATGCCGGCGTGTTCTGGGGCGAGGACATCGCCCGCGCCGACTTCGTGCACTATCCGAACGAGCGCTGGTTCCAGCCGGGTCCCGACGATGCGCTGCCGCCGGAGATCCTCGACGAGTACTGCATCGGCATCTACGACCCGGACGGCGAACTGCGCGGCTCGCACCTGGTCGACACCAATTCCGGCAACGCCGCGCGCGGCATCGTCTCGCTGCCCTTCAAGCGCGAGTCGGACGGCGAGACCGTCTGGTTCCCTTCGAACCTGGTCGAGAACCTCTACGCCAGCAATGGCATGAGCGCGGGGAATACGCTGGCCGAGGCGCAGGTGCAGTGCCTGTCCGAGATCTTCGAGCGCGCGGTGAAGCGCGAAATCCTGGAAGGCGAACTCGCCTTGCCCGACGTGCCGCAGGAGGTGCTGGCCAAGTATCCGGGCATCGTCGCCGGCATCAAGGGCCTGGAAGAGCAGGGCTTCCCGGTGCTGGTCAAGGATGCGTCGCTGGGCGGCCAGTATCCGGTGATGTGCGTGACCCTGATGAACCCGCGCACCGGCGGCGTGTTCGCCTCGTTCGGCGCGCACCCGAGTTTCGAAGTGGCGCTGGAACGCAGCCTCACCGAACTGCTGCAGGGCCGCAGTTTCGAAGGCCTGAACGACCTGCCGCAGCCGACCTTCGCCAGCGAAGCCGTCACCGAGCCGTATAACTTCGTCGAGCACTTCATCGATTCCAGCGGCGTGGTGTCCTGGCGCTTCTTCAGCGCCAAGTCGGACTACGATTTCGTGGAGTGGGATTTTTCGGGCGAGGGCAAGGATTCGAACGTGCAGGAAGCGGCGACCCTGCTCGGCATCCTCGAGGACATGGGCAAGGAAGTCTACACGGCCGTGTACGACGAACTGGGCGCTGTCGCGTGCCGCATCGTCGTGCCAGGTTACTCGGAAATCTATCCGGTGGAAGACCTGGTCTGGGATAACACCAACAAGGCCCTGCTGTTCCGCGAAGACATCCTGAACATCCACCGCCTGGACGACGACGCCTTGTCCGATCTGCTCGATCGCCTGGAAAACAACGAGCTCGACGAGCATTCGGACATCGCCAGCCTGATCGGCATCGAGTTCGACGAAAACACCGTGTGGGGCCAGCTCACCGTGCTCGAACTGCGCCTCCTGATCAACCTCGCGCTGAACGAATTCGAAGCGGCCCACGAGCTGGTCGGCGCCTTCCTGCAGTACAACGACAATACCGTGGAGCGCAAACTGTTCTACCAGGCGCTGAACGTGGTGATGGAAGTGGCGCTGGACGAGGAGATGGAGCTGGACGACTATGTCGCCAATTTCCGCCGCATGTATGGCGACGAGCGCATGGATGCGGCGCTGGGTTCGGTGGATGGCAGCGTACGCTTCCACGGCCTCACGCCGACCAGCATGCAGCTGGAAGGGCTGGACCGCCATCATCGCCTGATCGACAGCTACCGCAAGCTGCATGCGGCGCGGGCGAAGGCGGCCGCATCGAAGCAGGCGTGACCAGGAGCAAGGCGACCCTGGTCGGGCTCCTTGCCGTCCTGCTGTGGAGTTCCATCGTCGGCCTGATCCGCAGCGTCAGCGAGCACCTGGGGCCCACCGGCGGCGCGGCCATGATGTACAGCCTGGCCTCGCTCTTCCTGCTGCTGTCGGTCGGCCATGTGAAGCTGCGCGAGTTCCCGCGCCGCTATCTCCTCTGGGGCAGCCTGCTGTTCGTGACCTATGAGCTGTGCCTGTCGCTGTCGATCGGCTACGCCAACACGGCGCGCCAGGCGATCGAAGTCGGCATGGTCAATTACCTGTGGCCGACCTTCACCATCGTCGCCGCGATCCTGTTCAACCGCCAGCCGACCAACTTCCTGATCGTGCCTGGCTTCCTGCTCTCGATCGCGGGCATCTGCCGGGTGCTGGGTGGAGAGCAGGGCTTCGATGCGGCGGGCATGCTGGCCAACGTGCAGGACAACCCGCTGAGCTACGGCCTGGCCTCTGCCGGGGCCCTGATCTGGGCGGCCTATTGCACGGTCACGGCGCGCATCGCGGGCGGCAAGAACGGCGTGACGCTGTTCTTCATCCTGGTCTCGATCAGCCTGTGGGTCAAGTACCTGCTGGAAGGCGGCGGCCGCATGGACTTCAGCATGGAGGCCGTGATCTACCTGATGCTGGCGGCCAGCGCCATGGGCTTCGGCTACGGCGCCTGGAACGTCGGCATCCTGCACGGGAACGTCACGGTGCTGGCGGGCGCCTCTTACTTCATTCCGGTGTTCTCGGCGGCGCTGTCCACGCTGCTGCTGCGCACGCCCCTGTCGGGCGCTTTCTGGCGGGGCGCCGCGATGGTGTGCGGCGGGGCGATCCTGTGCTGGCTGGCGACGCGCGCCAGGAAGAGCTAGCGCCAAAAAAAAGCCCACCGTTGCGGGTGGGCTTAAATCCAATTCTTTTCTGAGGAGAGTTGGAGGAGACAGGTGCAGTATGCTGCGCCACAGCATATTCGTCCAATTGTCATTTGGAATGCCAGACATGCGATTGGTGAATTTCTTGCCGGAAGCTGTTGTTTAGACACCGAGATAGCGCGCCAGCGTCTCCGGCTGCGCCAGCAGATCCGCCGAACTGCCGCCCGCCACCACCTGTCCCTTTTCCAGCACCACCGCCGAATCCGTATGCGAGAGCACGGCGTGGTAATTGCGATCCACGATCAGGGTGCTGATCCCGGTCGTGCCGATCCGGGCGATCACCTTCCAGATCTCGGCCACGATCAGCGGCGCCAGGCCTTCGGTGGCCTCGTCCAGGATCATCAGGTCGGGATTGGTCATCAGCGCGCGGCCGATCGAGAGCATCTGCTGCTCGCCGCCGGAGAGCTGGTTGCCGCCGTTGTCGAGACGCTCGGCCAGGCGCGGGAAGGTGTCCAGCACGCGCTCGTACGTCCAATCGTTGCGGCCCGTGGGCCCGCGCCGCGCGCTCATCACCAGGTTTTCGCGCACCGACAGGTTGGGGAAGATGCCGCGGCCCTCGGGCACGTAGCCGATGCCGAGGCGTGCCATGCGCTCGGGCGGGCAGCCGGTGACGTCGCGGCCCTGCCAGGCGACCTTGCCCGACGCCGCCGGGACATAGCCCATCAGCGAGCGGATCAGCGTGGTCTTGCCCATGCCGTTGCGGCCCAGCAGGCCGACGGCCGTGCCGGGCGCGATCGCCAGGTCCACGCCTTGCAGGATGTGGCTGTCGCCGTAATAGGTATTGAGTGAGCTAATCTGCAGCAAGGCGGGCCTCGTCTTCGTGAAAGTTAAGCATGGCCTTCGCCCAGGTAGGCGCGCTGCACCTCCGGGCTCGAACGCACGGATTCGGGCGAGCCGCTGGCGATGACGGCGCCGTTGACCATCACCGTGATGCGGTCGGCCACGCGGAACACGGCGTCCATGTCGTGCTCGACCAGCAGGATGGCGTGGTCGACGCGCAGGCGTTCGAGCATGGACAGCATGCGTTCGCTCTCTTCAAAGCCCATCCCGGCCAGCGGTTCGTCCAGCAGCAGCACCTGCGGGTTCGTCGCCAGGCACATGGCGATCTCCAGCTGGCGCTTTTTGCCGTGGCTCATGCTGCCGGCCGGGAGGTGCTGGGCATCGGCCAGGCCGGCGGCGTCCAGCGCGGCGCGCGCCGCTTCCAGGCTGGCGCGGCAGGATTGGGCGCCTTCCCACAGTGTCCATGGCCGCTGCTGCGCGGCCTGCGCGGCGAGGCGGCAGTTTTCCAGCACCGACAGGGTCGGAAAGATCGTGGTGCGCTGGTAGCTGCGGCCGACACCGGAACGGGCGCGGCGCGGCTGCGACAAACCCGTGATGTCGCGGCCAGCCAGGCGGATCTCGCCCGAGGACAGCGGGATCTCGCCCGACAGCAGGTTGATCAGGGTGGACTTGCCGGCGCCGTTGGTGCCGATCACGGCGTGGACCTGGCCGCGGTGCAGGTCGATCGAGACGCCGTCGACCGCGACCAGGCCGCCGAAGCGGCGCGTCAGGCCGGTCGCCTGCATCAGGGGCGTGCTGCTCATGCTTTCCTCCGCTTGAAGTTCAGGCTGCGTCCAACCCCGATCAGGCCCTTCGGCATCAGCGCGACGAAGGCGATCATGGTCAGGCCCAGGGTCAACTGCCAGCGCCCGGCAATCGCGGGGCCGAGCAGGGCTTCGGACGAATAGAATTCCTTCAGCAGCACGAAGGCCGCCGCGCCGATCACGGCGCCGCGCAGGGAACCGAGGCCGCCCAGGATGATCATCATCAGCACCGCGCCCGACTCGTGCCAGGACAGCAGTTCAGGATTGACCACGCCGTTCTTCGACACGTAGAGGAAACCCGCCACGCCGGCCAGCGCGCCGGCCAGCACGAAGGCCGCCAGCTTGTAGCGGTAGGTCTGGAAGCCGGCCGCGCGCATGCGCTGCTCGTTGATGCGGATGCCCGTGAGAGCGTGCCCGAAGCGCGAGCGCAGCACCAGCGCCAGGAATGCGTAGCACAGCACCAGCAGGCCGAGCGCGACGAAGTACAGGTGGCGTGGCTGTTCGAAGTCGATCAGGGTCGTGCCGCCGACCGCCAGCACGGGACGCATCATCAGGTACATGCCGTCGCTGCCGCCGCCGATCGGCGTGTCGTGGAAGACGAAATAGGCCATCTGGGCAAAGGCCAGCGTCACCATGATGAAATACACCTCTTTCGTGCGCAGGCTGAGGGCCCCGACGAAGAGCGCATAGACAGCGGCCGCCAGCATCGCCAGGGCCAGCAGCAGGACCGGATTGCCCGCTTCGTACTGGGGCGCGGCCAGCGCGGTGACGTAGGCGCCAAGGCCGAAGAAGGCGGCGTGCCCGAGGCTGACCAGGCCCGTGGTCCCGGCCAGCAGCTCCAGGCTCAAGGCGAAGATCGCGTAGATCACGATCTTCATCACCAGGTCCTGGTAATAGGTTTCCAGCACCAGCGGCGCAAAGGCCAGCAGCACGGCCACAAGCACCGGCACCAGCCAGCCGTGCGAGCGGCGCAGCGCCGGCTGGGCGCCGGCGACGCGGGGGAGGGCGGAAGTATGCATGGTCAGAATCCCTTGTTTCTCAAGCCTTGCGGACGCCAGATCAGGATTACCGCCATCAGCACATAGACGCCGATCCCGGCCAGCTGGGCGAAGAACACCTTGCCGAAGGTGTCGACGAAGCCGACCAGCAGGGCCGCGATCAGGGCGCCGGAAATCGAGCCGATCCCGCCGATGACCACCACCACGAAGCACATGATCAACACGCTGCCGCCCATGCCCGGATACACCGAGGCGGCGGGCGCCGCGATCATGCCGGCCAGCGCGGCGAGCGCCACGCCGCCGGCGAACACGGCACGGTACAGCAGGCGGATGTTGATGCCCAGGCCACGCGTCATGTCGCGGTTGCTGGCGCCGGCACGGATCATCATGCCCAAGCGGGTGCGGTTCACCACCCAGTAGAGGGCGAAGGCGACCACCAAGCAGGCAGCGGAGGCGAACAGGTTATACACGGGATAGGTCATCACCCCGCCCAGCGAGACGCCGCCCGACAGCCACTCCGGCGCCTTCACGCCGTGCACCTCGTTGCCGACCAAAATGCTGCGCAGCTCCTCGAACACCAGGATCAGGGCGTAGGTCATCAGGACCTGCTGCAGGTGGTCGCGCCCGTACAGGAAGCTGAAGAACACCCATTCGAGCAGGAAGCCGAAGATCGCGGACAGCAGCATCCCCGCCAGCAGCATGGTGATGAAGTTGTCGCCGAACAGAGGCGCCAGTACATAGGCCATGTAAGCGCCGATCATGTAGAAGCTGCCGTGCGCCAGGTTGATCACGCCCATGATGCCGAAAATGAGCGTCAGGCCGCTGGCGACCAGGAACAGGAGCAGGCCGTACTGGACGGAGTTCAGGCACTGCACCAGGAAAGTCGATATATCCATCGCGTTCTTTTTGCAAGGGTTGAAGCGGCGCCGCCGCGACCTGCGCGGCGGCGGAACAACTAACTTAGAACGGACGGCAGCCGCGTGCCGGATCGGCCAGGCCCTTGATCGCCACGCCTTTCACCACGTTGTCGGTGCCCGACACCTGGCGCAGGTAGATGTCCTGCACCGGATTGTTCGCAGCCGACAGGGTGAACTTGCCGCGCGGGCTGTCGATGGTCGCCGTGTGCATGGCTTTCAGCATGGCGTCGCGCTTGCCGCTGAAATCGCCGCCGACGCTCTTCATGCCGGTCGCGAGCAGCTGGGCCGCGTCGTAGCCCTGCACCGCGTACACGTCGCCGTCGCTCTTGTAGGCGGCCATGAAGGCCTGGCGGAAGGCGTTGTCCTTCGGGGTGTTCAGCTTGTCGGCGTAGTGCAGGGTGGTGTACAGGCCCTGGGCGGCGGCGCCTTGCGCCTCCAGCGTGCCGTCGGTCAGGAAGCCGGCGCCGTACAGCGGGATGGTCTTGTTCAGGCCAGCGGCGACGTAGTCCTTGACGAATTTGACGGCACCGCCGCCGGCGAAGAAGACGTAGACGGCATCCGGCTTTTCGGAAGCGATCTGCGTCAGCAGGGCCTGGAATTCGACGTTCGGGAAGGGCAGCGTCAGGTTGCCCACGACCTTGCCGCCGCCCTTTTCGAAGGCTTCGGCGAAGCCCTTCACGGATTCCTGGCCGGCCGCGTAGTTCCAGGTGACGGTCATCGCCTTCTTGTGGCCGCGCTCGGCCATCACCTTACCCATGGCGAAGGCCGGCTGCCAGTTCGAGAAGGAGGTGCGGAAGATGTTCGGGCCGCACATCGGGCCGGTGATCAGGTCGGCGCCCGCGTTCGGGATGATCAGGATGGTGTTGCTTTCCTTGGCCGCCTTGGCCATGGTCTGCGCCACGCCGGAGTGCACGGTACCGACCAGCACGTCGACCTTGTCGCGCTTGATCAGTTTATTCACATTGTCGGCCGCCTTGGCCGGATCGGATTCGTCGTCGACCTTGAAGTACTGGACTTCGCGGCCACCGAGCTTGCCGCCCTGTTCCTGCACGTGCAGCTTGAAGCCGTTTTCGATCATGGTGCCGAGGTTGGCATAGGTGCCGGTGGCGGGCAGCATGAAACCGACCTTGAGCGGGGCATTGCCCTGGGCGCCGGCGAGGCTGGCGGTGAACAGGGCAACCGCGGCGGCGGTGGTACGCAAAGTGGCTGAGATGGTCATGGCGTTGTCTCCTGATGTTTTTAATGTGCCCGGTCGATGCCGGTCATGAATCGAGTGGCCGCGTCGATCAGCCTCCCGGCTTGGTCACGGTGGGGCGAGTGACCGCATTGCGGCAGCACGAGCAGTTGCGTCTGGGGCGCCAGTCTCGCGATACCGTAAATCTGTTCCAGTGTGCCATACTCGTCGTCCTCGCCCTGGATTGCCAGCAGCGGCGCCGTGATCGCGGGGAGATGCTCACGGATGTCCCAGGCGCGGAAGGCGGGATCGAGCCAGATGTCGTTCCAGCCCCAGAAGGCGGAGTCGATGTCCTCGTGGTAGCGCGCCAGGCGCTCGCGCAGGCCGCCTGCCAGATAAGCCTCGCGTGCCTGCGCGATCGATTCGACCGAGATGTCTTCGACGATGATGTGGGGTGCGGCGACGATGACGCCGGCCACCGGAAAGCGCGCCGCATGCAGCAGCGCGATCGAGGCGCCGTCGCTGTGGCCGAACAGCCAGGGCTGGTCGATCCCGAGCTCCTGCAGCAGCGCCGGCAGCACCTCCCAGGCCTGGCGGTGCATGAAGCCGACCGGCCAGCGCTGCTCATGCGAACGCGGCGTCGAGCGGCCATAGCCTTCGCGCGAGAAGACCAGGCCGCGCATGCCGGCGGCCCGGCACAGCTGCTCCGGAAAATCCTTCCACAGCGCGATCGAACCGAGGCCCTCGTGCAGGAAGACGACGGTCGGGTGCGTTGAATCGGGTACGCCGACCCACTGGTATTCAAGGCGCACGGGCGCGCCTTGGAGGCTCAGGTGCGCGAATGCGGACATGCCCGCCTCAGACCGCATTGGCTGCCGCATTGGCCTGATTGCGCAGGCGGTAGCGCTGGATCTTGCCGGTCGCCGTCTTCGGCAGGTCGGGCACGAAGACCAGTTCGCGCGGATACTTGTGCGGCGCCAGGCGTCCCTTCACGAAGGCCTTCAGTTCGTCGGCCAGGCTGTCCTCGGGCTGGCGGCCCTGGCCCAGCACCACGTAGGCCGCGGTCTTGGTGAGTCCATCGCTGTCGATCTTGCCCACGACGGCGCATTCGAGTACGGCGGGGTGCGCGGTGAGCGCGGCCTCGACCTCGATCGGCGAGACGTACTGGCCGCTCACCTTCAGCATGTCGTCGCTGCGCCCGGCATAGGTGAGATAACCCTGTTCGTCGCGGCTGTACTTGTCGCCGCTTTTCAGCCATTCGCCCTGGAAGGTGCTGCGGCTCTTTTCGCGGTTGCTCCAGTACAGCAGGGCCGCGCTCGGGCCGCGCACGTAGAGGTCGCCGATCTCGCCGGCGGCGACAGGGTGGTTGTCCTCGTCGCGCAGCTCGACATCGTAGCCGGGCACCGGCAGACCGGAGCTGCCGTAATGGACGTCGCCGGCGCGGTTCGACACGAAAATGTGCAGCATCTCGGTCGAGCCGAGGCCGTCGAGGATGTCGCAGCCGAAGTGCTTGCGGAAGGCTTCGCCGACTTCGCGCGGCAGCGCTTCGCCGGCCGAGGCGCAGACGCGCAGCGCGACCTGTTCGCGCGGCGGCAGGTCCGGCGAGGCCAGCATGGCCACGTACAGGGTCGGCACGCCGGCGAAGACGGTGGCGCGGTGCGTCGTCAGGCGCTTGAACACGGCCGGCGGCGTCGGACGCTCGGCCATCAGCACCACGGTCGCCCCCACGCTCAGGGGGAAGGTCAGGGCGTTGCCGAGGCCATAGGCGAAGAACAGCTTGGCGGCGGAGAAGACGATGTCGTCCTCGCGGATGCCGAGCACCGGCTTGGCATACAGCTCGGCCGTCCAGAACAGGTTGGCATGCGAGTGGACGGCGCCCTTCGGACGGCCGGTGGAGCCGGAGGAATACAGCCAGAAGGCGAAGTCGTCGGCGCAGGTATCGGCATAGGCTTCGGGCGCCAGCGGCGCGGTGTCGAGCATGGCGCCGACAGTCGGCAGCGAGCCGTCGTGTTCTCCCGCGACGATCAGTTCGGGCTTGCCGCGCGCCGCTTCCAGCGCTTCACGTACGCAGGGCAGCAGCGGCGCGCTGGCAATCACGGCGCGTGCGCGGCTGTGATCGATCATGTAGGCATAGTCGGTGGCCGGCAGCAGGGTATTCACCGGTACCGGGATGACGCCGGCGAACATCGCGCCCAGCAGGGCCACCGGCAGGTCGACGGTATCCTGCATCACCAGCAGCACGCGCTGCTCGGGCTGGATGCCGCGCGCCAGCAGGGCTGCGGCAAAGCTGCGCACGCGGCGGTCGAGCTGTCCGTAAGTGATGTGCTCCCTGTCGTCGATATAGGCGAGCTTGTCGGCGCGGCCCGCGTTCAGGGCCAGGATGTGCTGCGCGAAGTTGAACTGCTGCGGCACGAGGCTGCTGTCGTAATCCATCATGGTCTCCTTCAGCGGGATCGCGCCTTGCACGTCCCGTGTCTTGTATGGAAAAGCATGCCGGCCGTGGCCGGGTGAATCTGGTCTTGCAGCGGGCTTCAGGCAGCGGCGGTATCGGAAGTGGCGGCGGGTGAAAACTGGATCGCGCCCTGCGGCAGCAGGTAGAGCACCAGCGCGCGGCCGCGCGTGACGGTCGGCGCATGGGCGCTGCCGGCTTCGTAGACGCACCAGCCGGCCGGGCGTCCGTCGAAGCAGGCGTCCGGGGTCAAGGGCATGATCAGGTCGATCTCGCCGTTCGGATGGACGTGATGGGGGCCGGCGATGTCCTGCATGTCGACCACGTCGACGCTGAAACCGTGGGTGGCCTCGCTTGCCTTGAGCACGCGGCCGTAGCGGATGCCGCCGCCTTCGCGATTGCACAGCCAGCCGTCGCGCACGCCGGCCTTGCAGGCGTCGAATAGCTGTTCGTACAGGTCGGTGCCGGCGCCGTGCTGCGCGTTGAGGTGGGATTCAAGTGCGGAACCGAGTGGGATGCCGGCGATTTCTTCCGTCACCCGCGACACCAGTTGTTGAAAAGCTGAAACGTCCATCGACAACCCCTAAGTTTGAGTGCAACAAACTGCATGTCGGAAGAAGCGGAGATATAGTGCTTTTGATCGGAGTGTAGGTGTAATATCTTGCATACGTCAAGCCTTGTTTGAGTTATATTTCATGTGCGGCCTCGTCACATGCACTGGCTTTTGCGATAATCGGCACCCTGTTCCTTCCACGGAACATTGCCCCTTCAATGGAATCGAGAATGACAGCAGCACAGCTCAGCACGGCCCCAGTGTCCGAAGAAGAAAAAGATCCGTTCCTGATCGCGCTCGGCGAGCGCCTGCGCGCCTTGCGTTCGCGGCGCGGCTTGACCAGGAAAGCCCTGGCCAAGCTGGCCGACGTCTCCGAGCGCCACCTGGCGAATGTCGAGTCCGGCGTCGGGAACGCCTCGATCCAGCTGCTGCGCCAGATCACCACCGTCCTCAACTGCACGCTGGCCGAGATGATCGGCGACGAGACGGCGACTTCCCCGGAATGGCTGATGATCCGCGAGATCCTGCGCGGCCGCAGCGACGAGGAGCTGGCCCAGGCGCGCGCGGCGCTGGCGAGCCTGTTCGACGCCCCGACCAGCGAAGGCGCGCGGCGCCAGCGCATCGCCCTGATCGGCCTGCGCGGGGCAGGGAAGTCGAGCCTGGGGCGCATGCTGGCGGACTACTGGATGGTGCCTTTCGTCGAGCTCGGGCGCGAGGTCGAGATCCTGGCCGGCTGCGACATCGCCGAGATTCACGCGCTCTACGGCCCGAACGCCTACCGCCGCTACGAGCGCCGCGCCCTCGAGGACATCATCGGCCGCTACCCGCGCGCCGTGATCGCCACCCCGGGCGGCATCGTCTCCGATCCGGCCACCTACAACCTGCTGCTGTCGCACTGCTACACGGTCTGGGTCAAGGCCGCTCCAAAGGACCACATGGCGCGCGTGCTGGCCCAGGGCGATACGCGGCCGATGATGGGCAATCGCGAGGCCATGGAAGACCTGAAAAGCATTCTCGAGAGCCGGGCGGCGTTCTATTCGAAGGCGGACCTCTCCTTCGATACGAGCGACATGACGCAGGAGACGGCGTATGTGGCGCTGCTGGAGCAGTTGCGGGATAACGTGATGCGGTAGAGCGATCTACTTCCTGAAACGCCGGCTTCGAGTCGGCTTTTTTTTGCCCGCATAGCGAGCGTAACGTAGGGCGGGCATGCCCGCGCGTGATACGTACCGGTTCCGATGTCGTCCACGGTGATCTTGACGGCGCGTATCACCGCGCGGGCATGCCCGCCCTACGGTACGCCCCTGCCAACAAATGCAGTTTTTTTCTTGACATGCCCATCAAGCTGCAATAAAGTGCATCTACCGCTTCAAGAATGCACCATATTTCACCAGGGGACATATCAAATGAGCACCTCGCCGCAAGTCGATTACGCCACTTCTCCAGAGCGCTACAAGCACTGGACCCTGTCAGTCGATGGCGAGATCGCCACCCTGACCATGAACATCAACGAGGACGCCGGCCTCAGGGAAGGCTACAAGCTCAAGCTCAACTCCTACGACCTCGGCGTCGACATCGAACTGCACGACGCCGTCCAGCGCATCCGCTTCGAGCATCCGACGGTGAAAACCGTGGTCGTCACCAGCTCGAAAGACCGCATCTTCTGCTCGGGCGCGAACATCTTCATGCTCGGCAAATCGAGCCACGCCTGGAAGGTCAACTTCTGCAAATTCACCAACGAGACCCGCAACGGCCTGGAAGACTCCAGCCGCCACGACGGCCTGAAGTTCGTCGCGGCCGTCAATGGCGCCTGCGCCGGCGGCGGCTACGAGCTGGCGGCGGCCTGCGACGAGATCATCCTGGTGGACGACCGTTCCTCGTCCGTCAGCCTGCCGGAAGTGCCGCTGCTGGGCGTCCTGCCGGGCACGGGCGGCCTGACCCGCCTGACCGACAAGAGAAAGGTGCGCCACGACCTGGCCGACATCTTCTGCACCACCTCCGAAGGCGTGCGCGGCCAGAAGGCCAAGGACTGGCGCCTGGTCGACGAAGTCGCCAAGCCGGCCCAGTTCGCCCAGGTCGTCCAGCAGCGTGCCCAGGCGCTGGCCGCAGCGAGCCGCCGTCCGAGCCAGGCCAACGGCGTGAAGCTCACTCCGCTCGAACGCACGCAGACGCCGGATGCGATCGACTATGAATACGTCAGCATCAAGATCGACCGCGCAGCCCGGAATGCCACGCTGACGGTGCGTGCGCCGAAAGCGGCCCAGCCGACGGATGCCGCCGCCATCGAAGCGGCCGGCATCAAGTGGTGGCCGCTGCAGATGACGCGCGAACTCGACGACTCCATCCTGCACCTGCGCACCAACGAAACCGACATCGGCACCTGGATCCTGAAGAGCAGCGGCGACCCGCACACGGTGCTGGCCGTGGACGAAACCCTGGTCGCCAACGCCGACAACTGGCTGGTGCGCGAAACGGTCGGCCTGATGCGCCGCACGCTGGCGCGCCTGGACGTCTCCTCGCGTTCGCTGTTCGCCTTTATCGAAGAGGGTTCCTGCTTCGCCGGCTCATTGCTGGAAGTGGCGCTCGCCGCCGACCGCATCTACATGCTGGCGCTGCCGGACGACCCGGACAAGGCGCCGAAGATCGGCGTGAGCGAGATGAACTTCGGCCGCCTGCCGATGGTGAGCAGCCAGTCGCGCATCGCGCGCCGCTTCTACGAGGAGGAAGCGCCGATTGCCGCCGTACGCGCAACCCAGGGCCGCCTGATCGACGCCGACGAGGCGCAAAGCATCGGCCTCGTGACCTTCGCCAGCGACGACATCGACTGGCCGGACGAGACCCGCATCGCGCTGGAAGAGCGGGCCAGCATGTCGCCCGACGCCTTGAGCGGCATGGAAGCGAACCTGCGCTTCAACGGCCGCGAGACGATGGAGACCCGGGTCTTCGGGCGCCTGTCGGCATGGCAGAACTGGATCTTCATCCGCCCCAACGCCGTCGGCGAGCTGGGCGCACTGAAGGTCTACGGTTCGGGCAACAAGGCCCAGTTCGATTTCAACCGCGTCTGAAAACCAATCTGAGGAAATCACCGTGAGCTCGATTAACTACACCGACAAGATCCCGAACAACGTCAACCTCTCGGAAGACAAGACCCTGCAGCGCGCGTTGGAACACTGGCAGCCGAACTACCTCCAATGGTGGAACGACATGGGCCCGAACGGCTCGAACCAGATGGACGTCTACCTGCGCACCGCGGTCAGCACCACGCCGGACGGCTGGGCCCATTTCGGCCACGTGAAAATGCCGGACTACCGCTGGGGCATCTTCCTGGCCCAGGCCGAGAACGACCGCAAGATCAACTTCGGCGAAGAGAAGGGCCGCGCCGCCTGGCAGGACGTGCCCGGCGAGCACCGCGCCAACCTGCGCCGCATCATCGTCACCCAGGGCGACACCGAGCCGGCCTCGGTCGAGCAGCAGCGCCACCTGGGCCTGACCGCGCCCTCGCAGTACGACATGCGCAACCTGTTCCAGATTAACGTGGAAGAGGGCCGCCACCTGTGGGCCATGGTGTACCTGCTGCATAAATACTTCGGCCGCGACGGCCGCGAGGAAGCCGAAGCGCTCCTGCACCGCAACTCGGGCGACCAGGACAACCCGCGCATCCTCGAGGCCTTCAACGAGGAGACCCCGGACTGGCTGGCCTTCTACATGTTTACCTATTTTACGGACCGCGACGGCAAGTTCCAGCTCAACGCCCTGGCCGAGTCGGGCTTCGATCCATTGTCGCGCACCTGCCGCTTCATGCTGACCGAAGAGGCGCACCACATGTTCGTGGGCGAATCCGGCGTGGCGCGCGTGATCCAGCGTACCGTGGACGTGATGCGCCAGCACGGCGTGGAAGACCCGGCCCAGGTGCGCGCGCTGGGCGTGATCGACCTGCAGACCATCCAGCGCTACCTGAACTTCCACTTCAGCGTGACGGTCGACCTGTTCGGCGCCGACCAGTCCTCGAACGCCGCCACTTTCTATAGCTCGGGCCTGAAAGGCCGCTATGAAGAGACCAAGCGCGACGACGACCACCTGCTCAAGGGCCAGCACTACCGCATCCTGGAAATCGCGGATGGCAAGCTGCAGGAGCGCGAAGTGCCGATGCTGAACTCGCTGAACGAGGTGCTGCGCGACGACTTCATCCGCGATTCGATCGCCGGCATCGGGCGCTGGAACCGCGTCATCGAAAAGGCCGGCCTGCCGTTCCGCCTCAGCGCACCGAACAAGGCCTTCAATCGCCACATCGGCGGCTTCGCCGGCCACCGCGTCTCGCCGGACGGCCGCGTGCTGTCGGAAGCCGAATGGGCGGCGAACGAGCGCAACTGGCTGCCGAGCGAGGAAGACCGCGCCTACGTCGCCTCGCTGATGGGCCGCGTGATCGAGCCGGGCAAGATGGCGAACTGGATCGCGCCGCCGCCGGTGGGCATCAACAAGCAGCCGATCGACTTCGAGTACGTCCGTTTCAACTGAAGTGTCTGTTTTGGACCGGGCGCGACCCGGTCCGTTTTTTCGAAGCGAGCCAGCCATGAACGCACCCGTACCGATCGCCCTGATCCGCCAGCACCTGATCGATCCTGAAGTCTGCATCCGCTGCAATACCTGCGAAGAGACCTGTCCGATCGACGCGATCACCCACGACAGCCGCAACTACGTGGTCGACGCCGACATCTGCAACGCATGCGGCAACTGCGTCTCGCCTTGCCCGACCGGTGCCATCGACCACTGGCACATGGTGCCGAAGGCCGCCGCCTATCCGCTGGCGGAGCAGTTCAGCTGGGACGAGCTGCCACCGCAGCAGTCGCATCCGGAGCCGCTGCTCGAGCAGATGGAAGCGGCGAACGAGGCGGCCGGCGCGGAGGCCGAGGAAACCGTGCAGGCGAATGCCGCGACCTCCGTGTCCTCGCCGATTCCGCCCTGGTCGGCCGCCCACCCGTACGCCCACCTCTACACGCTGAAGAATCCGGTGCAGGCGACGGTCGCCGGCAACTACCGCCTGACGGCGCCGGACGCCGCCAGCGACATCCACCACATCGTGCTCGACTTCGGCACGCAGATGTTCCCGATCCTGGAAGGCCAGTCGATCGGCATCATCCCGCCCGGCGTCGACGAGAACGGCAAGCCGCACTACATGCGCATGTACTCGGTCGCCAGCGCGCGCGGCGGCGAGCGCGACGGCTACAACAACCTGGCCCTGACGGTGAAGCGCGTCGTCGAAGACCACGCCGGCCAGCCTGTGCAGGGCGTCGCTTCCAACTACCTGTGCGACCTGCCCAAAGGCGCGACGGTGCAGGTGGCCGGTCCCTTCGGCGTGAACTACCTGATGCCGAACCATGCCGGCTCGAACATCATGATGATCTGCACCGGCACCGGATCGGCCCCGATGCGCGCCATGACCGAACACCGGCGCCGCATGTACGCGGCCGGCAAGCCGCATGACGGCAAGCTGATGCTGTTCTTCGGCGCCCGCAACCCGGCCGAGCTGCCGTATTTCGGCCCGCTGCTGAAACTGCCGGCCGACTTCATCGACATGCACCTGGCCTTCTCGCGCTTGCCGGACCAGCCGAAAGCCTACGTCCAGGACAAGATCCGCGCCGCCGGCCCATCGGTCGCGCAGCTGCTTTCCGGCGACACCTACCTGTACATCTGCGGCCTGAAGGGCATGGAGACCGGGGTGCTGGAAGCGCTGGGCGAGGTCTGCGCGCAAGCGGGCATCGACTGGCCGTCCCTGCAGACGCGCATGGTGGCCGAAGGGCGCTTTCATGTCGAAACGTACTGAATAAAGCCACTTATTGATGAGGAATCTGCATGAATCGTGACATCGCCGTCGATACCAAAAGCTTCCGCGCCTTCGTCGACCCGCAGGGGATCGCGCACCTGGTCTTCGGCCCCGAGGGCACGATGCCCGTCACCGACATCGCCGGCCATGCCGCGCTGGGCACGATCTGGCGCGCGCTCGACGCCGATCCCGAGGTCAAAGTCATCCTCGTGCGCAGCGAAGGCAAGGGCTTTTGCGCCGGCGGCGAGATGGCGATGGTGGAAGAAATGCTGGAATCCGAAGCGGCGCGTGCCCGCGTGATGCGCGAGGCGCGCGACCTGGTGCGCGGCATGATCGACTGCGGCAAGCCGATCGTCTCCGCCATCAACGGCGCGGCGGTCGGCGCCGGCCTGGCGGTGGCGCTGATGGCCGACATCTCGGTCGCCGCGCGCAACGCCAAGCTGATCGACGGCCACACCAAGCTGGGCGTGGCCGCGGGAGATCACGCGGTGGCGATCTGGCCCCTGCTGTGCGGGATGGCCAAGGCCAAATACTACCTGCTGCTGTGCGACGCCGTCAGCGGAGAAGAGGCCGAGCGCATCGGCCTGGTCAGCCGCGCGGTGGACGCCGAGGCCTTGCAGGACGAGGCATTGAGCATCGCGCAGCGCCTGGCAAGCGGCAGCGCTTCGGCACTCGCCGGCACCAAGCGCGCGCTGAACGGCTGGCTGCACGCGGCCTGGCCTGCCTTCGAGGCGTCGCTGGGCGCCGAGTTCATGGACTTCGGCGGGCTTGACGCGCGCGAGGGCGTGGCGGCGATCAAGGAAAAGCGCAGTCCGGTCTTCGGCGGCGCCCGATGACAGTCGCCGGATCGCTGCCAGTCTCGTTCCGGTGATGGCCGTGGCCGATCCCGGGCGCCAGGGCGCATTCAGGGCGCCGTGGTCTTGCTGCGGACGGCGCCCGGCCCGATGCGCTGCTCGATCAGCTCGAGCATGCCCGCGGCCGCAATCGACAGTGTTTCGTCCTTGCGCCTAACCACCAGGATCGGACGCGTCTGCGCCTGCGTTTGCAGGGGAATGGCGTCAAGATCGAGTTGGCTGAACTGGAACAGGGTCAGTCCGGGCACCAGGCTCACCCCGAGGCCTTGCTCCACGAGGCCTGCCACCGTCGCCAGGTGTTCCACCTCGAAGCCGGAATGCACGGCCGCCACATCGCGCAGCAGCAGGTCGACATACTGGCGTACGCTCGACGACTTGGCGAGATGGATGATGGGCTGGCCCGAGAGATCCGTCGGCCGGATGCGGCGCTTCTTCGCCAGCGGGTGGTCGCGCCGGCATACCAGGTAGAACGGATCGCTGCCCAGCACGCGCGTCTCGAACTCGGCCAACTCCGTGCCGGGCGCGGTCAGCACCAGGTCGGCCTTGCGCTGGCGTAGCAGCGACAGGCACTGGTCCGACAACGCGTCGTGCAGCGACACGGCCACGCCGGGATACAGGCGCCGGTACTCGGCAATCACCGCCGGCAGCGCGCGCGCCGCCAGCGAGGGCAGGGCCGCGATGGAGACCCGTCCGCGCTTGCGCGCGACGTAGTCGGCCATGTCGTCGAAAGCGGCTTCGATGTCGGCGATCAGCGAGTGCGCCACCTCCGAAAACAGTTCGCCTTCCGGCGTCAGCGTGACCTTGCGCGTGTCGCGCTCGAACAGCCGGGTTCCGGCCGCGTCTTCCAGCTTGCGGATCATCGCGCTGAAGGCCGGCTGCGAGGTATGGCAGCGTTCGGCCGCGCGCGTGAAGTGGCGCGATTCCTCGAGCGCCACGAAGGCGTACAGCAGCCGGGTCGAAATATTGGTCGTCATCGCAGGCACACGCTCACCCGATTCATCGGTTTATCGAATCAATCGATCCGAACTTACCATTGTACTTTATGAATCGGCGGCGCCACACTGGGACCTGCCGCTCCTGATTTGACGCAGTGGGGCGGCCTGCATATTCAGGAGAGCAGCGATGAAACGAATCAGGATCGGCGCCGGCGCCGGTTATTCCGGCGACCGCCTCGAGCCGGCCGTGGAGCTGGCGGAGAAGGGCGATATCGACTATCTCGTTTTCGAGTGCCTGGCCGAGCGCACGATCGCGCTGGCCCAGCGCGCCCGCATGCTTGACCCCGCCGCGGGCTACGATCCGCTGCTGGCGGAGCGCATGCATGCCGTGCTGCCGCTGTGCAGTGCGAAAGGCATCCGCATCGTCACCAACATGGGCGCGGCCAATCCGCTGGCCGCCGCCGCCAAGGTGCGCGAGATCGCGCGCTCGCTGGGCCTGCATGCCCTGAAGGTCGCGGCAGTCGTGGGCGACGACGTGCTGGACAAGGTGCGCGCCGGCGGCTACGCCGACGACACCGGCCAGCCGGTGGAGCGCTTCGGCGCGCGCCTGCTGTCGGCCAA
>Ga0308160_10000468_pt1 | contig 77925 bp, 71 predicted proteins | sample PhyFR1_FD_201036 | JGI IMG/M metagenome (GOLD analysis project Ga0308160, IMG submission 201036) | Phyllosphere microbial communities from UC Gill Tract Community Farm, Albany, California, United States - DLSLF.R1 | ecosystem: Host-associated > Plants > Phyllosphere > Unclassified | place: USA... | reverse complement strand
CGCGCCATATCGCCATCATCATGGACGGCAATGGCCGCTGGGCGACCAAACGCCTGCTGCCGCGCGTGGCCGGCCACGTCAAGGGCGTGGACGCCGTGCGCAAGATCGTCGAAGCCTGCGTGGAGCGCGGCGTCGAGTACCTGACGCTGTTCGCCTTTTCCTCGGAAAACTGGCGCCGTCCGGCCGACGAGGTGTCGTACCTGATGGGCCTGTTCGTCACCGCGCTCGAGCGCGAAGTGGCGAAGATGCACGCCAATAACATCCGCCTGAAGGTGGTGGGCGACCTGTCGCGCTTCGACCCGAAGCTGCAGGACATGATCGCCAACGCCGAGCGCAAGACCGCCAACAACAGCCGCCTGACCGTGACCGTGTGCGCCAACTACGGCGGCCGCTGGGACATCATGCAGGCGACCGGCAAGATGGTGGCGGCCAATCCGGGCGCGACCGAATTCACCGAAGAGATGCTGGCGCCGCACCTGGCGATGGCCTACGCGCCGGAGCCGGATCTGTTCATCCGCACCGGCGGCGAAGAGCGCATCTCGAACTTCCTGCTGTGGCAGCTCGCCTATTCGGAGCTGTACTTCACCGACGCGTTCTGGCCCGACTTCTCGCCGGAATCGCTCGATACCGCGATCGCGTCCTACCAGAGCCGGGAGCGCCGCTTCGGCCGCACCGGCGAGCAGGTCGCTACCAAGGCTTGATAACTGATGCTGAAAACCCGCGTCATCACCGCTCTCGTCCTGCTGGCCATCCTGTTGCCAGTCCTGTATTTCAACAATTTCACGGCGTTCGCGGTGGTGGCCACGGTGTTCTTCGGCGCCGCCATCTGGGAATGCGTGCGCCTGTTCAATCCCGGCACCGCCAGCGGCCACATCATCGCCCTGGTATGGGCGGCGGTGTTCGCCTTCTCGGTGTTGAGCGGCCACGGCAGTCCGGCATTCTGGGCCGCGCTCAGCCTGGCGCTGTGGATCGCGCGCTTCACGCCTTCGCTCAAGCTGGGCCTGCCGCCGCTGGGCAGCCCCGTCAACACGCTGCTGAGCCTGCTGTACGGCTTCGCCATCTTCGGCTGCTTCATCGCCATCGTGGTGCTGTTCCAGCACTCGCCGGTGTTCCTGCTGTCGGTGATGGCGATCGTCTGGGTGGCCGACATCGGCGCCTACTTCTCCGGCAAGGCCTTCGGCAAGCGCAAGCTGGCGCCCTCGATCTCCCCGGGTAAATCCTGGGAAGGTGCGATCGGCGGCGGCATCGCGGTGCTGGTGCTGGCTTCGCTGTCGGTGGTTTTCGGCGGCGACGCCTTCGCCGACACCTTCGCCGCGCGCGTCGCGCACGGCTTCGGCTGGCCGGCGCTGCTGGCCATCCTGGTCCTGATGGTTGCCGCCAGCGTGGTCGGCGACCTGTTCGAATCCCAGCTCAAGCGCCGCGCCGGCATGAAGGACAGCAGCAACCTGCTGCCCGGCCACGGCGGCGTCCTCGACCGTATCGATGCCCTGATCCCGGTCCTGCCGCTGGCAGCCCTTATCGGCTCGCAGCTATAAGCCGATCGGTTTAACATGGCCTGGCCACGTTGAACCGGCCGCATATAATGGAAAATGCCATGCAACGCGTAACCATCCTGGGCGCTACCGGCTCGATCGGCGTCTCGACGCTCGACGTGCTCGCGCGCCATCCCGACCAATACGGCGTGTATGCGCTGAGCGCGCACAGCCGCGTCGATGAACTCGCGGTCCAGTGCCGCCAATTCCGTCCGGCCCGCGCCGTCGTCGGCTCGGCCGAGGCCGCCGCGCGCCTGCGCCAGCTGATCGCCGACCTGCCGACCGAGGTCGCTTACGGCGAACAGGCCCTGTGCGAGATCGCCTCCAGCAGCGACACCGACACCGTGATGGCCGCCATCGTCGGCGCCGCCGGCCTGGCGCCGACCCTGGCCGCCGCGCGCGCCGGCAAGAAGGTCCTGCTGGCGAACAAGGAAGCGCTGGTGATGTCCGGCCAGCTGTTCATGGACGCGGTGCGCGAGCACAAGGCGACCCTGCTGCCGATCGACAGCGAACACAATGCGATCTTCCAGTCGCTGCCCGCACACTACGCACGCGAGCCGGAAGCGGCCGGCGTGGCGAAGATCCTGCTGACGGCTTCCGGCGGGCCCTTCCTCAAGCGCGCCGTCGAGACGCTGGAGCAGGTGACCCCCGAGGAAGCCTGCAAGCACCCGAACTGGGCCATGGGCCGCAAGATCTCGGTCGATTCCGCCACCATGATGAACAAGGGCCTGGAAGTGATCGAGGCCCACTGGCTGTTCGGCGCGCCGGCCGACCGGATCGAGGTGGTGATCCACCCGCAAAGCGTGATCCACTCGATGGTGTCCTACGTGGACGGCTCGGTGCTGGCCCAGCTCGGCAACCCCGACATGCGCACCCCGATCGCGCACGCGCTGGCCTACCCGGAGCGGATCGTCTCCGGCGTCGCGCAGTTGGACCTGACGACGATGGCGGCGCTCGAATTCCATGCCCCCGATTTCCAGCGCTTCCCGTGCCTGGCGCTGGCCTTCGACGCCCTGCGCGCCGGCGGCACCGCGCCCGCCTTGCTGAACGCGGCCAACGAGGTGGCGGTGCAAGCCTTCCTCGACCGCCGCATCGGCTTCCGCGACATCGACCGCGTGGTGCGCCGCGTGATGGACGAGGAAGCCCACGGCGCCGCCTCCAGCATCGAGGCGGTGCTGGCCCAGGACGCGCAGGCGCGCCTGGCGGCCGGCCGCATCGTCGACGGCCTGGCCCGGACCTGACGCCATGTCCTTCAGCCATATCCTGATCGGCTTCCTGCTTGGCCTGGGGCCGCTGATCATCCTGCACGAACTGGGCCACTACTGCGTGGCGCGCCTGTGCGGCGTGAAGGTGCGCCGCTTCTCGATCGGCATGGGCCGCGTGGTGTGGTCGCGCCGCTTCGGCCGCGACCAGACCGAGTGGGCGGTGTCGGTACTGCCCCTGGGCGGCTATGTGAAACTGGTCGACAAGCGCGACCCGGGCTCGGCCCCGGTCGACGCCGAAGAAGCAGCGCGCGAGTTCACCAGCCAGAATGTGTGGAAGCGTATCGCCATCATCGCCGCCGGTCCCGCGGTCAATTTCGTGGTGGCGATCCTGCTGATGGCCGGCCTGTTCATGGCCGGCAAAGAGGAACCGGGCACGCGTCTGCGCGCGATGCCGGCCGATACCCCGGTCTACGTGGCCGGCGTGCGCGGCGGCGACGCCATCCAGGCCGTCAACGGCCGTCCGGTCCAGTCGTGGAGCGAGCTGCGCTGGGAGGTGGTGCGCGCGGCCATCGACAAACGCGACGCCGAATTCGCCCTGCATGGCCAGGGCGGCGACAGCTACCGCGCCGTGATTCCGGCAGCGACCCTCGCCCGTTTCGACCCCGACGGCAAGGACGACATCATGGAAGGTCTCGGCCTGCAGATCTGGCGTCCGGCGGCCGTGGCGAGCGCGGTGGTGCCGGGTGGCGCGGCCGCGCGCGCCGGCCTGCGCGCCGGCGACCTGATCACGGCGATCGACGGCAAACCGGTGATCGACGCCGTCGACGTGATCCTGGCGGTACGCAAAGCGGCCGGGCGCAGCCTGCAGTTCGGCCTCAAGCGCGACGGCCAGCCGCTCGAAGCGACGGTGACGCCCGAGCGCGACGAAAAATCGGGGCAGGGGATCATCAAGCTGGAGATGGCGCAGCTGCCGCAAATGGTCACGGTGAAAGCCGGACCGCTCGATGCCATCGCCAAAGGCGCGGCGCGGGCCTGGGACGGCAGTGTCACCACCCTCAAGATGCTGGGCCGGATCCTGACCGGCGAAGTCTCGCTGAAGAACGTGTCGGGTCCGCTGACCATCGCCGGCGTCGCCGGACAGGCCGTAGACAGGGGCTTCGGTACATATATCGAGATACTTGCCTTCATCAGTCTGAGCCTGGGTGTAATGAATCTGTTACCAATTCCCGTTCTGGATGGCGGCCAATTGCTGTATTATTCGCTGGAAGTTTTGACCGGGCGCCCCCTGCCAGCGCGAGTAGGAGAGATCGCGCAGCTCGCCGGGTTCGGCCTGATGCTCATGCTGATGGCGCTCGCCGTCTTCAACGACCTGGTGCGGCTGTTCTGATACCGGGCGCAGAATACGTACGTTGTCCAAATGACTGACCCATTGATCTAACCAATGAAATTACACACCGATCGTCCTGTTCTGCCACGCTTCGCCTTGCCCTCCCGTCGTAGCCTGATCGGCGCAGCCGTGCTGGCGCTTTGCGCCGGTCACGCCGCCGCCGTCGCTCCCTTCGTCGTGAAGGACATCCGGGTCGAAGGCATCCAGCGTACCGAGGCAGGCACGGTGTTCAGCTACCTGCCGGTACGCGTCGGCGAAACCTTCGACGACGACAAGGGCACCGCCGCGATCAAGGCGCTGTACGCCACCGGCTTCTTCAAGGACGTGCGCCTGGAAGAAGAAAACGGCGTGCTGGTCGTGCTGGTCGAGGAACGCCCGGCGATTTCGAGCGTCGACTTCACCGGCACCAAGGAATTCGAGAAGGACATGCTGGTCAAGGCGCTGAAGGAAATCGGCGTCGGCGAGACCAAGATCTTCGACAAGGCGTCGGTCGACCGCGCCGAGCAGGAGTTGAAGCGCCAGTACCTGTCGCACGGCCTGTATGGCGTGAAGATCACCACCACCGTGACCCCGATCGAGCGCAACCGCGTGACGATCATGTTCAACGTGGACGAAGGCGATGTCGCCAAGATCAAGGGCATCAACATCGTCGGCAACAAGGCCTTCACCGACAAGCAGCTGCGCGAACTGCTGCAGCTGAACACCTCGGGCTGGTTCACCTGGTACTCGAAGGCCGACCAGTACTCCAAGCAGAAGCTGACCGGCGACCTGGAATCGATCAAGTCCTGGTACGCCAACCACGGCTACCTGGAAGCGACCGTCGAATCGACGCAGGTCGCGATCACCCCGGACAAGAAGGACATCTACCTGACCATCAACATCACCGAGGGCGAGAAGTACACCGTCACCGGCATCAAGATGGAAGGCGAGACCTTCGGCCGCGAGCAGGAACTCCAGAACCTGATCCTGCTGCGTCCGGGCCAGACCTATTCCGGCGAGCTGCTGGAAGCCTCGAACAAGCGTATTTCGGACCGCCTGGCGAGCTTCGGCTACGCCTTCGCCAACGTCAACGCCAACCCGGAGATCGACCAGGCCAAGCATGAAGTGAAGTTCACCTTCATCGTCGATCCGGGCAAGCGCGCCTACGTGCGCCACATGACGATCTCGGGCAACACGATCACCCGCGACGAAGTGATCCGCCGCGAATTCCGCCAGTTCGAGAGCTCGTGGTACGACCCGACCCGCGTGAAGATGTCGCGCGACCGTGTCGACCGTCTCGGCTACTTCAAGGACGTGACCGTGGAAACCCCGGAATCCCAGGGCACCACCGACCAGGTCGACGTCAACATCGCCGTGGTCGAAAGGCCGACCGGTAACTTCATGATCGGCGGCGCGTTCTCGCAGGCCGAGAAGTTCACCTTCACGGCCTCGGTCACGCAGGCCAACTTTGCCGGCAGCGGCAACACGGTCGGCATCGAACTGAATACCAGCAAGTACAACCGCACGCTGTCGTTCGCGCAGACCGACCCGTACTTCACCGACGAAGGCGTGTCGCGCGCCTTCCAGCTCTACCTGCGCACCTCGCGTCCGCCGGCGCTGAACATCGGTTCGTACACCGTGCGCCAGCTGGGCGGCAACCTGACCTTCGGCGTGCCGTTCTCGGACATCGACACCGTCTACTTCGGCGCCGGCGTGGAACGCACCAAGCTGGAGACCGACGAAAGCTCGCCGACCCCGTACCAGGAATTCGTGCGCCAGAACTCGAAGGACGCACTGGCCCGCACCACCGGCGTCGGCAGCGCGACCACCAACGCCATCCCGTTCACGGTGGCCTGGGGCCGCGATTCGCGCGACAGCGCGGTCACGCCGACCCGCGGCCGCTATCAGCGCGCCAACCTCGAGCTCGACCTGCTGGGCGATTCGAAGTACTACCGCATGATCTACGAACACCAGTGGTACCGTCCGCTGACGCGCTGGATGACGCTGGCGCTGAAGGGCGAACTGGATATCGGCGGCGGCATGGGTGGCCACGCCTACCCGGTCTTCAAGAACTTCTACGGCGGCGGCATCGGTTCGGTGCGCGGCTACGAGAGCTCGTCGCTGGGTCTGGTCGACTACCGTACCCTGGACGCGCTGGGCGGCGCGCGCCGCCTCATCGGCAACGCCGAGCTACAGTTCCCGTTCCCGGGCAGCGGCACCGACCGTTCGCTGCGCTGGTTCACCTTCGCCGACACCGGCCAGGTCTACCAGGAAGGCCAGCGCCTGCGCCTGGACCAGCTGCGCTATTCGGCGGGTATCGGCCTGTCGTGGATTTCCCCTGTGGGTCCGCTCAAGTTGAGTTATGCTAAGCCCTTGAACGCCAAGCCGGGCGACCGCCTGGAACGCTTCCAGTTCCAGATGGGTACCGGCTTCTGATAAGGATTGCGGAGCTCATGTTGAATAAATCGATAGCCTCCTTGCCCAGGATCGCAGCGCTTGCCGCCGTGTGCGCGGGCGCGCTGCTGCATGCGAATGCACAGGCGCAGGCGACCGGCCGGATCGGCTTCATCTACACCGAAAGGCTGATGACGGAATCGAAACTGGCGCGTAACGCCGACGAGAAGATCCAGGCCGAGTTTTCCAAGCGCCAGAAGCAGGTCGACGACATGGTCAAGCGCTTCAAGAGCGCGCGCGAGAAGTTCGACGACGACGCGCCGAAGCTGAACGACATCGACCGCACCCGCCGCACCCGCGAACTGCTCGACATGGAGAAGGACGTGCAGCGCATGCAGCGCGAGTTCAACGAGGACCTGCTGCAGCGTAAGAACGAGGAACGCGCCGCCATCGCGCAGCGCGCCTTCAAGCTGATCGAGCAGGTGGCGGAGCAGGAGCACATCGACGTCGTGCTGCAGGAAGCCATCTGGGCCAGCCCGCGCATCGACATCACCGACCGCGTACTCAAGCTGCTCGATAAATAAGCGCTTGCTTTCAATCGAACGCCGGCCGGACGGAAGCGCCCGGCCGGCGTATCATTATTCAGATTTTACTTTTTACGGAACGACCAGATGGGCACTCGACTGGGTGAATTGGTCGAACGCTTCGGCGGACAGTTGGTGGGCAACCCGAACCTCGAGGTTCAGGGCATCGCCCCGCTGGACAGCGCCGATGCTTCGCACATCAGCTTTCTTAGCAATAGCAAACTGCGCGCGCTCGCGGGGCAGAGCAGGGCCGCGGCGCTGATCGTCGCGCCGATGGACGACACCACCGTCGCCGCCACTTACGAAGGCACGCGCATCGTCACCACCAACCCCTACGCCTACTTCGCCCGCGTCGCCCAGTACTTCGCGGCGCTCGACGAAACGCCGCCGGCGCCGGGCGTGCACCCCAGCGCCGTGGTCCACGACAGCGCCAGCATCGACCCCAGTGCGCATATCGGCCCGAACGTGACGGTCGAAGCGGGCGCCGTGGTGAAGGCTGGCGCGATCATCGATGCCGGCTGCTTCGTCGGCCGCGAGGCCGAGATCGGCGAAGAGACGCACCTGTTCGCCAACGTGACCTTCCACGCGCGCTGCAGGATCGGCAAGCGCGGCATCCTGCATTCGGGCGCCGTGATCGGCACCGACGGCTTCGGCTTCGCCAAGGAAAACGGCGTCTACATCAAGATTCCGCAGACCGGGCGCGTGCTGCTGGGCGACGACGTCGACGTCGGCGCCAACACCACGATCGACCGCGGCGCGCTGGCCGACACAATCATCGAAGATGGCGTGAAGCTCGACAACCAGATCCAGATCGGCCACAACTGCCACATCGGCGCGAACACCGCCATGGCCGGCTGCGTGGGCGTGGCGGGCAGCGCCAGGATCGGCAAGAACTGCACCTTCGGCGGCGCCGCCATGGTGCTCGGCCACCTGGAAATCGCGGACAATGTCCATATCTCCTCGGGCAGCATGGTCTCGCGCTCGGTGCTCGAGCCGGGCCAGTACACCGGCTTCTACCCGCTGGCCAAGAATGCGGAGTGGGAGAAGAGCGCCGCCATCGTGCGCAACCTGTCTTCGATGCGCGAAAAGATCCGCACGCTGGAAAAGCAAATCAAAAACCTGACTGACAACGCAGAACAAAAATGACGACCGAACAGACCACCGAATCGAAGATCCTCAACATCACCCAGATCAAGGAATACCTGCCGCACCGCTATCCGCTGCTGCTGGTGGACCGCGTGGTCGACTATGAGCTGGGCAAGACCATCACCGCGATCAAGAACGTCACGGTGAACGAGGAGTTCTTCAACGGCCACTTCCCGCACCAGCCGGTCATGCCGGGCGTGCTGATGGTCGAGGCGCTGGCCCAGACCGCGGCCATCCTGTCCTTCATGACCATGAACGTGAAGCCGGACGAGAATTCGGTGGTGTACTTCGTCGGCATCGACAACTGCCGTTTCAAGCGCCCGGTCGGCCCCGGCGACCAGCTCAGGATGGACGTCGAGATCCTGCGCAGCTCGCGCGGCATCTGGAAGTACAAGGCCCAGGCCAGCGTCGACGGCAAGGTCGCGGTGGAAGCGGAACTGATGTGCACCATCCGTGCCAACGAATCGGCCGGCGCACCGGCGGCAGCGGGGCAGTAATGAGCAGCAGGATTCACCCGACCGCGATCGTCGATCCGCAGGCCCAGCTGGACAGCTCGGTCGAGGTCGGCCCTTATTCGATCATCGGCCCGCACGTGCGCATCGACAGCGGCACCGTGGTCGGCCCGCACGTCGTGATCGAAGGGCACACGACGATCGGCAAGGACAACAAGATCTTCCAGTTCGCCTCGCTGGGCGCGGCGCCGCAGGACAAGAAGTGGGCCGGCGAGCCGACCCGCCTCGAAATCGGCAACGGCAACACCATCCGCGAATTCACGACCTTCAATCTGGGCACCGCCCAGGACGCGGGCGTGACCCGCCTGGGCGACGACAACTGGATCTCGGCCTATGTGCACCTGGCGCACGACTGCCAGGTCGGCAGCCACACGATCTTCTCGAACAACGCGCAGCTGGCCGGCCACGTCCAAGTGGGCGACTGGGCGATCCTGTCGGGCTACTGCGGCGTGCACCAGTTCTGCAAGATCGGCGCGCATGCCTTCATCGGCATGTACACCAGCCTGACCCAGGACGTGCCGCCTTACGTGCTCGTCTCCGGCAACCCGGCCGAGGCGCACGGCGTCAACATCGAGGGCCTGAAGCGCCGCGGTTTCACGCGCGAGCAGATCAACGCCATCCGCGCGGCCTACAAGGACATCTACCGTACCGGCCTGACGCTGGAAGAAGCCAAGGCCAAGCTGGCCCAGGATGCGGCGCAAGGCGGCGACGCTGCTCCGCAGATCCAGGCCATGCTCGATTTCCTCGGCACCACGACCCGTGGCATCGTCCGCTGAAACACAGCTCGCCCCGCATCTCGCCTTAGTCGCAGGCGAGGTCTCCGGCGATATGCTGGCGGCGCGCCTGATGGCCGGGCTGAAGCCGCACCTGCCGGACCTGCGCTTCACCGGCATCGGCGGGCCGCGCATGCTGGAGCAGGGACTGCAGTCGGATGTGCCGATGGATACCCTGACGGTGCGCGGCCTGCTGCCGGTGCTGCTGCGCTATCGCGAGCTGAAGGGCATCCAGAACCGCCTGCGCGACCGCCTGCTTGCGGAGCGTCCGGCGGCCTTCATCGGCGCCGATTACCCCGGCTTCAACCTGGGCCTGGAAGAACAGCTGCGCGCTGCCGGCATCCCGACCCTGCACTTCGTCGGCCCGCAGATCTGGGCCTGGCGCGGCGGGCGCATCAAGAAGATCCAGCGCGCGGTCTCGCACATGCTGCTGATCTTCCCCTTCGAGGAAGAGATTTATCGAAAGGCCGGCGTGCCGGCCACTTACATCGGCCACCCGCTGGCCGAGCAGATTCCGCTGCAGCCGGACGTGGCCGCCGCGCGCCGCCGGCTCGGCATTCCCGAGGATGCGAAGGTCGTCACCGTGATGCCGGGCAGCCGCATGGCCGAGATCAAGCATCTCAGTGCGCCTTTCGCCGGCGCCGTCGCGCTGCTGGCGAAGCGCGACCCGGCGCTGCGTTTCGTCGCGCCGATGGCGGGCGAGCGCCAGAAGGCGTATCTTGTGGAGCTGTTGGCGAAGGCGGGTTACCGGGACCTCATCGACGGCGGCACGCTGCGCCTGGTCGACGGCCAGTCGCACGATTGCATCGCCAGTGCCGATGCGGTGCTGGCGGCGTCCGGCACGGCGACGCTGGAAGTGGCCCTGTTCAAGAAGCCGATGGTGATCGCCTACAAGGTGGTGCAGGCCGAATGGCTGCTGATCCGGAACATGGGCTACCTGCCATGGATCGGGCTGCCGAACATCCTGGCGCGCGAATTCGTGGTGCCGGAGTTCCTGCAGCACGCCGCCACGCCGCAGGCCCTGGCCGACGCCGTCTGGTTCCAGCTGAGGGACGAGGCCAACCGCGGCAGGCTGCGGCAGCGCTTCCTGGACATGCACCACAGCCTGCTGCGCGACAGCGCCGAAGAGAGCAGCAAGGCCGTGCTCGAAGTCATCGGCAAACGGTAACAGTTAGACCAGTCATATGACGAAAAAGAAGTTCAATTTCTATCCCGGCCTGCCGGTGAAAAACCGTCCGTTTACGCTCGACGACATCGTCTGCGGCGTCGACGAAGCCGGCCGCGGACCGCTGGCCGGGCCGGTGTTCGCCGCCGCCGTGATCCTCGATCCGAAGCGGCCGATCGAAGGCCTGCGCGACTCGAAGAAGCTGACCGAGGCGCGGCGCGACGAGCTGGCCCCGATCATCCGCGAACAGGCGCTGGCCTGGGCCATCGCCGAGTGCTCGCACCACGAGATCGATACCATCAACATCCTGCAGGCGACCATGCTGGCGATGCGCCGCGCGGTCGAGCAGCTGGGCTTGACCCCGACCATCGCCCTGATCGACGGCAACCGCTGCCCGCAGCTGCCGCCAGCGATCCGCGCCCACGCGGTGGTGGAGGGCGACGACAAGGTGCACGCCATCTCGGCGGCCTCGATTCTGGCCAAGACCGCGCGCGACGCCGCCCTGGTGGCGCTGCACGAAGCCTACCCGCAGTACGCCTTCGACCAGCACAAGGGCTATTCGACCGCGCTGCACCTGGAACGCCTGCGCCTGCACGGCCCATGCCCGGTGCACCGCCGCTCGTTCGCGCCGGTGCGCGCACTCTGCGAACCGGATTTGTTCGCCAGCCTCGAAGGCGTGGCCGCATGAAGACCGTCAGTTCGCGCGACAACGCCTTCTACAAGGAGCTGAAAGCCCTGGCCACCAGTTCGCAGGCGCGCCGCAAGGCCGGCCGCTCGCTGCTGGACGGCGTGCACCTGTGCCAGTCCTGGCTCGACCTGAAGGGCCTGCCGGCGCATTGCGTGGTGTCCGAGGATGCGCTGGCCAACCCGGAAGTGGCGGGCATCGTCGAGCGCGTCGAGGCCGCCCGCGGCCACGTGACGGCGCTGCCGGAGGCGCTGTTCGGCGCCATCAGCCAGGTCGAGCACGGCGTCAACCTGGTGTTCGTGATCGAGACCCCCAGCCCCGCGCTGCCGCAGCGGCTCACCGTCTCCGCGGTGCTGCTGGATGGCGTGCAGGACCCGGGCAACGTCGGCTCCATCCTGCGCAGCGCCGGCGCGGCCGGCATCAGGCAGGTCTGGTGCAGCCCCGGCACGGCCTTCTGCTGGTCGCCCAAGGTGCTGCGCGCAGCGATGGGCGCGCACTTCGTGCTGGAGATCTTCGAGAACGCCGATTTGCCGGCGCTGGTGCGCGACGCCCAGGTGCCGGTGCTGGCCACCAGCGGCTATGCCGCCGACAGCCTGTACGACCCGGCGCTGGACCTGTCCGAGCCGGTGGCCTGGGTCCTGGGCCACGAAGGGCAGGGCGTGTCCGATGAACTGCTGCAGCTGGCCAGCCGGCGCGTCGCGGTGCCGCACGCGGGCCAGGTCGAGTCCCTGAACGTGGCCGCCTGCGCCGCGGTGTGCTTTTTTGAGCAACTGCGGCAACTGCGGCAGTCGCGGCAACAGCGCTAACGCCAAAGATGGACGCCGCCGCTGGCGCCATGTACCCTTTGGGCTGGGCAAGCGGAGTCGGAATGGACACAATGCAGTCAGCTTTACAGAACCTACATTTCCTGGTGGCGGAAGCCGAACCGGTGCAGCGCCGCGCGCTGATCGAAGCGCTCGGCCAGCTCGGCGCAAGCCGCGTCACCGACGTGCCCGACGGCCCGACCGCGCTGCGCACCCTGCAGGCCGGCTTCACGCCGAAAGTCGACGTCGCCGTCATCGACCTGGCCCTGGGCGGCATGGACGGCCTCGAACTGCTGCGCGCGATCGCGGGCCTGAAGTCGGGCGTGCGCCTGATCGTGATCGGCGCCCAGCCGGCCAGCGTGCTGTTCTCGGTCGAGACCCTGGCCCAGGCCTATGGCGTCGAGCTGCTCGGCACGGTGGCCAAGCCGGTTTCCAGCGCCAAGCTGAAGACGCTGCTGGACAACCTGCAGCCGCCGGCCCGTCCGCGTGCTGCCCCCAGCTCGCCGGCCTTCAGTTTCGCCGAGGTCGGCGTCGGCCTGCAGCAGCGCCAGTTCGAACCCTTCTTCCAGCCCAAGATCGAACTGGCGACCGGCCAGGTGAAAGGCCTGGAGACCTTCGCGCGCTGGCGCCATCCCGAGCATGGTGTGCTGGGCCCGGGCGCCTTCATCGACGCGCTGGAGCAGAACAACCGCATCGACTTCCTCGACTGGACCATGATCGAGCTGTCGGTCGAGTGCTGCCGCAAGTATCACGACCAGGGCATCCCGATCTCGATCTCGCTGAACCTGGCGCCCGAAACGCTGGCGCATCCCCACTTCATCCGCCAGGTGCAATCCTGCATGAAGCGCCACGGCCTGATGCCCGACTACCTGACGTTCGAGATCCCCGAAGCGGCGATCCTGAAATTCGACGCCGACTTCATCGAGCGCCTGGTGCGCCTGCGCATGATGGGCTTCGGCCTGGCGATCGACGACTACGGCACCGGGCGCTCCAACCTGCAGCTGCTGGCGCGGATTCCGTTCTCGGAACTGAAGATCGACCGTTCCTTCGTCGACGGCGCCTCCAAGAAGCGCCCGCTGGGCACCGTGCTGAAGTCCTGCCTGGGGCTGGCGCACAGCCTGGACCGGATGTCGGTGGCGGTCGGTGTCGAGACGCGCCAGGACTGGGATTTCCTGCAGGGCTTGGGCTGCACGTATGCGCAGGGCTACCATATTGCCAATCCGATGGCGGCTTCGGCGTTTCCGGGGTGGCTTGAGGATTGGCGGCACTTTTTCTAACCCGCAGCCGCCCGTCGTCCCCGCGAAGGCGGGGACCCAAGTTTGTTCGCTGCCCGCTTGCTCAACTTGGATTCCCGCCTGCGCGGGAACGACGGTGGCAGGGCTTAATATTCCCGACGATCCGGCTTGATCTCCTGAAGAATGGTCGTCGAAATCTCCTCGATCGACTTGGTCGTCGACGACAGCCAGCGTATCCCCTCGCGCCGCATCATGGTCTCGGCCTCGTTGACCTCGTAGCGGCAATTCTCGATCGACGCATATTTGCTGCCGGCGCGCCGCTCGTTGCGGATCTCGGCCAGGCGTTCCGGCGTGATCGTCAATCCGAACAGCTTGTGCTTGAAGGGCGGCAGCGCCGACGGCAGCTTGCCGCGTTCGAAATCGTCCGGAATCAGCGGGTAGTTGGCGGCCTTGATCCCGTACTGCATCGCCAGGTACAGGCTGGTCGGGGTCTTGCCCGAGCGCGAGACGCCGACCAGGATCACGTCGGCCTCCGCCAGGTTCTTGTGCGACTGGCCGTCGTCGTGGGCCAGCGAGAAGTTGATCGCCTCGATGCGGCTCTTGTATTCCTCGCTGTCGACCACGTTGTGGATGCGGCCGATGGTGTGGGTCGACTTCACGCCCAGTTCCTGCTCGAGCGGCGCGACGAAGGTCTGGAACAAATCCATGTGCATGCCCTGGGCCGCGCGGATCACGCTCGACAGGTCGTGCTTGACCAGGGTCGAGAACACGATCGGGCGCTGGTTGTCGGACAGGGCGACGTCGTTGATGCGGCGCGCCGCGTCGTAGGCCTTCTCGATCGTATCGATGAAGGGCAGGCGGATCTGGCGGAAGCGCATCTCGAACTGGCTCAGCACCGCGTGGCCGAAGGTCTCGGCCGTGATGCCGGTACCGTCGGAAACGAAGAAAACGGTGCGGGCGGCGTTCGGATTGGGCGGTGTGCTGGAAGGAGTCATGGTGCCTTTTTGCTAAGATGATGACAAAGTTGCAGGGGCCACACGGTGCAATGCACAAACGCGGGTTAAAATGCTCGGCAACGGTAGTAAGGATTGTGGGCCACGGCACGAAGAATAACAAGAAAGCATGGTTGGCCTGGACGATCCGCGAAAGATTTCCATCATCAAAAAAGGTGTTTCATCATGACTAACCTGTCTACTGCAGAACTGAAGGCGCCGGATCCAGCGGCCGCCGGCGAAAGTGTTTACGTTGCGCCGTTCGAGCAACTGCGCATGACCGACGTCGAGTCGGTCGGCGGCAAGAACGCGTCGCTGGGCGAAATGATCAGCCAACTGGCCGAAGCCGGCGTGCGCGTGCCGGGCGGCTTCGCCACCACGGCCGATGCCTTCCGCGACTTCCTGCGCCACAGCGCCGACGGCGGTCCTTCGCTGGGCCAGCGCATCGAACTGCGCCTGGAGAACCTGAACATCGACGACACCCGCGCGCTCGCCGCCGCCGGCGCCGAAATCCGCCAGTGGATCGTCGAGACCCCGTTCCAGCCGCGCCTGGAACACGAAATCCGCAGCTTCTACGAGCGCCTGGTCGCCGATTCCGAAACCGAGATGTCGTTCGCGGTGCGTTCCTCGGCCACCGCCGAAGACCTGCCGGACGCCTCCTTCGCCGGCCAGCAGGAAACCTTCCTGAACGTGGTCGGCATCGACAACGTGCTGGAAGCCATGAAGCACGTGTTCGCCTCGCTGTACAACGACCGTGCGATCTCCTACCGCGTGCATAAAGGCTTCACCCACGCCGAGGTCGCGCTGTCGGCCGGCGTGCAGCGCATGGTGCGCTCCGACACCGGCGCGGCCGGCGTGATGTTCACCATCGACACCGAGTCCGGCTTCAAGGACGTGGTCTTCATCACCTCCAGCTACGGCCTGGGCGAGACCGTGGTGCAGGGCGCCGTCAACCCGGACGAGTACTACGTGCACAAGCCGATGCTCGAGCAGGGCAAGAAGCCGGTGATCCGCAAGAACATCGGCTCGAAGCTGATCAAGATGGAGTTCACCAAGGAAGCCAAGGCCGGCCGCTCGGTGCAGACCGTCGACGTGCCGGTCGAGCTGCGCAACCGCTACTCGCTGAACGACGAGGAAGTGGTCGAACTGGCCAAGTACGCGGTCATCATCGAAAAGCACTACGGCCGCCCGATGGACATCGAGTGGGGCAAGGACGGCCGCGACGGCAAGCTGTACATCCTGCAGGCGCGCCCGGAAACCGTGAAGTCGCAGCAGAAGGCCGGCGACGCCCAGCAGCGCTTCAAGCTGAAGGGCACCGGCACCGTGCTGACCTCGGGCCGCGCGATCGGCCAGAAGATCGGCGCCGGTCCGGTCCGCGTGATCAAGGACCCGTCCGAGATGGAACGCGTGCAGCCGGGCGACGTGCTGGTGGCCGACATGACCGACCCGAACTGGGAACCGGTGATGAAGCGCGCTTCCGCCATCGTCACCAACCGCGGCGGCCGTACCTGCCACGCGGCGATCATCGCCCGTGAACTGGGCGTGCCGGCGGTGGTCGGCTGCGGCGACGCCACCGACGTGCTGAAGGACGGCACCTTCGTCACGGTTTCCTGCGCCGAAGGCGACGAGGGCCGCATCTACGACGGCCTGCTGGAAACCGAGGTGTCGGAAGAAGTGCGCGGCGAACTGCCGCCGCTGAAGACCAAAATCATGCTCAACGTCGGCAACCCGCAGCTGGCCTTCGACTTCCAGTCGGTGCCGAACGGCGGCGTCGGCCTGGCCCGTCTCGAGTTCATCATCAACAACAACATCGGCGTGCACCCGAAGGCCATCCTCGAGTACCCGAACATCGACAACGACCTGAAAAAGGCGGTCGAATCGGTCGCCCGCGGCCACGCTTCGCCGAAGGCCTTCTACGTCGATAAACTCGCCGAAGGCGTGGCGACGATCGCCGCCGCGTTCTGGCCCAAGCCGGTCATCGTGCGCCTGTCGGACTTCAAGTCGAACGAGTACAAGAAGCTGATCGGCGGTTCGCGCTACGAGCCGGACGAAGAGAACCCGATGCTGGGCTTCCGCGGCGCCGCGCGCTACCTGGCCGAGGACTTCGCCGAGTCCTTCGAGATGGAATGCCTGGCCATGAAGCGCGTGCGCGAAGAGATGGGCCTGACCAACGTCGAGATCATGATCCCCTTCGTGCGCACCCTGGGCCAGGCCGAGAAGGTCATCGCCCTGCTGGCCAAGTACGGCCTGAAGCGCGGCGAAAACGGCCTGCGCGTCATCATGATGTGCGAAGTGCCGTCGAACGCGATCCTGGCCGAGCAGTTCCTGCAGTACTTCGACGGCTTCTCGATCGGCTCGAACGACCTGACCCAGCTCACGCTGGGCCTGGACCGCGACTCCGGCATGGAGCTGCTGGCCAAGGACTTCGACGAGCGCGACCCGGCCGTCAAGGCGATGCTGTCGCTGGCGATCAAGGCCTGCCGCGCGCAGGGCAAGTACATCGGCATCTGCGGCCAGGGGCCGTCGGATAACCCGGACTTCGCCGAGTGGCTGGTGGAGCAGGGCATCGAGTCGATGTCGCTGAACCCGGATTCGGTGATCGACACCTGGCAGAAGCTGGCGGCGATGTAAGCACCGCCTGGCCGATCGAACCCTCGCCGGCATGCGCCCGCGAGGGTTTTTTCTTTTTCGCGCACAAGGCTGCTAGACTGTTATTGTTCAGTCAAGGAGGCAAGATGCACGAAATGACCGGCACCCCCACCCAGCGCCCCTGCGCATTCATCACCGGCGCCGCCAGCGGCATCGGCCGCGCCACCGCCATTCTGTTCGTCCGGCGCGGCTGGTTCGTCGGCCTGGGCGACATCGACGACACCGCCCTGGCCGCGCTGGCGCAGGAACTGGGCCCGGAAAATGCCTGGACCTGCCGGCTCGACGTCACCCGCGAGGCATGCTGGGAGACCGCCCTGGCCAGCTTCATGCGCCGCGCCGGCCGCCTCGACCTGCTGGTCAACAATGCCGGCATCCTGATCTCCGGACCATTCACGAACAATTCGCTGGCGCGCCACCACGCGCTGGTCGACGTCAACGTCAAGGGTGTGCTGAACGGCTGCCACATCGCCAAACCCTACCTGATGCGCACGCCGGGCGCGCGCGTGATCAACCTGTCCTCGGCTTCCGCGGAGTACGGGCAAGCCTCGCTGGCGACGTATTCGGCCACCAAGTTCGCGGTGCGCGGGCTGACCGAGGCGCTGAACGTCGAATGGCAGGGCGATGGCATCCGCGTGATGGACGTGATGCCGCTGTTCGTGCAGACCGCGATGGTGGATGGCATGGACGCCGCCAGCGTGCGCCGGCTGGGTGTGCGCCTGCGCCCGGAAGATGTGGCCAGGGTGGTGCTGAAGGCCGCGCAATACCGTGGCTACGGCAAGGTGCACTGGCCGGTGGGCTGGATGGCGCGCCTGCTGCACGCGATGGGCGGGGCCGGACCGGACCGGGTCAGCCGTTTCGTCGCGCACCGGCTCGCGACCTGAGCCCGGTCAGCCCTGCGGCTGCAGCGCGATCACCGCCATGCCCGCCAGCGCGAGGCCGGCGCCGAGCAGGTCGAAGCGGGTCAGGGGGATGCCGTCGACGAAGCGCAGCCAGAGCAGGGCGACGGCGATATACATGCCGCCATACGCCGCATAGGTGCGGCCGGCGGCGGTCGGGTGCAGGGTCAGCAGCCAGGCGAACAGCGCCAGCGACAGGCAGGCCGGCAGCAGCAGCCAGGCGCTCTTGCCGGCCTTGAGCACCAGCCAGGGCAGGTAGCAGCCGAGGATCTCGGCCAGCGCGGTGAGCGCGAACAGGGCGCCGTATTTGACGAGTGCGAGCATGCTGTCTTATACCGCTTTTGCCGGCAGGGCGCGCGCATCGATGACCGTATTGCGCCCGCCCGCCTTGGCCGCGTACAACGCGGCATCGGCACGCGACAGCATGGCCTCGATGCTTTCGCCGGCGCCGAGCGTGGCGGTGCCGATGCTGACCGTGTAGCCGGCGTCGATGCCGGCGGCGGCGTCCGGCCGGCGTTCGAGGCCGTCGCGCAGGCGCTCGGCCACCAGCAGCGCGGTATCGGCGTCGGTATCCGGCAGCAGCACCGCGAATTCCTCGCCGCCCAGGCGGGCCACCACGTCGATCCCGCGCACCACCGCTTCGGTACGTTCGACGATGTCGACCAGCACCCGGTCGCCGGTCGCGTGGCCATGGGTGTCGTTGATGCGCTTGAAGTGGTCGACGTCGAACAGCAGCACCGATAGCGGGCTGCCGGCGCGCAGCGCGCGCGCCTGCTCGCGCGCGGCCAGCTCGAAGAAGGCACGGCGCGAGCGTGCGCCGGTCAGGTGGTCGTGGTCGGCGGCGTGGCGGGCGCGCGCGACCAGGTCGGCGTTCGCCATCATCACCGCGCCCAGTGTCAGCGCCGGCAGGGCCAGCGCGCCGATCGAGAAGAAGATCATGCTGACGGCGGTGTCGTTCCAGGGGACAGGGAAGCCGGCCAGCGGAACGGCGTAGACTGCCGCGCGTACCAGCTGCATCGCGGCCGTGCCGAAGGAAGCGTAGAGCGTGAACAGCACCGGATAGTGGCGCTTGGCGCGGCCCAGCTGCGGCTTGAGCAGCATGCCCATCTCCAGGCACAGGACCGCATGCAGCAGCGACATCGCGACGATCCGTCCGCCCGTCGAATCGACACCATGGTGCAGCAGCAGGATCAGGAACAGGCCCAGCGCGACCCAGCCGCCCAGGCGCCACCAGGGCACCGGCAGATGCAGGTAGCGGCGAAAGCCCGCCAGCATCAGCGCCGTGGTGGACAGCAAGAGGGTGTTTGCGACCTCGATCGACAGGAAATCGGGAACGGCGCCGCGCGCCGCGAACAGCGGCATCGACACCACCGCCATCGCATTCGCCACCGACCACTCGCTGATACCGCGTGCGCCGCTCTTCCTCAGCGAGGACAGCACGAACAGCATGACGGCGGACAGGGCCATCGTCACCAGCAGGAGGCTTACGATGATGAGCATAATTTCCATATGGTATCAAATATCGACCTAAAACCCTATTTACATGTGGTTTTTTGGCTGTTGACTCTTTGACCAGACGCGGTAGACTGCCCTCGTCGTCCATCGTGGAAACAAGGAGGAGAAGCCATGGCTGAGTGGATGGGCTGGCTGGCCGCGGCCGGCGTGCTTGTGATCCTGGAGCTGTTCACCGGGACATTTTATTTATTGATGATCGCGATCGGATTGGCTGTCGGCGGCGTCGTGGCCCTGCTGGGTGCGGGTGGCCCGGTGCAGACCATCGCCGCGGCCGCGGTCGGCGTGCTGGCGACGGCCCTGTTGCACCGCTCGCGTTTCGGGCGTCCGGCACGGCACGATGCTTCGTGCGACCGCAACGTCAACCTCGACATTGGCCAGCGCGTGACGGTGCCGGCCTGGAACAACGGCCGCGCCCGGGTCATGTACCGCGGCGCGCTGTGGGACGTCGAACTGGGCCAGGGCGCCACGCCGCAGGCCGGCGACTTCCGCATCGTCGAGGTGCAGGGAAGCCGGCTGGTGGTGGCCAACGCCGCGCATTCATAAGATTTGCTTCAAATATAACGATACTTATAAGGGATGCTCATGGAATTCTCATTCGGTACCGTGGCGCTGGTGATCTTCATCATCGCGCTGGTGTTCGTGTTCAAGACCATCAACGTGGTGCCCCAGCAGCATGCCTGGGTCGTCGAGCGTCTCGGCAAGTACCACGCCACGCTGGCGCCCGGCCTGAACATCGTCGTGCCCTTCATCGACCGCATCGCCTACAAGCATAGCCTGAAGGAGATCCCGCTCGACGTGCCGCCCCAGGTCTGCATCACCAAGGACAACACCCAGCTGCAGGTGGACGGCATCCTGTACTTCCAGGTGACGGACGCGATGCGCGCCTCGTATGGCTCGTCCAACTTCATCACGGCGATCACCCAGCTGGCCCAGACCACGCTGCGGTCCGTCATCGGCCGCATGGAGCTCGACAAGACCTTCGAGGAGCGCGACCACATCAACACCACGGTCGTCAACGCGATCGACGAATCGGCCGCCAACTGGGGCGTGAAGGTGCTGCGCTACGAGATCAAGGACCTGACCCCGCCGGCCGAGATCCTGCACGCGATGCAGCGCCAGATCACCGCCGAGCGCGAGAAGCGCGCCCTGATCGCCGCTTCCGAAGGCCGGCGCCAGGAACAGATCAACATCGCCAGCGGCGAGCGCGAGGCGGCCATCGCCCGTTCCGAAGGCGAGAAGCAGGCCGCGATCAACCGCGCCCAGGGCGAGGCGACCGCCATCGTGGCGCTGGCCGACGCCAGTGCGACCGCGCTGCGCCAGGTCGGCGATGCGATCCGCAGCCCGGGCGGCATCGACGCCGTCAACCTGCGCGTGGCCGAGGAATACGTCGAAGCCTTCGGCAAGCTGGCCAAGACCAACAATTCGATCATCGTGCCGGCCAATCTGGGCGAGATGAGCGGTTTGATCGCGAGCGCGCTGCAGATCGTCAAGGCACAGAAATAATGCGGGTGGTCCTCATCACCGGCGGCTCGGACGGCATCGGCGCCGAGATCGCGCGCCAGCTGGCGGCCAAGGAAGGCGCCGGCGTGGCGCTGGTGCTGGCCGCGCGCGACAGCGGCAAGCTCACGCAGGTGGCCGGGCAGTGCGCGGCGCTCGGCGCCCAGCTGCTGACGGTGCCGACCGACGTCGCCGACCAGGACCAGTGCCGGCGCCTGGTCGATGCCGCGCTGGCGCGCTTCGGTCGCATCGACGTGCTGGTCAACAATGCCGGCCGCTCGGCCCATGCGCTGTTCGAGGAAGTGCCGGACCTCGGCTGGTATGAAGAGCTGATGCGCATCAATCTGTGGGGCAGCGTGTGGTGCACCCAGGCCGCGCTGCCGGCGCTGAAGGCGGCGCGCGGACGGATCGTCGCGGTGTCCTCGCTGGCCGGCCTGATCGGCGTACCGGGACGCACCGCCTACAGCGCCAGCAAGTTTGCGATGACCGGCTTCTTCGAGGCCCTGCGCGCGGAATTGAAGGGCGCCGGCGTCTCGGTGACGATCGCCTATCCGGGCGTGGTCGATACCCGGATCCGCTACCGCGGCTTCAACGCGCTGGGACAGCCGATGGGCAGCAGCGGCTTGCGCGAGGAGGGGGCGATGACGGTGCAGGCATGCGCGCGCCTGATCGTCGAGGGGATGGAGAAGCGCAAGCGTGAAGTCGTGATGACGGGCAAGGGCAAGTTGGGCAGGCTGCTTAAACTGGTCGCTCCCGGCCTGGTCGAGAAGATGGCTTTGGCCGCCCTCAAGGATGACGTCCGGCCGCATTGAGCGCACTGAGCCTTGGTAACTCAGCTGTTCAGAAACAGCGCAGCAGCCTCAGGCACAACCAGCACAAATACTGCTCAGTTAACGAACATTTTCCCGGTTTCCGGACCGCCTCTGCCCTTCATGCACGCTGGGTACGCTTATTGCCTCTGTCAGGGATGCGTCGGCCATGTGTCGATCCCCACAACGACAAGAGGAGATGAGCGATGAAGAAAATACTCGTGCTGAGTCTGCTTACCGCCGGCGCCACCGCCACCGTGCCCGCCCACGCCGTCGAGATCAGGGCGGGCGACTGGACCGTCGACGTCGGCGGCAATATCAACGCCTACTACACGGTGGTCAAATGCAATGGCGCCTACGACGGCGGCCTGGCGCTGGCCGGCCGCACGCTCGGCTGCGGCGGCCGGGATCGCCGCACCACGATCGGCAATGGCCTGCTGCCGAGCGCGCTGGTCACGACCGCCACCATCAACCAGGGCGGCTGGGACGTCAAGGCGCTGATCGGCATCTACGTCCACACCGCCACCGACAGCGCGATCGCGCAGAACAACGATGTCGACGTGCGCCAGGCCTTCTTCAGCTTCGGCCGGCCGGACCTGGGCACGCTCAAGCTCGGGCGCGATTACGGCATCTTCGGCTCGCACGCGATCATCGGCGACATGACGATCCAGGGCGTGGGCGCGCCGGTGCAGGCCACCCAGCGCGGCCGGGTGGCGCTCGGCCACATCGGCGCCGGCTACGCCTACCTGAACCACTACGGCCAGGTGGTGTACTCGGCGCCTGCCGTGCTCCCTTACGGGATCGGGGTCGACGTCGGCCTGATGAGCCCGGTGGCGGACACGCCCATCGTCGCGCCTTCGCGCTATTCGGCGCGCTCGACGCCGCAGATCCAGGTACAGTTCACCGGCGCCTACGGACCGGTCAAGGGTTGGCTGGGCCTGAAGACCCAGGACTTCGAGGAAGCCGTGCCGGCCACCACCGGCAATCTGCGCATGAATGCCATCGAACTCGGCGCGACCATGGACTACGAGCAGTTTTCCTTCCTGGCCAACCTGCAGCGCGGCAAGGGCCTTGGCCTGCTGTCGGACGCCGATTCCGGCGACGTGAAGCAGACCCATTACTTCGTGCAGGCGATGTACAAGAGCAACGAGCAGCTCAAGCTGGGCGTCAACTACGGGCAGAGCCGCAATAGCCGCAACGGTCCCGCCACCCTCGGCCTGAAGTCGAACGCCAACCTGACGCTCGGCGCCTACTACGCGCTGAACAAGGCGGTCACCCTGGTGGGCGAGCTCGGCCACACGCGCTCGGAATCCTTCGGCGGACCCTCTGCGCGCATGAACGGCGTTTCCGTCGGAGGCATCCTCAACTTCTGATGCCGATGCCTTAGAAGTCGACCGTCGCCGACACGGTGAACGTGCGCGGCGCACCCAGCACCAGGTAGCCGGCGCCCGGATAGCCGCCCGCCGAGGCCCAGTAATTGCGGTCGAAGGCGTTGTCGACGCGGGCGCGCAGGGTCACGTCACGCTCCATGATGCGCGTGAGGTAGTTCGCGCCCAGGTCGAAGCGGGCCCAGGACGGCAGACGCTGGGTGTTGGCGGCGTCCGCGTACTGCTTGGCGGTGTAGACGGCGCGTGCGTTCAGCGACAGGCCCGGCACCGCGGCGATGTCCCATTCGCCGCCGAGGTTCAGCTGGGTCTTCGGCACGCCGATGGCGTCCTTGCCCTGGTTGAGGCCGCCGGCGGTGCGGCGCTGTTCGGCGTCGAGCAGGGTCAAGCCGCCCAGCACGCGCAGGCCCTTGGCCGGCATGCCGAACACCGAGAGTTCCAGGCCGCGGTTGCGCTGCTCGCCGAAGATGCCGAACACGTTGTCCTGCACGTAGCCGAGCGGCTGGGACACCGTGAACAGGGCCGCGCTCATGCCCAGCTTGCCGCTGTCGTATTTGACGCCGACTTCCTTCTGGCGCGAGGTGTAGGGGGCGAACACCTGGCCCTGGTTGTCCAGCACCACGCCGAAGGCGGAGGCGGTCGGGCCCTGCTGCAGGGCCTCGGCATAGTTGGCGTACAGCGACAGGTTCTTCATCGGCTTGTAGACGATGCCGGCCAGCGGGGTGTTGGCGCTCTGGTCGTAGCCGGCGTTCTGTGCGCCGCTGGTGTAGTCGTAGCTGTAGTCCTTGATGCGCTGGCGGCGGATGCCGACGGTCAGCAGCAGGCGGTCGTCCAGCATCGACATCGCATCGGCCACGGCATAGCTGCCGAGGATGGATTTGTGGGTCAGCAGCGGGTTCGCCATCGAACCGCCGAGCAGGGCGGTGGGCGCGGGCGCAAGCACGTCGACTGGACGGTACAGATTGCTCGACCAGCCGGCGAAGTCGCTCATGGCGTAGGCGTTGAAGGACTTCAGCTCGAAGGCCGAGGCAGTGGCGCTGATCGTGTGCTTGACCGGTCCGGTCACCAGATCGCCGCGCACGCCGATCTCGCCGGTGCGGTTGCGGTCGTTGCGCTGGTTGTCGAAGCGGGTCATGTTGAGGCCGCCGGCGTTGTCGGTGGTGCTGGTGTTGGTCAGCGCGTTGAATTCGCTGCCGTTGCGGGCACCGAAAGCGGCCCAGGCGACGGCGTTCGGCGCGAGGTCGACTTCGCCGCGAAGGGTGCCGAAGGTGTCGCGCTCGAGCGAGCGGGTCCAGGGCTGGGCGAAGTTGTGGCTGGCGTCCGGCGCGCTCGGTACGCGCAGGCCGGCGCCGACCGTCACGCTGGGGCGGGCGTTGTCCAGCATGTGTTCCTGGAAGCCGACGTCGGCCGACAGGCGGTAGTTGCGGCCACGGTAGTCGAGGCCGACCGACAGCACGTTCAGTTCGCGCGATTCGCGGTCGACCGCGGTGTCGCCCTCGCGGTGCACGGCGTTCACGCGGATGCCGGCGCGGTCCTGTTCGCCGAAGCGGCGCGCGACGTCGAAGGCGCCGACCGCCTGGCCGCCGGACTCCACGCCCAGCGTCACCTGGTTCAGCGCATGGTTGGGGGCGCGTTTCGGCACCAGGTTGACGGCGCCGCCGATGCCGCCGCCGCCCGGCGCGGCACCGTTGACGAAGCTGTTCGCGCCGCGCAGGATCTCGACGCGCTCGAGCAGTTCGGAGGCCACGAACTGGCGCGGCAGCAGGCCGTACAGTCCGTTGTAGGCCATGTCGTCGGAGTTCACGGCGAAGCCGCGGATCACGTACAGCTCCTGGAAGTTGCCGAAGCCGCGCGCCACGCGCACCGAAGGATCGTTCTGGACCACGTCGGCCACGCTGCGCGCCTGCTGGTCCTGGATCAGCGCCTGGGTGTAGTTGGTGGCGTTGAAGGGCGTGTCCATGATGTCGGCGTTGCCGAGCAGGCCGAGACGGCCGCCGCGCGCGACCTGGCCGCCCGCATAGGCCGAGGACAGGCCCTGGGCCGAGGCGTCGGCCGAGGCGCTCACCACGACGGTGGCGATGCCGGGCTGGGTGGCGCCGTCCTGGGCATTCTGGGCGTTCTGGGCTTGGGCGGAGCTGGCAACGAGGAGCAGGGCGCCGAGGGCGAGCGGGGTCAGTTTGCAGTACGTCATGTTGTTCTTTTTGCGTGTGGTGATGAGAATGGTTCTCATTATATCGGCCAAACTTGATTCCGTAAATGAGAACCATTATTATCTAGCCCATGTCTCCCGTCTCCCTCCGCCGCTGGTCCTGGATCCACAAATGGAGCAGCCTGGTCTGCACCGTCTTCATGCTGCTGCTCTGCCTGACCGGGCTGCCGCTCATCTACAGCCACCAGATCGGCGAGCTGCTGGGCAACGAAGTCGAGCCGCCGGCGCTGTCCGCCGCCCAGGCCGCCCAGGTCGCGGTGGCGCCGCGGGCCGACCTGGACCGCGTGATCGCCGCCGGCAAGGCGCGCTATCCGGACAAGGTCATGATGTACATGTCGCAGGACGCGGACCAGCCGGCCCTGTGGTTCCTGACCATGGGCGCGCATCCGAACGACGAGAAGTTCGTGTCGATCGCCGTCGACGCCCGCACCGCGCAATACGTGGCCGAACCGCCGATCGAGGGCGGGGCGGTGATGGCCTTCCTGTTCCACCTGCACGTCGATTTATTCGCCGGCGTGCCGGGCAAGCTCTTCCTCGGCTTCATGGGGCTGCTGCTGATCGTGGCGGTGGTGTCCGGGGTGGTGCTGTACGCGCCCTTCATGCGCAAGCTGGAATTCGGCGCCGTCCGCCACGGCCGCACGGCGCGCCTGAAATGGCTGGACCTGCACAACCTGCTCGGCATCGTGACCCTGGTGTGGACCCTGGTGGTCGGCGCCACCGGCGTGGTGAATACCCTGGCCGACGTGCTGCTGGAGTACTGGCAACGCACCGAGATCGCGGCCATGGTCAAACCCTACGCCGGGCAAGCGGCGCCGGCAAAGCTGGCCTCGATGGAAGCGTCGGTGCAACAGGCGCGCGCGGTGCAGCCGGGCATGGCGGTGGCCTTCATCGCCTTCCCGGGCACGCCCTTCGCGAGCCCGCACCACTACGGCATCTACATGCGCGGCGACCAGGCGCTCACCGCGCGCCTGTACAAGCCGGTGCTGGTCGATGCCGGCACCGGGCAGGTGACCGACCAGCGCACGCTGCCCTGGTATCTGTCGGCGCTGCTGCTGTCGCAGCCGCTGCACTTCGGCGACTACGGCGGGGCCGGCATGCAGTTCCTGTGGGCGCTGCTCGACCTGGCGACCATCGTCGTGCTGGGCAGCGGTTTGTACCTGTGGTTCAAGCGCGGGCGGGCCGCGGCCAGGGCGAAGGCCGACAAGGCTGCCGCGTCGAAGCCGGCGCCGCAGCCGCAGCCGGCCCTGGCGCGCGAAGGGGAGCCGCGGTGAGCCCTTTTCGCAGGCTGTGGGGGATGCCGATCCTGCTAGGCGTGCTGACCTCCGTCGGCCTGGTGGCGGGGCTGCTGGGCGATGGCTGGTGGGATGTGGTGGCGGTGATCGGGCTCGGCGCACCGGTCGCGATCGGCGCCTGGCACATGTTCAGACCCAGGTAAGGCAGGCGTCCGTGCGCGGACCGGACGTAAATCGCTAATAGTTGACGACAGCCAAGCCGTTACCCGCTTGCCGTCCCATGATTCCTCCTTTCAGACGAAGGAGGGATCATGGCAATTGACGTGTATTTGCAGATCGATGGCATCAAAGGTGAGTCGCAGGACGACGCGCACAAAGGGGGGATCGAATGTATCTCGGTTAACTGGGGACTGACGCAGCCGAAGAGCGCTACCAGTTCGACGGCGGGTGGCCATACGGCAGAGCGGGTGGAGTTCAGTGAAATCGGCATCAACAAAACAGCAGACCTCGCATCTCCGATACTGGCCCAATACTGCGCAATGGGCAAAACAATGCCCAAGGCCAGGTTCGAGTTCATGCGAGCAGATGGTGACGGCCAACCGGTCAAGTATTACGAGGTCGAGCTGGAGAACGTGCTGATCGCGAAGTGTCAGCAAGGTGTGACCGGCGGCGACGTCATGCAGGAACACATCGGCCTGAAGTTCAGCAAGGTCAAGTGGAAATACTGCCAGCAGCGAATCGCAGGCGGATCGGGAGGCAATACTGCCGGCGGTTGGGATCTGGCGGCAAACCGGGTGGCGGCATGAAGGCCCTGACACTGGCTTTGCTGCTGCTGGCACCGGAGGCCGGCGCGCAGGCAGCCTATCGCGCGCATATGACCGGCACACAGCTGGTCGGCGACATGCTGGCCGAGCCCGGCGAAGGGCTTAATTCGATCCGACGCGAGCGTGCGATGGGGTACATCGATGGCGTCGCGGACGCCTCGGCGGGTGTACGTTGGTGCCCGGCCGGCAAGCCGATCCCGCACGAGCTGCACTATGTCGTGGTCGAAGAAGTCGCGAAGATGGCGCAGCAGCTTGAAGGAGACGCATCCTCCCTCGTACTGGCGGCGCTGGCCAGGCTCTTTCCTTGCCGGCCGGGAGGCGCACGATGAAGCCCACCTTTCAGGGGCTGCGCCAGTTCTACCCGCGCAAGGACAGTCGTGAAGTCCTGTTCGCCGACATCGGGTGGGACGACTTGATCGGGAATCCGGCGTACTGGGACACTTGTGCAATCCGTATGAGCATTGGACTGCTGCGTGCCGGGGTGACTTTGCCGGGCGCACGCATGCGGGCGAAGGCGGGCACGATCGAGGGGAAGTGGATCGAGCCCGGTCAGGCCAAACTGTCGTCCATCCTTGATCGCTTATGGGGAGAGCCCGAAGTCTACACGAGTGAGCAAGCCGCGCGCGCCGGCATCGGCCAGCGGAACGGCGTCGTGTCGTTTTTCAAAATCGAGGGGGGCAACCAGGGGCACATTGATCTGATTGCGATGGGAGACCACGGCTTTCTGGATTGCGCACGCAGCTGTTTTTTCTCTGCACTTACCATCTGGTTCTGGCCATTGGCCTAGCCGACCTGTGGTGGACCTGGCGCGCTCATCGTGGCGCGCTTCAGTATGCATACGCCAGCTTTAATTTTCTATTAAGCATCAGCCCATCAATACAGCGTATAACTCCGGGTGACAACCAACAGCAGGAGGCGCCATGAAGAACTTCGTACGCAACAACAAAGGCTTTCTGGCCTTCCTGGTCCTGTTCGGCGTGTTCCGCACGGCGGTGGCGGACTGGAACCCGATCCCCTCGGCCTCGATGCACCCGAACCTGTTAGAGGGGGACGTGGTGCTGGTGAACCGCATGGCCTTCGATTTGAAGGTGCCGCTGACCGACATGGTGCTGGCGCGCATGGGCGAGCCGGCGCGCGGCGACATTGTCACCTTCCGCTCGCCGAAGGACGGCACGCTGCTGATCAAGCGCCTGGTGGCGCTGCCCGGCGACACCGTCGAGATGCGCAACGAGCGCCTCTACATCAACGGCCGCGGCGCCGATTACGCCGTGGTGGCGGATTCGCTGGACTCGATCCAGGGCGAGACCCTGCGCGCGCTGCAGCTGTCCGAATCGATCGACGGCGGCAAGGGCTGGCGCCGCCACATCCAGGTGCTGCCGGACGTGGCTGCGCCGCGCACCTTCGGCCCGCTGACGGTGCCGCAGGGCGAGTACCTGATGCTGGGCGATAACCGCGACAACAGCGCCGACTCGCGCGTGATCGGCCTGGTGCCGCGCAAGCTCCTGGTCGGCCGTGCCGAGCGGGTGCTGGTGTCGGCCGACTACCAGGGCAACTGGATGCCGCGCACCGAGCGTTTCGGCATGTCGCTGTATCGACACAACTGAAACCCCGTACAATCCCGCCTTTCGAATCATTCAAGCAAACGGAAGGCGATGTAGATGCAAAGACTGTTGACGGTGATCCTGGCCTGCCTGGGTATGGTGGGTGCGCTGGCGATCGATACCTATCTTCCTTCCATTCCCGCGATCGGGCGCGCCTTCGAGGTCGGTCCGGTCGCGGTGCAGCAGACCCTGAGCGTGTTCCTGTTCACGTTCGCCTTCATGATGCTGTTCCATGGGACCCTGTCCGATTCCTTCGGCCGCCGGCCCGTGATCCTGGTGGCGTTGGCGGTCTACACCCTCGGCTCGCTCGGCGCGGCGCTGGCGCCCAGCTTCGGCTGGCTGCTGGCCTTCCGCGCGATGCAGGGCCTGGCGGCGGGCGCCGGTTCCGTGATCGGCCAGGCCATCGTGCAGGACCGCTTCAGCGGCGCCCAGGCGCAGAAGATGATGTCCCACATCATGATGGTGTTCGGGCTGGCGCCGGCCATCGCGCCGGTGCTGGGCGGCTGGCTGCACGTCACCTTCGGCTGGCGCTCCACCTTCGTGTTCCTGGCCCTGTTCGGCGTGCTGATGCTGCTGGTCTGCTGGCGCCTGCTGCCGGAGAGCCTGCCGCCTGAGAAGCGCCACGCCTTCCACTTCGGCACCATCGCCGGCAATTACCTGAAGGTGCTGGGCCATCCGCAGTTCCTGTTGATGTCGCTGTCGGTGGGCCTGGCCTTCGGCGGCCTGTCGCTGTACATCGGCTCGGCCGCCAACTTCGTGATGGAGATCCTGCACCTGCCGGAGACCGCCTTCGGCTGGATGTTCATCCCCCTGATCAGCGGCATGGTGATCGGCTCGAACTGGGGCGGCAAGCGCGCCGCCACCCACACGCCGGGCCGCATGCGCGCGATCGGCTTCGGCACGATGTTCGTGGCCTGCGTGCTGAACGTGGGCTACACCGCTTGGGCCGGCGATGCGGTCGCGGTACCGTGGGCGGTGCTGCCGCTGATGGTCTACACCTTCGGCCTGGCGGTGGCGATGCCGGCGATCCAGGTGGCGGCACTGGGCCTGTTCCCGCACAACCGCGGCCTGGCAGCCTCGATGCTGGCCTTCATCCAGATGATGTCCTTCGCGCTGGTGTCGGGCCTGGTCGCGCCGATGCTGTTCGGCAGCGCCTTCCGGCTGGCCTGCGGCGTCGGCGTGGGCCTGGCCGCCAGCTTCGTTGCGCTGCAGCTGGCCGGACTGGTCGCGAAGCCGGTGGCGGACGTGCATATCCAAAAGTGATTTGCAGGCGCGGGCGGCGGGGCTAGACTGGGGCATCGACATTCGGAGGCCGCCATGTCCAGGCTCGCCCGTCGCCTTGTTCTGATCGCAGCCCTGGCCGCCGCCGCTGCTGCCCACGCCCAGACCCCGGTCGGCGACTATCACCAGCACGTGTTCAGCCCTGAAGACATCCAGCTGGCCGGCCCGGATGCCGGGCTGGTGCCGCTGGATGCGAAGGACGTGATCGGGTTGCTGGACGCGGCCGGCATCCGCAAGGGGACCCTGCTGTCGATCGCCTACATGTTCGGCAAGCCTGGTCGCCAGGTCGAGGACGAGATCGGCCAGGTGCGCCGCGAAAACGACTGGACGATGCGCGAGGCCGCGCGCTATCCCGACCGCCTGGTGGCCTTCTGCAGCTTCAATCCGCTGAAGGACTACGCGCTGCGGGAACTCGAGCGCTGCGCCGGGACGGGCAGGGCACGCGGCATCAAGCTCCACTTCGGCAGTTCCGACATCCAGCTCGACGACCCGGCTCACGTGGCGCGCCTGCGCGAGGTGTTCGCCGCCGCCAACGCGGCGAACATGGCCATCGTGGTCCATATGCGCGCCAGCATCGGCAAGCGCCGGCCCTACGGCGCGCGCCAGGCCCGCATCTTCCTCGGACGGCTGCTGCCGGCGGCGCCGGACGTGCCGGTGCAGGTCGCGCACCTGGCCGGCACCGGTCCGGGTTACGAGGATCCGCCGGCGCATGCCGCGATGGCAGTGCTGGCGCACGCCGCGGAAAAGGGCGATCCGCGCACGCGCAACTTGTGGGTCGACGTCGCGTCCATCGTCGACCCCGCCATCGGTGCGGACGACGCGCGGCTGGTGGTCGAGACCATCCGCCAGGTCGGCGTGCAGCGGGTGCTGTACGGGACCGACGCGGCCCAGGGCGCCAACCTGCGGCCGCGCGCAGCCTGGGCCGCGTTCCGGCTGCTGCCGCTGACGGACGCGGAATTCGCGCAGATCGCTGCGAACGTGCCGCCTTACTTTACGGCGCCGGCGTCTGCTGCTGGGCGGAGCGCCGCAGCAGCCCCGGAATGATGTCCAGCAGGCGCTCGACCGACAGCGGCTCGCCGAGGTGGGCCGAGAAGCCGGCTTCGCGCGCCTTCGCGATGTCCTGCTCGCGCGCCAGGCCGGTCACCGCCACCGCCGGCAGCGCCGCATAACGCGGCATCCGGCGCACCTCGCGCAGCAGCGCGTAGCCGTCCATCTCGGGCATCGAGATGTCCGAGATCAGCAGGTCGATGTTCTCGTGGCCGAGGATCTCCAGGGCCTGCCAGGCGCTGGTCGCCACCAGGGCGTCGGCGCCGTAGGTGTCGAGCAGGCTCTTCATCACCAGCACCGCATCCTCGACGTCGTCGACCAGCAGGATGCGCAGGCCGGCGATGTCGACCGTCTCGTCGGCCGCCGCGCCATCGGTGTCGGAGCGGCCCTGTTGCAGCAGCGGCAGCCAGACCGAGAAGCAGGCGCCCTTGCCGATGCCGTCGGAGTGCACGGCGATGCGCCCGCCGTGCAGATGCACCAGCTCGCGCACCAGCGCCAGGCCGATGCCGAGGCCGCCCTTGGCGCGCGTGGTGACCGAGTTCGGTTGGCCGAACATCTCGAACACCTTGCCCAGCGCGCTCGGGGCGATGCCCTGGCCGTTGTCGATCACGTCCAGGCGCAGGGCGCCGTCTTCCTGTCTGAGCCTGAGCTCGATCGTGCCGCCCTGGGGCGTGAACTTGATCGCATTGCTGAGCAGGTTCATGACGATCTGCTCGAAGCGCACCGCGTCGGCCATCACCGTCAGGCCTTCTTCGAGGCCATGGGCTTCGACCAGCAGGCCGCGGGTAGTCGGGTCGGCGCGGGCGACGTCGATGATGGCCCCGACCACCTTGCCGGCATCGACCGGCGCCACCGTCAGCGCCAGCTTCCCGGTGCGGATGCGCGACAGGTCGAGCAGGTCTTCGATGATCTTGGCCTGGCTGCCGACCGAGGCGCGGATCGCTTCGGCACAGCGCTGCGCGGTGCCGGACGTGCGCACCTCGGGAATGCGCGACAACAGCTCCGCGTTAATGCTGATCATGTTGAGCGGCTGGCGCAGTTCGTGCGACATGATGGCCAGGAACTGGTCCTTCATGGCCGAGGCATGCTCGGCGCCGGTCCGCTCCTGGTGCTCGTGGTGGAGCGCCTCGTCGCGTTCGCTGCTCTGGCGCAGGCGTTCGGTTTCGTCGCGCGCGATCTTGGCGTAGCCGTACTGTGCACCGGGGCCCAGCGGGGTGGTCACGCCGCTGGCGTAGAAGCGGCTGCCGTCCTTGCGCACATGCCAGCGTTCGTCCTCGAAGCGTCCTTCTTCGCGGGCGCGCCGCATTTCCTCCTCGCGCGCGCCGCCTTCGCGGTCTTCGGGGATGTACAGGCTCTCCAGCGTGTGGCCGAGCATCTCGGTTTCCGCGTAGCCGAAGATCCGCTCGGCGCCCTTGTTCCAGCTGGTGGTACGGCCCTCGGCATCCAGCGTGATGATGGCGTAGTCGTCGGTGCTCACGGCCACCATCCGCATCCGCACCTCGTTGACGCGCGCCAGCTCCTCGGCCTGGCGGCGCGCCGTGATGTCGAAGAAGGTCATGATCGCGCCTTCGATCCTGTCCTCGGTGGTGCGGTAAGGCAGCAGGCGCACGATGTACCAGCGGCCGTCGTCGCTGCGCACTTCGCGCTCGACCGGGCGCAGGGTCGCGAAGGTGGTGCCGACGTCGTCGGCCAGCTGGTGGTAGTCCAGCCGGTGGGTCAGGTCCAGCAGCGAGCGGCCGACGTCGGAGGCGATGATGCTGAAGATGTCGGTGGCGCGCGGCGTGAAGCGCTTGATGCGCAGCGCGCTATCGACGAAGACGGTGGCGATGTCGGTCGAGGCGATCAGGTTGTTCAGGTCGTCGTTGGCCTTGCCGGTCTCCTCGACCTTGACCTTCAGCTCGTAGTTGACGGTGATGAGCTCCTCGTTCACCGACTGCAGCTCTTCCTTGCTGGTCTCGAGTTCCTCGGTGGCCGAGCGCAGCTCTTCGTTGATCGCCTGCAGTTCCTCGTTGGAGGCGCGCAGTTCTTCGGTCGAGATCTCGGAGTGCTCGATGGTCTCCTGCAGGTGCTCCTTGGTGCGCTGCAGTTCGGCCTCGAGCTGGGTCAGCACCATGTCGTCGCGCGTGGCGCCGCTCGGCACCAGCACGGTCTCGGGCGGGGATTCGTCGAACAGCACCAGGATGAAGTTTTCGGTGCTGTCCTCGTCGCGGAAGGGCCGCACCTTGACGCCGATGCTGGCGCTGCGCTCGTGCAGCTGGACCGTGATCGGACGGCAGTCGGCGCTGACGCCGCGGTGCTGGACCTGGTACAGCGCGCTGCGCAGCTCCAGGCGCAGCTCCGGCAGCACCAGCGCCAGGATGTTGCGCGAAGGCTCGCCGCCGCCCATGCGCAGGAACTGGCCCGCCGCCTGCGACATATGGACGATGTTGCCCTCCATGTCCAGCACGACCGAAGGCGGCACCGTCAGCGCCAGCGCGCGCTGGTGGACCTCGGCGTAGGAGAACTGGCGGCGCACCGGCGGCCGCTGGATCGATTCCGGCAGGCGGCTGGTCTGGCTCGGCAGCTGCGCTCCCGAACCCATCGTGCGCGCGGTGGCGCGGGCGCGATAGATGCGGTTCTTCTTGTCGACCGGGATGAAGAAATCGGCCAGCGATTCCGCCGATTCCGAGCCGCCCAGGAACAGGTAGCCGCCCGGCTTGAGCGCGAAGTGGAACATCTCCAGCACGCGCGCCTGCACATCGCGGTTCAGGTAGATCAGCAGGTTGCGGCAGGAGACCAGGTCGAGGCGCGAGAAGGGCGGGTCGCGCAGCACGTTGTGCGAAGCGAACAGGATGCGGTCGCGGATGCTCTTGCGGATGCGGTAGCGGTCGTCTTCCTTGCTGAAGTGATGGCGCAGGCGCGCCGGCGGGACGTCGGTGACGATCGAGGCCGGGTAGTCGCCGGTGCGGGCCTGGGCGATGGCGCCGTTGTCGATGTCGGAGGCGAACACCTGGTAGGGCGGCGGCTGCGCCATGTCGGCGGCGTGGTCGGCCAGCAGCATCGCCAGCGAGTAGGCTTCCTCGCCGGTGGAGCAGGCCGCGACCCAGACCCTGACTTCCTCGAGCGGGCCCTTGTCCTTGAACAGCTCGGGAATGATCTCGCGCTCCAGGGCTTCGAAGGCTTCGCGGTCGCGGAAAAAGTTGGTAACGCCGATCAGCATGTCGTCGAGCAGCGCATTGCATTCGCGCGGATCGGCTTCCAGCACGCTGCGGTAGGCCGGCAAGGTGTGCACGCCGCGCACCTGCATGCGGCGCTCGATGCGGCGCAGGACGGTGGCGCGCTTGTACTGCTTGAAGTCGTGGCCGGTGCGGTTGAGCAGCAGGGTGATCACGCGCTGCAGGGCTTCCTCGGCCAGTTCGACGGTTTCGGCCACGTGCGCCACCTGGGCCTCGCCGTCGCCGCTCGGCGGCATTTCGATGGTGCGCGCGTTCTCCCACAGCTCGATCAGCTTCTGCGGCATGTCGACCACCGGCAGCACGAAGTCGATGGTGCCGGTGCGGATCGCCGCGTCCGGCATGCCTTCGTGTTCGGCATCGGCCGGCAGCTGCGCCAGCGTGAGGCCGCCTTCTTCCTTGATCCGCGTGATGCCGACCGAACCGTCGCTGCCGGTGCCCGACAGGACGATCGCGACCGCGCGTTCGCGGTGCACCTCGGCCAGCGTGCGGAAGAAGATGTCGATCGCGACGTGGCTGCCGCGCGGCCGCTCGAGATCCATCAGGCCGAGGTAGCTGTCGACCATCTTCAGGTGGCGGTTGGGCGGGATCACGTACACGTGGTCCGGCAGGATCTCGACCGGGCCGGAGACCTGGACCACCGGCATGCGCGTGACGCGCTGCAGCACGTGGTCCGCCGAGCTCTTGTGCTTGGGCGAGAGATGCAGGATCACCACGAAGGCCATGCCGGTGTGCGAGGGCATGTTCTCGAACAGACGCAGCAGGGCCGGCAGACCCCCGGCGGAAGCACCGATCCCGACCACCGGGAAGTCGATCGTGCTCGGCAGGATGCCGGGTTCGGTTGGGGGCGTGCTGGGCGAGTTGGCGGAATCGTGCATACGCGGCGTCGTCTAATGTGTTGGACCGCCAGTGTATTGCATGGACAGAGGCCAGGGATATTTGTCACAAATGCATTGCCGAGCCCGAATCAGCGCCGGTTGGTCTTCATCGCCTTTTCGACTTCGCGTTTGGCGTCGCGGTCGCGCTCGGTGTCGCGCTTGTCGTGCTGCTTCTTGCCCTTGGCCAGGCCGACTTCGCATTTCACGCGGCCGCCCTTGAAGTGCAGGTTGAGCGGCACCAGCGTGTAGCCGGAACGCTCGACCTTGCCGATCAGCTTGTCGATCTCGTTCTTGTGCAGCAGCAGCTTGCGGGTGCGCAGGGCTTCCGGATGGCTCCAGGCCGAAGTGGCGGTGAGGGCGCTGATGTGGGCGCCGAACAGGAACAGCTCGCCGTTGCGCACGACCACATAGGCTTCCTTGATCTGCACCCGTCCTTCGCGGATCGCCTTGATTTCCCAGCCCTGCAGGACCAGGCCGGCTTCGTAGCGGTCCTCGATGAAGTAGTCGAAGAAGGCTTTCTTATTATCAATAATACTCATGAAATAGCTAAAATGCGCGCGTCGGTTAAACTACTGTTAATCCAACATCATAACAAACGGCTGACAAATGGCAGTAGTGCACAAATCAGTTTTCCTAGGCTATAGCGCCGAGCAAATGTTCGACCTCGTGGCAAAGGTCGAGGATTATCCCAAATTCCTTCCGTGGTGCAGCGGTGTGAAGGTGATCGAGCGGACCGAAGACAACCTCACGGCTTCGCTGCAGATCAACTTCCACGGCGTGAAGCAGAGCTTCACCACCGCCAACCACAACCAGCGGCCGACGCAGATGAAAATGCATCTGGTCGACGGTCCCTTCAAGATGCTGGAAGCGGTGTGGAGCTTCAAGTCGCTGCGCGCCGATGCCTGCAAGATCGACTTCGACATGCAGTACGAGTTCTCCAGCGTGATCCTGGAGCAGATCGTCGGGCCGGTGTTCGGCATGATCGCCAACACCATGGTCGACTCCTTCTGCAAGCGCGCCGAGCAGGTGTACGGTGTCTGAGCTGGTCGTCACTGAAGAGCTGCAGGTCTACGTGGTGTATGCCACGCCGCAGGACGAGTTCATCCTGCCGATGCGGGTGGCGCCCGGCACCACGATCGGCCAGGCGATCGAAGGCAGCGGCGTGCTGGCGCGCTATCCGGACATCAACCTGGTGACCCAGCCGGTCGGCATCTATGGCAAGAAGAAGACGCTCGACACCGTGCTGCGCGAGCGCGACCGGGTCGAGATCTACCGGCCGCTGGTGGCGGATCCGAAGGATTCGCGGCGCAGGCGGGCGGCCAAGAAAGGGTAGGTTGGGCACAGCGTGCCCACGTGCGACGGTCAGCCGCAGTTGGCCAGGATCTTCTGCACCCGCAACTGCTCGCCCGCACGCGCCTCGTCCGACATGTCTTCCTGCTGACCCTTCTTGTTCGTCCACGACAGCCGGCGCGCGGTCTCCAGTTTTTTCTGCGCGCCGCGCGCCCAGGTGCATTGCGCATCGCGTTCCTGCCTGCGCTTCGCTTCCGTCTCGCGCTCTTCCTTGTCGCGCTGCGCACTGCGCTCGCGGTATTCGGCTTCGCGCTTTTTCCAGTCCGGCGTGAGCGCTGCCGGGGCGCCCTGCGCAGCTGGTGCGGGCGCAGGCGCCAGTCCGCGTGGCGTCCTGAGAATGCGCGCGGCCGGCGTGCCGGGCGGTGGCGGCTGATCGGAAAAGACCCGCGTTCCCTTGTCGTCGATCCAGCTGTACTGGGCATGGGCGAGCAGGGAGCTCAGGGCCAGGGCGCCGGCGCAGAGTGCGCGCAGCCATCGCGTGTTCATGGTGTTTCCTCGTGTTATCACTATGCGGATTTCGCCATGTTTCCATGGCGCTGTCAACGAAGGTGGTTTTTCGCCAAATGGATGGGTTTCGAGCCAGTTTTGGCCTTTTTTTGGCCTCTTGAAGAAGTTTTATTGGAGTTTCTGTATAATTCGCTTTTGCGCCTATAGGAAATAAACTATGCGTCTTCTTCAGAAAGCACTCACCTTCGATGACGTGCTGCTCGTCCCGGCCTACTCCAACATCCTCCCGGCCAACACGTCCCTGCGCACCAAACTGACCCGGAATATCTCGCTAAACATTCCGCTGCTGTCGGCCGCCATGGACACCGTAACCGAAGCCCGCCTCGCGATCGCGATGGCACAGGAGGGTGGCATCGGCATCATCCACAAGAACCTGCGTCCCGCCGACCAGGCTCGCGAAGTGGCGCGCGTCAAGCGCTTCGAAGCCGGCGTGCTGCGCGACCCGATCACGGTGCCGCCGACGATGAAGATCCGCGACGTGATCGCCCTGCAGCACCAGCATGGCTTCAGCGGCTTCCCGGTGGTCGAGGGCACCCAGGTGGTCGGCATCATTACCAACCGCGACCTGCGCTTCGAGGAAGACCTGGAAGCCGAAGTGCGCACCAAGATGACCCCGCGCGAGAAGCTCGTGTACGTCACTGAAGAAGCGGACACCGACGAAGCCAAGCGCCTGATGAACAAGCACCGCCTGGAGCGCGTGCTGGTCGTGAACAGCGCCTTCGAGCTGCGCGGCCTGATCACCGTGAAGGACATCCTGAAGTCGCACGAACACCCGAACGCATCCAAGGATGCGCAGGGCAAGCTGATCGTGGGCGCGGCAGTGGGCGTGGGCGACAAGGACAAGGAACGCGTGGAACTGCTGGTGAAAGCCGGCGTGGACGTGCTGGTGGTCGACACCGCCCACGGCCACTCGCAGGGCATCCTCGACCGCGTGAAGTGGATCAAGGACACCTACCCGCAGGTTGACGTCATCGGCGGCAACATCGCCACCGCCGCCGCCGCGCGCGCGCTGGTCGAAGCAGGCGCCGATGCGGTCAAGGTCGGCATCGGCCCGGGCTCGATCTGCACCACCCGTATCGTCGCCGGTGTCGGCGTGCCGCAGATCACCGCGATCTCGAACGTCGCCGAAGCACTCGAAGGCACGGGCGTGCCCTGCATCGCCGACGGCGGCATCCGCTACTCGGGCGACATCTCCAAGGCGCTGGCCGCCGGTGCCCACACCGTGATGATGGGCTCGATGTTCGCCGGTACCGAAGAAGCGCCGGGCGAAGTCATCCTGTACCAGGGCCGCAGCTACAAGGGCTACCGCGGCATGGGTTCGCTGGGCGCGATGGCCGAAGGCTCGGCCGACCGCTACTTCCAGGAAGCCTCGAGCAAGGCCGAGAAGTTCGTTCCGGAAGGCATCGAAGGCCGCGTCGCCTACAAGGGCAGCGTGCTGGCCATCATCTACCAGCTGGTCGGCGGCGTGCGCCAGTCGATGGGCTACTGCGGCTGCGCGAGCATCGAGGAACTGCGCTCGAAAGCCGAGTTCGTCGAGATCACCTCGGCCGGCATGCGCGAATCGCACGTGCACGACGTGCAGATCACCAAAGAAGCGCCGAACTACCGTTCCGAATAAAGAAAAACTACATGCATTCCAAAATCCTCATTCTCGACTTCGGTTCCCAGGTCACCCAGCTGATCGCCCGCCGCGTGCGCGATTCCGGTGTGTTTTCGGAGGTTTATCCCTACGATATCGGAGACGACTTCGTCCGCAACTACGGCGCCTCCGGCGTGATCCTGTCCGGCAGCCATAACTCGACCCTCGAAGGCGATTCGCCGCGCGCACCGCAAGCCGTGTTCGAACTCGGCGTGCCGGTACTGGGCATCTGCTACGGCATGCAGACCATGGCGGCCCAGCTGGGCGGCAAGGTCGAAAACGGCAAGGTCCGCGAATTCGGCTACGCCGAGGTGCGCGCCCGCGGCCACACCAAACTCCTGAACGGCATCAACGACTTCGTCACCGATGAAGGCCACGGCATGCTGAAGGTCTGGATGAGCCACGGCGACAAGGTCCTGGACATGCCGGAAGGCTTCAAGCTGATGGGCTCGACCGACAGCTGCGCGATCGCCGCCATGGCCGACGAAGAACGCCGCTTCTACGCGCTGCAATTCCATCCGGAAGTCACGCACACCACCCAGGGCGAAGCCATCATCGGCCGCTTCGTGCACGAGATCTGCGGCTGCAAGAGCGACTGGAACATGCCGGACTACATCGGCGAAGCAGTCGAGAAGATCCGCGCCCAGGTCGGTACCGATGAAGTCATCCTCGGCCTGTCCGGCGGCGTGGATTCGTCCGTGGCCGCCGCCCTGATCCACCGCGCCATCGGCGACCAGCTGACCTGCGTCTTCGTCGACCACGGCCTGCTGCGCAAGGACGAGGGCAAGATGGTGATGGACATGTTCTCGAAGAACCTCGGCGTGAAGGTGCTGCGCATCGACGCTTCCGAGCAGTTCATGGGCCACCTGGCCGGCGTCACCGATCCTGAGCAGAAGCGCAAGATCATCGGCCGCGAGTTCGTCGAGGTGTTCCAGGTCGAAGCCGGCAAGCTGACCAACGCCAAGTGGCTGGCACAAGGCACGATCTATCCGGACGTGATCGAGTCGGCAGGCAAGGGCAAGAAGGGCCAGACCATCAAGAGCCACCACAACGTGGGCGGCCTGCCGGAAACCCTGAACCTGCAACTGCTGGAGCCGCTGCGCGAGCTGTTCAAGGACGAGGTCCGTAAACTCGGCGTCGCTCTGGGCCTGCCGCACGACATGGTCTACCGTCACCCGTTCCCGGGTCCGGGCCTGGGCGTGCGTATCCTGGGCGAAGTGAAGCGCGAGTACGCCGACATGCTGCGCGAAGCGGATGCGATCTTCATCGAAGAGCTGCGCAATACGCCGTTCGTGGCGCCGATGGTGCCAGGCATCGATGCGGGCAAGGCGCCGGTGAACTGGTACGAGGCGACGTCGCAGGCGTTTGCGGTGTTCCTGCCGGTGAAATCGGTGGGCGTGATGGGCGATGGACGTACCTACGAATACGTGGTGGCGCTGCGCGCGGTGCAGACGCTGGACTTCATGACTGCGCAGTGGGCGCATTTGCCGCACGATCTGCTGGGTCGGGTTTCCAACCGGATCATCAATGAGGTTCGTGGGTTGAACCGGGTTGTTTATGATATTTCGGGGAAGCCGCCGGCGACGATTGAGTGGGAGTGATTCATAGCTCGGCAGTGCCTGGCAAGCTCAGGCATCTGAATTAAGACAAGCCCCTGATTTCAGGGGCTTTTTTATGTGCAAGTAGTGCCAGGCCGACCGGGACGGCCTTTACGTCTACGTGCTCAAATCCGGCACGATCTCGTTCCGCTACAACTACGCGATCAACGGCAGGCAGGGGACGCTTGTGCTGGGCCGCTACCGACCCGACGGCATCAAGCTGAGCGAAGCGCGGAAACTGCTGGTGGAAGCCAAGAAGACGCTTGCGGCACGGCGTTCGCCGGCCCGCCAGAAGGCGGCCGCCCGGAAGAAGGCCGAGAACGACTTCGGGGAGTCGACCGAGGAGTGGCTCGAGCGCTATCCGATGGCCGACTCGACGCGCGATATGCGCCCCTCGGTGTACGAGCGCAACCTGCAGCGCCCTTCGGAAAGCTGAAGCTGGAAGAGGCGACCAGCTACGGCGGTCCACGCGCGTGACATCGTGATGCTGGTTGCAAGCGTGGGCTGCCATGATCGACGGCTGGACTAGGCAGTCGGAACCCGAGAACAGCCTTTAACGATTGTTCAGCCGCGTGATCAACCTTTGATAGAAGGCGTCGTTACCTGGGGTGTAGGATGGTTGCTGCCCCATGATATTCTCGTTTCTGGCTATGCGCTTCAGGATGAAGTGCTCGCCGACCAGGCGGTCCAGTTTTCGCATGTTGCGCGCTCGATGCGCGAGCACGAGGTTCCAAATCCCGTCGTGCTGAAGTACTTGGCGTGGCAGGACGCGCGGCTCCTTGGCTGGGTCGGCGCAGTGCTGCTTGTGAAAGACGTTGTCGATCTCGCATCGCCTGGCTTGCGCGTAACGGTCCCTGCTTATCCCTGGTTGCCGCGCTGAAGCAGGTCGAATCCTCAAGCGGGACAAAGCCGAACAGTCGGCGGAAAAGCCGGAGCGAACTCAAGGTGGTGTCATCCAACCCTGCGCTGAGAACAGCGGGTTCGAAAGGACCGCGTCGGTGGCTGCGGCATTCCTGTGCGACGGCGCTTCCTGCCTGGCCGTCGGTCCCGATCATGGACAAACAGGGTCTCCAGGTCGATAGCCCAGCGTTTCGGCTGTCGCTAGCGTGGTCGAGACCGGGAGTTTTACTCCCCAGTCGAATAGCGGAATCAACATCTTATAGCTCACTGCCTCACAATCAGTGTCAGGGTTGCATATCCGTGCACGAACGATTCGAATACATACGGTGGATGCGCTCGCGCCGCTTCCGTAAGGATTCGTCAGGCAGTTGTGCTGGTTTCTTCCCGGGCAGCTGGGCATGGAGTTCGCCGGTTCGTATGTAGTCGTACTGCCCTGTTGCTTCAAATACATGTAGTCAATCCGGACGTGCTTGTCTGTCACTGGAAACCCGAACGCTAGTTCTCCAGGCGAATCGCGCAGAATGGCGTGCTGCTTTGCCTTATCGAGTTCAGCAGTGTTGCGCCAGTCAATATTTGCCGCAGCTCGTGCCGCAGTACGTGTCGCGTCCGCGAGCGTATTGTACATGTACATAACGCGAACGAATTCGATTATCGCGAACACGAGCATAAAGAACAGAAGCGAAACGAGCGAAAATTCGACCGCTGCAATCCCGCTCTGCGCGGACCGCCTTGGGGACCGGATCGACGGTGCTCTCACTTTAGTTGCCGACCCAGTCCGTCGCCATGACTGCCTCGATTTGAATTGGATTGCCATCGGTGAACTCCGCAGTGTAAGCATCGAGGAAAGGGTCGGTCACCTGGAGTTTTACGCGCGCCAGTATTTTTTGAGGAACCTTATCGCCGTAACACTTGCTGTCCCAGTAGGGAGGGGTGCCGACAAAGCACTGTATCGAGGGGACGAACACCAGGCCCCCGGGGTTCAGTTCCGCTATTTCATCCGATGCGATTTTGCTGGCCACGAGGGCGAGTGGGACGTCCGCGCCGTTGGCCGCCATCATGTCTCTGAGGGGGGCGGTCGCCAGAAATCTTGCCGCGTCATGTGCTGCTTTTTGTATAACAGTGTAGTGCCAGAACAATCGCCCAAAAAACAGCATGCCGCTCAGCATGAACAGGAAGATGGGGATGACGATTGCGCACTCGACGGCGACACTGCCCCGTTCGCGTGCCGGCAGCTTTCTGCGCAGTCTCTTCATTTGTATATCTCCACGGGACCGCCGAGCTGGGCATCACTTGTGATTCCGCCAAACTCCGCGTGAAGGGAAGCGGAGTCGGCCGGTACGGTCATGAAGAACTTCGCGACCGCAAGTACCTCTGCAGTCGAGCCGCTTACCGGACACGAAAGCAATGGCACGTTCAGCACGCGCCGGAATTTGACGCCGGGCTTGCGCGTAGCCGTTGTAGGCCCCTGTACATACGAACTTCCGCTTGCGGTCAAATAGGGGGTCGTCGCTGGATAGGTGCCGATATCCGAGTCGGGGGCGTACAATTTTTGCCAAACGGTATCCGTTGCAGCGAACGGGGTATAACCGGTTGGCGGTTCCGGTACGCCCTGTGTTTCGTAGGATGACCAGGGAATCGCGCGCGCGAAGGCCCATAGTGTTCCGTATTCCGCTGCGGTCGGATGATTCGGTGGTCCCTTATCGGCCACTGTTTGCAGCTTTTTATCGTCGGGTGCCGGTGGGGTATACGGCTTCGCGCTCTGCACCAGAGACTTCATGGTCATCCAGCTGACGGATGCGGCGGGGTACTGCTTCACGTTACTGTCGGGCGGCGACATGTTGACGTTGCATGTGCCCGCATATGGGTCGAAGCGGGAGTTGAGATGCGTATAATATGTTCCGATCGGAAAGGAGCGCTGTACGACAACGGTCGCGCCCGTGACTCTCGGCACGGCCATCGTTCCGCTGCAGATATACGGCTCATATATCCATGACTGGAAGTTGTTTACCGAGCTGCCGCTGCCAGCCAAAGAAACCGGATCGACCTGAAAACTGACGGGTAGTTTGTCATCCGGATTCAGCTGCATCAGGTCATAGCTGACACCGCGTCGAAAACCATATTCGACCAGTTCGTCATAGTCTGTTCCGGCCGGATTGACACGCTTTTCGTGTGCTGTCTTCGACATCGCGCAGATCGCCAGCGGGGTGACATACAGCCGGCCCTTCCCCGCGACCGTAACGTGGCTAGTATTCACGGAGCCGAAGGCAGGCGACATCATTGGCGCGAGAAACATCTCTACTTTGCCATAAGCCGGGTCAAGGGCTCCGGTGTCGACTCTTACAAACACAAGTCCAGCGGGGGAATTGAGCGCCTCCCCATCGGTTCTCCACCCCGTTCCGTCTGCTGAAGAGCCGAAGGTCATCGCCGCATCATCCCACTGGACTTTGGAGACATATTGGTATTTGGGGCCGTTCCCCGGGTCCTCCACGACAGCGCGTGCTGCCGCCAACGCTGCGCTGATTCCCTCTTTTGTTCCGTCCAGCTTTTTCGCCGCCGCGATTGCAGCTGCGTCTGCCAGAGTCTGCATTTCTGCCCTTCGGTTATACACGCGGGGAAGATCGATCGCGAGGGCGAACAATGCAAGGATCACGGGCAGCAAAATGGCTGCCATGATGGCGATGGCACCGCTTTCACGTCTTATACGACGCCGAAAGGGAAAGACCTGAGTGCGGAGAAAGCGGTTGTCCAGGCGAGAAGAATCTGCTGTTTTTCTCATCAAACTCTCCGTCATGTCACAGCTGTTTGCGATCAAACAATTGAACAACGTCAAGCCAAATTGTAGTTTGGCGCATTACCGCGACGTTGATTTTTAGCAAGCCGTGATTGCCACATGTTCGCTGAGTAAGCTGATCGGCATTAGACGAATCTATGAGGGAGGTTCAGAAGCTAACGGCCTGTGGTGACAGCAAGGATTCACAATGACCGGACTCTGAGTCGGATCAAGTATGAGCATGGGTTTTCTTGATGTAAATTTTTTACGCAAGCAAACTTGGTTTCTCGTGAAAAATACCTTCTCGACCGCTTCTTTCCAAAACTGGCCCGGAAATCATCATGACCATGTACATCAGGAGAATAGATCGCTTTACTGCCAACCAGGCATTTAACGCATTCGTCTTTATGGTGATTGGTTGGGTAATGCTTGAGGGACAACTTTTCAAAGTAGGCGCTGGAATCCGGCCGCAACTTATTGCCATGGGCATCGGTGGCATAATTTGTACGATTGCGCTACGTAGGTGCCGGGTATGGTGGCCGGATAGTGTCGGGGATCGATCCAGCGCTCCTCTTTTGCGGAATATTTTCAATAAGCGAAATTTATTCTCATGCGCGATGCTTGCCGGCATTGGTGTGCTTCTGGGATTGAATGCAAAGTCCGATTCCTGCTTCCTCTTTGCACTTCTGATTATGGCGCTGACGTTCGCACCATGGTCCAGAATTGAGTTTTGCAGAAAGCACGTGTTCATCTCGATCACGTCGCTTTTACTGGGTGCGGTCGCGAGCTACGTGTCTATGAAGGGAAGCTCCAATGTCTTGACCACGCTTTTTAATGCTTGGGTGCTTTGGACTAGTGGTATTGCGGCGGTGCTGAGCACTTATCGGAAACCGCATGAGATGCCGAAGGAAGTGACTGGAACGCCCGAGCTCGATCAACGGGCAGCGAAAGACGCCGCCGCGCACCGTTAGGGCTTTCGAACGAGCCCGTTCGAGTATTTCCATGAGTACTTCGACCTCATCAGACGCGCTTGATATCAGCCGAGTTTTTAGGCGCCTGACTGTCTCGCTATCGGAACTGCCGTCTTACTGCCACCACGGGTCGGTCCGGCATGGTATCGCTCGTGGTATCGCTGAGGTGGCTCAGGAGAATTCCCGAATATTCAATGGACTAGCCAAGTCATTGATAATCGAGTCCAAGTGAGTTCCCCTTGGAAGCTTAACTGGATGACTTTATAAACCCGCTTCGGCGGGTTTATTTTTTTCGCAAGTCGACATTCCCCTGCCGTCACCGGATTCCACAAGCGCACGCCGCGCAGAACGAAGGGCGCTGTGTTGCGCGGAAAATCTATTCACGCGCCCCAGCCGGCAGCACCTGCCCCAGCGCCAGCCCGGCAAGCCGGGCGCTGGAAAGCAGGCTGGCCTGACTCTGCCCCATCCTCGCCTTCGCGGACAAGCCATTCATCACGGTGCTCACGTAAGTCGCCAGCTCCCGCGCCTGCTCCGGGTGGCGCCTCGCGATGTAGTCATGGATCAGCTCTTCGGCCGCCAGGTGCGCGGCACGCGCCGCCGTGCGGGCTTCCGCATCGGTGCTGCGGCATCCTTCGAGAACGATGCATCCGGTCGCTTCCGGATCGGCCGAGTAGAGACGGGCGGCTGCCTCGAGCACGTCCTTGAGGCATTCGGCAACCGGACGGTCGTCGCGCAGGAGGGCGCCGAGCGGGACGGCGCCGTTCGTGCCGTAACGTTCGATGACGCGCTTGTACAAACCTGCCTTGCTGCCGAAGGCCGAATAGAAGCTGGGGGTGTTGATCCCCAGCGCCGCGGTCACCTCCGCGACGCTCACATCATCGTAGCCACGCGCGTGGAAGAGCTGCTGTGCGACGTCGGTCGCATGCTCGGGATCGAATTGCCGCGGGCGGCCGCGGGATCGGGTATCTTTTGTAGTGGTCACTATAAAAATCGCTTGACACGGTCCGTGGATGCTTTATTGTAGCGACTCCTAAATTAATTGCCTAGAGGTGTTCAATGTCTGCATTCAATGGAAAATCGGTATTGGTGCTGGGTGGAAGCCGCGGCATCGGGGCGGCGATCGTACGGCGCTTTGTAGCGGACGGCGCCCGCGTCACCTTTACCTACGCCGGATCGGAGGCGGCGGCCCTCGCGCTGGCGGCGGAAACGGGAAGCACTGCCGTCTACGCCGACAGCGCCGAGCGCGACGCGGTCATCGAGGTGGTGCGCAACAGCGGGCCTCTCGACGTGCTCGTCGTGAACGCCGGGATCGCCATTTTCGGCAACGCGCTCGATCTCGATCCGGACGCGGTCGACCGCCTGTTGCGGATCAATGTGCACGCACCGTACCACGCCTCGGTCGAGGCGGCGCGCAGCATGCCGCAGGGTGGACGCATCATCGTGATCGGTTCGGTCAACGGCGACCGCATGCCGGTACCGGGTATGGCGGCTTACGCACTGAGCAAATCCGCGCTCCAGGGCATGGCGCGTGGCCTGGCGCGCGATTTCGGGCCGCGCGAGATCACGGTGAATGTCGTGCAGCCAGGACCGATCGACACCGACGCCAATCCTGCCGATGGGCCGATGAAAGATATGTTGCATGGCTTCATGGCCCTCAAGCGCCATGGCCGGCCGGAAGACGTGGCTGCCATGGTCGCCTGGCTGGCGGGACCGGAAGCGGGCTTCGTCACCGGTGCGATGCACACGATCGACGGTGCGTTCGGCGCCTGACCCGAAGCCGCAATCAAACGCGCGGCAGCCCGGCCGCGCCGCATGCCGGAAACCCGACCCGCACCCGCAAGCCGCGCGTGCCATCCGGCTTGTCCAGCAGCGACATCCTCGCCCCGATCTGGTCCGCGATCGACGAGGTGATCGCCAGCCCAAGCCCCGAGCCGATCTCGCCGCTGCCCAGCACGCGGTAGAAGGGATCGAACACCCGCTCCCGTTCCGCGACGGGAATCCCGGGACCCGTATCGTCGATGTCGAGAATCACGCGCCCGCCGTCGACTGCCACGCTGATGTCGACGCGTCCGCCCTGCGGGGTGTAGCGGATCGCGTTGTCGATCAGGTTCTTGACCAGGATCCGGATCTCCACCGGGCGTCCAAGCACGGCCGGATCGGCGTCGCCGACCACGCCCAGGTCGATCGCCTTCGCTTCCGCCAGCGGCACCAGGTCCTCGAGGCATTCCTGGATCGCCTTTTTCAGCCCGACCCGGGTCAGCTGGTCGGCCCTGGATTCCTGCGTGCGCGCCAGGGTCAGCAACTGGTCGAGCAGCACGCGGGTGCGGGCCAGTCCATTGGAGAGCACCCCCAGCCGCTCGCGCGCCTCGTCCGGCATCTCGCTGCCGGCTAGCCTTTCGGCCTGCAGCGACATGGCCGTCATCGGCGAGCGCAGCTCGTGCGCGGCGTCGGCGATGAAGCGCCGCTGCTGGGTCAGGGCGCGCGCGGTACGGGCGATCAGCTTGTTGATCTCGCTGACGAAAGGCCAGACCTCGGAGGGCAGGGCGGCGCGCTCGAGTTGTCCGAGGTCGTGCTCGCGGCGCTCGCGCAGTTGCGCGGCAAGCCGCTGCAGGGGCTGGAACATGGCGCGTACCAGCAGCACCACCAGCAGCACCAGCACCGGGCCGAGCAGCAGGATCGGCATCACCGTCCACAGCGCGCTGGAACGCGCCGCGGCATCGCGCACCGCCGTCTGCTGGGCGACCGCCACCCGCACGCCGCGCTGGTTGGTGCGGACGAACACGCGCCAGGTCTCGCTGCCCAGGGTGACCGTTTGCAGGCCGTCGGGCAGGGAGGCGGAAAAGTAGGGCGGGCGCCGCGGCACGGGCACGCCGGCGCCGGGCGCATCGAGGAAGCGCACCACCAGCCGCGCATCGAAGTCGACGTCGCCGACCCGTTCGCGCGCCATCGGCGAGGTCGGCACCGCATCCAGCCTGCTGATCAGGTAACCGACCTGCCGCAATTGCGTGTCCTGGCCGCGGTGCGCGTCCTCGGTCGCGGCATGGTAGGCGTACACGCCGGTGATGGCGGCGCCGAGCAGGATGGCGGTCGAGATCCACAACGACAGCCTGAAACGCAGCGAGGCCGTCAGCGGCCCTTCGCGACCATCCATCCGACGCCCCGTACGTTCTTGATGATGTCGCTGCCCAGCTTCTTGCGCAGCGAGTGGATCAGGAATTCGATCGCATTGCTTTCGACTTCCTCGTTCCAGCCATAGACCCGGTGCTCCAGCTCCGCGCGCGAGAGGATGGCGCCGGGGCGCACCAGCAGCGCCTGCAGGACCGGGAATTCGCGCGCCGTCAGGCGCACCGCGGCCGGGCCGACGCGCGCTTCATGGGTGGCCGGGTCGAGTTCGACGATGCCGTTGCCCAGCACCGTGCTGGCCGTGCCGTCCTTGCGCCGGGTGAGCGCGCGCATCCGCGCCAGCAGCTCGCTCATCGCGAATGGCTTGACCAGGTAATCGTCGGCCCCGCCATCGAGGCCGGCCACGCGGTCTTCGGTGGCTTCGCGCGCGGTCAGCACCAGCACCGGCACGTCGTTGCGCGCGGCGCGGATCGTGCGCAGCACGGTCATGCCTTCGATCCGCGGCAGGTTCAGGTCGAGCAGCACCAGGCTGTATTCCAGGGTCTGGAGCGAGGTCAGTGCCGCCTCGCCGTCGCGAACCCAGTCCGCGGCGTAGCTGGCGTCGCGCAGCGCGTGCTGGACGACGCTGCCGATCATGGGATCGTCTTCTACCAGCAGGACTCTCATCGTTAAATCAATTTGTACAAATGGAAAATGCGCCCATATTAACAAGGGATGGGCGGGGAGGCCGCCATCCTAGGCATCCACACTTAGCAAAAACTTAGCGCTCACCGCCGTGCGGCAGGGCAAATGTATTGCCTGGCGCTAAGGGTTTGCTAAGTCGGCCTGCCTACCATGGTCGAGTTCGCATGCTGCCGATTCGACTCCATGAAACTATTTGCTTCGCTCCTCCTGGCACTGGGACTGCTGGCCGGCCCCGCCGCCGCGGCCCCGGCAAAGGGTGACCGCGCCAAGCCGGCGCCCACTGTGCGGCTGGCGGCGCTGAAGTCGAGCGCGGTCCTGATTCTCGATGCCAGGACGCGCAAGGTGCTGTACCAGAAAAATGCCGATGCCGTGATGCCGATCGCATCGATCACCAAGCTGATGACGGCGCTGGTCGTGCTGGAAGCGCGCCAGGACATGGCGGAAATGCTCACCGTGACCGGGGCCGACGTCGACCGCCTGAAGTTTTCCTCGTCCCGGTTGCGGGTCGGCACCCGCCTGTCGCGCGGCGCGATGCTGCACATTGCCCTGATGAGTTCGGAGAACCGCGCGGCCTCGGCGCTGGGCCGCAACTACCCCGGCGGGACCCGGCGCTTCGTCGCGGCGATGAATGCGAAGGCGCGCGCACTGGGGATGCGCAGCACCCGTTACGTGGAGCCGACCGGCCTGTCGAGCGCCAACGTCTCGACCCCGCAGGACCTGGCGAAACTGGTGATCGCCACCGAAAAGCATGCGCTGATCCGGCGCTATTCGACCGACCGCGAGTTCACGATCCGGCAGGGACGCGAGCGCACCGTCTACCACAGCACCAACCGGCTGACGGCCAACCGCAGCTGGAAGATCCGCCTGCAGAAGACCGGCTACATCTCGGAAGCAGGGCGCTGCATGGTCCTGCATGCGAGCGTGCGCGGCCGTCCGACGGTCATGGTGTTCCTGGATGCGCAAGGGACCTTGTCGCGGGCGGCGGACGCCAACCGCGTACGCAGCTGGCTGGCGACCTACAAGCCGGCACGACCAGGCTGAACGCGCCCTGATCGTGTCACAAATGAAACTACATTTGTGCACATGTAGAAAACTTGCTATCATGTAGGCCCTTCAGGGGAATCGTGCATTCCCCGCACGACGCGGCGAATCCGCTTGACCGCGTCCCATTCCTGGCAATCGACTATGCATGCGCAGCCGCGCTGTCCCGCTCCCGATTGTGTTCGCCCTCCGTATCGCTTTGAAAGGACGAAACGATGACCATTGCTTTTCCCCGACATCTGGCCGAGCGCCTGTCTCCCGATCATTTTGTACTGGCCACCGACCTCGACGGCACCCTGCTGGCCGGCGGCGTCGACGCCCGGCGCCGCGTGCGCGAACTGTTTGCCGCCGCCCGGCCGGGCGTGCGCCTGGTGTTCGTGACCGGGCGCGGGCTGGAATCGATCCTGCCGCTGCTGAGCGACCCCACGGTGCCGACGCCGGATTACATCATTGCCGATGTCGGCGCCACCATCGTGCACGGCGACCTGCGCCCGGTCGACGAACTGCAGCAGGAAATCGCCGCACGCTGGCCGGGCTCGCAGGCGGTGCTGAAGGCGCTCGCCGGCTTTCCCGGCCTGCAGCGCCAGAGCGTGCCGCAGGAACGGCGCTGCTCCTTCCTGGCCAGCGAGAGCGACATCACCCCCGAGCTGCGCGCGGCCGTCGATGCGCTCGGCTGCGACCTGCTGCTGTCGGCCGGCTGCTACCTCGACGTGCTGCCGCGCGGCGTGAGCAAGGGCGCGGCGGTGCTGGGCCTGGCCGCGGCGGTGGGCATCGATCCGACCACCATCGTGGTGGCCGGGGACACGCTCAACGACCTGTCCATGTTCGATACCGGCCTGCGCGGGATCGTGGTCGGCGGTGCCGAGCCGGCGCTGGTGGAAAGCGTGCGCAAACGCCCGCAAGTGCACGTCGCCGCCGGCGAGGGCTGCGACGGCATCCTGGAGGGGCTGGCGCACCATGGCGCGGACCGGCCGGCGCCGGAGCCGGCGGCGCAGGCCGCGTCCGGCGGGGCCGAGCTGGTGATGGTGTATCACCGCCTGCCTTACGACGAGGTGGTCGAGGACGGCGTGCTGCGCCATCGCCGCCCGCGCAGTCCGAACGGCATCATCCCGACCCTGCTGCGCTTCTTCGCCGGCGAGCGCGCCGGTTCCTGGGTCGCCTGGTCGCAGCAGGCCAGCCGCGAACCCGAAGGCTTCGTCACCCACGTCGACGTCGACCGCGAGCGCTATCCCAAGCTGCAGGCGGCGCGCATCGCCCTGACTGCGGACGACATCGACGTGTTCTACAAGAAGTTTTCGAAAGAAGCCTTCTGGCCCATCATCTTTTCCTTCCCCGACAAGGCCGAGTTCAATCAGGCCCACTGGGAGCGCTTCCTGGAGGTGAACCGCCTGTTCGCCGAGCAGACCGCGCGCGAGGCGGGAGAAGGGGCGGTGGTCTGGGTCCACGATTACAACCTGTGGATGGTACCGGCCTTCCTGCGCCCGCTGCGCCCGGATCTGAAGATCGCGTTCTTCCACCATACGGCCTTCCCGTCCAGCGACGTCTTCAACATCCTGCCGTGGCGGCGCGACATCATCGGCAGCCTGCTGCAGTGCGATTACGTCGGCTTCCATATCCCGCGCTATGTCGAGAACTTCGTCGATGCGGTGCGCTCCTTCGCGCCGGTCGACATCTGCGGCACGGTGCCGTGCGCGCCGCGCTTCCTGACCTATGGCTGCGCGCTCGGGGTCGATACCATGACGACCGCGATCGAAGCGGGCGGGCGCCGCGTGCACCTGGGCGCCCATCCGGTCGGCACCGACGTCGGCATGATCGAACGCGTGGTCCGGTCCGCCGAGGTGGCGCAGCAGACCGCCGCCATCCGCGATTACCTGGGCGGGGCTACCGGCATCGTGTCGATCGAGCGGCTGGACTACGTCAAGGGCACGCTCGAGAAGCTGCAAGCCTTCGAGCGCCTGCTGGAACGGCACCCGGAACACATCGGCAAGGTGACGCTGCTGAACGTCATCACGCCGGCCGCGCCGGGCATGGAGATCTACGAGAGCCTGCGCGTCGAGGTCGACCGCACGGTGGGGCGGATCAACGGCCGCTTCTCGACGCTGGACTGGGTGCCGGTGCGCTACTTCTACCGCTCGCTGCCCTTCGACGAGGTGGTCGCCCATTACGCGGCCTGCGACATCGCATGGATCACGCCGCTGCGCGACGGCCTGAACCTGGTGGCGAAGGAATTCATCGCCGCCAAAAAGGCGGCCGGCCGGTCCGGGGTCCTGATCCTGTCGGAATTCGCCGGCGCGGCGGTCGAGCTGCACGGGGCCTTGCTGACCAACCCCTACGACGGCAACGCGATGACGAATGCGCTGCACCAGGCCCTGACCATGGGCGAGGACGAGCGCGCCTACCGGACCGGGCGCATGGCGATGATCGCCGCCGAGCACGACGTGACGCGCTGGGGCGACGGCTTCCTCGCCGCGGTGCAGGCCGCCGGAGAGGCGGAATGAACTACGTGGTCCTGCATAACGACCTGGGCGCGTGGGCGGTCGCGATCTGCATCGGCATTGCCGTGTGCGTGCTGCTGCATGCCGCGAACCGGATGCTGATCCGGCGCCTCGGCATGTTCGCGCAGTCGACCGCGACCTACCTGGACGACCTCGCGATCAGGATCCTGGGCGCGACCCACCCGGTCTTCATCCTGCTGCTGGGCGTCTGGGCCGCCGCCCAGTGGCTGGTCCTGCCGCCGGAGGCCGCGGCCCTGCTGGCGCGCCTGGCGATCGCGGTGCTGCTGCTGCAGGTCGCGCGCTGGGGCGACGTCGGCATTCGCGACTGGCTGCACCACTACCGCAGCCGGCGCAGCGCCGAGGACGCGGCCAGCACCACCTCCACCGCGGCGCTGGGCTTCGTCGCGCGCACCGTGCTGTGGCTGATCATCGTCCTGATGATCCTCGATAACTTCGGGGTCAACATCACGACCCTGGTCGCCAGCCTCGGCATCGGCGGCATCGCCGTCGCCCTGGCGCTGCAGAACATCCTGGGCGACCTGTTTTCCTCGCTGTCGATCGTGCTGGACAAGCCTTTCGTGGTCGGCGACTTCATCATCGTCGACGACATCGCGGGGACGGTGGCCTACGTGGGCCTGAAGACGACCCGCATCCGCAGCCTGGGCGGGGAGCAGGTGGTGTTCTCGAACAGCGACCTGCTCAAGAGCCGGATCCGCAACTACAAGCACATGGAAACGCGCCGCATCGTGTTCGGCATCCGCGTGGCCTACCGGACCAGCAAGCGCCAGCTGCTGGCGATTCCCGGCATCCTGCGCGAGGCCGTCGAGGCCCAGCCCCAGGCCAGCTTCGACCGCGCGCACTTCAAGGCCTACGGCGTGTCCGCGCTCGAGTTCGAAACCGTGTACTACGTGAAGACCGCGGACTACAGCGCGTACATGGACGTCCAGCAGGCGATCAACGTCGCGCTGTTCGAACGCTTTGCCGAGCAAGACATCGCATTTGCGTACCCGACCCAGACGGTGTATTTTGCGAATGCCGAAACCGATGCGAAGGTGCATGAGGAGGCCCATGCATAAACCGAAACACGCCTGCCTTGCCATTTTGGCACTGGCGGCGGCCGCCATGTGCGGCCTTGCCCGTGCGGACAGCGAGGCGACGTCGCCGCTGACCGTGGGTGGGGCGATCCGCTTCAATTATGTCTACAAGAGCTGGCAGACCGATTACCCGAACGGTTTCGTGGGGCTGGACACCGCGCGCATCGACGTGAACTACGACGACGGCAGGCTGATCGGGTCGGCCCAGTACCGCTACAACCGCTTCCCGAAGGGGCAGGGCGGCTATTGGCAGCATTTCCTGCACCATGGCTGGGTCGGCATGCGCTTTGCCGACAAGAGCACCCTGCATGTCGGCCTGGACCAGAATCCGTTCGGCCTGTTTCCCCTGGCGTCAAACAATTTTTACGAATCGATCGCGTTCTACGCCGGCTTCGAGGACAAGTACGACCTCGGCCTCACCTATGCAAGCCGGCCCGGCCCGTTCGAGTGGCAGCTCGGCTTCTATCCGCGCGACGGCGGTTCCTATGGCGGCGGTAGCAATACCGCCGGCGCATCGAACCGCTATTCGTACAACATCGTTCCGGATGATGACGCGCAGGGCTTCGGCACCGGGCAAAATGACCGGGAACGCAACACCCTGATCGGACGCATGGCCTGGCACATCGGTTCCGCGCGGCAGCATGAGGTCGGCATCTCCGGACTCACGGGAACGATCCGCAACGGCGCCGGCGCCGATAGCAGGCGCAATGCGCTGGCCATCCACTACAGCGGCAGCTTCGGTCCGCTCAAGGCCATGCTCGAAGCCCTGCGTTACGACTACCGCACGCGTCATGGCGCGGCGCAGACTTATGATGGGCTGGACCCCAACAGCTTCGTCATGCTTGGCGCCTTCGGTTACCCGTTTCCGCTGGCTTCGAAAGGCGACATCGTCATTGCCAACCTCAGCTACGACCTGCCGGGCAAGCTCGGGCCGTTCGGCGGCTTCAAGGTCTACAACGACTACAGCGTGCTGCACAAGCGCGTCGGCAATTACAAGGACTCCGTGCAGAACGTGACCGGGCTGACTTTCTCCTCCGGAAAGTGGACCTTCTACATGGACTTCATGCTGGGCAAGCACCACCCTTATATTTCGCCGGACTTCGGCGGGCTGGCATCGACGTCCGCGGCGCATGACGGATTCAGCCGTCGAATCAATCTGCAAGCCGGGTACTATTTTTAAGCCGCATGACAATCGACCTGATGGTGGCGGCAGCCAGAAGCTTCCTGTTCGTGCTGGCAGCGATGCTGCCGATCCTGAATCCGGCCGCCACGGCACCGATTTTCTTGAGCCTGACCGAAGGCGCCGCGCCTTCGACCCGCACGCTGCTGGCACGCCGCATCGCGCGCAACATGTTCTGGCTGATGACGGGCTCGATGCTGATCGGCTCCTACGTGCTCGATTTTTTCGGCATCTCGCTGCCCATCGTGCGCGTGGGTGGGGGCCTGATCCTTGCTTCGGTCGCGTGGCGTCTGCTTGGCGCGACGCCCGCCACACCGGACAGCCGCGCAGCGCTCGCCGACACCTTCACGCCGGAGCACGCGCAGCGCCAGGCTTTTTATCCGCTCACCTTTCCGATCAGCTGCGGACCGGCCTCGATCTCGGTCGCCATCACGGTGGGGGTGGCGCTGCACGATGCAGAGCTGGTGATCTCGCTGGCGCGCATGGGCGGCGCATTGCTGGCGCTGGCGCTCATCGGCGTGCTGCTGTATCTCGCCTTTCGTTACGGCGAGCACCTGTTGCGCCTGATCGGCGAAGCGGGGACGGCGGTGTTCCTGCGTCTGACCGCCTTCATCCTGCTGTGCCTTGGCGTGCAGATCGTCTGGGATGGCTTGCGCGAACTGCTGCTCGAGGTGACGGCTGTGTCTTCGCGCCTGGCCGGCATCTAGGGCCTTTTCGGGCCATCCCGGCGATATCCCTGCGCGCGCTGGCGCCGATACCGTCGGCAAGCTTGCGCACCCGCACTTTCAAGACGCAGGCTGGCGCACCGGCGCCGGCGTTGGCGCCGGCGACGGTCTGGGGCCCGGCTGGGCGGCGTTCTGCCGCAGCACCTGGCCCACCGGCCGCGATATCGTCGACCGGCGCGCCCCCAGCGCGAAATCGCTGGGACGGTTCAAGCCCGTCGCCACCACCGTCACGCGCATGGCGTCGCCCAGCGTCTCGTCGAACACCGCGCCGAATTTGATGATCGCATCCTCGCTGGTCTGCGCGCAGATGGTGTTCATCACCTGCTTGGTTTCACGCAGTTTCAGGCTCTCTTCGGAGGCGGCGATGTTGACCAGCACCCCGCGCGCGGCGCGCAGATTCGAGCCGTCCAGCAGCGGACACGAGATCGCCTCCTCGGCGGCCTTGATGGCGCGGTCCTCGCCGCTGTGCTGGGCCGAGCCCATCATCGCCATGCCGGTCTGGCGCATCACCGTGCGCACGTCCTCGAAATCGACGTTGATCATGCCCGGCACGGTGATGATTTCGGCGATGCCGGTGACGGCCTTGCACAGCACCTCGTCGGCGGCGGCAAAGGCCTGCTTCTGGGTGATGTCCTCGCCCAGGACTTCCTCCAGGCGGCTGTTGAGGACGATGACCAGCGAATCGACGCAACGTGCCAGCGTGGCGATGCCTTCTTCGGCCACGCGCATGCGGCGCGGCCCTTCGAAGTCGAAGGGCTTCGACACCACGCCGACGGTCAGGATGCCCATCTCGCGCGCCACTTCGGCGACCACCGGGGCGGCGCCGGTGCCGGTGCCGCCGCCCATGCCGGCGGTGAGGAACACCATGTCGGCGCCCTTGAGCGCGTCGGCGATGGCGCTGCGTTCGTGCATGGCGCTTTCGCGGCCGACGATCGGATCGCTGCCGGCACCGAGGCCGCTCTCGCCAAGCTGGATGCGCTTTTCAGTCTGGGTGCTGGCCAGCGCCTGCGCGTCCGTGTTCGCGCAAATGAATTCGAAGGCGGACAATCCCGAGGACGCCATGTGGCTGACGGCGTTGCCGCCGGCGCCGCCGACGCCGATGATTTTGATGACCGTTTGCGGTTGGGGGACTTTTGGTTCGGACAAGGAAGACTCCGTTGATTAGTGCGACCGGCCGGCCGTGACCATGCCACGGCGGGCGCTGGCAATTGCTGAGCCCACTAGACTACTTGCTGCGGCGCGCACGCGAAAGTTTGAAAACGTTTCAATCGAAAGCATTTGTAATAGCAGGTGCAATCGCGTGCGGAAATTGGCAGGGCTAAAGATTTTTCCTGGTCTTTTGCGCATATACCATTTCTCTGAAGAGGTCGGCGCACGCTTGAAGTCCGCATCTGAACAAAAAGCGCAAACGTCCTAAAATGGATCGCCTGTCACTGCCCACTGCGGCATGGAGAAGGCGCATGAACCTGCTCGATGCAATCGACGAACCGGCCGACCTGCGCAGGCTGCCGCGCGCGCAGCTGACGGCTCTGGCGCGGCAGCTGCGCCGCTTCCTGCTCGATGCCGTGTGCCGCACCGGCGGCCACCTGTCCTCGAATCTCGGCACCGTCGAACTGGCTATCGCACTGCACTATGTGTTCGACACGCCGCGCGACCGCATCGTGTGGGACGTCGGCCACCAGAGCTATGCCCACAAGGTGCTGACCGGACGGCGCACGCGCATGCACACGCTGCGCCAGCTCGGGGGCATTTCCGGCTTCCCGCGGCGCAGCGAAAGCATCCACGACTGCTTCGGCACCGCCCATTCCTCGACCTCGATCTCGGCGGCCCTGGGCATGGCCGAGGCCGCGAAGCTGCGCGGCGAGGACAGCCATGCGGTGGCGGTGTGCGGCGACGGCGCGATGAGTGCCGGCCTTGCCTACGAGGCCTTGAACAATGCCGGCGTTGCGCAGGACCTGCGGCTGCTGGTGGTCCTGAACGACAACGACATGTCGATCTCGCCCGCGGTCGGCGCATTGACGCGGGCCTTGCAGCGTTATCGGGAACAGCCCTCGGCCACCCTGTTCGGCGAGCTCGGCCTGCAGTATGCCGGGCCGGTGGACGGTCACGATCTCGACGCCCTCATTCCGGCACTGGCAAGCCTGCGCCAGCGCAGGGGGCCGCAGCTGCTGCACGTGGTCACGCGCAAGGGCAAAGGCTACGAACGGGCGGAAGCCGAGCCGACCCGCTACCACGGCACCGGCAAGTTCGACCCGGCGCAGGGGCTGCCCGCTGCATCGAAGCTGGCCAGGCCGGCCTACACCGACATCTTCGGCGACTGGCTGTGCGACATGGCGGCGCAGGACCAGCGCCTGGTCGCCATCACCCCGGCGATGCGCGAAGGCTCGGGCATGGTGCGCTTTGCGCAAGCGTTCCCGGCGCGCTTCTTCGACGTCGGCATCGCCGAGCAGCATGCGGTCACCTTCGCCGGCGGCCTGGCGGCGGCGGGGATGAAGCCGGTGGTGGCGATCTATTCCACCTTCCTGCAGCGCGCCTACGACCAGCTGATCCATGACGTGGCGTTGCAGAACCTCGACGTGACCTTCGCGATCGACCGCGCCGGGCTGGTGGGGGCGGACGGCGCGACCCATGCCGGCAATTACGACATCGCCTTCCTGCGCTGCATCCCCAATATGCTGCTGATGGCGGCCGCCGACGAAAACGAGTGCCGGCGCATGCTCACCACCGCCTACCGGCATGCCGGTCCGGCGGCGGTGCGCTACCCACGCGGCAGCGGCAGCGGCAGCGGCGTGGCGGTGGAGCGGGCGCTGGAGCCGATTCCGCTCGGTCGCGGCGAGATCCTGCGGCGCGGGAGCGGGACCGCGATCCTGGCCTTCGGCTCGATGCTGGCGCCGAGCCTGGCGGCGGGCCTGGAGCTGGGCGCGACCGTCGCCAACATGCGCTTCATCAAGCCGCTCGACCTCGAACTCATTACCCTGCTGGCCCGCGAACACCGGCAGCTGGTGACGGTGGAAGAGGGCGCGGCGATGGGCGGCGCCGGGTCGGCGGTGGCGGAGGCGCTGCTGGCGGCAGGGATCGTCAAGCCGCTTTTGACCCTGGGCCTGCCCGACCTGTTCATCGAACATGGCGATCCCGCAGCCCTGCTCGGCGCCGTCGGACTCGACGCGGCCGGCATCGCCGCCGCCATCCGGCAGCGCTTCGGCATGAGCGAGGCGCGGCTCGCCGTGCACGCCGGCTGAACAGGCCCGAACCACGGCGAGGTGCCACATGCTCACGCAGCCGCAGACCCCGGGCTTGCCCCAGCAGCCATCCGGCAGTTCCTTCAGGATGGCGATGCAGATCCTGCCGGCCCGCCAGCGCGACGCGATGTTCGCGATCTACGCGTTCTGCCGCGCGGTCGACGATGTCGCCGACGGCACGGGCTCGGCGCCCGACAGGCGCTCTGCCCTCGAAGGCTGGCGCGACGCGGTCGACGCCTGTTACGTCGGCGCGGCGCCACCACAGCTTGATCCGCTGGCGCGGCATATCGCCGCCTTCGACCTGGCGCGCGCCGACTTCCACGCCGTCATCGACGGCATGCTGATGGATGCCCAGGACCGCCCGATCTGCGCCCCGCCGGCGGACACGCTCGACCTGTACTGCGACCGCGTGGCCGGCGCCGTCGGGCGGCTGTCGGTGCGGGTGTTCGGCATGCCGCCCGACGATGGCGTACTGCTGGCGCACCACCTGGGGCGCGCGCTGCAGCTGACCAACATCCTGCGCGACATCGACGAAGACGCCGCCATCGGCCGCGCCTACCTGCCGCGCGAGCTGCTGGACGCCGCCGGGCTCGAGCCGCAGGCCTGCGGGGAGGCCGGCGCGATCGCCGCGCATCCGGCCTTGCCGCTGGCCTGCACGCGTCTGGCGGACCAGGCGCAGCGTCACTATGCGAAAGCCGGCATCGTCCTGCGCCGCAACAGCCGACCCTGCACACGTGCGCCGCGCTTGATGGGCGCGGTGTACCAGGCGCTGCTGGCGCGACTGGCGGCGCGCGGCTGGCGCAGTCCGCGCGCGGCCGTCAAGCTGGGCCGCGCCGAACGCATCGGCATCCTGCTGCGGCATGTCGTCCTCTAGCCTTGAAAGGAGCTGGCAATGCGATATCGCGCGGAATGGCCGAGGATGGACCGGATGCGCCTGCCGCTCGGCGCCGGGCGGGATGTGGCCGTCGAGCCGCCGCTCGGGCAGGCGATCGAGGCGGCGCTGGACGCCGTGCTGTCCGAGCAGCGCGCGGACGGCCACTGGGTCTACGAACTGGAGGCCGACGCCACCATCCCGGCCGAGTACGTGCTGTTGCTGCATTACCTGGGCGAGCCCGCCGACGCCGAACTCGAAAGCAAGATCGCGCGCTACCTGCGCCGCACCCAGGGCGCGCATGGCGGCTGGCCGCTGTTCCACGACGGCGGCTACGACCCGAGCGCCAGCGTGAAAGCGTATTTTGCGCTGAAGATGATCGGCGACCCGCCGGATGCGCCGCACATGGCCAGGGCGCGCGCGGCGATCCTGGCGCATGGCGGGGCCGAACGCAGCAATGTGTTCACGCGCATGCTGCTGGCGCTGTACGGCGAGGTGCCGTGGGACGCGGTGCCGGCGATGCCGGTCGAAATCGCGCTGCTGCCCGGCTGGTTCCCCTTCCACATCGCCAAGGTCTCGTACTGGACGCGCACGGTGATGGTGCCGCTGCTGGTGCTGGGCAGCCTGCGCCCGCGCGCGCGCAACCCGCGTGCGGTCGGCGTGGCCGAGCTGTTCGTGGCGCCGCCCAGCCGGATGGGCCTGGCCCCGCGCGCGCCGCACCAGGGGCGCCTGTGGTTTGCTTTCTTCCGCGCGGTCGAGGCGCAACTGCGCCGGCTGGAGCCGCGGGTGCCGGCGCGGCTGCGCCGCCGCGCGATCGAGGAGGCCGCCGCCTTCGTGCGGGCGCGCCTGAACGGCGAGCATGGCCTGGGCGCGATCTTCCCGGCCATGGTCAACGCGGTGCAGATGCTCGACGTGCTGGGCGTGCCGCGCGACCATCCCGAGAACATCGCCGCCCGCCGCGCCATCGACAGGCTGCTGGTGGACCGCGGCGACGAAGCCTATTGCCAGCCGTGTTTTTCTCCGGTGTGGGACACGGCCCTGATGTGCCACGCGCTGATCGAGACCGGCCTGCCGGCGGCGCGCGACGCGGCGATGCGCGGCCTCGACTGGCTGCTGCCGCTGCAGATCCTCGAGCGCGACGGCGACTGGGGCCTGCGCCGTCCCGGCCTGCGCCCCGGCGGCTGGGCCTTCCAGTACGAGAACGCGTATTACCCGGACGTCGACGATACCGCCGTGGTGGCGATGGCCATGCACCGCGCCGACCCCGTCCGCTATGCCGCCGCGGTCGCCCGCGCGCAGGAGTGGGTGGTGGGGATGCAGTCCCGCTGCGGCGGCTGGGGCGCCTTCGAGGCCGACAACACCCAGCGCTACCTGAACAACATTCCCTTCGCCGATCACGGCGCGCTGCTCGACCCGCCCACCGCGGACGTGTCGGCGCGCTGCCTGTCCATGCTGGCGCAGCTGGCACCCGGCGCGCCGGCTGGCCGCGGCGCGCCGGCCGGGCGGGCGCTGAGCTGGCTGCTGCGCAACCAGGAAAAGGATGGCAGCTGGTATGGGCGCTGGGGCGTCAACTATATCTACGGCACCTGGAGCGCGCTGTGCGCGCTGGGCGTCTGCGGGCTCGAAACGCAGGCCAGGCCGGTGGCGCGCGCCGTCGCCTGGCTGACGGCGATCCAGAATCCGGATGGCGGCTGGGGCGAAGACGGCGACAGCTACCGGCTCGACTACGACGGCTGGCGGCCGGCGCCCTCGACCCCTTCGCAGACCGCCTGGGCGCTGCTTGGCCTGATGGCGGTCGGCGCGGCGGACACGCCCGCGGTCCGGCGCGGCATCGCCTGGCTGATCGACGGCCAGCGCGGCGACGGCCTGTGGGACGAGCCGCAGCACACCGCCACCGGTTTCGAGCGTGTCTTCTATCTGCGCTACCACGGCTACGCGCGCTACTTTCCCTTGTGGGCGCTGGCGCGTTACCGCAATCTGCGTGGCGGCGGCGCTCACCGCCTGGCCGGGCTGGGGATGTGATGGGTGCGCCCGGCGCGCAGGCGGTGGTGGCGGCCGTGTGCGGCTTGCCCTTCGAAGCCGCGATCGCGGCGGGGCCGGGCGTTGCGCCCGTTTGCGGACCCGGCCCGGCGCGGGTCGCGGCCGGCCTGCAAGCGCTGCTGGCCGGCCAGCGCCCCGGCATCATCAGTGTAGGCATCGTCAGCTTCGGCTGCGCCGGCGGCCTGGACCCCGGACTGGCGCCGGGCAGCTGCGTGGTGGCGACCGCCGTACTGACCCGAACCGGCATTGTCGCCGCCGACCCGGCATGGGTGCAAGCCTTGCTGGCGCGCCTGCCGGATGCGCGGGCAGGGTTGCTGGCCGGGATGGATCTGCCGCTCGCCGCGGCGGCCGGCAAGGCGCAGCTCTGGCGCGACAGCGGCGCCTGCGCGGTGGACATGGAGTCGCACGTGGCTGCGCGCGAGGCGCAGCGCCTTGGCTTGCCCTTCGCCGCCTGCCGGGTCGTGCTCGATCCGGCCTGGCGCAGCCTGCCGTCCTGTGCGCTGGCGGCGCTGCGCGATGACGGCGGCACCGTCTGGCTGCCGCTGCTGGGCGCGCTGGCGCGCTTGCCGCGCGAGCTGGCGCCGCTGTGCGGGTTGGCGCGCGAAGCCTGGCTGGCGCGGCGCGCACTGCGCCGCGTACGGGCACGGCTCGGGCCTCATTTCTCCTTGCCGTAGTCCGGCAGCGGCGCTTCCTTGCCTTCGTCCAGCTGGCTGCGGCGGCGCCCCAGGTAGGCGTCGCGCACGAACAGGTAGCGGTCCAGCGCCGCCTGCTCCAGCAGGTTGGTCGCGTTCAGGTAGCGTGCGCGGGTACTGACGAAGTTCAGGCCCCACAGGCTGTTGCGCCAGGCCGGATCGGTATAGCTGACCGGCTCGGCAAACTGGTCGACGCCGAAGCCGGCCGCATCGCGGAAGGTGCTGGGCCCGAACAGCGGCAGCACCAGGTAGGGCCCGCTCGGCACGCCGTAATGGCCCAGGGTCAGGCCGAAGTCCTGGTCGCGCTTCGGAATGCCGGCCGGCGTGGCGATGTCGAGTACCCCGAGCAAGCCGAAGCTGGTATTGACGGCGATCCGCATCAGGTCGTTCATGCCGTCCATGATGCGCAGTTGGGCGAAATCGTTGAACATGACCGGGAAGTCGCCGAGGTTCGAGAAGAAATTCTCGACCCCGGTACGGATCGGACGCGGTACCACGCGGGTGTAGCCCCGCGCGACCGGCCGTGCGAAGTTGCGGTCGATCGCTTCGTTGAAGCGCCAGGTGCTGCGGTTGAGCGGCTCCAGCGGGTCCGCCGGATTGCGGTTCGGACCGCTGGCGCAGCCGCCCAGCGTGACGAGTAAAGGCGCGAGCAGCGCGGGGAGCAAGACGCGGACGCCGGGCTTGCGGCCGATGGCCCGCGGCGGGGTCGATGGGTTGCGTGCTTTCATGGCGTTTTTTCTTCGGATCGGGGAGAGGGCGGCGACACGCGCGGCTTGCCCAGCAGGATGGGCTGGAAGAACACGGCGCCGATGAGGGTACAGACCAGCGACAGCGCCAGCAGCTTGCCCATGCTGGCGGTGCCGGCGTGATTCGACAGCCACAGGCTGCCGAAAGCGGTGCCGGTGGCGGCCGCGCTGAGGATGATGGCCTGGGTCAGCGGATGTTCGAGCTGGGCCGGATGGCCGGCGCGCCAGGCCATGATGTAATAAATCTTGAAAGCCACCCCGACCCCCAGCAGCAGCGGCAGCGCGATGATGTTGGCGAAATTGAGTTCGATGCCGAGCAGGACGCAGGCTTCCAGCGTCACCAGGCTGGAGACCAGCAGCGGGAGCATGGTCAGCATGACGTCGCCGAAGCGCCGGAAGCTGAGCCACAGCAGCAGCGTGATGGTGAGCACCGCCAGCAGCGCCGCCTGCACGAAAGCCTCGACGATCAGGTCGGCGGCGTGGCGCACCGAGATCGGACCGCCGCTGGCCTCGGGCGCGACCCGCAGCACGGCGTCGGTGAACCGCTGTAGCCGCTGGTCGCCATGGTCCTCGCTGTCTGCCTTACGCTGGCCGGTAGGGCCGGTGCCGGGCGCGCGCTTCGGACTCACGTCCACCAGCGCCCGGCCGTCGGCGGCGATCCAGCTGCCTTTCATCTCCGCCGGCAGGGTGGCCAGCGTGACCGGGCCGGGTTGCAGCGCCAGGCGCAGCGTGTCCAGGGCCAGCCTGAGCGGCCCGGCGAGCGCCCGTTCGGCACGCTCGCGTGCGGCGGCGTCCGCATTGGCCAGCGCAGTCAGCGCCCGCGACAGCCGCCTGGCCGGTGCCGCGCCGGGTCCCGGATGGTCGAGCGCCGCATTGCGCAGCGCTTGCGCCGCCGTGCGCAGTGCCGCCACGCGCTGCGGGTCGGTGGCCGGCGCCGCCGGTTGCTGCGCCAGCACCGGCAGCAGGCGCGCGGCGACGGCGGCGACGGCTTGCAGTTTCTCGGGCTGCGCTTCGGGGATCAAGCTGGCGGCGGTCATCGCGCCGCCCACCTCGGGCAGGCGTTCGAGGCGCGCCGCCATCGCCTGGGCATCCGCCAGCGATGCCGCCAGCACCTGCACGTTGTCGATGCCGATGTCGGTGCCGCGCGACAGCGAGGCCAGCGTCGCCATCGATTCGCTGCGCGGGTTCTTGAGGTGCAGCGGATTGAAGTCGAACTCGAGCCGCCATAGCAGCGGGATGCCTGCGATCACCAGCGCCAGGGTCGCCGCCAGCAAGGTGCGGCGATGCGTCTGCAGCGCGCGGTCGACCGGGGCCAGCCAGGGGTAGCCGGGCGCGGCGCGGCTGGGCGGCGGGTCGATCAGCTGGATCAGGGCCGGCAGCACCGTCAGGCAGGCCGGCAGCGCGACGAACAGGATGCCGACGCCCGCGATCTGCCCCAGTTCCGCCACGCCGCGGTAGGCCGTCGGCAGGAAGGCCAGGAAGCCCAGCGCAGTGGCCGCGGCGGCCAGCGCCAGCGGCAGCGCGATCGCGCGCGCGGCGGCCAGCAGCGCGGCGTGGGTGGACGGAATCTCGCGCCGCAGCTCCCTGAAGCGCATGCCGAACTGGATGCCGAAGTCGATCCCGAGGCCGACGAACAGGATCGCGAAGGCCACCGAGATCAGGTTCAGTGCGCCCACCATCAGCAGGCCCAGCGCCGCGGTAAGTACCAGCCCGCCCAGCATGACCAGGCACAGGGCCAGCACCAGCTTCGTCGCACGCAGCGCCCGCCACAGCAGCACCAGCACGACGACCACGGGCAGCGCGCCGGTGAGCGGCGAGCCTTCCTGCAGCGAGGCGAATTCGTCGTCCGAGAGTGGGATCGGCCCGGTCAGCGCGACGCCGGCGCCGTAGCGCTCGTGCAGGCGCAAGTCGCGCGCCGCGGCGCGGATCGCCTCGCTGGAAGGCGCCCCCGGCAGCAGCTCGCTGTAGTCGAGCACCGGCCGTACTTCGACCAGGCCCGGCTCCACCGCTGCCGGATCGGCGTCGACCAGCTTCTGCCAGAACAGCGCGGCAGGCCGCCCGGCGAGTACGCCCTCGACCGTGTCCGCGCTGCGCGACAGCAGCGGCGCCATGCCGGGCAGGGTGAGCTGGCCGGTCTGCAGCGGCGTGAGCAGGGACACCGACAGCAGGTTGGACAGCCCACGCAGCGAAGGGTCGCGCGCCAGGGCATTCAGCAGCGGCCGCGCATCGATCAGTTGCCCGCTCAGCGTCTGCAGCTGCGGCAGGTCGAGGTAGAGCAGACCGTTGTGCCGGAAGAACTCGCTGCCGGCACCCAGGCTGACCGAATGGAAGCGCTGCGGCTGCGCATGCAGGCGTTCGGCCAGCTCGCGCGCCGCCTGGGCTGCGAATTCCGGCGCCGGCGCGCGTACCACGGCCAGGGTCGTGTCGCTGCGGTTCGGGAAGGCGGCGGCGATGGCGGCGTCGCGCCGGGTCCAGGGCGTGTCGGCCTCGATCAGCTTCGCGACATCGGTGTTGATGGCGAAATGGCGCGCGGTATACAAACCGGCAAGCAGGACCAGCAGCGCGAAGGCGCCAAGCACCACCCACGGATGGCGCGAGGACAGGTGGACGACCCGGCAGATCAGCTTGGTCAGCATCGCGCGGCCCTGGGAGAAAAATGTTTAGACCTACGATGCGCGCCGGCGACTGCAACGGAACGCCTGGGCCGGCTGCCGGTCTTACCAGGGTCTGGCACTGGAGGAAAATAGATGAAGCCGACGATTTTGCTGCCGCTGATCTTGTTGAGCACGCCGGCCGTGCTCGCCCAGCAGGCGGACAACCGTAGTCCGGAGCAAATGCTGAAAGCCACCATCGGCGGCGTCATGGATGCCATTCGCAGCGATCCGGCGGCGCGCGCCGGCGACCTGGCGCGTACTTACCAGCTGGTCCAGCAGCGCTTCCTGCCGTCCACCGACTTCATGTTGACCACGCAATATGCGGTGGGCGGCGCCTGGGCGAAAGCCACCTCGGCCCAGCGCGAGGCCTTGTTCCAGCAGTTCCAGACCCTGCTGGCGCGTACCTATGCGATCCAATTGACCCAGATCCAGGGACAGGACACGCGCTTTCGCTATGCACCGCCGGCGCGACTGGCGCCGGACGCCACGGACGCTGTCGTGAAAACAACCGTCATCACGGCCGGCGACAGCATGCCGATCGACTACCGCATGCGCAAGACGGGTGCCGGCTGGAAGATCTACGACATCAACATGATGGGCGCGTGGATGATCCAGGTCTATCGCCAGCAGTTCGCGGCGCAGCTGGCCTCCGGCGGCATCGACGGCCTGATCAAATATCTGGCTGCGCACAACGAAGGGGCCTGAAGCGCAGGCCAGCGCACTACCTGAGCCGGCGCGCTTCGACCCATTGCCAGGACAGCAGGGCGGGAATGCCGAGCACGATCTCGCGCATGCGCTTGACCAGCGCCAGCGCCAGCGCCACCTCGCCGCCGACCCCGGCAAGCTGGCCGAACAGCAGCACCGCCGCTTCCTGCACGCCCAGGCCGGCCGGCACCAGGAAGCTGGCGTGGCGCGTGGCCTGGCTCAGGGCCTCGATGGCGACCGCGGTGCCGACCCCCACCGGGTGGCCGAGCAGGCGCAGGGCATACCAGGTCTCGAAGCTGCCCAGCAGGTAGGACGCGAGCATCAGCGCGGTCGCGCGCAGCAGCCGCCGGCGCTGCCCGAACAGGCGCCGCACGCCTGCATCGAGGCGCGCGCCGTCCAGGTGCAGGGCGATCCGCTTGCCGGGACCAAGCAGGCGCAGCGCCCACGCCTCCAGCCTTGCGAACGGCGCGCCGTGGCGCAGCAGCCACCAGGCCAGCAGCGGCAGCGGCAAGGACAGCAGCAGGCTGGCGCCGACGATCCAGACCTGGCCCAGCCCGGCCGCCAGCCGCGCCATCAGCACCACGCCGAGCCCGCAGAACAGGTAGAGCACGCCGATCGTCAGCAGCACTTCCACGATCACGCTCGCGGTGACGCCAGTGGTGTCGGCAATGCGCAGGCGCGCCAGGCGGACGCCGACCACTTCGCCGCCGACCCCGGCCACCGGCAGCAGCCGGTTGACCGCGTCGCGCACGCTGGCGACCCAGAGCAGGAACAGCGGCCCGGCAGCGCGCGCCGGATCGCAGGCATCGAGCAGCACCCGCCAGGCTCGGGCGTCCAGTGCCAGCGTGAGCACGCGCGCCGGCACCACCAGCAGCAAGCCCCAGCCGGCATGCCGGAAAGCGGACAGGATACCGGACCAGCCTTCGAGCACCACCAGCGCGGTCAGCAGCGCCAGGCCGGCGATGATGCCCAGGTAGGCCAGCCTCTTCATGCGCACTCATGCCGGCATGGTCAGGTCGGCAAACCCGCCGAAGCGCACACCGCCGTCGCGCAGGCGGGAACAAGCCTGCCTGGTCCGCGGCGACACCAAGGCCGCGAACTCGTCGGCGTGGCGGTAGGCCGGCATCGAGGGGGCGATGGCCGCGCCCGATACCAGCGCCGGGTGCAGGTAGAGTTCGCCGATGCCGGCCGTGGGCAGATCTGCCAGCGCCGCCAGCAGGGCCTGCTCATCGAACCGGCCGGACTGGCGCAATCCGACGATATAGTCGTTGTGGGCGATGCCGGCCGCGTCCAGCCTGGCGGCGAGCAGCGCCAGCCAGGGCCGCAGCCACAGCGCCAGGCCGGCTTCGCGCGGCAGCCGCACCGCGCGCAGGCTGAACTCGCGGCCGATGTGCAGGATCAGGCCGAGGACCGTCGGATGCAGGTGGAAGTGCTTGTGCGCGTTGACGTGGTCGAGCGCCAGCCCGCTGGCGGCAAAGGCCTCGAATTGGGCGCGGATCTCGCGCGCCAACTGGCCTCGTACGCGCGGCAGGCAAAAGAAGCGGCATCCATCGCGGACCATGCGGCTGCCGAAGCGGCCGTCGGCTTCGACCAAGTCCGGGATCGCGCGCGGCGGCAGCACCGGCGCACCGTCAGCCAGGACCAAATGCAGGCCGACGCGCAGGTGCGGGCAGTCGCGGGCGCGGGCGATGGCGTCGCCGGCGGCCGGCGCACCCACCATCAGGCTGGCGGCGGACAGCACGCCTTCGCGGTGGGCGCGCTCGACGGCCTGGTTGACGCTGGGGTGCAGGCCGAAATCGTCGGCAGTGATGATCAGGCCCGGTGCGCGGTTCACGAATGGGTGGCGCCGTGGGCGCGCAGGAAGTGGAAGAACTCGACGCCCTCGCGCAGCCGGCGCCGGGTCATCTCCCAACTGCCGGCCATCTCGCTGACGATCTCCCAGATCTTGGACGGCCGAAAGTAAAAGCTGCGGTAGAACTGTTCCAGGCCATGGTAGATCTCTTCGCTGGAGAGGTGCGGGTAGCTGAGCGCGGCCAGTTGCACCCCGCTTTCGTTGACCAGGTGGATGGTCTTGTTGGGCGGTATCCATTCGTTTTCCACGGCCTGCTCGTACAGACGGGTGCCGGGATAGGGCGCGGCCAGCGACACCTGTATGGTATGCGGATTGATCTCCTTGGCGAAGGCGATCGATTTGGCGATGGTTTCGCGGGTCTCGCCAGGTAGGCCGAGGATGAAGGTGCCGTGGACCGTGATGCCCAGCAGACGGCAGTCGGCGGCAAAACGGCGCGCAATGTCGGTACGCAGGCCCTTCTTGATGTTCAGGAGGATCCGGTCGTCGCCGGACTCGTAACCGACCAGCAGCAGGCGCAGGCCGTTCTCCTTCATGATCTTCAAGGTCGAATACGGCACATTGGCCTTCGCGTTGCACGACCAGGTCACGCCCAGTTCGCCCAGGCCGCGGGCAATCTCTTCGGCGCGCGGGCGGAAGTCGGTGAAGGTATCGTCGTCGAACATGATTTCCTTCACCTCGGGCATGTTCTCCTTGATCCAGCGGACCTCGGCCAATACGTTCTCGCTGGAGCGGGTGCGGTAGCGGTGCCCGCCGACGGTCTGGGGCCACAGGCAGAAGGTGCAGCGCGAACGGCAGCCGCGCCCGGTGTACAGCGAAACATACGGGTAGTTCAGGTAGCCGATGAAGTAATTGCGGATGTTCAGGTCGCGTTGATAGACCGGCGCCACGGAGGGCAGCGCATCCATGTCCTCGATCATGGCACGCGGCGGGTTGTGGCGGATGGCGTCGCCGCGTGCACCAGCCTCGCGCCAGCTGATACCGTCGATGTCCGCCAGCGGCCGGCCCTCGGCGAGTTCGCGGCAGGTGTAGTCGAATTCCTCGCGGGCGACGAAATCGATGGCGCGGCTGGCCCGTAGCGAGCCGCCCGGATCGACCGCGACCTTGGCGCCGACCATGCCAGTCAGGAGCGTCGGATTGCGCGCCTTGAGCAGCTCGGTGAAGCGGGCGTCGCTGGGAAAGGAAGGCGTGCTGGTATGGATGATCACGAGTTCGTAGGCGCTGGCGATGTCGAGCGCCTGCTCGACCGTGAGGCCGTCCGCCGGCGCATCCAGCAGGCGGCTGCCGGGCACCAGCGCGGCGGGTTGGGCCAGCCAGGTCGGGTACCAGAACGAACGGATCTCGCGTTTGGCCTGGTAGCGCGAGCCGGCGCCGCCATCGAAACCGTCGAAGGAGGGCGCCTGCAAGAACAGGGTTTTCAGGTGGCTCATGATCAAGGCTTCCATCGTCGGGTGAGGGTGTCGATCGGCACCAGTTGACTGCGCCAGCGCGCGGTGGCGCCGGCAAAACCGCTCAGCCATTCGAGCAGCAACAGGCAGTCGCGCAGCGGCGCCAGCATCGCATGTCCGGGTGCCGGGACGCCGGGTGCGGGCCGCTTCCAGTGCAGGCCCAGGCGGGCTGCGGCGCCCGGGAGCGCAATCGCCAGGTTCACCGCGGTCGGCGCCAGCCACAGGCCCAGCGCCAGCATCGGCAGGGTGAAGGTGATGAAGGAGAACGCATAGCCGGCCGGATTGAGCGAACGGATGGTCTGCATCCAGCGCCGCTCGCGCGACCACAAGGCGGGCAGGCTGGTCTCGGTGACGTCGGTGCTGACCCAGGCATCGGAGAGGACGGTCGCCAGGCCCCTGCGCCGGGTCAGCCCGCCGAGATGGTAGTCGTCGGCCAGGCGGTCCTTCAGCGCGGCGAAGCCGCCGATGGCGCGCAGCACCTCGGCCCGCAGCGCGATCGTTGCACCGAAGGCGAAGGCGCTGCTGCCGCCGCCGCTGGCGACCCGCACGGAGGGCGCGAACCAGGTGTCGATGAAGAGCGCCCCCAGGCGCGGCCAGAAGCCGCCCTCGGCCCGGCCATGGTAGAGGCAGGTGACGATGCCGACGCCGGGGTCGCGCAGCGGCAGCGTCACGCGTTCCAGGTAATCGGGCGCGACCGCGACGTCGCTGTCGGCCAGCACCAGCCACGGGTGGCGGGCGGCTTGCATCATGTTGATCAGGTTGCTCACCTTGAGATTGCTGCCGTGGACGCGCGGATCGACCACCAGCTGCATGTCGAGCGCGGGAAAGCGCCGCGCCAGCCGCTGTACGACCGCGATGGCCGGATCGTTTGGGTCGCGCACGCCGAATACCAGCTGGTAGTGCGGGTGGGTTTGCCGGCAGAAGGTGGCGAGGTTGTGTTCGAGCCCCGGCTCCGGGCCGCACAGGGGCTTGAGCACGCTGACGGGCACCGGCGCCGCGGTGCCGTTGCCGCCGAGGTCGCGGACGTCGCCGGGGCGCGGGCCGCGCGTGCGCGGGCGGACCAGCAGCGCCGCCAGCGCGTACAGCGTGGCCAGCAGCGTGAGGACGGTCCCGGCGACGGTCAATATGGCTGGCATCGGCGCTCTCCGTGGCCCGGCTCAGTCGGACCCGGCCTGGCGCCGCAATACCGGCCCAGGCGCCGGCGTCTTGCGGCCGCGGATCTCCTCCAGCTTGATCGCCACGTGCCGGGCGTGCACGTATTGCGCCGGCCGCTGGCCGTGCAGGGGGATCTCCGGCGCCATCGGCCCGCTGGTCCTGACACCCCTCAGCGCGACTTTCGCCGCCACCAGCGGACGGGCCAGCGTGTCGCGCACGGCGGTCGCTTCATAGCCGCTGTGCACCATGCAGTTCGCGCATTTTTCGTAGTTGCCGGTGCCGTAGGCGTCCCAGTCGGTGTCTTCCATCAGTTCCCGAAAGCTGGCGGCATAGCCCTCACCCAGCAGGTAGCAGGGCCGCTGCCAGCCGAACACCGTGCGTGTGGGATTGCCCCACGGCGTGCAGCGGTAGCTCTGGTTCCCGGCCAGGAAGTCGAGGAAGAGGCTGGACTGGCTGAACGCCCAGCGGCGCCCGCCGTCGCCGCGCGCGAGGATATCGCGGAACAGCTGCTTGGTCCTGCCGCGCGCCAGGAAGTGCTGCTGCTCGGGCGCGCGCTCGTAGGCATAGCCCGGCGAAACGGTGATGCCGTCCACCCCCATCTCGCGCACGGTGTCGAAGAAGCCGGCGACCTGCGCCGCGACCGCGCCGTCGAACAGGGTGCAGTTGATGTTGACCCGGAAGCCGGCGGCCTTGGCGCGCCGGATCGCCGCCACCGCCCGCTGATAGACGCCGTCCTGGCATACCGAGCGGTCGTGCATGGCCTGGTCGCCGTCGAGGTGCACCGACCAGATGAAGAAGGGACTCGGGCGGTACTGGTCGAGCTTCTTTTCCATCAGCAGCGCATTGGTGCACAGATAGACGAACTTGCGCCGCGCGACGATGCCCTCGACGATGGCTGGCATGTCCTTGTGCAGCAGCGGTTCGCCGCCCGCGATCGACACCACCGGCGCGCCGCACTCGTCGACCGCACCCAGGCAATCGGCGACGGACAGGCGCTGGTTCAGGATCTCGTCCGGATAATCGATCTTGCCGCAGCCGGCGCAGGCCAGGTTGCAGCGGAACAGCGGCTCCAGCATCAGCGCCAGGGGGTAGCGCTGTTTGCCGGCCAGCTGCTGGCGCAGCACATAGGCGCCGACCAGCGCTTTTTGCAGGAAGGGGATCGCCATCTTCGTCTCCGTCGCTCGGTCGCTCCGTCGTCCGGCTCAGGCCGCGCGGTCGGCCAGCTCGCGCGGCAGGCGGAATTCGACGTGTTCGGCGATCCCGTCCATGGTCGTGACCTCGACCGGGGCCAAAGCACGCAGCGCGTCGATCACATGTTCGACCATCGATTCCGGCGCCGACGCGCCTGCCGTGATCCCGACCACGTTCGCGCCCGCCACCCAACCTGGCTCGAGCTCGCCGCCGTCGGCCAGCAGGTAGGTCGGGATGCCGCTCTCGGTGCCGATCTCGCGCAGCCGGTTCGAATTCGAGCTGTTGGTGGCGCCCACCACCAGCAGCACCTCGACCTGCCGGCAGAGCTCGCGCACCGCGCGCTGCCGGTTCTGGGTGGCATAGCAGATGTCGCGCACGTCCGGTCCGACGAGGTCGGAAAAGCGCCGCTGCAGCGCCGCGATGACGCCGCGGGTATCGTCGACGCTGAGCGTGGTCTGGGTGACATAGGCGACCGGCGTGTCGGCGGGCAGGTCGAGGGCGTCGACGTCGCGCTCGTCCTGCACCAGCAGCACGCGGCCGTCGATCTGGCCCATGGTGCCCTCGACTTCGGGGTGGCCGGCATGGCCGATCAGGATCAGCACGCGGCCGCTGGCGGCATATTGCCGTCCCTGGATGTGGACCTTGGCCACCAGCGGGCAGGTCGCGTCGAACACGCGCAGCGTGCGCGCCCGCGCATCGGCTTCGACCTGGCGCGCCACGCCGTGGGCGCTGAAGATCGTTACCGCTTGCGGCGGCACCTCGTCGAGCTCATCGACGAAGACGGCGCCCTTGGCGCGCAGGCCGTCGACCACGGCTTTGTTGTGGACAATTTCGTGTCGCACATACACGGGCGCGCCGTGCCGCTCGAGGGAACGTTCGACGATCTCGATGGCGCGGACGACGCCGGCGCAAAAGCCGCGTGGCTGGGCTAGGATGACGCGCATGACGATTCTCCCGTGGCGAAGCAGGTTAGAGTCGGCGCACGCGCGCTGGTTCGGCCATCGGTCTACAATAAAGCGTCACTGTGCTGCAAGGGGGCGCGATGCCAGGCATGGACAGGGTGCTGGTCACGGGCGCGGCCGGGTTTGTCGGTTCCGCGGTGGCACGCGCCGCGCTGCGGCAGGGCTACGCGGTGCGCGTGCTGGTGCGGGCCAGCAGTCCGCGCCGCAACCTGGACGGGCTGGACGCGGAAGTCGCTGAAGGCGACATGCGCGACCAGCCGGCCGTCGAACGCGCGCTGGACGGCGTGCGCTACCTGCTGCACGTGGCGGCCGACTACCGCTTGTGGGCGCCCGAGCCGGCGCAGATCGCGCGCAACAATCTCGACGGCACGCAGGCGGTGATGCGGGCGGCGCTGGCGCGGCGGGTCGAGCGCGTGGTCGTCACCAGCAGCGTGGCGACACTGCGCGTGGAACCGTCGACCCTGGCCGCCACCGAGGACCAGCCGCTGCAGCCCGAGGAAGCCATCGGCGCCTACAAGCGCAGCAAGGTGCTGTCCGAGCGCCTGGTCGAGCGCATGGTTGCCGAGGAAGGATTGCCTGCGGTGATCGTCAACCCGTCGACGCCGGTCGGTGCGCGCGATGTGCGGCCGACGCCGACTGGCCGCATCATCGTCGAGGCGGCCAGCGGCAGGATGCCGGCCTTCGTCCAGACCGGCCTGAACGTGGTCGACGTCGAGGATGTGGCGCAGGGGCATTTGCTGGCGCTGGTGCGCGGCAGGACAGGCGAGCGCTATATCCTGGGCGGCGACAACCTGATGCTGCGCGATCTGCTGGGCGAGATCGCCGGGTTCGCCGGGCGCCCTGCGCCGCGGCTCAGGTTGCCGGTCGCGCCGCTGGTGCCGCTGGCGCATGCGGCCGAAGCCCTGGCCCGCTGGCGCGGCAGGGAGCCTTTCCTGACCGTGGATGGGCTGAAGATGTCGCGCAACAGGATGTTCTTCAGTTCGGACAAGGCGCGTACGGAATTGGGATACCGACCCGGACCGCACACGGCGGGCGTGCAGGCCGCGCTCGAGTGGTTCGGGCGCGAAGGCTACCTCCGCTGAATCGAGTTCAGCGCCGGCTGCGGAGGGGCCGGGCGATGCGCAGCAGCAGGCTGGCCAGGCGCGGCACCGTCGTCGGGCGCAGCAGGCGTTCGTCGTAGCCGGCAAAGCGCCGCGCGTTCTCTTCCAGGCAGAGCGCCATCAGGTCTGCCATCCCGACCTCGGTGCTGGCGACCGATTGCGCGCCGTGCAGCGTGAAGTTGTTGTCCTGCTCCTGTTCCGGCGCCATGCGCTCGGCGCCGACCGTGTGCGCCAGTCCGATCCGCTCCCACGCAAGATAGAGCCAGACCGCGGCGACCCGGGCCTCGAAGCGCAGGCGCCGCCAGAACGGGAGCCGCGCGCGGTGCCAGCCGGCCCAGTTGGCAAACAGCAGGATGTGGCGGCACTCTTCCTGCATCACCGGCTCGAAGGTGTCGACCAAAGCCTGCGGAAACAGGCCCGAACGCCGCGCCAGTTCGAACAGGCCGAACGCGAAGAAGCTGTCGATGCACTCGCTGTAGCCGGTGACGAGATAGGCCCATTCGGGATCGGCGGGCAGGGCGGGTGTCGGCTCCGGCGCCAGTGCGATGCCGTAGGCCGCCACCATGCGCGACAGCACATCCTTGTGGCGCTGCTCCTCCCATGCGTTCAGGGCCAGCGCGCCGCGCATGTCGGGCTCGCACAGGGTGCGGGCATAGGCCGCCATGCGCAGCCTGGCCTTGCCCTCGGTTTGCACCGCGATGTCCCAGATCGGCAGGGCGACGATGCGCGCACGTTCCGCCGGCGCCAGGCTTGGCCAGTCGAGCACGGCCGGGCGGTAGGGATTGAAGGTCTCGCGGAACATGCGGCAGGTTTCAGCCCGGTGCCGGTCGGTGCCCGGGATCAGCGGGCCGGGAAAGGAACTGCGCCAATGCCGTGTGCGGGTCTGCGCCGCGGCGAGCGCCGCCGGGTCGATCTCCGCCGGGGCGCCTTGCGGCGGCGGCCGGAAGCCGGGCACCAGTTGTCCCACGTCGAACGTGTCCATGCGGCCCTCCCGTCGGGTGCTTGCGTCCACGCGGCGATCATACGCCTGCGGATTCGAGGCCGCCGGACGCTTGCCGGGCAGCGCAAATGTTAGGATGCCGCCTTTACATCCGAAACACAGAGGAAGCAATGAGCATATTCGCCATGCCCGTATTCGACGCCACCGTCATCTACGAAGGCAAGGAACTCTTCAAGGGACGCGGTGCCGCGAGCGTGTGGGCCGAGAAGCTGGCACGCGAAATCGAAAGCCCGGTCACGGTGGAAAAGATCGGCACCGGCTGGGCCCTGTGCGGACGCGTCGACGACGTCGATTGCCAGTGGGGCATCCATGGCCAGCGCCTGAAGCGTCTCGATTGAGCCCGGCACCAGCTGACATGTCGACCGACGCCATCACCATCTCGCGTATCCTGCACGCCGGCTACGCGTTCGAATGCGCCGGCACGCGCATCGCCTTCGACACCATCTTCGAAAACCCGTTCAGCCGCAACTGCCACGCGTTTCCCGACGTTCGCTTCGACCACGAGCAGATCCGGCGCCTGCGTTTCGACGCCGTGTTCATCTCGCATTTTCACGACGATCATTGCTCGCTGGAGAGCCTGGACCTGCTGGACCGTGCCACGCCGCTCTATATCTACTGCATGTTCGGAGAATTGTTCGACATGGTGCGCCAACTGGGCTTCAGCCGCGTGCATGCGCTGGCGCTCGACGAGGCGGTCGAGGTCGGGCCGTTCCAGGTGGTGCCGCGCGAAGCCATGGATGCCGACGTCGACAGCATGTTCCAGGTGAGGGCCGCTGGACTGAATGTCCTGAACGTGGTCGACTCCTGGATCGACGAGGGCACGCTCGCCAAGCTGGCCGGGGAAGGGCCCTGGGACATGGTGTTGTGGCCCTTCCAGACCATGCGCGAGCTCGAAGTGCTGGCGCCGTCCCGCGCCGTCGCCGCGCCGCCCGAACTGCCGGCCGAATGGCTGGCGCAGCTCGGTACGCTGGCGCCGCGCTACATCGTGCCGAGTTCCTGCCAGTTCCAGCAGGAGCCGTGGTCGTGGTACAACCGCGCCTTTTTCCCGATCTCGTATGCGCAGTTCGCGCGCGAGGTGGGCGCGGCGCTGCCCGCTGCGCAGGTCGTGCGGCTCGACCCGTCGGTGTCGGCGCGGCTCGACGCCACTTCGCTGCGGCCGGCGCCGCCCCTGAGCTGGGTGATACCGGTTGGCGCGCAGGACGTCGACTACGTCTACGAAGGCAATGCCGCGCCGCCGCCGACCGCCGACATCGCGACGCATTTTGCGCCGCTGACGGCATCGCAGCAGGCGCGCGTCATGGATTACTGCCGGGCCGGGCTGCTCGAGAAGTATGGCGATGTCGAGGCTGCCTCCGACTATTTCGACGAGACCCGCATCTGGCAGCTCTCGGTTTACGACCATGAGGGGCGGGCGACACGTTTCCGCTACCGGCTCGCGCCCAATGGCGTAGCCTTCCTGGATGAGGGCGAGGCGCCACTGGGCTGGACGACCGAGATCCCGGCCGCCAAGCTATACGCGGCGCTCGAACTGGGCGAGTCGCTGACGTCGATGTACATGCGCATCAACGATACGGTGTTCGATGCGGAGACCGAGCGCGCGCTGCTGGACGCCGACGTGGTCGACGATCCCTTGATCCGCTGCCTGTTCAGCGACACCTTCGGGGCCTATCAGGCGGCCCAGTTGCGGCGCCTGCTGGAAGAAGCAGGCTCCGGAAAACAAGGCTAAAGGAATGGCATGGCAGACAGTATCGATGCGATAACGCAGTTCACGCTGACCGATATCGAGGTCGGATCCCGGCTGGTGGAGGCCTTGGTGCGACACGCGCAAACCGCGGCCGGGCAGCCGATCGCCCACGCAGACCTGCTGACGCTGGCGCGCAGCATGTACCCGAAAGATGCGACGCTCGGCCGCGCGGTCGTGGTCGGGATCGGCATGAAACTGGCTTTCGTCGCGGCCTTCTGCAAGGCCAATGGCTATCCGAACCTCGCTTGTCTGGCAGTGCACAAGGCGACTATGCGGCCCGTGCCTGATTACCAGGGCGATTGGGAAGCCGAGCGCCGCGCAGTTGCAGGCTTCGATTGGTCAGCCGCGCCTACCCGACTGGCCGCATATGCCGGCGAAGCGCGGACGGCGGTGCCGAAAAGGTATAAACCGCGCCAGGAGCGCCCGGCCGATGTCGCCTGGTACGCCTATTTCTGTTCGCACCGCCAGGCATGTGCCGGCATCACGAACGAGGATAAACAGGAGATTATTAATCTTCTGATGGCGGGACTCGATCCGGAAACGGCTCTGCGTCGGGTAACGGCTGCAAAAGCAGAGCTTGCGGAAATATCCTGAATGGAACGGTCAGCGATGACTGTTCAATTTTCTGTCTCTTGCGCGCTGCGGTGCGGTTTGCTATAGTTCGCGTCCTGCTTCTGCAGCACAGGAAAAGCTCAACGGAATCAAATAGTTAAGCTTGCCAAAACGACCAAGTCGAGTGTGTTGTAGAAAAACGAGGGGTTGACGAGTTAAGCGAATTGCTGCATAATCTCACTTCTCTGCTGCTGACGAACAAAACGATTCGCAGAACGCAGCAAGGCAGTGCCGCCCTCGGCGGGAGCCAACGATCTTTAACAATCAACAGTCGATAAGTGTGGGCGTTTGATGAAAGTGCCAGTAGCTGCGTAAGCAGCTGCTGAATGCTTAAATTATCAAATGTTCACAAAAAGTATAACGTTGCTCAGCAATGAGTAACGGTCAGTATTTTGAGTGAGCGAAATCGATCC
>Ga0308160_10000467_pt1 | contig 77987 bp, 60 predicted proteins | sample PhyFR1_FD_201036 | JGI IMG/M metagenome (GOLD analysis project Ga0308160, IMG submission 201036) | Phyllosphere microbial communities from UC Gill Tract Community Farm, Albany, California, United States - DLSLF.R1 | ecosystem: Host-associated > Plants > Phyllosphere > Unclassified | place: USA... | reverse complement strand
AAAAGCCATGACCGATCACGCCAACCACCAAGACGATGCCGATTTCACGATCGACCTGATGCCCGCATCCCACGAGCATGCGGCGCCCGGCGTCGAGCCGCAGCGCGAGCAGCTGGAGCAGCGTGCGATCAAGGAAGGCATCGCGCGGGTCGAAGCCGAGGCCAAGGCGGCGGTGGCGGCCGAGAACCGCGCCCACGCCGAGGCGCGCGCACGCAGCCTGGCCGAGGAGCGCGCGGCGATCGACGCCGAAGCGGCCGCCGCTGCGCTGGCGAATGCCCAGGCATCGGAAGAGGCGATCGAGGCCAACCGCGACCGCATCGACACCCTGCGCGCTGCCGCCAAAGCCGCGGCCGAGCGCCTGGAAGCGATGCGCCAGGAAACCGCCGGGCTGCGCGCACGCGTGGAAACCGACACCCAGATCCGCCTGGCGGCCGAAGCGCGCGGCCGCGCCCAGGAAGAGGCGCGCCGCCGCGCCGAGGAACAGGCGAAGACCGACGCCGAGCTGGCCGAACGCGCCGCCCGCCAGGCCGACGAGCTGGCGCAGCAGGCCGAACAGGCGCGCCTGCAGGCCGCAGAACGGGTCGCTGCCGTGCATGCGGCGCGCGAGGAAGTCAGCCACAGCGCCAGTGCCGATGCCAGGGTCGCGATCCTGGCGCGCGAACGCGAGCGTGCCGAAAAGGCCGCGCGCCAGACCGCCGAGAAGCTGGCCGAAGCCGAAGCCGAGGCGCTGGAACTGGCGCTGCAGCGCGAACGCGCCGACCAGATCGCACTGGCCAACAGCTTTGCGCGCGCCGCCGCCGAGGCCAGGGCACTGGAAGAGGCGCGGGCCCTGGCCCACATCGAGCAGGAACGCGAAGCGATCGCGCTGGCCCAGGCCGAGTATGAACGCACCGCCGCGCAGTCGCTGCGCATGCGCCTGCAGACCGAGAAGGAATTGCGCGACGCCGCCATCCATCGCGAGCGCCTGGAAGAAAGGGCGGCGGCGGCCCTCGAGGCAAGGCGCGAGGCCGAAGGCCGCATCCTGGCCGCGACCGAAGCGCGCATCGAAGCCGACCGCAAGCTACGCGAAGTCGCGGTGGAGCGGGCCCAGGCCGAGGAAGACGAAGCCGCCCAGGCCCAGGCTCGCCTGGACGCCGAGCGCTTCGCCGCCGAGCAGGCGCGCCTGCGCGCGGAAGCCGACCGCCGCGCAGTCGAAGCCGCCGCGCTGGAGGCCGAGCAGCAGCAGCGCGAACGCGTCCTGGCCGAGGAGCGCGCGGCCCAGGCGGCCTCCGCGGCCCAGGCGAAAGCAGCCGAGAATGCGGCCGAACAGGCGCGCCTTGCCTGGGAAGCCGAACAGGCCGAGCTGCAGCGCGAAGCGGCGCGCCTGGCCGAACAGCGCAGCCGCGACACCGAAGCCCTGGCCGAAGCCGAGCGCGAACGCGTGCGCATGGAACAGGAAGCGCTGGCCGCGCTGGCGCAGCGCCAGGAAGCCGAGCAGATGCTGGCCGCCGCCGCCCAGGCCAGGATCGCCGCCGAGCAGGAACAGGAAGCCTTGTTGCGGGCCCACGCCCAACACGAGCAGAACATCCTGGCCGCGCGCCAGCAAGCCGTCGAGGCCCAGCGCCAGGCGACGGCCGATGCGGCGCGCCAGGCCGAGCAGGAACAGGCCATCGCCGCCGCGCAACGGCAGGACGCCGCGAGCGCTGCCCAGCGCGCCGAAGTCGTGGCTGCGCAAGCCGCCGAGCTTGCGCGGGTGCAGGCCGAACGGATGAGCGCTGAGCAGCGCCAGCAGGCACTCGCCGCGGAAGTCATGGCCGCCGAGCATGAAGGCGCCGACGCCGCCCGCGAAGCGCTGCTGCTGCTCGAACAGAAGCTGGCCGCCCAGCGCCAGCAGGCCGCGCTCGATGTCCGCGCCAACGAAGCGGCCAGCGCGCGTCTCGCTTCCGAACATGCCGCCATCACCGCGCTTGAGGCGCGCGCCAAGGCCGAGGAGGAACGCGCCCAGCTGGCGACAATGCGCGAGATGGCCGAGCAGGCCGCCGCCCAGGCCGCGATGGAGAAGCGCGAAGCCCAGCGCGCGCTACTCGAACACGCGCAGCAGGCCGCCGAGATGCAGCGCAAGTCGCTGCAGGCGACCCAGGACATGCTGGAAGCCAAGCGCCGCCTGGTGGAGCTGGAAGCCGGCCGCCAGGAAGAGCAGGTGGCGGAACTGGGCGCGCTGCGCGAGCAGGTCGATGCGCTGCAGGCCGAGGCCAAGCAGCGCGCCGAATCGGCGGACCTGGCGCGCGAAGTGCTGGGACGTTTTTCTCAGCTGCCGTCGGCGCAGCAGGCGGCGGCGCGGCTGGCCGAGACCATCGCAAAGCAGCGCGGCGAGGGCTGAGCTTGCAGGGCCCGGCAGCCTTCTATTTGCGCGATAAACCTGCGCTAATTTCCTTCGACAGCCCGTCGAGATAGCCGCGCCCATGTCGGGCTTCGAGACTCTCGGCAGTGGTCCGGTTGAATTTTTCCCGGAACGTCTCGAACTGTTTGTTGTAGACGTCCCCGGTGATCACCCATTCGATACCGTGTCGCGCATATGCATTCGCGCGTGCCTTATCTTGCGGACCCGGTGGCGGCCCGGGTGTCAGGAATGCAGGGGTGTTGTTCGCCAGGCAGAGCCTTGCCATGGCGGCGCCATCGCGGTTCTCCGGATGGTCCATGGCTTCCATGACCGCCAGATCGACGCAGGGAACACGCGCCTTGGGATCGTCGAACCCGGTCAGGCTGACGCAAGCGAGGCGTCCTTCGAAACTTGCAGGGGCACTCAACCAGCATCGGGCCGCATCCGGGCGCCTGGCGAGGCCGAAGCTGCCTTTGTTCACTCCCTCGCCGAGACGGCGCATGGCCGTGGGCCGTCCATTGACCGCTGCCCGAAACAGGAAATGAATGCCTTCATAGGGTCTGGCTTTCGCTTGGGCCGCATGCGGACCGAGAAACAGTTCGGCGAGACGCTCCTGCTTTTCCGCGTTGTCGAACATGGCTTCAGGCCTCCAGGCGCGCGCGAGCGTTTCATAGTCGCCTACGCGCAACAGCCAGCCTTCGTACGCAGGATCGCCGCTTGCGATGGGGACGCAGCAAAGCGTGCCTGCCACGGCAAGCGCCAACAGTTTCCATCGCGTCGTCATACCCAGGTTTCCTCCTTGATCAGGCCCGGCATCGCGTGACTCAGCGCGCGCCCGTCGCGCGCTTGTCCCTGAAGAAGTTCCAGGCCTCCTCGGCCGTATCGATATCGTGGTTCATGTTGCCGACCAGCTTGCGCAGGATCCACGGCATTTCTTCGTTCCTGGAAGCGTGCGTGTGGCCGCCGCCGTCGATGCGCATGAACTCGACCTGCACGCGGGCCGGGTCCTGGCCCCAGATGTAGCGCGTGGCCGAGGTCGGGTCCGCGGACTGCAGGTGCGGCAGGCGGAAGCTGGCCGGCATTTCCGGCAGGCCGGCGGCGCGGCGCCATACGGCCACCGATTCGTCGGCGCTGACGCCGCTGCCGCGGTCGCGCAGCAGCCAGTGGCCGACCTTGCCGCCGTTGTAGGGCGCGATCCGGTCGGCGGTGCCGTGCGAGATGAAGATCGAGATCGGATGGCTGGGCGGCTTGCAGCGGCTCTGCATCGGCATCAGGGCGCTCTGTACGCCGAGCGCGGCCAGCTTCGGCGCCAGTTCGATGCCGAGGCGGTAGGCCATGCCGCCGCCGTTCGAGCTGCCGTACACGTAGATGCGCTCCGGATCGGCGCCGAGCTCGTTGACGGCGGTGTCGATCAGGGCGGCAATGAAGCCGACGTCGTCGCTGGTGGCATTGCTGGCGGCGTCCGCGCGGCAATCGTTCCAGGCCTGCTTGCCGTCGCTGCCCTTGATGCCGTCGGGCGCGATCAGCATCACGCGCTCGCGCTCGGCGAGGCGGATCCAGTCCTGCGCTTTATACAGGCCGAACGATTCCAGCCCGACCATGGTGGCGGCCGAGGCGCCGTGTCCGTGCAGCAGGATGACGGTCGGGCGGCTGCTGCGCGCCAGCCGGTCCGGCTCGACCACGAGGTAGTGGCGCCGGCCCTCGGGCCGCAGCAGCGTGTAGTCGACGATGGTGGAAGCCTGTACAGCGCCCGCCGCCATCATGCAGCCTGCCGCCGCCAGCAGCAGCCCCGCAGCGCGCCTTCTCATTGTGCGCCTGGATTCGGCGCGACCGGGTTGCTGCCGCCGACCGCGGCTTTTTCGACGAAGTAGCTGGTCTCGCCGAAGCAGGAGGTCGGCAGGCCGACGTGCTGGGCGTAGCTGAGCTGCACGCGCTGGCCCATGGCGGACTGCAGCTGCTTGACGACGTTTTCGTCGCGCACGGTGAAGGCGAAGCGCTCGGGAATCGCGCCAGGCATGCTCGACAGCAGGATCTCGCCTTCCCAGGTCTTGCACAGCCAGCCCTTGCGCGACAGCTTCTGCAGGTAGCCGGCGCGCTCGCCTTCCGAATACGACCAGTGCAGGACGATGGCCGTGTACAGCGCGAACAGCACGATCGCGGCGACGATGACGGAGGCGAGGAGGGCGCTCGCGCGGCGCGGGAAGGTCGAGGGCATGGTTGATGAGGTCGAGTGAAGTCGCGCCCATTCTGCCGATGAGCGCGCGAATTGTCAAAAGCTCATGAACCGGCGCGGCCAGCGCTCAGACGTTGACCCCGAAAGAACGCGCCAGCGGACCCAGGCCGCCGTTGTAGCCCTGGCCGACGGCGCGGAATTTCCACTCGCTGCCATAGCGGTAGAGTTCGCCGAAGATCATCGCCGTCTCGGTCGAGCTGTCCTCGGACAGATCGTAGCGCGCGATCTCGCGTTCGCCGTCCGCGTTCAGGCACCGGATGAAGGCGCGCGCCACCTGGCCGAAGCTCTGGCGGCGTTGGTCGGCTTCGTGGATGGTGACGGCAAAGGCGATCTTTTCGACCTCGGCCGGCACCCGGGTCAGGTCGACCAGCAGGCGCTCGTCGTCGCCTTCGCCCTGGCCGGTGCGGTTGTCGCCGGTGTGCTTGACCGAGCCGTCCGCCGACTGCAGGTTGTTATAGAAGATGAAGTCGGCATCGCCGCGCACCTTGCCGTCGCCGCGCAGCAGGAAGGCGCTGCCGTCGAGGTCGAAGGTGGCGCCGTCGGTCGAGCGCGGATCCCAGCCCAGGCCGATGATGACGCGCTTGAGGTTCGGGTCTTCCTTGGACAGGTTGACGTTGCCGCCTTTTTGCAGACTGATCGCCATGGTTGTCTTTCCTTTCGTTGAAAATCAGGTTGCCGATTCGAGCTGTTCGCGCCGCTTGTAGCGTATCGAGGACCACAGCGACACCAGGATGAAGGCGATGCCGGACAGGCCGGTGAACCATTCGGGAATCTCGTACTCCACGCTGGCGAACATGATCAGGGCCAGGATGCCGATCGCGTAGTGGGCGCCGTGCTCGAGGTAGACGAATTCCTCCAGCGTGCCGCGGTGCACCAGGAACACGGTGAGCGACCGCACGAACATCGCGCCGATGGCCAGGCCCAGCATGATGATGACGACGTCGTTGGTGATGGCAAAGGCGCCGATCACGCCGTCGAAGCTGAACGAGGCATCCAGCACCTCGAGGTAGAGGAAGCCGCCGATGCTGCCCTGCGAGATCATCTTGCCGACCGATGGGTCCGATTCCTCCTCTTCGAGCAGGCCGCTGAACCAGTTCACGCCCACGTAGACGATCACGCCGACCACGCCGGCGACCAGCACCGGCAGCTTTTGCGGCTCGGGCATCAGGCTCATGCAGCCGAACACGGCCAGCAGGGTCAGCAGGATGGCCAGGCCTTCGCTGCCGAAATGGCCGACTTTCTCTTCGATCCAGCCCAGCCAGTGGAGTTCCTTTTCCTCGTCGAACAGGAAGTTGAGGAAGACCAGAAGAAGAAAGGCGCCGCCGAAGGCTGCGACCTCGGCGTGCTGGGCGGTGAGGATGCGGGCGTACTCGTCGGGCGTGTTGGTCGCCATATGCCAGACGTCGATCAGGCCGAGGCCGGTCGCGACCGACACGATCAGTAGCGGGAACAGCAGGCGCATACCGAACACGGCCACCAGGATGCCGACCGTCAGGAACAGGCGCTGCCAGAACGCGTTCCAGTTGCGCAGCACGGAGGCGTTCACCACCGCGTTGTCGAAGGACAGCGACACTTCAAGCACGCCCAGTACCGCCGCGATCCACAAGGCCTGCAGTAGACCGCCGGTGCCGCCGTGGCTGAAGCCCCACCAGGCGGCCAGCGCCAGCAGGACCGCGGTCACTGCGAAAGACAGCTTGAAATATTGCATCGGGTTCTCCTTATAGTTATTGCTGAACAGGCTGCATTGTCTTATAAGCCACACTGGACTGGATATTACTGGTTTCTCCCTGTGGCAGGCGCATCGCTTCTGCGATAATGCTGCCCGGCATTTCTTTTGTACTAACACATCGGAACTCACATGGACTTCACTTACCTGCTGACCCCGCTGCTGACCTGGCTGGTGGTCGGCCCGATCAAATTCCTGATCAACAGCGCCCGCCAGGGACGCTGGGCGTTCAACCTGGTCGGCAACGGCGGCTTCCCGAGCAACCACAGCGCCACCGTGACCAGCATGGCGACCCTGATCGCGCTGCGCGAGGGCATCGGCCACCCGGCCTTCGGCGTGGCCGTGACTCTGTGCTTCATCGTGATGATCGACGCCAACAGCCTGCGCCAGCACGTCGGCCGCCAGGCCGCCGCCATCAACCGCCTGGCCGAGGGCAGGGACGGCCACCGCAAGCTGCGCGAGCGCATGGGCCATACCCTGGTCGAGATCGGCGGCGGGATCGTTACCGGTATCCTGATGGGTAACCTGGTGTATCACCTGTTGTGAAGTAAGAACACCTGGACCCCCGCCTGCGCGGGGGCGACGCATTATGGACAGGCGGCGTCCGCCGCCTGTCCGCAAACTGTCCGCTTCCGGACGCATTTCATCCCGGCCAACTGCAGCTCATCGCCGAAAAACGCAGTTCATCCCACCAAAACCACGCTCTGCCGATCCTCGATTGACTGTGTTGACAGCCTCACCGATACTGCGCGCTGGCTTTTACTATTCCTATACTTACAGGTCCATCCAGTCCACTCGGGAGAACCACGAAATGCTGCGCAAAACCCTACTCGTCCTTGCGATTGCCTCGGCGCTTGCCGCCTGCGGCAAAGCCGACAAGGAACCCGCCAAGCCGGCCGCTGCTACCGCCCAGGCTGATGCCAAGAAAGATGGCAAGCCCGTCCAGTTGCTGGTGGCGCCGGAAGACGTGCTGACGGTACAGAGCAATGCGCTCGCTTCGGGCCCGGTGATCACCGGTTCGATCCAGCCGGAACGCAAGGCCGACCTGCGCGCCGAGGTGTCCGCGGTGGTCCTGCAGGTGCTGAAAGAGAATGGCGAGCCGGTCAAGCGCGGCGACGTGCTGGTCAAGCTCGACGAAACTTCGATTCGCGACAGCCTGATGTCGGCCGAAGCCTCGGTACGCGCCGCCGAACAGGCCTTCGAACAGTCGCAGCGCGCGCTCGACCGCTTCAAGACGCTGCGCGCGTCCGGCATGACCTCGATCCAGGCCCTGGACGATGCCGAAGTCCGCCGCAACACTGCCCAGAGCGAAGTCTCGGCTGCGCGCGCGCGCCTGGCGACGGCGCGCCAGCAGGTCGGACGCACCGTGGTGCGCGCACCCTTCGACGGCATCGTCTCCGACCGTAAGGTCTCGGCCGGCGACACCGCCGCCATCGGCAAGGAACTGCTGAAAGTCATCGATCCAACCTCGATGCGCTACGAAGGCCGCGTCTCGGCCGACAAGATCAGCACCGTCAAGGTCGGCCAGCGCGTGAGCTACCACATCAACGGCTACGGCGACCGCCAGTTCACCGGCGTGGTCAAGCGCATCGACCCGGCGGCGAACGAAGTCACGCGCCAGGTCGAGGTGCTGGTCGGCCTGACCGGCGAACAGCCGCGCGTGTCCGGCCTCTACGCCGAAGGCCGCATCGATGCCGAAAGCTCGTCGGCGCTGATGGTGCCGGAGAGCGCGCTGGTCAAATCCGGCGACAAAACCTTTGCCTGGAAAGTCAACGGCGGCAAGTCACTGGTCAAGGCCGACCTGCAGGTGGGCGCGCGCGACCAGCGCACCGGCGCCTGGGAAGTCAAGTCGGGCCTGGCCGCCGGCGACCTCGTGCTGCGCGCACCGAACTCGAGCCTGAAGGACGGCCAGCCGGTCCAGATGGCGACGCCTAAGCCGACGCCGCAGGCGCTGGCCAGCGCAGGCGCCCCGGGCGCCCAGGGCAAATAAGGAAATAAACCATGTTCCTTTCCAACTTTAGCGTCAAGAAGCCGATCGCCACGATCGTGCTGATCGTGATGATGATGTGCCTGGGCCTGCTCGCGCTGAAAAAGCTGCGCGTCAACGAAAGCCCGGACGTCGAGATGCCCGCGATCATGCTGATGATTCCGTACCCGGGCGCCTCACCCGAGACGGTCGAGCGCGAGATCATCAACCGCCTCGAAAAGTCGATGCAGAGCATTCCCGGCGTGCACGAGATGAACTCCACCGCCAACGAAGGCTCGGCGCAGTTCTGGATCCAGTTCGAGTTCAAGCGCAACATCATCGAAGCCTCGGACGACATCCGCAACGCCATCGCCTCGGTGCGCTACAAGCTGCCGATCGAGATGCGCGAGCCCATCCTGCGCCGCTTCGACCCGTCGGCCCAGCCGATCATGAACGTGGCGCTGTCCTCGAGTACCCAGAGCAAGGCCGAGATCTCGCGCCTGGCCGAGGACGTGCTGGCGGACCGCTTCCGCAGCATCGACGGCGTGTCCACCGTGACCGTCAACGGTTCGCTCAAGCGTGAACTGTCGGTCCTGCTGCGCGCCGACAAGCTGCGCGAATACAACGTGTCGGTCGGCGAGGTCACCAGCGCGCTGCAACGCCAGAATACCAATGCCCCGGTGGGCAAGGTGCGCGGCGTGCTCGACGAGAAGAGCATCCGCCTGGTCGGCCGCATCGAGCATCCGGACGACTTCCAGCAGGTGGTGGTCAAGCGCAACGGCGAACAGATCGTGCGCCTGAACCAGGTGGCGGAGATCCGCGACGGCTTTGCCGACGTCGACGGCCTGTCTATCCGCAGCGGCAACGACAACGTCGGCATCCAGATTGCCCGCACCCGCGACGGCTCCACCGTGACGGTGGCGGACAAGGTGCGCAAGATGGTCGACGAGATCCAGAAGGACTTGCCGAAGGGTACCCGCATCGAAGTCGTGCGCGACGGCGGCAAGAACGCCCAGAACAGCCTGAACAACGTGATCGAATCGCTGGTGCTGGGCGCCGTGCTGACCATCTTCGTCGTGTACGCCTTCCTGAACTCCTGGCGTTCGACCCTGATCACCGCGATGTCGCTGCCGACCTCGGTGCTGGCCGCCTTCATCGCGGTCTGGCTGTGCGGCTTCACGCTGAACTTCATGACCCTGCTCGGCCTGTCGCTGGCGATCGGCGTGCTGATCGACGATGCGATCGTGGTGCGTGAAAACATCGTGCGCCACATGGAAAACGGTTCCGACCGCCGCACGGCAGCCCTCGAAGGCACCGCCGAGATCGGCATGGCCGTGGCCTCGACCACCTTCTCGATCATGGCCGTGTTCATTCCGGTGGCCTTCATGCCGGGCATGTCCGGCGAATGGTTCCGTCCGTTCGCGCTGACGGTGACGGCTTCGGTGGCGGTCTCGCTGTTCATCTCCTTCACCCTCGACCCGATGCTGTCGGCCTTCTGGGGCGACCCGCCGGGCTACCATCACGCGCCGAAGAAAGGCCTGTCGAAGGCGCTGGCGAAATTCAACGTCTGGTTCGACCACCAGGCCGACCGCTACGGCCGCGTGATCGCCTGGGCGCTGCACCACCGCAAGTCGATGGCCGTGATCGCCGTCGCCAGCTTCGTCGGCGCGATCGCCCTGCACATGAAGTTCGGCGGCTCCTCCTTCCTGCCGAAGTCGGACCAGCAGAACATCGCGATCGACGTGCGCACGCCGCCGTCTTCGTCGGTCGAGTACGCACGCCTGAAGATGGAAAAGGCGGCCGAGATCGCCCGCTCGATCAAGGAAACCAAGGAAACCAACAGCTACATCAGCCCGACCGGCGGCCGCGTCTACGTCGACATCGGCAAGCGCACCGAGCGCAAGCGCAACGCCGCCGAGATCGCCGCCGAGCTGCGCGAGAAGATCAAGCCGCTGGTCGGCGCCGAGTTCGTGGTCCAGGACGACCTGAACAACGGCGGCGGCAAGCCGGTGCAGATCGAGTTCACCGGTCCGGATTCGCGCAAGCTGATGGAACTGACCACCGCCTACATGGAGAAGCTGCGCCAGGTGCCGGGCGCGGTCGACGTCAGCCTGTCGCAGCAGGATCCGAAGGACGAGCTGCAGATCGTGCTCGACCGCGGCCTGGCCAACTCGATGGGCATCGCGGTCGGCGACGCCGCCAGCGCACTGCGCGTGGCCTTCGCCGGCATCGAAGTCGGCGACTGGGTCGACCCGACCGGCGAGACCCGCGACGTGGCCGTGCGCCTGCATCCGGACGACCGCGTGGCGACCGAGAACATCGAGCGCCTGCCGATCGCCGTCAGCGGCAGCAACATGCTGGTGCCGCTGGACCAGATCGCGACCATCACCATGGGCAAGGGCCCGTCGACCATCGAGCACAAGGACGGCAAGCGCATCATCGCCGTGTCCGCCAACGTGCAGGGCCGCTCGAACGGCGAAGTCACCGCCGACGCCATGAAACTGGCCAAGAGCATGGACTTCCCGCCGGGCTACGGCCTGCAGCTGGGCGGCATGGGCCAGGACCAGCAGGAGCTGTTCACCGAGATGGTGATCGCGCTGCTGTCGGGTATCGGTCTGATGTACCTGATCCTGGTGATGCAGTTCGGCTCGTTCACCGCGCCGGGCGGCGTGATGCTGTCGCTGCCGCTGTCGCTGATCGGCGTGGTCGTGGCTCTGCTGCTGAGCAATTCGACGATCAACCTGATGAGCCTGATCGGCATCATCATGCTGATGGGTCTGGTGGCGAAGAACGCGATCCTGCTGCTGGATGCGGCGCGTAGCCGTGAAGCCGAGGGCATGGACCGCGAAGAAGCGCTGATGGAAGCGGGCCGCGCCCGTCTGCGTCCGATCCTGATGACGACCTTCGCGCTGATCGCCGGCATGCTGCCGGTGGCGCTGGGCCTGGGCGAGGGCGGCGAGTTCTACCGTCCGCTGGCGATCGCCATCATCGGCGGCACCATCACCTCGACCATGCTGACCCTGCTGGTCGTGCCGACCTTCTACGACAGCATCGAGATCGCGAAGGACCGCATGGCTGCCAAGTTCCGCCGCCGCGTGGTGCGCTTCACGGCGCTGCCGGCCTTCGTGATGACCTTCGTGGAAGCGATCCTCACCATCGTCATGGTGCGCTTCGTGTTCCGCATGATCGTCAAGGCGGGGCGCTTCGCCACCGGCCGCCGCGAGGGGACTGCGGCAGCTTGATTTTACCGTTTGGCAAAATGGAAAGGCCTGCGCGAGCAGGCCTTTTTTTGCTTTGCGGCTGAACACCGGGGTCAGAGTCCCAACTGAAAAACCGGACTCTGACCCCGCCCGTCAACGGCATGCACTGGAGCCGCATTCTTCATTGCCGCATCAGTGCATGCCGGAGCGGAACAAGACGCACAGTTGACCATGCCAGCCTGGAAGGGCTGGCAGAGCCGGTGCAAAGGACCTCTTGCAGGCCCTTTGCCGATGCGTCATGACAGCGCCGCTTATTGGCCGCTGCCCGAACCGCCCGAGCCGCTGGTGCCGGAGGTGCCCGACGAACCCGAGGTACCGGTGCCGGTGGTGGCCGGCGGGGTGGTGGTGGTGCCGGTGGCGCCGGTGCCGGTGGTGCCAGTGCCGGTTGCGCCGGTGCCGGTACCCATCGAGCCAGTGCCGGTGGTGCCGGTGCCGGTTGCGCCGGTGCCGGTATCGCCAGTGGTGCCGGTTGCGCCGGTGGTGCCGGTGCCGGTGGTGCCGGTTGCGCCGGTACCAGTGCCGGTGTCACCCGCTGCACCGGTGCTGCCGGTGCCGCTGGTGCCCGAAGTGCTGCTCGGCGCGGTGGCCGACGTGTCGCCGGTACCGGTCGTGCTGGTGGTGTCGTTTTTCTTGCAAGCCGCCAGGCTTGCCATCAGGGCTGCGGCAAACAGAATCTTCGATGCGTTGTTAAGAGCTTTCATTTGTTTTACTCCTCGTTTACGTCTACTTTTTTTGCCGCCGTCTCCAGGTGAGGCGCTGGAGGGTCGACGACGCCAGGTTAGTTCCAACAGGACTTTGCAGTCCCTAAGGAACCATCAGGGAACCGACGCAATACGCGGCCCCGTTGTGGTATACGAATTCGACTCCGGTAGACCTGACATGGTTCTTCCCAGTTCCCGAATTGCACACCTCTTGATTTAAGAGCCGAACCATCAGCGTTCAACCCTCAGTCCACCGGCGAAACTGCCGGATGGTTTGGTCGCCGCGTCGGCGCTGTCGCCGGCGGCCTGTTCGAGCAGCGAGGGAACTTCGTCCGTCAGTTCCCGCGCCAGATAGCCGAGTCTGCCCATGCGCGCCGCGAGGCGTTCGCCGGCCTGCGCATGCAGCACCACGCCCCAGCCTGCGGCCTGGGCCAGCGTCGCGCCGCGCGCCGCCAGGCCGCCGATGATGCCGGCCAGTACGTCGCCCGAGCCGGAAGTGGCCAGCCCGACGTTGCCGCCTTCGTGCTGCCAGCGCTCGCCCTCGGGCGTGACGATCACGGTACGCGCGCCCTTCAGCGCCACCACCGCGTTCCAGCGCTGCGCCGCTTCGATGGCGATGCGGTCGGCGCCGTCCGGGATCTCTTCTTTCGCGATGCCGGTCAGGTGCGCCATTTCGCCCGCGTGCGGCGTCACCAATACTGGAACGTCGAAGCGGAAGGGTGGGTTGACGCCGGCCGGCGGATGCAGGATCGCGCCCATCGCATTGGCGTCGAGAATGACGCTGGTGTCAGTACCGTGCAGGCGCGGCAGCAGCGCATGTACCAGGCGCGCGGTCGCTTCCTCGTCCTGCATGCCGGGCCCGATCAGGATGGCGTTGATGCGGTCGGCCAGCGGGTCGAGTTCGGCCACCGCTTCGACCGTGAAGCCGCCGGCTTCGTTCTCGGCCAGACCCAGCACGCGCGATTCCGGAATCGCCAGCGCGACCAGCTGGGCCACGCTCTTGCCGGTGGCGACCGTCAGCTTGCCGGCGCCGGCGCGCAGGGCGGCAACGGCGGCCAGGATGACGGCGCCCGGCATCTCGCGCGAGCCGCCGAGGATCAGCACGTGGCCACGCTCTTCCTTGTCGGCATCGTCGGATGGAATGTTCAGCGGCCAGTTGCGCAGCAGGCTGGCGTCGAGGTCGCGCGGTCGGGCGTGTGTTTGCAGCGTCATGGTGGGGAGCGCCTCAGGCCTTGGCCGCCGTCGGCACATCCTTGCTGGAGGTGACGGGGGTGCCGGTCGCTTCGAGCGGCGCCACGAAATTGATCAGGCGCGGCGCCAGCTTGCCGCGCTTGCCCAGCGAAGGGTCGAAGGCATACGAGGTGACCGAGCAGTTGGGGACGTCGCCCTGGCGGTCCTGTTCGAGGATCGTGGCTTCGTCCATGCGTTCGATCAGGTAGCGGAAGCAGTTGACGATCACCTGGTGACCGACGATCAGCACGCGCTCGCGGCAATATTCGCGGGTCAGCGTGTCCAGCACGCTGCGCAGGCGCAGGATGACGTCGCACCAGCTCTCGCCGCCGGGCGGACGGAAGTAGAACTTGCCGACGTGGCGGCGCTGTTCGTACAGGTCGGGAAACTGGTCGGCGATGCCGCGCACGGTCAGGCGGTCGAGGATGCCGAATTCCTTTTCGCGCAGGCGCTCGTCGGCATGCACGGCGAGCAGTTCGTTACGGTCGAGGCGCTGCATCAGCAGCTCGGCGGTCTGGACAGCGCGCACATACGGCGAGTACAGCACGACATTCGGCTGGTTGTGCTCGGGCAGGCCGGCAAACCAGGCGCCCAGGGCTTGCGACTGGCGCATGCCGAGCTCGGACAGCGGCACGTCGACATCGCGCTCGGCAATGTCCACGCGCAGTCCGGCTGCGGCTTCGGCGGCGTCGCGCGCGACATTGCCCGCACTTTGTCCGTGCCTGACCAGCCAGATTTCCTGAGGCCACTTTTGGTCCATCACCAACCTGTTTGTGATTTTGACATGACACGATCATAGACGGATTCGTCGGGACCTCCGCGCACGATTCCGGCCGAAAACGTGGCAGAGATCCGGGAAGGAATTTCAGCGCATCCGCGCGATCACTGAGGATGCGCATGCCGGACGGGTCGAGCACGCTCTATGCTCGCGGCATCGTCAATACCGGAGGCCCTCATGCGTCGTACCCGATATCTGCAATCCCTGTTTGCCGCCGCGGTCCTGGCCGCACCCCTGCTGGCCGCAGCCGACCCGCGCTATGCCGTCACCGCCATCGCCGGCGCCGACAGCGTGGCGCGCGACATCAACAACCTGGGCCAGGTGGTCGGCGCGGCGTACACCGGCGGCGTCTATCGCGCTTACGTGTACGGCGACGGCGGCCTGACCGACATCGGCACCCTCGGCGGCGCCGGCAGCTGGGCAAACGCCATCAACGATCGCGGGCAGATCGTCGGCAATGCCGAGGCCGCCGACGGCGCAAGCTACGGCTTCCTCTACAGCGGCGGCGCGATGAGTGCGATCACGGGCGGCAGCGCCATGCAGGCCAACGGCATCAACAACGGCGGCACCATTGTCGGCTCGATGTGGGTCGACAACCCGGACGGCGGGGATGCCCATGCCTACACCCTGTCGTCGGGCGGCACGCTGACCGACCTCGGCACCCTGCCGAGCGGCGACGGTGGCTATGCCTACTCGATCAACCGCCATGGCGACGTCGTGGGCGCGGCATTCAGCGCGGTCAATGGCGCACCCAACTATCCGACGGATCCCTTCATCTACCACGACGGCGTGATGACCGGCCTGGGCAACCTGGGCGGGCCGTGGAGCGGTGCGACCTCGATCAACGACCAGGGCCAGGTGGTTGGCTTCCTCGGCGTGAATTCGCTGCCGGGCGACCCCGGCGAACTGTATCCGACCACGGCTTTCCTGTACGCGAACGGGGAGATGAACGTGATCGGCGGCGTGGCCCCGCCATGGAGCAGCCTGGCCAATGACATCAACAACCTCAGCCAGGTCGTCGGCAGCTTCCGTTTCAACCCGGGACTGGACCATGGCTTCCTGTACGAGAACGGCGAAATGATCGACCTGAATACGCTGATCGATCCGGCTTCCGGCTGGACCATCACGGACGCGGCCGCCATCAACGACCTGCAGCAGATCGCCGCACAAGCCTGCCGGGGAGGGGTATGCCAGGCGGTGCGCCTGGACCTGGTGTCGGCCGTCCCCGAGCCGCCGACCTTCGCCCTGATGGCGGCCGGCCTGGCCCTGGGACTGGCCCGTGGGAAGGGCTTTAAGCGACCTGCTCGTCGCCGTCGAGGTTGAGGGCGGCGTCGCTGTTGAAGACGCGCATGTCGGTCTGGCCGAGCACGCGGCTGGCGAGGGTGCCGGCCGTGATGGAACCGCTCACGTTGAGGGCGGTGCGGCCCATGTCGATCAGCGGCTCGATCGAGATCAGGAGGCCGGCCAGCGCCACCGGCAGATTCATCGCCGACAGCACGATCAGCGCGGCGAAGGTGGCGCCGCCGCCGACCCCGGCCACACCCACCGAACCGATGGTGACGATGCCGATCAGCGGCAACAGAAAGCTGCTGGTGAACGGATCGATGCCGACGGTCGGCGCGATCATCACCGCCAGCATGGCCGGGTAGATGCCGGCGCAGCCGTTCTGGCCCATCATCGAGCCGAAGGAGGCGGCGAAGTTGGCGATGCCTTCCGGCGTGCCCAGGCGCGCGGTCTGGGTCTGCACGCTCATCGGGATGCTGCCGGCCGAGGTGCGCGAGGTGAAGGCGAAGGCCAGCACCGGGAAGATCTTCTTCACGTAGCGCAGCGGGTTCAGGCCGAGGCCGGAAATAATCAGCAGGTGCACGCAGAACATCAGGATCAGCGCGCTGTACGAGGCGGTCACGAAACCGATCAGCTTGAGGATGTCCTGCAGGCTCGAGCTGGCCAGCACCTGGGTGATCAGGGCGAACACGCCCAGCGGCGTCAGGCGCAGCACCAGGGTCACCATGCGCATCACGATCACGTGCGCCACGTGCACGAACTTGCTGAAGGATTCGAACACGTCCGGGTGCTTGCCGGCGATGCCGGTCGCGGAGACGCCGATGAAGATCGAGAACAGCACCACGGCGATGGTCGAGGTCTTGCGCGCGCCCGTCATGTCGAGGAAGGGATTTTCCGGGATGAAGGACAGGATGGTGTTCGGCAGCGAGAGCTGCTGGGCCGCGGACAGCTTGCCTTCGAGGTAGGCGCCGCGCGCCACTTCGGCCGCGCTCGAGGTCAGGCCGACGGCCGTCAAGCCGTACAGCTTGGCCATCAGGATGCCGATGGAAGCCGCGATCGCGGTGGTGACCATCAGGGTGCCGATGGTCAGCGCGCTGATCTTGCCCAGCGAAGAGGCGTCGCGCAGCTTCAGGATGGCCTGGATGATGGAGACCATGATCAGCGGGATGATGATCATCTGCAGCAGCTTGACGTAGCCGGTACCGATCACGTCGAGCCAGGCATTGGTCTGGGCGATGACCGGGGAGCCGAGTCCGTAGACCGCCTGGAAGCCGGCGCCCAGCAGCACGCCGAGACCGAGGCCCGTGAACACGCGCTTGGTGAAGGAGACATGGCGCTGCTGGAAGACGAGGAGCAGGGCGCACACGGCGAGGGCGATAGCCAGGTTCAGGATCAGTGGGAGGCTCATATGCGTTCGGGAAATATAACGAACGCATTTTATAACCATTCATGCATGGCGTGCATCGCAAGCCTCCGTTTTGACGGCGCGCAATCTGTCTCGTTGTAAATGTTGTTGACAGTGCTAATCAATCTTGCAAGACTCGGCTGGCTTCGGACAGGAGGATTGCGATGCGTGGCGAGAGCTTGCTCAGGGTGCTGTATCTGGTCGTGTCAGTCTGGTCTGCCGGCGCCGCCGCGCAGGGTGTGCAAAGTGCGCCGTCTGCGCCCACCGCCATCGAACTGTTTGCGCCGGAAGGCGTGGTCAGCGAGGTGCGCCAGGCAACGGCGCGTTTCTCGAACCCGATGGTGCCCTTCGGCGACCTGCGCGCGCCGGCGCCGATCGACGTCGACTGCCCGGTCCCCGGCAAGGGACGCTGGGTCGACGAACGCACCTGGGTCTACGACTTCGAGCGCGATCTGCCGGGCGCCGCACGCTGCCGCTTCCAGCTGCGCGCCGACGCCCACGACCTGGCCGGGCGGCCGCTGGCCGGCAAGCGCGACTACGTCCTGAGCACCGGCGGGCCGGCCGTGCTGCAGGCCGAACCTTCCGATGGCAGTCAATCCATCGACGAACGCCAGGCCTTCGTGCTGGCCCTGTCGGCGCCGGCCACGCCGCAATCCGTCGCCGCGCACGCATGGTGCCAGGCCGACGGCATCGCCGAAAAGATCGCCGTGCGCATCGTCGGCGGCGAGGCGCGCGAGCAGGCGCTGCTCTCCCGGCGCTGGATGGTGCAGCGAACCCTCCGCGGCGAGGATACCGAGGAAGCCGCGAAGCCCTACACGCTGGCGCGCCTGAAGGCCGACGACAAGGCCGGCAAGCTGGAGCGCTTCCTGGTGCTGCAATGCCAGCGCACGTTGCCGGCCAATACCAAGGTGGCGCTGGCCTGGGGCGCCGGGATCGCCGCCGCCAACGGCATCGCCACCACCACCGACCAGCTGCTGGCTTTCCAGACCCGGCCCGACTTCAGCGCCAGGTTGCGCTGCGAGCGGGTCAACGCGCGCAGCCAGTGCATTCCCTTCCTGGCTATGCAGGTGGACTTCAGCGCACCGATCGCCGTGGCGGACGCACGGGCGATCTATCTGCAGGAAGCGGGCGGCAAGCGTCATCCGGCCCTGCTGGGAAAGGATGCGGAGCGCGGCAGCGTGGTCGATTCCGTCAGCTTGCCCGGACCCTTTCCGGCCCAGGCGCAGCTCACCCTGCATCTGCCCGATGGCCTGAAGGACGATGCCGGCCGTCCGCTGGTGAACCAGGTGCGTTTTCCGCTGCCGGTGCGCACCGGGGAGGCGCCGCCGCTGGTGAAGTTCGCCGCGGGCTTCGGCATTCTCGAAGCGAAGGGCGACCGCATGCTGCCGGTCACGGTGCGCAATGTCGAGCCCAAGCTGGCAGCGCAGCTGGCCGGCCCGATGCAGACCGCCGGCGCGGCGTTGCAACTGAAGGCGGGCCGCGAGCAGGACATCCTGGCCTGGATGCGCAGGCTGGCCGGGCCCTATGGCAGCCCGACGCCGGGTCAGCCGGCCGGCAAGCAGCTCGAGTCGTCCGTGTTCGCCGGCGCCGCGGCAAAGGGCGAGAAGCTGCAGCGCTTTACCCTTCCCAAGCCGGGCGGGCGGCGCGCCTTCGAGGTCATCGGCATTCCGCTGCGCGAGCCAGGCTTTTATGTGGTGGAGCTGGAGAGCCCGCGCCTGGGCGCCGCGCTGAATCCGAAAGGGCGCACCGCCTGGGTGAGGAGCGCCGCGCTGGTGACCAACATGGCGACCCACGTCAAGCTGGGCGCGCAGTCCTCGCTGGTGTGGGTGACGACGCTCGACAAGGGTCTGCCGGTGGCGAACGCCCAGGTCGAAGTGCGCGATTGCGCCGCGCGCCTGCTGTGGAAAGGGACCACCGATGCGCAGGGCGTCGCACGCATCCGCAAGGAGCTGCCGGCCTCGAACTGCAAGGGAAACGACGGCTATTTCATCAGCGCCCGCAGCGGCGAGGACTTTACGTTCACGCTGTCCGAGTGGCACGACGGTATCGAGAACTGGCGCTTCAACCTGCCCACCGGCGGACGCTTCGAGGACAGCCGCATCGCCGCCACCGTCTTCGACAGAACCCTGCTGCGCGCCGGCGAGACGGTGCACATGAAGCACTTCCTGCGCCGCCACACCACAGCAGGATTCGCTTTCGTGCGCGCCAAGGACAAGCCGCCGGCAGCGGGCCAGGACTGGCGCGCCGCGGAGCTGGGCGAGGACAAGCGTGCGCTTCCGGTGAAGGGCTTCATCGTCCACGAAGGCACGGGCGAAAAGACGGAGATCGCGCTGGCCTGGGATGCAAACGGGGCTGCGCAAGGGGAGTGGAAGATTCCGCAGGATGCCAAGCTCGGCGCCTATGACGTGTTCGTCGGCGGCATGGTGGCGGGTTCCTTCCGCGTCGAGCAGTTCCGCGTGCCGACCATGAAGGCGGTGTTGAAGGCGCCGGTCGCGGCCCAGGTCGCGCCGTCTGCCGTGACCTTCGACGCCCAGGTGAGCTATCTGGCAGGCGGCCCGGCCGCGCAGGCGCCGGTCAAGCTGCGCAGCGTGGTGCAGGACACCGGCATCCAGTTTCCGGATTACGAAGACTTCAGCCTGGGCCTCGGCGACGTCAAGGAGGGCGTGGTGGCCCAGGGCAGTTCCGGCGAAGACGAAGAAGACGCGGTATCCGAGGGCGCGCCGGGCGAGGAGGGCGGCAGCCAGCTGGAAGCCGCGCGCACCCAGTCGCTGAACCTCGATCGCGCCGGCGGCGCCCGCATCGCGGTCGACAAGCTGCCGGCGATCGACAAGCCGAAAAGCCTGCTGGCCGAACTGTCCTACCAGGATGCGAACGGCGAGACCTCGACGGTGGCTGCGCGCGTGGCGCTGTGGCCGTCCGCTTACGTCGTGGGCCTGAAGCCGGACGGCTGGCTGCTGACAAAAGACGCGGTCAAGTTCCAGGCCGTGGTGCTGGACACGGCCGGCAAACCGGTGGCCGGCGTGCCGGTCAGCGTCGACTTCTTCGTGCGCCAGACGACTTCGCACCGGCGCCGCCTGGTCGGCGGTTTCTATTCGTATGAGCACAGCAGCGAGATCAGGCGCCTGGGCGAAGCCTGCAGCGGCGTCACCGATGCGCGCGGCCTGCTGCTGTGCAATGCGAAAGCGCCGGCCGAGGGCGACCTGATCCTGCGTGCCCGCGCCAGCGATGTGCAGGGAAGGGTCGCCGCTACCCAGCGCGAAGTCTGGATCGCCGGCAGCCAGGAGCAGTGGTTCGCCGCCGGCGACCATGACCGCATCGACCTGCTGCCGGCGAAAAAACGCTATGAAGCCGGCGAGACCGCGACGCTGCAGGTGCGCAGTCCCTTCCGCAACGCCACCGTGCTGGTGACGGTCGAGCGCGAGGGCATCCTCGACAGCTATGTGCGGCATTTGTCCGGCCGCGAGCAGGTGGTGCGCATTCCGGTCAAGGCCAGCTATGCGCCGAACGTGTTCGTCTCGGCGCTGGTCGTGCGCGGACGCGTGGCGGGCGTGCAGCCGACCGCGCTGGTCGACCTGGGCAAGCCGGCCTATAAACTCGGGATCGCTGCGCTGAAGGTCGGCTGGGCGCCGCACGAACTGAAGGTCCAGGTGACGCCGCAACGCGGCGTCTACAGGATACGCGAGCAGGCCGGCGTGAAAGTGAAGGTCACGGCGCCGGACGGCCGCAAGCTGCCGGCGGGGACCGAGGTGGCGCTGGCGGCGGTCGATGCCGGGCTGCTGGAACTGATGCCGAACACCAGCTGGAATCTGCTGGAGACCATGATGCGCGAGCGGAACCTGCAGGTCGAGACCGCGACCGCGCAGATGCAGGTGATCGGCAAGCGTCACTTCGGGCGCAAGGCCTTTCCGCATGGCGGCGGGGGCGGGCGCAGCGCCACCCGCGAACTGTTCGAGACCCTGCTGCTGTGGAAGGGCAAGGTCGTACTCGACGCCGACGGCGAAGCCACGGTGCAGGTGCCGCTCAACGACACGCTGGGCAGCTTCAGGATCGTCGCGGTGGCCAGCGGCGGCGCCGGTCTGTTCGGTACGGGAAGCGCCGACATCCGCACCACCCAGGACCTGATGCTGCTGTCCGGCCTGCCGAACAGCGTGCGTGAGGGCGACAGCTTCCGCGCCGGCTTCACGGTCCGTAATGCTTCGCAGCGCGAGCTGACGGTGCGCCTGAGCGCGAGCATGGCTGCGGACGGCGGCAAGGGCCAGTCGCTGGCGCCGCTGAGCGCGACGCTGGCGCCCGGCGAGGCGCGCGAGATCGGCTGGACCGTGCAGGTGCCTGCAGGCGCGACGAGCCTGCAGTGGGAAGTCGAGGGCAATGGCGGCGAAGGCGCGCAGGACCGCATGCGCATCAAACAGCAGGTCGGCGTCGCGGTGCCGGTGCGCACCTTCCAGGCGACCCTGATCCAGCTCGACGGCGAGAAGACCCTGCCGGTGCAGCGCCCCAGCGACGCGCTGCCGGGCCGCGGCGGCATCCAGACCATGCTGACGGCGCGCCTGGGCGGCGAGCTGCCCGGCGTGCAGGACTACATGCGCGCCTATCCCTACACCTGCTTCGAGCAGCGCACCTCGCGTTCGGTGGCGCTGCGCGACAAGGCGATGTGGGAAGCCACCGTGGAGACCCTGCCGGCCCACCTCGACGCCAATGGCCTGGTCAAATATTTCGCGCCCATGGACCAGGGGAGCGACATCCTGACGGCCTATGTGTTGTCGGTGACCAGCGAAGCCGGTTACGAAATTCCCGACGATCTGAAGGAGCGCATGGAAGCCGGGCTGACCGCCTTCGTCGAGGGCAAGCTGGTGCAGCCCTTTTTGCTGGCCAGCGGCGAGCTCACGGTGCGCAAGCTGTCCGCGCTGGAGGCGCTGTCGCGGAGCGGCAAGGTGCAGGCGTCGATGCTCGAATCGATCACGGTCCAGCCCAACCTGTGGCCGACGTCCGCAGTGCTCGACTGGTACCAGATACTCACCCGCAGCGCCGACCTGCCGCAGCGCGAGCAGCAGCTCGCACAGGCGCGCCAGGTGCTGCGTGCGCGCATGCACCTGCAGGGCACGATCATGGGATTTTCGACCGAACGCAGCGACGACTGGTGGTGGCTGATGGCATCAAGCGATGCCAACGCCAACCGCCTGCTGCTGGCGGCGCTCGGCGATCCGTTCTGGCAGGCCGACATCGGCCGCCTGGCGCGCGGCGCGCTGGGCCGCCAGCATCGCGGCCACTGGGGCACGACCACCGCGAATGCCTGGGGTGTGGTGGCGCTGGACGCCTTCTCGCGCAAGTACGAGGCGGAGCCGGTCAGCGGCAAGGCCCAGCTGACCCTGGGCGCCGCGTCCTGGACCGGCACGATTCCGTCGACCGTGCTGCAGGCCTGGCCGGAAGGGCAGGCGACGCTGAAGCTGCGCCAGCTCGGCACCGGCAAGCCCTGGGCCACCGTGCGCAGCCTTGCCGCCATCCCGCTGAAGGCGCCGCTGTCCTCGGGCTACCGCATGGTGCGCACGGTGACGCCGGTCGAGCAGAAGACCAAGGGGCAGTGGTCGCGCGGCGACGTGTATCGGGTGCGCCTCGATATCGACGCCCAGGCCGACATGACCTGGGTCGTGGTCGACGATCCGATCCCGGCCGGCGCCAGCATCCTCGGCACCGGCCTGGGTCGCGACAGCCATATCGCGGCGTCCGGCGAGCGCTCGCGCGGCTGGGTGTGGCCGGCCTACCAGGAACGCAGCCAGTCGGCCTTCCGTTCCTACTACGAGTTCGTCCCCAAGGGCAGCTTCAGCGTCGAGTACACGGTGCGGCTGAATAACGAAGGCCGCTTCGGCATGCCGGTGACGCGCGTGGAAGCGATGTACAACCCCGAGATGTTCGGCGAGCTGCCGAATGCGTCGCTGACGGTGGGGCCGTGAAGCGGTTCGCGCTGCTCCTGGCCTTTGTATTGGGCGCACACGCAGAAGCGGCGGTGCCGACGCCGGCCCAGGTGAAGGCGGCCTGGCAGCCGTCCGAGGCCCAGCTGCTCGACCGCCACGGCGTGCCGGTGGAGAGCGTGCGTATCGACATGGCGGCGCGGCGCCAGCCCTGGGTCGCGCTTGCGGACATCTCGCCGGCGCTGGGCCGGGCGGTGATGCAGGCCGAGGACCAGCGCTTCATGGAGCATGGCGGCATCGACCTGAAGGCGGTCGGCCAGGCGGCCTGGGACAACCTGTTCCGGGTGCGCGGCAGCCAGGCGCGCCTGCGCGGCGCCTCGACCATCACCATGCAGCTGGCCGGCCTGCTGGATCCGGCGCTGGCCTCGCGCGCGGCCGGCCGCAGCTGGCGCCAGAAGTGGGACCAGGCCCTGGCCGCGCGCGAGCTGGAAGCCGGCTGGAGCAAACAGCAGATCCTGGAAGCCTACCTGAACCTGGCCAGCTACCGCGGTGAGCTGCAGGGCGTGGGCGCGGCGGCGCGCGGCCTGTTCGGCAAGGCGCCGTCCAGCCTGGACACCGGCGAATCGGCGATCCTCGCCAGCCTGCTGCGCGCGCCGGGCGCCTCCACGCGCGAGCTCGCACGGCGCGCCTGCGCGCTGGCCTTGGATCTGAAGGCCGCGTCATCCTGCGCGACCATCGAATGGCAGACCGAGGTAGCGCTGAGCCGCCAGGGCGCCGCGTTCAAGCAGCCACCGGCCCAGGTGGCGCGCCTGCTGATGGACGGCGCTGGCGGCCAAGGCGGCCAGCGCGTCCTGCGCAGCACCCTCGATGCCGACCTGCAGCGCTTCGCCGCCACGACCCTGCGCCGCCACTTGGCCGAACTGGCCGAGCGCAACGTCGGCGATGGCGCTGTCGTCGTGCTGGACAACGACAGCGGCGAGATCCTGGCCTATGTCGCGAATACCGGGGCGGGCGAGGTCGACGGCGTGGCGGCGCTGCGCCAGGCCGGCTCCACCCTGAAGCCTTTCCTGTACGAGCTGGCGATCGAACGCGGCATCCTGCACGCCGCCTCGCTGCTGGACGATACCCCGGTCGACATTCCGACCGTGGGCGGCCTGTACGTACCGCAGAATTACGACCGTCAATACCACGAGGTCGCGAGCGTACGTACTAGCCTGGCCGGCTCGCTGAACATCCCGGCGGTGCGGACCCTGATGCTGACCGGCGTTGAGCGCTTTCATGAACGGCTGCGCGAGGTGGGCTTGTCCAGCCTGACCGAGGCGGCGGACTTCTACGGCTATTCGCTGGCGCTCGGCTCGGCGGACGTCAGCCTGCTGGAGCTGACGAATGCCTACCGCACGCTGGCCAATGGCGGCATGCAGGGCAGTGCGACCCTGCGTGCGCGTGCACCGGAAAAGCGGCGCCGGGTGCTTGACGAGAAAGCCAGCTTCATCGTCGGCGACATCCTGTCCGATCGCGGTGCACGCAGCGTGACCTTCGGCCTGCGCAACGAACTCGCCACCAGCTTCTGGAGTGCGGTAAAGACCGGCACCAGCAAGGACATGCGCGACAACTGGTGCGTGGGCTACTCGAACCGCTACACGGTCGGGGTCTGGGTCGGTAACTTCGACGGCCGTCCGATGTGGGACGTGTCCGGCGTCTCGGGTGCGGCGCCGGTGTGGCGCGACCTGATGGACTATCTGCACCGAGACAATCCGAGCCGGGCGCCGGCGCCGCCCGCCGGCCTGGTGCGGCAGAACGTCGCCTTCACGCCGGCCGTCGAGCCGCCGCGCAGCGAGTGGTTCGTGCGCGGCACCGAGACTGCATCCGTGGCCTTGCTGGCCCCAAGCCAGCGCCAGCCGAAGATCGTGTACCCGGCCGACTCCAGCCTGATCGCGCTCGATCCGGACATCCCGGAAAAGCTGCAGCGCGTGCGCTTCGCGGCACAGGGCGAGCGTGGTTTGACCTGGATGCTGGACGGGCAGAAGCTGGAACAGCCCGAACTGGAGGCCGGCTGGGCGCCGGCGCCGGGCAAGCATGAAGTGAAGCTGGTAGGGCAGGACGGGCGCACGGTGGCGAGCGCCCGTTTCGAGGTGCGCGGCGGCGCTCAGGTGGTTTCGACTTTTTCGACCAGCAGCGGCGGCTCGTCTGCCAGGTCGACGCCTGCCAGCGGCGAATACAGCGGCGAATCCGAGCGGTAGGGCACGCGGCCCGAGGGCACGTGTTTGGCGGCCGGATCGAGGTGCAGGTCCTGGTCGTCGAAGAAGATGTGGGCGCGGAAGGCCTTCACCACCTTCGACTTCGGCACGCCGCCCAGGAAGAAGATCTCGTTCACGTAGACGCCCCAGTGGCGCAGGGTATTGATGACCCGCATCTCCGCCGGCGCACTGCGCGCGGTGACGATGGCGATGCGCACCGGCGAGGCATCGGCGCCGAAGGGCAGGCTTTGCTGCAGCTTGGCCAGCTTGCGCAGCAGGATGGCATAGGGGCCATCGTTCATCGGCTCGTTCTGCTTCTCGTCCTCGACCGTGTGGAAGCGGCCCAGTCCCTCGGTCTTGTAGACCAGTTCACTCGAATCGTCGAACAGCACGGCATCGCCGTCGAAGGCAATACGCACCTGATCCTCGAGCGGCGCCTCGCCCGAATGCGGCGGCGGCTTGAGCACGGCGGCTGCGCAGGCCTGGGCATCGATGATGCGCTGGGCGTCCTCGACGTTCGTGGTCAGGAACAGGTCGACCGCGAAGGCATCCAGATAATCGACCACCGACTGCCCGCCGGTGAAGGCATGGCGCGAGATCGGCAGCCCGCGCGAGCGGATGTTGTTGAAGACGCGCACGCCGGTTTCGGGACTGTTGCGCGACATGACCACGACTTCGACCAGCGGCTTCGACTCCGATGGCGCAAAGCGGTTCAGGCCGAGCAGGGCGCGCACCAGCGGCATGCCGGTGCCGTCGCGCAGCGGCTCGTTCTCGCGTTCCAGCATGTAGGCGCGGTATTCATCGAGCGCGTTCTGCGGATTTTTCGCGTACTTGGCTTTGTAGACGGCGTCCGCTTCGGCCAGGTCGAACAGGGCGGTGGCGGAGATACCGACGACGAGGGTGTCTGAAAGGTCGAGGGGCATGGCGGCTGAATGGTTGAGTGCTGCGGTGGTGGAATCTTACCCGACATTAAGAATATTCCTTTGGGAAACGAACGGATGGGAATTCCCGGCTCCGTTGAGGTCGAGCAATTTTTCTACGCAGGCGTTTTTTACCCATCGCGCATGGATTTGTGCGTACTCAAGCATGCCCGGTGCGGCCGGCGAGACCATGGATCTGCCGGGTTTGCAAGGAGCCAGACATGGACAAGCAGCTTGAGCGGGGATCGGCCCCGGGGAAGAGCCAGAGCACATCGCGGGACGAGGCGCTGGCACGTCTACGTGCAATCAGGAAGCTGGTCGAAGAAAATAACCAGTGCTGCCTAAGTACGGAGATGATCGTCTGCCAGATCTATATGGAATCGCGCTTCGACAAGGCGGCGCAGGCCGAGGGCAGCAGTGCGCGCGGCCTGATGCAGTTGCTGAAGGTGGCCAACCGCGAACTGTTCCGGCTCGACAATCTGCACCAGCCCATGCATGCGCGCCAGCCGGAGGTTGCGCTGTACGAACAGGCGGACGCGTTTCACGACAGCCCGGGCTTCATCGACGAAGCGACCAACATCCGTACCGGCACGCGCTACCTGCAGGCGCTGATCGACAGGGCCAGGCGCGAGGGCAGCGCGGATCCGATCGCCGAGGCCTACAAGGATTATCGGGGCGTGAGGAATGGGGTCTATTACCAGAAGATCAGTGCGGCGGCGGAGAAGCTGAAGCGGGATCCGGATGGGATTGAGGTGTTGCGGACGATGATCGGTTAAGGGTAACAGGCGTAGTAAGGCTGCGTTACCACAAAGAATTGCAATCTGCCTACGGTATCGTGGCAACGCATTTGCTCGCAGAAAAATTCTAAGGAGCATCTACTGCCATGATCAATGCCCTGACGGAGCAGCTTGGCGCCGCGCTGGCGGCGTTTTCCAGTACCACGCGGCTGTATGCGCTGACGATCGGGGAACTTGAAGACGGCTTGCTGGTCGAGGCCTTCGCGGCAGAGGACGCGGTCGACGAGATCGGCGCCCGCGACGTGATCGCCCTGTCGACCAGCGCCTATCTCGACCCGGCCTCGCTGCTGGGCCGGTCTGCCAGCCTGGCGATCAGCCTGGCCGACGGCAGGCGCACCAGCTTCGCCGGCGACATCAGCGAGGCCGCGATGCTGGGCAGCGACGGTGGCTTCGCGCGCTACCGCATCCGCATTTCCCCTTGGCTGTGGCGCCTGGACCAGGTCCGCAACAGCCGCGTCTGGCAAGACAAATCCGTCATCGATATCGTCGACTCGGTCTTCGCAGCTTATCTGCCGCTGGCACGCTGGCGCTGGAGCGATGACGCGCGGCCCTTCATGGCCGAGACGGCGCCGCGCAGCTACTGCTGCCAGTATCGCGAGTCCGACCTCGGCTTTGTACGCAGGCTGCTGGCGGAAGAGGGCCTGAGCTGGCGCTTCGAGCATGCCGCGGATGGTGTCGAAGTCGTGCTGTTTGCCGACAGCACCCAGCCCTGCGCCGTCCCCGAAGATGCCAGCAGCGAAGCCGATGGCGGCATCCGCTACCACGGCGGCAGTGCCGTCGAAGCGCGGGACACGGTGCAGGCGCTGCGGGCGCAACGCAGCCTGCACGCATCGCTGGTGACGGTGCTGAGCAGCGATTACAAGGCCAAGCAAAGCATCGCCGCGAGCGCGCCGTCCTACCTTCGTTACCCGCGCGGCCTGCCCGAAATCGAAGCCTACGAGCTCCCCGGACAGTATGCATACGCGAACCGCGACATTGCCCGGCGCGACGCCGACTTGCGCATGCAGGCCAGGGAAGCACGCGGGCAGCTGTGGCAGGGACGTTCGACGGTGCGCACGCTCAGCGCAGGAACGTCGATGACGATTACTGGAGCGCCACTGTCGCGGCTGGGCGATGCGCCCGCATTTACTGTCTTGCGTGTTACCAGCGTCGGCATCAACAACCTGCCGCCGCCGGCGACGCATGCGCTGGCCGAGCTGTTCGGGCCGATTCCCGAGTTGCTGGAAGAGTGCACTCGCGACCGCCCGTCCGCTGACATGGCGCTGGCGATCGAACGGGCTGTGAAGTCGGGCTATGCCAACTGCTTCGAAGCGCTACCGGCGGATGTGCCGTGGCGGCCCGCCTTGCTGCTCGAAGACGTAGGTGTTGCGAAGCCCAGCGCCTTCGGCACCCAGAGCGCGATCGTAGTCGGCGCGGACGGCAGCGACAGCCCGAGTGGCGCCGACGAGCTGTACTGCGATCGCCTGGGCCGTGTCCGCATCCGCTTTCACTGGCAGGATGGCGCCGACGCCAGCTGCTGGGTGCGCGTGGCTCAGCGCTCGGCCGGCAGCGGCATGGGCAGCCAGTTTCTGCCGCGCATCGGGCAGGAGGTGCTGGTGCAGTTCATCGAGAACGATATCGACCGGCCGATTGTCGTTGGCGCGTTGTACAACGGGCGCGGCGAGGGCGGAGTGGCGCCGACGCCGGGTGGTATCGCTTCCTCGGAAAGCGATGCCTCGTGCTTCGCCGCTGCTCACGACCGCATGGCATCGGGGCAGGGCAATCTGGCAGGCGGCAACAGCCCGGTCTGGCATGGCGCTTCCAGTGACAGCGACGGTCATCGCAACGCGGCGGCGCAATGGGGCGTGCGCAGTAAGGAGTTTGGCGGCGATGGCTACAACCAGTTGCTGTTCGACGATACGGATGGACAGGGGCGGATGCAGCTCAGATGCACTGCTGCCGCGACCGAACTGAGCCTGGGGCATCTGATCCATGCGGCAGATAACTATCGCGGGAGTTTTCGTGGTCTTGGTGCGGAGTTGCGGACGGACGCTTATGGGGCGGTGCGGGCTGGTGTAGGTTTGCTGGTGTCGAGTTACGGGATTGCGCACAGTGCGTCTTCGCGTGATCCGGTTGGTGAGAACGCTGCGGGTGTGGGCATGTTGCAGCAGGCGCTGTCGCTTGCTGAGTCCTTCAACGCTGCAGCAGCTACTAACTTGACGGTTGGGCTAGCGGCTCATCTCGGCTCTTTGAAATCCGGGGCGAGTGTGTTGGATGAGAGCGCGCCGCCGCTCAAGGCGATATCGAAATCCCTCTCGGGGCAGGCAACTGTATCCGGGGCTACCGGGACGTTGCCCTATCCGGAAGGCCCATTGATCGCCATCTCGGCAAAAGACGGCTTCAGCGCGAATGCCGCGCAAAGCCTGCAATTGGCTAATGGCGAAACAGTCACTTTGATGAGCGGGCAGGATACGCAGTTCGTGACCGGTGGGCAGATACGTGTTCATACCGGCCAGGCGATTGGCGTGCTTGGTGGTGCGGTTAAAGCCGGGGAGGGTGGACTCGGTTTGCAGCTGATTGCTGCCAAGGATGCCGTCGATCTTCAGGCGCAGGCGGATGAGTTCAAGGTGCAGGCGCGGGATGAGGTCAATGTGGTTAGCGCCAACGCGCATGTCGATTGGGCGGCGGCCAAGCGGATTAGTTTGTCGACGGCGGGTGGGGCGAATATCACGATTGAGGGTGGGCATATTACTGTGCAGTGTCCGGGAAAGATTTTGGTGCACGCAGGGAAAAAGAGTTTTACCGGTCCCGAAAGGCGCAGCTTCGATATGCCTGCGTTGCCTAATAGTGTATGTATCGCGTGCCTGAAAAAAGCGTTAATGGCGGGACCGGCTTTCACAATGGTGGAGTGATATGCTCATCGACGCATTTGCCGAAAATTGGTTCGACACACTATGCCAACGTGCGGCGGAATTACCGCCTTCTCGGCGAATGTACCTGCTGCTTGACGGGGCATTTGTGCCTGGACTCCACACGCGACTTCGAAAGGAGTGTAAAGCAATACTTTTCGAAGAGCTGCCGGGTTGTACCAAGGAAGCAGAAGATGTTTCTCCCTTTCTGACGCCATTCGAACGCCATGAGGCGGTTTTGAAACGTCTTTTGAAAAGTTGTAATCGCTGGCCTATGGTTAGTGCCATCGAGACACCGGAATCATTGGAGCAATTGGCCGCGCGGCTGAGCGTTTGGTGCCTTGTCGATGCCGCCGGTCAGCGATTTAATTTCCGCTTTCCAGATACACGGAGATTGTCGCACATTTTCGAAATGCTCAGCCCAGAGCAGCGTGCACAGATAAGCGGTCCCGCGAATTACTGGTCGTATATCGGAAGGAACGGACGTTGGCATGGCTTCGAACTGCCTGGTTACGACACATCAATCGCCGCGGCGCCGACTCTGGATGAGAGCCAGTTTTCGCTCCTCGTCAGCGACAGTGCGGCGGACGAAATGTTAGTTCTGTTGGCTGACCGCGGGATGAAGGTATTTCAGCATCCGTCGCGAAGCCATGCACTTCTCGTGGTCGCGCTACAAACAGCGCAGACAGTGAAATTGCCGGATGATGAACTGCTCGACTGGTGCGTTTGGTATTGGCGACAGGACTGCTTGCATGACAGTTCAGACTCGTTATCCATGCTTCAGGCATGGCGAACTAAGCGCTCAAGGAGAAATTAATGTCCCAGTTACACCGAACACTGTCAGTGCTTTCCTGCTGTATTAGTCTCCTACTTATAACCGGATGTGAAAAGCCAACGGTCGATGTTAGCGTCCATGGCGTGAATTACAGCGGCGAGACGTTCAGTTATTACGTGGCCGATCCCACCATGCCGCATAAAACGGCTGGTGGTGAACTCATCGACCCCTTCAGTGCCGGCGGGACAACATGTTGCGTCATGCTGCCGCGCAAATGGCGGTCCGGCATCAAATTACAGGTCCGCATGACGCACTGGTTAGAGGCACGCCCTGATGGCAGCCTTCCGGAAGTTAAGCAACTATTTGTTGTCGACGTTCCACCTTATATCAATGGCAAGCCTGGTGAGCTTTGGGTTTTGCGCGAGGCGGACGGAAAGGCGAGCGTTATTTCGAGTGATTTTCAGCCAGATCATCCGAAATGGCCGGGCAAGATGAAAGGGTGGCCCGTTCCGTCGCTGGAGTATAGACGCGAAAGGTGGCATCTAGTAGAGCAACATCAGCTGGACTTTGTTAATGCGTACTCGTCACTATTAAAAGGGCTTGAGAATTCGCCTCGGGCGTCGGTGAAAGATGCATGGGAGCACGCAAAAAAGTATGAACCGAGGTCATTGAAAGACTTTTCTGGGCCAGATGATCCTAATTACATAGCGTCCCTAAAAAGGGAATATATGAACGGGCTGAAGGAAAGTCAGCGTGAGTTGGCGAAGTTAAAGGAGATGCGCCCATGACCGCAGTTTTATCTCCATTGATTAATGACGAGTTCGCACACGCGTCTACGGTAGGTAAATTTTTCAGTAATGCCGAAATCAAGACTATTCAATCTCTTGAAAAGCGTGAGCAGCCGCCTATCGGTTTCCCAGGCGAGTCCTGCAAAACTAATCTTTTCTTTGGCTTCTTCTTCGACGGCACAAAAAACAACTATAAGTTAGCTGAAGCCAGCAAAAGCCATTCAAACGTCGCACGTCTTTACGACTGCTATCCCGGATTGAGCGTCCCAGGCATTCTACCGACATCTACGGACTGGCAGCACAATTCATCCAGATACACCCATTTCTTCAAGGTCTACATTCCGGGAGTCGCATCTCCTTTCCCTCAGGTGGACGACAGCGGTGAAGGCTTGCAGTTGATGAGGGGGGCGGCAACCGGCGCCTTGGGCGAACAGCGCATCATTTGGGCGCTACTACAGGCCATCAACAATGTTCACCGCTTTTTTCTAAAGACTCCCCTCATTCAGCCATCCGAAACAGACAGCTTTCTCCGGCAGATTGTACTGAACAAAGACGCTCGGCGCCTGATGGAGGAAAAGGATTGGAAGGGTGCTCCCGTCGCTAACAAGGAAATCAGCAGTCGTGCACGACGCGAGTTCGAAAAGCTACTTTTGGATCTGCACTCGGCGGTAGCCAAACACTGGCCAGATCCGAAGACCAACAAGCCGACGAAGGTCGATCCGGCGATCGTCACGAAAATCTACGTCTCTATCTTTGGTTTTTCGCGAGGTGCGACACAGGCTCGTGCCTTTACCAATTGGCTGCATTCTCTGTGCAGACTGGATGCGCGCCTGCGCGGTCAGGCAGGAAGTATGTCGCTCGGCGGTTTCGAAGTGCAATTTGATTTCCTTGGACTGTTCGATACCGTGGCATCAGTTGGCCTCGGCAACACGCTTGGTAACAGTATTCCAGGACGTCTGCTTGATGGGCACGGCGCTTGGGCCGACGCTGAGGATAGCCTTCGCGTGCCCGCTGGGGTTAAATGTCTTCATCTGGTCGCTGCGCACGAGGTTCGTCGGAGCTTCCCGGTGGATTCGATTTCGGTTAAAGGGCAGCTTGCCGATAGTTGCGAAGAAATCGTTGTGCCAGGTGTGCATTCGGACATTGGCTGCGGGTACTGCCCGGGTGAACAAGGCCGCGGTCGCGACGCTGATGGTGCCGATATGCTTGCGCGTATTCCCCTGCTAATGATGTACAAAACGGCCAGACTTAACGGCGTACCGCTGAAACTTGAACTGGCCAACGGGCAGGCGCAATCACGCTTCGCTTTAAAGCCTGAGGCCATCAAGGCATTTAACGCTTATATCGCCACATGCAGGGAAACGAATGGTCCCATTCATCGGATTATGCGTGAGCAGACGCGCAAGTACATCGAATGGCGCCTTTTCAGGCGTATTCACGGCAAGAATTCGATACAATCGACAGACAGTTTTCTGCGAGCATCGGCATTCGAGCAAAATGATCTGTATAGTGCCTCCCAAGAATTCGAGGACGAACTTAAGATATTTGTCGCTTGGTTAAAGGAGAAAGGCGTTCAGTTCCGGCCGGCTGTCCAGCCAGCAGGTTTTTATAACGATCACCACGCTGAATGGGAGGAAATTGCAAGTTGGTGGGAAAAGGGACCGTCGCCGTGCGCAGCCGTGCTGGAGCTCTTTGACAATTACGTCCATGACTCCCGCGCGTGGTTCAAGCTGATTCCGAACAACCCAGATAATGAGAAGGATGCACATGCGCAATTAGCATCATGGATCCAAAGGCGTAAAGCAGTACGAATCCACAATGAGATGCGACCCAACCTGCACGGTCGGGGAAACTCGATGTATCGAATGCAGGCTACTGACGGCTTAAGTGAGGACGAATTGCGGGCAGTAGCTGAGTACGAGAAGACGGGAAAGATTCCCCGTATGACCACACGTGGTCGCGAGCCCTTCGATTCTTCTTGGGCCAGTTGGGGGCTGTCGGGCAGGGCAGGGTATCTGCGATTCCGGAAAATCTACGGCGGCTGGGATTCGGAACTGCTTTCCTGAGGAGGGAAAACGAATTGAGAACCTCTCTCGCAATCACGTTGACACTATTCATTGGCAGATTCATCTTGTTTGGTTGTATTCACAGTCAAGCGTTAGGCCAGAATGTTAGCTCCTGTTCCCCTTCCAAACCGACTCGAGTCACAGCAACCGCGTTTGATTCGGCGAAAAAGTACCGGGTCCGCTATAACCGAGCCATGACTAGAATTGAATTAATCTTCGATCACCAACGCGGCATCCTGAACCAGCTTCCGAAAAGCTACGATCCCACAATTGTCGGATCGGACGCACTTATCGGCTTTCTGCCCGAAAAATGCCAGCCCTACAAATCACGTGGCATCCTCGTTTATGTCTCATCTCGACGAACAAATGGAGGTTTAGGTAGTGGACAGTGTGGAGCGGGCTCAGAAATATATTTAAATTTCCTCGACACGACAACGCTGACTCCTAAGGTTCGGTCGCGCATTTTAGTTGGTAGCTGTGAAGAGTCAATCGAACTGAACAACCAGGATGTTGCAGATGGGGTACTAGGAAATGTCGAGGTAGTCAGAGGTAAGCTTACGCTCCATTTCTTGAACTATAAAGAAAGTGAAGGATCGCCGACAGCTACAGTATCGCCCGACTTTAAAAGATTATCTTTCGATAAAGAGCTTAGATAAAAACAAAAAAGGCGTCACGAAAAATTCGTAACGCCTTCTATGTGTACAACAAATTCGTGGTAGGCCGTGCGGGATTCGAACCTGCGACCAACGGATTAAAAGTCCGCTGCTCTACCAGCTGAGCTAACGACCCGAAAGAAGCAGGATTATAGGGTCAATCCGTCAGGCTGTCAAACGCGCAAGCTCGCTTACTTCAGTGCGGCCAGGCGGTCCTTGGCCGTTGCCGCGGCCGAGGTGTCGGGAAACTTCGACACCAGCTGCTGCAGCACCTTCTTGGCGTTCTTCTTGTCCTTCAGCTCGATGTAGTTGCTGGCGATGTTGAGCATCGCGTCCGGCGCCTTGCTGCTGGTGCCGTAGTTCGAGACCACCGCTTCCTGCGCGGCGATCGCGTTCTTGTAGTCGCGCTGGGCGTAGTAGGCGTTACCCAGCCAGTACTGGGCGTTGGCGGCGTAGGCGGAATCCGGGTAGCGGCGCACGAAGTCCTGCAGCGCAGTGGCGGCAGCCTTGTAATCGCCGGACTTGAACAGCTCCATCGCGGTATCGTAGGACTTCTTCTCGGTCGGCAGCACTTCGGCGGTCTGGCCGTCGATGGTTTCCTGGCGCGGCTCGAGCTTCTTGATGCGCGCGTCGAGGTCGGCGTACAGGTCTTTCTGGTTCTTCTGCGAGGTCGCGATCTGGTTCGCCAGCACTTCGAGCTGGCCGCGCAGGCGCGCGATTTCCTGCATCGTCTCTTCCTGGTGGTTCAGCATTTCCAGGGTCGCGGTCTTGTCGGACTTGGCGTCGATGCGGGCGTTGAAGTCGCGGGACAGCGCGTCGACCTTGGCGCGCAAGTCGAGGATGGCGCGGCGCGCTTCATCGTCGTCGAGCAGGCCGGCGCTCGCGTGCAGGGGCAGCCAGGCGGCGAAGGCGAGGGCGATGGCCGCAAGGCGGGACTGGGACGTTTTCATCATTATCTGGCTCTTCCTAAGCAATACGGGGCGGGATGCAGTCTGCACCGCATCCCGCCCCGCTGTCAATCTGCCGCGGACGGCTAGTCGTATGAGGCAGCTTCGACAGCGTACCGATTATTGGTAGACGATGTCGGCGCGGCGGTTTTCAGCCCAGGCCGCTTCGTTGCTGCCGGTTGCCTTCGGCTTTTCTTCGCCCAGCGAGACGGCTTCCATCTGGCCGTCGGACACGCCCAGGGCGGCCATCGAACGGCGCACGGCTTCGGCGCGCTTCTGGCCCAGGGCCAGGTTGTATTCGGTGCCGCCGCGCTCGTCGGTGTTACCCTGGATCAGCACTTTGCGCTGCTTGTTCTTGGTCAGGTAAGCCGAGTGATTCTCGACGACTGGCTTGCCGTCGTCGCGCACGACGTAGCTGTCGTAGTCGAAGTAGATGCTGCGGTTGGCCAGAACGCCTTTCGGGTCGTTCAGCGGGTCAACGGCGCCGGTCTCGACCGGACGAACGTCGCGGCTGGTGTCGGCCGGCGGGGCGGTCTCGGCGACCGGGGTCTTCTCGACCACCGGGGTTTCTTGCAGTTTGGTCGACGAGCAAGCCGACAGCAGGGCTGCGGCCGAGGCGATGAATGCGATGGTTTTAATGTTGCGCATGGTTTTTCTCCTGGTCAAAAAATTTTTACTTCATGAAGGGGCCCCAGCTGGGCTCCTTGATGTTTCCCGCCTGCGTCGAAAGACGCTGTTTCACACGACCGTCGACGGACACCACGGCCAGCGCGGCACGTCCGCCAGCCTTGTTGGCATACATGATGTATTTGCCGTTCGGCGAAAAACTCGGTTCGGTGGCCCCATCGGCCAAGCGCTGTTCCTGGCCGCTGGCCAGGTCCATCGCGTACAGATTGAAGCCTCCATCGCGTTGCGAGATCCACGCCAGCGTCTTGCCGTCCGGGGAAATACGAGGAGAAATGTTATAGCTGCCATTAAAGGTGACGCGCGTGGCCTGGCCACCGTTCACGCTCATCTTGTAGATCTGCGGGCCGCCGCTGCGGTCGCTCACGAAATAAATGCTCTGGCCGTCACCCGAGAATTGCGGCTCGGTATCGATGCCATTGGTATTGGTGACGCGGCGCATGCCGCTGCCATCGGCGTTCACGATGAAGACCTGGGTGCTGCCGGTCTTCGACAGCGACAGGGCGAGTTTGGTGCCGTCCGGCGACCAGGCCGGCGCCGAGTTGCTGCCTTTTTCGTTCGAGATGATGGCGCGCTGGCCGGTCACCAGGTTCTGCACGTAGATGATCGGTTTCTGCTTTTCGAAAGAGACGTACGCAACCTTGGTGCCGTCCGGCGACCAGGCTGGCGAAATGATCGCCTCGCGGCCGAATGCGGCCACCTGTTCGTTTTGGCCGTCGGCATCGGCCACCACCAGCTCGTAGCTGTGGTTGCCATTGCCGCGGTTCACTTTCACGTAGGAGATGCGGGTCGAGAAGATGCCGCGCGTGCCGGTCAGCTTTTCGTAGACGTCGTCGGCGATACGGTGGGCTTCCAGGCGCGTGTTGCGCGCGCCGACCGCGTCCGACAGCTGCGAGAGCTGGGTCTGCTTGACGGTGTCCATCAGCTTGTAGCGGACCTGGAAGCGGCCATCGGCCAGGCGGCTGACCGAACCGACCACCAGCGCGTCAGCGCCGCTGGCCTTGAAGGCGCCGAGGTCGATGCTTTGGCTGTCCGAGATGGCGCGGCCGGCATCGATCACCTTGAATACGCCGCTGCGCTCGAGGTCGGCGCGGATGATGGCGGAGACCTGCTCCGGTGCGACCGATTCGTCGGCGAAGGCCGCCACCGCGACCGGGATCTGGGTGCCGCTGACGCCGGCGATTTCGACGCGCACCTGGGCATGTGCAGCCACGCCCATCAGCAGGGTGGCCGAAAACAGCAGGGAATGTAGTTTCTTCATATTTGTCTCAGCTAAGGATTGAGGCTAGCGGATCAGTTCATTTCCTTCAGTTTGAAACCGACCTGAACAGATCGCTCTACCGTACCATCTTTCTTCTTCGGTAGCGGTGACGATTTGTTAATGCCGCGTTCCACGGCTTCGTCGAAGGCCGGGATGCCGCTGCTCTTGGTCTTGTGCACCGAAAGGATCTCGCCGGTCGGCAGCTGCTCGACCTGGAAGACCACTTCCGGATTGCCGGGTACATCGGTGCTGCCCGGGTAAGTCGTATTGCCCTTGATCTTCGATGCGATGCTGGCGATATAACCCTTGTCGATGCGCGGCGCAGTCGATTTCTCGGCCGTGCCGGAGCTGGTCGGATTACCGGCGCCCGCCGTCAGGCGCTTCATTTCTTCATCTCGACTTTGCTTTGCTAGCTTATCGGCTTTTTCCTTCTCAGCCTTTTCCTTGGCCAGCTTGTCGGCTTTTTCCTTTTTCTTCTTCTCGGCTTCTTCTTTCTTTGCTAGATCCTGGGCCTTTTTCTTTTCGGCTTCTTCCGCCTTTTTCGCCAGCTCCTGCTCTTTCTTTTTCTCGTCCTCGCGCGCTTTCTTATCGGCCAGCGCCTTTTCCTTTTTCTCCTGCTCGCGCTTCTCCGCCAGCTCGCGCTCGCGCTCGATGCGCTCTTCTTCCTTGCGCTGTTTCAGCTCTTCCTTGCGCTTCTTTTCGCGTTCCAATGCGATGTCAGGCTGCTTCGGCGGCGCCGGCTCGGCCTTCGGCGGCGGCTCGGTCACGCGTGGGGTCGGCGGCGGCGGGGTGACCGGCTTCGGCTCGGGTTCCGGCTCCGGTTCAGCCTGAGGCGGCGGCTGCGGCGCCGGTGGGGCGGCCTGCTGCACGCTGGTATCCCAGACCTCCGCCTCGACCGCCACCGGCTGGTTGTTGGTCCAGTTGATGCCGACCACCAGGAAGGCCAGCAGCAGGGCGTGCACGCCCACCGCCAGGCCGATCGCCGGCCAGCGGTTCGGTTCCGGCGGCATCCGGTAATGCGAGCCGTCGATGGCGTTGCTGTTGTGCTTCGTTGCCGACATTATTTCGTAGCCAATCCAACCCGGTTGATGCCCAACTTCTTGGCTTCCGAGATCAGCTGGATCACATCGTCATACTTGCTTTCGCGGTCGCCGGAAATCATCACCGGATAATCCGGGTGCTCGGCGTGGATCGCACGCAAACGGTCGATCGCGGCGGCACGGTTCGATACGTCCTCGAGCGCCTGCGCCTGTTTGCCGATGATACCGATCTGCAGATGCGCATCGCTCTTCACGGCGATGTTGATGTAGTCGTCCGGCGGCTGGGTCGAGCGCTCGGCGCTGGGCAGCTTGATCTCGCTGGGATTCTGCGTCTGCGGCACCGCCATGAAGATGATGAGGAGCACCAGCATCACGTCGATATACGGTACGACGTTGATCTCGGACTTCAGCTTGCGGCGGGTGCTCCGCAGGTTGCTGTTGAATGCCATGTTCTTTTAACGCGACTGGCGCTGCAGGATGTTCGAAAATTCCTCGACGAAGCTTTCGAAGCGGATCGCGAGGCGGTCGATATCGTGGGTGAAGCGGTTGTACGCGACCACTGCCGGGATCGCCGCGAACAAGCCGATCGCGGTGGCGATCAGCGCTTCGGCAATGCCGGGAGCGACCACGGCCAGGGTTGCCTGCTGCACGTTGGCCAGGCCGCGGAAGGCGTTCATGATGCCCCACACGGTGCCGAGCAGGCCGATGTACGGGGACACCGAACCGACCGAAGCCAGAAAGTTCAGGTGGGTGTCCAGGTGATCGAGTTCGCGGTGGAAGGCGGCGCGCATCGCGCGGCGGGCGCCATCCAGCACGGCGCCGACGTCGAGGGCGTCGCGGGCAGCCTGCTTGCCCTTGATGAACTCGCCCATGCCGGCTTCGAAGATGCGGGCCAGCGGGCCGCTCTGGTCGCGCTGGGTGCTGGCGCTCTGGTGCAGGGTGTGCAGGTTGCCGCCGGCCCAGAAGCTGCGCTCGAACTGTTCGGTCAGGCGGCGCGCGGCGCGGATCGCGAACACCTTGCGGAAAATATAGGTCCAGCTGATCACCGAGATCGCGAACAGCAGGGCCATGATCAGCTTGACGAGGAAGTGCGCGTGGGCGATCAGTTCAATGAAGGAGAGGTCTTGGACTGCGTTCATCAGTATGAGGTGTATTTGGTCAAATGTATCAGTCGGCCCGCATTTTAGCAGCGGCGGCATCGGGAATGGAACGTGGGCGCATCGTCTGCGCATCCACGCAGCCTACTTTCACGTTTGCGGTCGACAGCAGGGTATCGCCGCGCCAGGCCTGTTGCGCGAACTGGACCGAGGCGCGGCCGAGCTTTTCCACGCTCAGGCGCAAGGTCAGTTCGTCATCCAGGCGCGCGGACGACAAGTAATCGACGCTGGCGCTGCGCACCACGAAGGCAGCGCTTTCTGCGTCGAGCAGGGCTTGCTGGTGAATGCCGAGCGAACGCAGCCATTCGGTGCGGGCACGTTCGAAGAACTTCAGGTAATTGGCGTAGTAAACGATGCCGCCGGCGTCGGTGTCCTCGTAATAGACCCGCACTGTCCAGGTGAAAACTGAAGGCATTTCAGCTGCCATAAATGAAAATGGGAAACATTTTACGCGATTTTCGATTTGCTTATGTACGGTGGCGTACATAAACATCCGAAAGCTCGCTATCGGCCGAATGGCAGGGCCGATGTGAAATGGGCATGAGTAAACGCCAAGCATGCATACTCAGCCAACAACTGTAACACTTTCTCACAACCTGCGTCGCCACGGATACATACCTGATCCGTGGCGGCGTGCCGGTCTCAACCGCGCTTGATGTTGAAAGGCGAGAAACCCTGGCAGGTCGGCATCATCTCGATCAGGTTGACGTTGACGTGCGGGGGCAGGGTGGCGATCCAGTAGGCGGTCTCGGCGATGTCTTCGGCGGTCAGCGGCTGGGTACCCTCATAGACCTTGGCCGCGGCTGCGTCGTCGCCCTTGAGGCGCACGTTCGAGAATTCGGTGCCGCCGCACAGGCCCGGCGCCAGGTTGGTGGCGCGCACGCCGGTGCCGACCAGGTCGGCGCGCAGGTTCAGCGTGAACTGTTCGACGAAGGCCTTGGTGGCGCCGTACACGTTGCCGCCCGGGTAGGGGTAGTGGCCGGCGACCGAGCCGAGGTTGATCACCAGGCCGCTGCCGCGCTCGACCATCGAGGGCAGGATGGCGTGGGTCATGGTCACCAGGCCCTTGACGTTGGTATCGATCATCGTGTCCCAGTCTTCGAGCGGGACTTCATGGGCCGGCTTGGTATTCAGCGCGAGGCCGGCGTTGTTGATCAGGACGTCGATCTGGCGCCAGGACTGCGGCAGCATCGACAAGGCTTCCTCGATCGAGGCCTTGCTGGTCACGTCCATCGCGACCGGCAGCGCCGATTCGCCGAGCTCGCTGGCCAGCGACTCCAGGCGTTCCTTGCGCCGCGCCGCCAGCACCACCTGGTGGCCGTTCTTGACGAAGGTGCGCGCCATCGCGGCGCCGAAGCCGGCCGATGCGCCGGTAATGAAAACGATCATGATGGAATCCCGGGTGATGGAGGTGAAGATTGAACTGCAGGATTGTAGCCGAAATGATCATTGCTTACCCCATGAGTCATCCCTTACAATCGGCAGTTCCATTTACATCCTGCGTAACTGGCGAAAGCTGCCCGACGGCGGCAAAGGTGGAGATCCACCGGGGAGCGCAGGATGTCGTTTGCCGTTCGCCTGGGCAGCCTTCGACTGGTACGCTTCGTATCGCGGCTGCCTTTTTCGCTCCCGCCCCGGTTCAGCGCTGCCTGTTGCCTGGTACTCTTATCGATTGGAGTTTTTTTCATGTTTGCAAAAGATCACACGCTCGCCAACGTCGACCCGGAATTGTGGGATGCCATTCAGAAGGAAAACACCCGCCAGCAAGACCACATCGAGCTGATCGCATCGGAGAACTACACCTCGCCGGCCGTGATGCAGGCGCAGGGTTCCCAGCTGACCAATAAATACGCCGAAGGCTACCCGGGCAAGCGCTACTACGGCGGCTGCGAATACGTCGACGTCGCCGAGCAGCTGGCGATCGACCGCGTCAAGCAACTGTTCGGCGCCGAAGCCGCCAACGTGCAGCCGAACTCGGGCTCGCAGGCCAACCAGGGCGTGTTCTTCGCCATGCTGAAGCCGGGCGACACCATCATGGGCATGTCGCTGGCCGAAGGCGGCCACCTGACCCACGGCATGGCCCTGAACATGTCGGGCAAATGGTTCAACGTCATCTCCTACGGTCTGACCGACAAGGAAGACATCGACTACGAGCAGATGGAACGTCTGGCGCGCGAGCACAAGCCGAAGCTGATCATCGCCGGCGCCTCGGCCTTCTCGCTGCGCATCGACTTCGAGCGTTTTGCGCGCGTCGCCAAGGAAATCGGCGCCTACTTCATGGTCGACATGGCCCACTACGCCGGCCTGATCGCTGCAGGCGAATACCCGAACCCGGTGCCTTACGCCGACTTTGTTACGTCCACGACCCACAAGTCCCTGCGCGGTCCGCGCGGCGGCATCATCCTGATGAAGGCCGAGCACGAGAAGGCCATCAATTCGGCGATCTTCCCGGGCATCCAGGGTGGTCCGCTGATGCACGTGATCGCCGGTAAAGCGGTCGCCTTCAAGGAAGCGCTGTCGCCGGAATTCAAGGCCTACCAGCAGCAGGTCGTCAAGAACGCCAAGGCCCTGGCCGACGCCCTGATCGCCCGCGGCCTGCGCATCGTCTCGGGCACCACCGAGTCGCACGTGATGCTGGTCGATCTGCGTTCGAAAGGCCTGACCGGCAAGGAAGCGGAAGCGATCCTGGGCCAGGCGCACATGACCTGCAACAAGAACGGCATCCCGAACGACCCGCAGAAGCCGTTCGTGACTTCCGGCATCCGCCTCGGCAGCCCGGCTTTCACCACCCGCGGCTTCAAGGAAGAGGACGCGACCAAGGTTGGCCACCTGATCGCCGACGTGCTGGACAACCCGCACGACGCTGCGACCATCGAGCGCGTCAAGGCGGAAGTCAAGGTGCTGACCGACAAGTACCCGGTCTACGCCTCGTAATCTCCCGATAGCTCAGCGGCCCGGCAACGATGAAATGCCCGTTCTGTCAGCATGAAGACACCCAGGTCCTCGATACCCGCGTATCCGAGGAGGGCGATTCCATCCGCCGCCGGCGCCGCTGCGCGCAGTGCGACAAGCGCTTCACCACTTACGAGCGCGTCGAGCTCTCGATGCCGATCATCGTCAAGAAGAACGGCAGCCGCACCGAATTCGAATCCAAGAAACTGCGCGGCAGCCTGATGCTGGCCCTGCGCAAGCGTCCCGTGGCCGCCGGCGCCATCGACGCCGCCATCGCCTCGATCGAGGAAAAACTGCTCACCAGCGGCCGCCGCGAAGTCGACAGCGTCTACGTCGGCGAACTCGTGATGCAGGAACTCAAGCGTCTCGACAAGATCGCCTACATCCGCTTCGCCTCCGTCTACAAGAACTTCGAAGACCTGGCCGAGTTCCAGGAAGCGATCGCCGAAGTCGGACCGGGCGCGAAAACACCCCCCGTATAAAGTTCCGTTTGCGGGCTTGAGCGCCCGCCACGGCTGACCTGAGTCCGCCTGATACCTTCTGGTCTCCCGGAACCGAGACTGGAGGTAGAGCATGCGCGGCCATCGTGCCCATCGTCATTGCCCCGGCTTTACGCTGGTGGAAGTGCTGGTGGCCCTGTTCGTCGTCGCCCTCGGCGTGGCCGGGGCGGCAGCCGTGCAGGCGGTGGCCGTGCGCGCCGCCGGCGAGGCCGGGCGCCTGGCCGACGGCATGCGCCTGGTCGATTCGCTGGCCCAGCGCATGCGCGCCAATCCGGCCGCGATGGCGCTGCCGGACGCCGCCAATCCCTATCTCCAGTTCGACTTTCATGGCGGTGTCCTGCCCACCGCGCCGGCCTCCTGTTATGGCAGCGCCGGCTGCGGTCCTGCCGAACTGGCGGCCTTCGACCTCTTCGAGACCGCGGCGCAGCTGGCCGGCCGCTTTCCCGGCGGGCGCATGCGCGTCTGCCGCGACGCCCAGGCGCCAGACGCGGCAGGGCTGCTGGCCTGGGACTGCACGGACACACCCGGTGCACCGGTCGCGGTCAAGCTGGGCTGGCATGACAGGCGCGCCGCACCCGATGCGCCCGATGCGCCGGCCGTGTTCCTGACGATCGGCGCAGGCGCGCCATGACCCGCCGTCCGCATGCCCGCCAGGCCGGCCTGACCCTGGTCGAGATGATGGTGGCGATGGCCATCGGCCTGGCCGTGGTGCTGGCGGCCGCGCGCCTGCTGGGCCTGGCCAACGATGCCTACGCCGCGCAGGTCGAGGCCGCCGCCCTCGACGATGCCGGCCGCTACGCGCTCGACATTCTTGGCCGCGCCGTGCGTCAGGCATCGCACGCCGATCCGCTGCAACTGGACCTGTCCGCACCGGTGGACGCGCTGCCGGCGCGTTTGGCGGGCCTCGATGCGCGCTCGCTCGGCAGTACCACGGCGGACATCGCCACCCCGCTGGCTGCCGTCGCGAACGGCAGCGACGTGCTGGCCGTGCGCTTTCCCGGCGCCGGCGGCGGCACGAACGGCGACGGCAGCGTCCTCAACTGCGCCGGCTTTGCGGTCCCTTCGTTCGAAGAGGGCTGGAGCATTTTCTACGTGGCCAAGAACGGCGACGGCGAGCCCGAGCTGCGCTGCAAGTACCGCGGCAGCACCGGCAACTGGAGCGCGGACGCCGTGGTCACGGGCGTCGACAGCTTCCAGGTGCTGTACGGCATCGATACCGACACCCCGCGCGACGGCGCCGCCAACCGCTACCTGAACGCGGAGGCGATCCGGGCGCTGGATGCCGCTTATGCCGGCCTGCCGGTGCAGGAAAGGAACCGGCGCACCTGGTGGAAGCGCGTGGTGAGCGTGCGCATCGCGCTGCTGCTGCATGGCGCGCGGACCACCCGGCACGGGGCCGCCAATGCCGAGTACCAGTTGTTCGGCCCGCTGCATGCGGCGGATGCGGCGGCGAGCGATAGCGGGACCGTGGTGCGCGAGGATGCCTTGCCGGATGCGGTGCGGCGGCGCGAGCGCAGGCTGTTCTCGATGACGGTGGCATTGCCCGCGGGAGCTTTATGAGCCTGTCCGTCATGCGTCCACGGCGCTGCCGACAGCGCGGCGCGGCCTTGGTCTGCGCGCTGGTGCTGATGATGGCGGCCATGCTGATCGGCGTGTCGGTCTGCCGCGCCGTGTTCGCGTCCATCGCCTCGGCCAGCGCCGAGCGCGAGCGCAGCATTGCCTACGAGGCTGCGGAAGCCGCCTTGCGCGATGCCGAGCGCGACATCGCCGCGGATGCTGCCGGCACCGATCCGGCGCGGGCTGCCCAGTTCACCGCGGCCGGCGCCGGCGGCTTCGTCGACGGCTGCGGCCGCGCCGGCTCCGGGCGTGGACTCTGCCTGGCGGCCGCGCCGCCGGCCTGGCAGGTACAGGACCTTTTTGACGCCGATAACCCGGCCCTCGTGCCGTACGGGCACTACACCGGCGCGAGCCTGGCCACCGGCAAGGGTTTGCTGCCGGCCCGCCCGCCGGCCTACCTCATCGAACAGATCGCACCGCCGGGCGCCGGCGAGCCGCTCGGCAGTTTTTACCGGATCACGGCGGTCGGCTTCGGCAGCCGCGGGACGACGACCCAGGTCGTGCTGCAGTCGGTGGTCCGCAAGCCCAAGCCACTGCCGCCGGGCGGGCCTCCTTCGCCTGGCGGCGGCGAAGAGGCGCCAGGCGCCGGCGCAGGTCCGCCGGAAGGGACGGGGCCGCCTGGCGGTAATCCAGCCCCGCTGCCGGTCCAGCTTCCGGCCGGACGCATCAGCTGGCGCGAAATCGCCAACTGGCCTCAGCTCCACGCCCAAGCCACCGAATAGGTAGTCAAAACGATGTCAAAACAAAACGAGGGATCGATGAACATAAAGAGCGGCTTTACCCTGATCGAAATGCTGGTGGTGCTGGTGATCCTGTCCATCCTGGTGTCGGTGGCTTACCCGAGCTATGCCGGCCACGTCGTGCGCACCAAACGGACCGAAGGACAGATCGCCCTGATCGAAGCGATACAGCAGCAGGAACGCTACCACCTGCAGCACAACACCTATGCCGAGTTTTCGGCGAGCAGCGAAGCCACGGCGCCGCAAGGCTTCCGCTGGTGGTCGGGCGCCAGCGCGGGCTCGAGCCTGTACGAACTGGAGGCGTACGCCTGCCCGGGCCGCGACATCGCCGATTGCGTCGAGGTGCGCGCCACGCCTGGCACGGACAAGGTCGACGGGCGCTTCCGCGACCGCGAATGCGGCGCGCTGACGCTCGACAGCCTGGGCATGCATGCGTCGGCGGGAACGGGACGTTGCTGGCCATGAGTCGGCGGCCGGGCAGGCAGCTAGCCAGGCCGCGCCAGGCTGGCTTCTCGCTGATCGAGCTGCTCGCCGTGATGGCGATCGCGCTGATCCTGCTGGCGGCCGGCGCTCCGAACCTGGGCCAACTGGTCCGCACCCAGCAGCTGAAGGCGGCCAGCGCCGACCTGTTCGCCGCCGTCGGCCTCGCGCGTGCGCAGGCGCTGGCGCGCGGCGAGGTGGTCACCCTGTTGCCGAAAGGCGCGGGCGGCGCCGACTGGCGCCAGGGCTGGACCGTCTTCCTCGACCGCGATGGCGACCGCCAGCCGGGGCCGGGCGACACCATCCTGGCCGAGCACGGCCCGCTGGCGCCGGGCATTGCCGCCGACTTTTCCTTCACCACCTCGGCGCCGCCTTTCTATATCGCCTACAATGGCGCCGGGCGCAGCTGCCGCGACAGCAATCCCGCGGCGGCGCGCTATGGCACGCTGTCGCTGTTCCACGGCGGCGGCATCCGCCGTATTAAAATCAACATGCTGGGCCGGGCCCGCAGCTGCGACCCGGCGCGCGACGCGTCCTGCGATGGCCCCGCTGTGCCGCCGGAATAAACCGAGTAAACCGAAGAGACAAGTGCTGATACTGAGCGATACCGAAGGCATGGCCCTGGCCCTGGAATGGGCGGCGAAGGGCATGTACATCACCGCGCCGAACCCGCGCATCGGCTGCGTGATCGTGCGCAACGGCGAAGTGATCGGCGCCGGCCATACCCAGCCGGCCGGGCAGGCGCATGCCGAGATCCAGGCCATGCGCGATGCGCAGGCGCGCGGGAGCGACGTGCGGGGCGCCACCGCCTACGTCACGCTCGAGCCCTGCAGCCACCACGGCCGCACGCCCCCGTGCTCGAATGCGCTGATCCAGGCCGGTCTGGGCCGCGTGGTCGCGGCGATGGTCGATCCGAATCCGCTGGTGGCGGGGCGCGGCCTGGCGCAGCTGGAGGCGGCCGGCATCGCCGTCAGCGCCGGCATCATGGCCGATGAAGCTTACGAACTGAACATCGGCTTCTTCAACCGCATGCGTTTCAAGAAGCCCTGGGTACGCCTCAAAACTGCCGCCAGCCTGGATGGCGCGACGGCGCTGGACAGCGGCGAGAGCCAGTGGATCACGAGCCTTGACGCGCGCGCCGACGGCCACGCATTCCGCGCCCGCGCGCAGGCCATCCTGACCGGCATCGGCACCGTCAAGGCGGACAATCCGCAGTTGACCGTGCGTGGCATGGCTACACCAATGCAGCCTCGCCGCGTGATCGTCGACAGCCGCCTCGAGATCGACCCGGGCGCGCGCATCCTGCAGGGCGAGCCGTGCTGGATCGTCGCCGCGCAAGCCGACGATGCCAAGGCGGCCCAGCTGCGCGCCGCCGGCCACGACGTCATCCTGCTGCCCAACAGCGCAGGCAAGGTCGACCTGCCGGCGCTGATGCTTGAACTGGGCCGCAGGGAAATCAACGAGCTGCACGTCGAGGCCGGCAGCAAGCTGAATGCTTCGCTGGTACGCGAAGGCTGCGTCGACGAGCTGCTGGTCTACCTGGCGCCGAGCCTGATCGGTCCGGGGCAGGGCATGTTCGCGCTGCCGCCGCTGGCCCGTCTGCAGGACAAGTTTGCATTGCGCTTCCATGGCGTGAAGCAGGTCGGTCCCGACCTGCGCATCCTGGCGCGCTTCCATCATCAAGAGAAGGAATAAGGCTGTATGTTTACTGGAATCGTCGCTGCCGTGGGCAGCATCCAATCGGTCAAGCCGCTCGAAGGCGGTTCGTTCGCGGGCGTACGCCTGCAGATCGACGCCGGCGCCCTGGCACTGGACGACGTCGCGCTGGGCGACTCGATCGCCATCAACGGCGCCTGCATGACCGTAGTCGAGAAGACCGGCAATGCCTTCGCGGTGGACGTCTCGCGCGAAAGCCTGAACCGCACCGCGGGCCTGGACCAGCCGGGCGAAGTCAACCTCGAAAAGGCGCTGACCCTGGCCGAACGCCTGGGAGGCCACCTGGTGTCCGGCCACGTCGACGGCCTGGGCACGGTGCACAGCTTAGAGCCGATCGGCGAATCCTTCAAGCTGGTCATCGACGCGCCGGTCGAGCTGGGCAAGTACCTGGCCTATAAAGGCTCGATCGTGGTGAACGGTGTGTCGCTGACTGTGAACAGCGTCGAGGATCTCGAAGCGAACGGCGCCAAGGTCTGCCGCTTCTCGATCAACCTGATCCCGCACACGATCGCCGTCACCACCCTCAAGCACCTGCATGCGGGCGCCAAGGTGAACCTCGAGATCGACCTGATCGCGCGCTACGTCGAGCGCATGCTCTCGGCCGCTAAAGCCTAAATTTTCTCCTGAGCTCTGCCATTTGGCGTAGACTGCCTGCTGATCTTCTGATCAGTAGGCAGGGCATTCGCTCGCCTGTATTTACCAGAGAATAAAACAAGACAAAGGAGACCAGGATGATTCGTGGTGTGGAACCATTGGTGGTGCTGACGCTGCTCGCCGCCGCCGGCATGAGTTCGGCCGAGGGCATGCGCAGCTACCGTTCGCTGGCGATGTCCGCCGACGGCGAGCGCATCGCCGCGCTGGAGTCCGTCGAAGGCGAGAACAAGGCGGCGCCGCGCATCGTCGTGCGCGAGACCGCCACCGGCAAGGTCGTGTCGCTGTTCGAGCAGTCCGATTGCAACGGCTGCCGCATCGAGGCGCCGGTGTGGTCGCCGGACGGCAGCGCGATGGCGCTGATCAGCACCGACAGCAAGGCCGGCACCGCCACCGTCCAGGTGCTGCGCGACGGTAAATTCAAGACGGTCGCCACCATCAAGGGCGTGGCCAACACCGTGCGCTGGTCGCCGGATGGCCGCCAGCTGGCCTTCCTCGCCACCGTCGGCGCCAAGAAGCTGACCGGCGCGGTGGAAGCGGGCGCGCGCCAGATCGGCGAGATCGGCGTGGCCGAGCAGGAAGACGAGCAGCGCATCGCCGTGGTGTCCGCGTCGGGCGGCAACTACAGGCTGGTCTCGCCCGCCGATACCTTCATCTACGAATACGACTGGACCCCGGACGGCAAAGGCTTCGTGGTCACCAGCGCCAAGGGCAACGGCGACAACAACTGGTGGATCGCCACCCTCGGCCACGTCGATGCCGACAGTGGAAAACTGCGCGTGCTGGCGGCGCCGAAGATGCAGATGAACATGCCGCACGTCTCGCCGGACGGCCGCACGGTCGCCTTCATCGGCGGCCTGATGAGCGACTTCGGCTCGGTCGGCGGCGACGTCTACACGGTGTCGATCGACGGCGGCACCCCCGCCGACGTGACCCCGGGCTTTGCCGGCACCTTCAACGGCATCGCCTGGCGCGGCAACCAGCTGCTGGCGTCAAACCTGGCCGGCGCCGACGCCGCCGTGGTGGCGATCGATCCGCAAGCGCGCAGCAGCCGCGTGCTGTGGAAAGGGCCGGTGACGGCATCCGCCTCGCGCGACGGCCGCTTCGTGTTCAGCGCAGACGGCAAGGTCGCCGCGTCGGTGCAGGAAGACTTCGAGCACGCGCCGCGCATCGTCGCCGGCCGCCTGCCGGAGATGAACGCGATCACCCACGACAACGATGCCTTCGCGCCGGTGGTGGCCTCGCAGAGCGTCAGCTGGACCAACGAAGGCTACAAGGTGCAGGGCTGGCTGGTCGGTCCGCGCCAGGTCGACGCCGGCAAGAAATACCCGATGATCGTGCAGGTGCACGGCGGTCCGGCAGCGGCAGCCACGCCGCGCTATATCTCCGGCGGCGAGGGCGGCAATTCGCTGGTGCGCGAACTGGTCAGCCAGGGCTATTTCGTGTTCATGCCGAACCCGCGCGGCAGCTACGGGCAAGGTTCGGCCTTCACCAGCGCCAACCGCAAGGACTTCGGCGGCGGCGACTGGCGCGACATCCTGGCCGGCGTCGACACCGCCATCAAGCAGGCGCCGGTGGACGGCAACCGCCTGGGCCTGATGGGCCACTCCTACGGCGGCTACATGACGATGTGGGGTGTGACGCACAGCCAGCGCTTCAAGGCCGCGGTGGCCGGGGCCGGCATCGCCAACTGGATCAGCTACTACGGCCAGAACGGCATCGACCAGTGGATGGTGCCCTTCTTCGGCGCGACCATGTACGACGACCCGGCCGTGTACCGCGCCGCCTCGCCGATCGAGTCGATCAAGGCCGCCAAGACGCCGACCCTGATCTACGTGGGCGAACGCGACGTCGAGTGCCCGCCGGCGCAGTCGATGGAGTTCTGGCACGGCCTGAAGGCGATGGGCGTGCCGACCACGCTGGTGATCTACGAAGGCGAAGGGCATGCGCTGCGCAAGCCCGAGCACAACAAGGACCTGCGGGCGCGCGAGATTGGCTGGTTCAACAAGTACCTGAAGTAAGGCGGCAGGCGTACCGGGCACGGGGGTGCCCGGGGCTCGCGATATCATGTCGCACCATGGAGAGCCAGACACCCGACCACAAGCGGATCCAGTGGAATCCGCGCCCCCGCCGCCGCCAAGGCGTGCACCTGAAAACGGAAAAGCTGCCGCACCAGCGTCCGGTGATCACGCAGCCGCGCTTCGATGCGCACGCGATCATGGTCGCCGAGCGCATCGACATCAAGGCGATTTCCGGATTCGAGGTCATCGCCAAGTCCCCGACCATGGTCAAGCTTGGCGAGGGCGGCATCGCCGCCATTTTCAGGTACGGTGCGATCGTCCTGTTCAATGCCTCGGCGGACGAAAAGGTGGGGCTGCTGCAGGCGATCCGGACGCATTCGTCCGGCTTCGGCGAATTCGGCGGCGATGAAGTCTCGGTCGTCGAGGTCGATCCGAGCGAGCAGGAAGGGCCGTCGGGACCGGGCATCAAGATCAAGAACGCGGACCGGCTGCGCCTGCAGCTGATTGCCGAGGTCATGGCCAAGGCGACCATGCTCTCGTTCCAGGAGCGCCAGGCGGCGCGCGACTTCGACCGCAGCGAGCCGCTGGCACGCGACCTGGCGGAAGATGGGCGCTTCTCCGCAAAGCCGTCCGAGCTGCTCAAGGCGGTCGGCAGCATGCTGCTCGCCGAGAGCCGGCTGAACGGCAGGGCAGGGGTGCTCGACCGGCCCGACCTCTTATGGGACAACCCCGGCCTGTCGGGCCTGTACGCCAGGCTGGAAGGGGACTACGAACTCGAGGACCGCGCGATCGCCCTGGAGCGCAAGCTGACGACCTTGTCGCACACGGCCGAGACGCTGGTCGAAACCATGCGCTACCACAGCTCGCACAGGCTCGAGCTGGCGATCCTGCTGCTGATCTTCGTCGAGCTGTGCCTGGCGCTGTACGGCCATCTCATGTAGGGTGGCACCATGTGCCCACGCGTGGGCACGGAGTGCCTACGCCGGCCGCGCCCACCCTACTTACTGTGGCGCCTTCTGCGCCCCTGATGCGGCCGCCACCTGCGCTGCCTTTTCCGGATTAAGCACCACCTGCACGTAGTTATCCGGCTTCAGGTAGCGCTGCGCTGCGCCCTTCAGGTCCGCCACGCTCAGCTTCTGCACTTCCTTGTCGAAGGTGAGGATGGTGGCCGGGTCGGTGCCCTCGGTGAGGGAAGTCTGCAGCGCCGCCAGCCAGTAGCCGTTTTCCTGCATCGACTTGCGATAGGTCTGCAGCCAATTGGTCTTGACCTTGTCGAGGTCGGCCTGGTCCGGGCCCTGGGTGCGCATGCGCTCGATCTCGGCGAAGGTTGCGGCCAGCACCTTGTCGACGTTTTCCGGCCCGGTCGGCAGGGTCACGCCCACTGTGTAATGGGCGTAGGGGATGCGCGTCATCGAGGCTTCCATGCCGCCGCCGTAGATCAGGCCCAGCTTCTCGCGCAGCACGTCGATGATGCGGATGTTGATCACCTCGGTCAGGGCCGACAGGCGCAGCTCTTCGAGTTCGGTCACGTCGGCGGCGCCGGTGAAGGTCAGCGAGACCGTGCTCTTGTCTTCGAGGCCGCTGTTCACCTCCTTCTTGACCACGCCCTTCACCGGGCGAATGCCGAGGTCGCGGTAGGCCACCGGGATGTCCGGCGTCGGCAGGCTGGCCAGGTAGGTCGCCAGCAGCGGCTTGATCGCGGCGACGTCGAAGCTGCCGACGAAGATGAAGGTCAGGTCCTTCGCGCTCGAGAAGCGCTGGCGGTATATGTCGATCGCGCGGTCGAGGTTGATGCCGGCGAAGTCCTCCGGCTTCAGGGCGCGCGGGGCTCGCGGGTTGTCGCCGTAGAGGGTCGAGACCAGCACGTCGCCGAACGCGGCGCCGGGCTGCGAGGCGCGGTTGCGCGCCAGTTCGATCTGCTTGCCGATGAAGGATTTGTACAGGTCCTCGTCGCGGCGCACGCCGGCGAACTTCAGCCACACCATCTGCAGCATGGTCTCGACGTCGGTGGCGCCCGCGGTGCCGGCGACGACGTCGGTGTTGTTGCCCAGGCCCGCGCTGACGGCGGCGGCCTTGCCGGCCAGGATCTTGCGCATGTCCAGCGGCGAAAAGTCCTTCAGGCCCATCGCGGCGACGATGGTGTCGGCGTAGCGGGCGTTGACCATGTCCTTGGTCTCGAACAGGCTCTGGCCGCCGAAGCGCGCGGCGCTCATCAGCACCTGGTCGTTGCGAAAGCCCGTCGGCTTGAGGATCACCTTCACGCCGTTCGACAGCACCAGGCGGGTGGTGCCGAGCTGCTCGTCGCGGCTCTCCGCGACGATCTTGCCCGGGCTTGGGGGCTGGTCCATCAGGCGCGCCGCGACTGCCTTTTCGTCGCGCGCCTGGACGTCGCGGCGCTCGGCGGCCGAGACGGCGGCGAGCAGCTGTTCGCCGGTCGGCACGGCCGCGTCCTGCTTGGCCGGGCCGGTATAGATCACCAGCTTGCCCGAGTCGGCGGGTATGGTGCGGCGCGCGTAGGCGTTGATCTCGTCGAGCGTGATGCCGGGCAGGAGCTCGGACACGTAGCGGTATTCGTTCTCGATGCCAGGGATCGATTCGCCTTCGAGGAAGTTGCGGATGGTCTCGGCGGCGAGGGACGCGGAGTCGGTATTGTCGCGCTCATTGTGGATGCGCTCGTAATTGCGCATTACGCCTTTCTTCATGCGTTCCAGCTCGGCCTCGGAAAAACCGAAGCGGCGTGCTCGCTCGTTCTCCTGCACCAGCGCGTCGATCGCCGGGGTCGCGCCTTTTTCGCCTAGCGCGGCGGCCGCATTGTAGGAGCGGTAGCGCGGCGTCAGCCGGCCGAGCGCGCTGCTGGCGCCCATGAAGGGCGGCGAGGGCAGCTGGGCCAGCTCGGACAGGCGCTGGTTCAGCATGCCGGCGAACAGGCCTTCGACCAGCTGTTCGCGGTAGCCGCCGATGGTGGCGCGTTCGCTGAAGGGCGTAACGGGATAGCGGATCAGGACCGAGGCCGGACCGGCTTCCTTGTCGGTGACGACCAGCGCCTCGGTGCCGGTGCGCGGCGGGATCTGCGCATAGGTACGCGGACGCGGCGAGGCCGGGTTCTTCAGGCCCGCGAAATGGCGCTTGATCAGCTGCTCGGCCTGGGCCGGATCGATGTCGCCGACTGCCACCACGGCCATCAGGTCGGGGCGGTACCAGTCGCGGTAGAAGCGGCGCAGGGCTTCGGGCTTGAACGTGCGCAGCGTCTCTTCCGTGCCGATCGGGAGCCGCTCGGCGTAGCGCGAGCCGTTGAACATCTTCGGCATCAAAACCTTTTGCATGCGGTCGCCGGCGCCTTTGCCGAGGCGTAGCTCCTCGAGCACGATGTCGCGTTCCTTGTCGATATCGGCGTCGTTCAGGGTCAGGCCCTGGGCCCAGTCCTGCAGCACCTGGAAGGCCTTGTCGAGGTCCTGCTTGCGCTCGGCCGGCACCGGCAGCACGTAGACCGTCTCGTCGAAGGAGGTGTAGGCGTTCAGGTCGGCGCCGAACTTCACGCCGATCGACTGCAGGTAGGACACCAGTTCGTGCTTCTTGAAGTGGGTCGAGCCGTTGAAGGCCATGTGCTCCGTAAAGTGCGCCAGGCCCCGCTGGTCGTCGTCCTCGAGGATGGAGCCGGCCTTCACCACCAGGCGCAGCTCCAGCTTGTGCTCGGGCTTGGCGTTCTTCTGGATGTAATAGGTGAGGCCGTTCGGCAGCTTGCCGACCTTCAGCTGGGGCGCGACCGGCAGCGGGGCGTTCAGGTCGAGAGGAGCGGCATTGGCCAGCGAGGTGGCAAGCAGGACGGCAGTGAACAGGGCGGTACGGGCTAAGCGGGCAGTCATGCGAAGGCGCTCCGGTTGAGCAATAAAAAACCATTCTACCTTGCACAAGAGCCTGCACAGTTGTTGCTGAACACCATTCTTGCACCATGGCAGTGCGAAGTGGGTACATGCGTCGTTGTCAAAATGCAACAACTTGGTGAGGCCAGCGCCGGCACGGGGCAAGCCCGGTCGCAAATGCCGGCATCAAGCCCGGTGGAAGACTGGCAAATCCATTAAAATAACGGGTTTCAGCACAGGACTTCGCATGCCCATCTCCACTACCCAGGAAATCGTCGACGAACTGCGCGCAGGGCGCATGGTCATTCTCGTCGACGAGGAAGACCGCGAGAACGAAGGCGACCTGGTGCTCGCCGCCGAACACGTCACGCCGGAAGCGATCAACTTCATGATCCGCCATGCGCGCGGCCTGGTCTGCCTGACCCTGTCGGAAGAGATCTGCGACCGTCTCGAACTGCCGATGATGACGACTCGTAACGGCACCTCCTTCGGCACCAATTTCACGGTCTCGATCGAAGCCGCCGAAGGCGTCACCACCGGCATCTCGGCGGCCGACCGCGCCCGCACCATCCAGGTGGCGGTGGCGAAGAACGCGAAGCCCGAAGACCTGGTGCAGCCGGGCCACATCTTCCCGCTGCGCGCGGTCAAGGGCGGGGTGCTGATGCGCGCCGGCCATACCGAAGCGGGCTGCGACCTGACCGAGATGGCGGGCCTGCAGCCGGCTTCCGTGATCTGCGAGATCATCAAGGAAGACGGCACCATGGCGCGCCTGCCGGACCTGCTCGAGTTCGCGCAGGAGCACGGGCTGAAGATCGGCACCATCGCCGACCTGATCCATTACCGCAGCCAGACCGAGTCGCTGATCGAGCGCGTGGCCGAGCGCCAGCTGTCGACGGTGCACGGCGACTTCCGCCTGGTCGCCTTCCGCGACAAGCCGAGCGGCTGCGCCCACCTGGCCCTGGTGCACGGCGAGCCGGAAGGCGACAAGGAAGCCCTGGTGCGCGTGCACCAGCCGGTGTCGATCATCGACCTGCTGGACAACCGCGCGACCTCGCACTCCTGGAACCTGTCGACGGCGATGCAGGCGGTCAAGGCAGCGGACAGCGGCGTCATCGTCCTGCTGAACTGCAGCGAGACGGCCGAGCAGCTGTTCGGCCAGTTCGAGGACAAGTCGGCGCCGCGTCAAGGCGGCCGTGCGGCCAACCTCGACCTGCGCACCTACGGTATCGGCGCGCAGATCCTGAAGCAGGTCGGCGTGCGCAAAATGAAACTGCTGGCGAACCCGCGCAAGATGCCGTCGATGGTCGGTTTCGATCTCGAGGTAACGGGTTACCTGGCGAAGCCGGAAGCATAAATATCGATGGCCAATCAGGCGCGAGCGGCGCGCCTGACGCGGTACCATTCATCCATTCACATTCACGAATCAATAGAAAAAGAGGCAGCCATGACGGTAGGAACTTTTGAAAGCAACATGCAGGGTGAAGGCCTGCGCATCGGGATCGTGCAGGCACGATTCAATGCCGACGTCGGCCACGGCCTGCTGTCGGCCTGCCTGGCGGAGCTGAAGCACCTGGGCGTGGCGGACGAGGACATCCTGCACGTGACCGTGCCGGGCGCACTGGAAATCCCGCTGGCCCTGCAGAAGATGGCCGAGACCCAGCAGTTCGACGCCCTGATCGCCCTGGGCGCCGTGATCCGCGGCGAAACCTACCACTTCGAGCTGGTCTCGAACGAGTCGGGCGCCGGCATCACCCGCGTCGGCCTGGACTACGGCATGCCGATCGCCAACGCCGTGCTGACCACCGAAAACGACGAGCAGGCCGAAGCACGCATGGCCGAAAAGGGCACGGATGCCGCCCGCGTCGCGGTCGAGATGGCCAACCTGCTGCTCGGCCTGGACGAGCTGCAGGCCGAAGAAGAGTAAACGTAGCAAGGTAAAGACATGACTGACAATAGCACGCACGCCAACCCGAACAAGAACCGCACGCCGCGTCACCGCGCGCGCGAGTTCGCGCTGCAGGGCCTGTACCAATGGCTGCTGAACAATGAGCCGGCTTCGACGGTTGCCAAAAACATCCGCGCCGCCCACGGCTTCGACAAGGCCGACAGCGAGTACTTCACCGAACTGCTGAACGGCGCGATCGCCCAGTCGGTCGAGCTGCGCGAAACCATCGCGCCGACCGTCGACCGTCCGATCGCCGAGATCTCGCCGATCGAGCACGCGGTGCTGCTGATGGGCGCTTGGGAGCTGAAGAACAAGATCGAGATCCCGTACCGCGTCGTGATCAACGAAGCGGTCGAGCTGACCAAGTCCTTCGGCGGCATCGACGGCCACAAGTACGTCAACGGCGTGCTGGACCGCCTGGCCGGCAAGCTGCGTCCGGACGAGGCGGCGGCTGACGCCAAGCGCTGAACGTTCAGCCCGCTAATATATATATGAGCGAGAAGCCGCTCCGGGAAACCGGGGCGGCTTTTTTTATGGCAGTGGGCGCGTGCTACCGGATCGGCGCGGCATGCGCGGTACACTGGGACTGCCGAATTCCAGTGCTGTCCATCGTAAGGAAAAACCATGCGTTCCTACCCGCCCGATAGTCCACAAGCTGTTTCCCGATTGCTGGCCCTGACCGTCATCAGTGATGGAGGGGGATCACCGCCCGAGATCTCTGCAACGTACCGGCTGGGCATACTCGACCAAGCCGGCATTGACGACGCCATGTTCGATCAGGTGCTTCAGGAGTTGACTGCCGATCTTCCAGCGACGGCCGACGGCCTCGTCAGGGTGGATGCCGAGGTGATCGACCAGTGTCTGGCGGAGATCGCGCGGCCGGACCTGAGGCTGCGTTTATGGAAGGCCATGTGGCAACTGGCATACGCAGACGACAGTTTTGCCCATGCCGAACTCGCGCTGCTTCACAGGGCGACGGAAGCTTGGGGAATCGAAGCGGATGCGAATGGGAATGGTCGGATCGCCGGCGCCGACATCTAAAAAAGAAGGCCGCCGCGGCTTGCGCCAACGACGGCCTTCGACCAGGGATCGGTACGGAGCGCCTAACAAAATCCCCATGGCGGCGTTGCATCGTCTCGCCGTACTAGCGTACTGTCTTCGCCGATGCGCCTTGCCCTGAGAATTTTGTTAGACGCTCCGGGCGCTTACAGCCCGGCGACGGTCTCGCCGGTCTGGCTCGCGCCTTGCGCGGCCTCGACGGCAGGCGCGTCCACCTTGTGCGGGGCTGGCGCCGACTTCTGCGCCAGCTGCGGGGCAGGGGCCGACGGCGGGGTGAAGATCGGTACGTTCTTGCCGCTGGCAACCTGCTTCAGGCGGCGGTACTCGGCCAGGACCTTGTTGCCGTAGCCGGAGTCGTCGTCGGATGCGCCGGCGCCGACATAGGTCTTCAGGCCGCCTTCGACGGAGCCGGTGCGGGTCACGTAATCCTTCAGGATCTGGGCGCCGACACGGATGTTGGCGACCGGGTTGAGGGCAGCCTTCGAGCCGCCGACTTCCTGGAACTTGTCGCTGTGGACCTTGGACATCACCTGCATCAGGCCTTGCGCGCCCACCGGGCTTTCCGCGAAGGGATTCAGGCCGGATTCGATCGCCATCACGGCCAGGATCAGCAGCGGGTCGATCTTGATCTCGTGCGCAGTGCTGTAGGCGGTGGCGACGAACATGTTGGCGGCGTCACCGGCGACCCGGTAGCGGCGCGACAGCCATTCGGTCACGTACTTCTGCTGGCGCGAGGAGCGCGCCGCGTGCTTGTCGTCGTTGTTGGCAACTTCGACGGCCTCGTCTCCCTGGGCGGCCAGACGGGCCTGTACCGGGGAAGCGGCGGCAACCTGGACGCTTTGTTGCGGGCTCAAGAAGTCCGACACCCGTTTTGCCAGATCGGGGCGGTTGTACAGCAGGGCAAGCATTGCTACTGCAGATAGACCGAATACGGTCAGGGTATGTTGTGCGGTCGTGAGGAGGCCGCGTACCGTTTTTGTCACGGAAGACCATGTGACTGGCTGGCTGGCCATCTGTTGGACAAGCTTTGTGCTCGTACCGATGAATCGATGAATCATCGTCTCTCCTTTGTCGCGGAAAAAGCGTCCCCATGCGGCGCTGAGCGCTGCTTTTTGGGTACCTAATGCCGTGCATCAGAAAACCGTCCGTCGCCGCGGTGTCGATCACCTTTGCGGTCGAGGAACGCCGTCATTGCTTGCTACAGCTGGGCAGCGCTGCAGTGGAGGTGCCCAGTGGCTAACAACTGTCTCGGGGTTAGGTTGGGCAGACGCCCAGTGAAAACACTCCTAAAATGTCATTTGGGGCCCCGACCCCGTGTATGAATGAGACCGGCTAAAATCACGTCCTGGACGGGCCTGTCTCACTTGGTAGCCGGATTGTAGAAGCTGGTTTATATCAAGTCAATACTAGCTCAATCGTGCGTTATTACTTTTAAATCTAACTTTTGTTGCCTAACTCATCAATTCTTTGGCAAATCAACCACTTGCCGCCGATTGTTAGATTTGCTCAAAAGATGTAAAAAAGAATTAAAAACTAGATGAACTATTCAGATTTACGAGATTTTATTGCTAAGTTGCAAGAAATTGGCGAATTAAAGCATATCTCAGTGCCGGTTTCGCCGAACCTGGAGATGACGGAGATCTGCGACCGGACTCTGCGGGCCGGTGGGCCAGCTCTTCTGTTTGATAACCCGACCGGACATAAAGTTCCCGTACTCGGCAACCTGTTCGGGACACCGCGCAGGGTTGCGTTGGGCATGGGCGCCGACGATGTCAGCGAACTCAGGAAAATCGGCCACGTGCTGGCGCGCCTGAAGGAGCCGGAGCCGCCCAAGGGCTTCCGCGACATCATGGACCTGGGTTCGCTCGTGAAGGCAGTCTGGGACATGTCGCCGAAGGAAGTGAAGGGCGCGCCCTGCCAGGAGATCGTCTGGGAAGGCCAGGACGTCGACCTCGGCCGCCTGCCGATCCAGCATTGCTGGCCGGGCGACATTGCGCCTCTCATTACCTGGGGCCTGGTCATTACCAAGGGGCCGCACAAGAAGCGGCAGAACCTGGGCATCTACCGCCAGCAGGTGCTGGGACCGAACAAGGTTATCATGCGCTGGCTGGCGCACCGCGGCGGCGCGCTCGACTTCCGCGAGCACTGCATCGCCAACCCCGGCAAGCCCTATCCGGTGGCGGTGGCGCTGGGCGCCGACCCGGCCACCATCCTCGGCGCGGTGACGCCGGTGCCGGACACGCTGTCCGAATACCAGTTCGCCGGCCTGCTGCGCGGCCAGCGCACCGTGCTGACCAAAGCCATCGGCAGCGAGCTGCGGGTGCCGGCCGCCGCCGAGATCGTGCTGGAAGGTCATATCTATCCGGATTCGACGCACCCGTCCGGCTTCGAGCACGCGCTGGAAGGCCCGTACGGCGACCACACCGGTTATTACAATGAGCAGGACTGGTTCCCGGTCTTCACCATCGACCGCATCACCATGCGGCGCGACCCGATCTACCACTCGACCTATACCGGCAAACCGCCGGACGAGCCGGCCGTGCTGGGCGTGGCGCTGAACGAAGTCTTCATCCCGCTGCTGCAGAAACAGTTCAGCGAGATCACCGACTTCTACCTGCCGCCGGAAGGCTGCAGCTACCGGATGGCGGTGGTGCAGATGAAGAAGCAGTACGCCGGCCATGCCAAGCGCGTGATGATGGGCGTGTGGAGCTTCCTGCGCCAGTTCATGTATACGAAGTTCATCGTCGTCGTCGACGAGGACGTCAACGTGCGCGACTGGAAGGAAGTGATCTGGGCCATCACGACCCGCGTCGATCCGACCCGCGACACGGTCCTGGTCGACAACACGCCGATCGATTACCTGGACTTCGCTTCGCCGATCAGCGGCCTGGGCAGCAAGATGGGCATCGACGCCACCAACAAGTGGCCGGGAGAGACCAACCGCGAATGGGGCACGCCCATCGTCATGGCGCCGGAAGTGAAGGCGCGCGTGGACGACATCTGGCAGCAGCTGGGGATCTGAAAGCCGACCCGCTCCGCATATGCACTATATATAGGGTGAGCGGGTTTCGGCGCATGCGGCAACGGCGGTTTGCCGCGGGCCGCATGCTCGGTTATAATGATCGCTGGCGGGCCCCTGCGCATTGCGGCATGGTTTACCTGGTCAGGTCGGGAACGAAGCAGCCAAAGCCGTTCACCGCAAGTGCCGCAGATCAGGCTCGCCTCCTTATTCAGAACAACAGCTGCCTCGGCAGCTGTTTTCGTTTCCGCAGTCCGCGCTTTACTCCGAATCGATCTCCGCCTCGAAGGGCCGCTCGGATAGCGCCACCAGCGGATTTTCCTTCAGCAGGTCCTTGTCCAGCTTCAGCCGCACGTGATTCTTCGCATCGGTGGCATAGCGGCGTTCGCCGTCCTTCGCCTTGATGCTGATCTGGGCCGGCTTGTCGAACTTGAAGATCACCGATTTCATTGTCGGCACGAACATGCTGAGGGCGCCAGCCACCTTGCCGATCGCCGCGTTCGATTGCGGAACCGCGCCCATCACGCTGGCATAATTCCACTGCGTGGTTTCCGGCAGGACGGCGCCGATGTCGAAGCTGATGCCCGATTTCTCGCCGCTCGGCAGGCTGGTCCAGATCTTTGCGTCGTTTGCCAGCCATTGCGGATTGGGGGCGATGCGCATGCGGCCGGCGGCGTCGAGCGGCAGCGGCGTGCGGCTGGCGCCGTCCACCACGGTCAGCTTGACGTCGCCGGGTGCGATCGCCTTGTTCGCCGGAATCAGGCGGGCGTAGAGAATGACCTTGTCGCGCTCGCCGGCCGGCAGGGCGTAGAACTTGTCCGCCTTGACGGTCTCGACCAGTTTCCGGTAGGGCACCCACTCGCGCTCGGCGGCTTGGGCATGGGCGGACAGCACGAGCGACAACAGCAGCGAAGCAGCGGCGAGCGTTTTCATTTTTTCCGTATTGAAATAAAAACATCAGTGTAGGGGAATTTTCCAGAGGCGTCGATTATTGGCTCGTCAGGCCCGGTCTACGGTAAAATTCCGGTATGTCCTATCAAGTCCTCGCCCGCAAATACCGTCCCCGGAACTTCGAAACGCTGGTCGGCCAGGAGCACGTGGTCCGTGCCCTGACCCATGCGCTGCGCACCGGGCGGCTGCACCACGCCTACCTGTTCACCGGCACCCGCGGGGTGGGCAAGACGACGCTGTCGCGTATCCTGGCCAAGTCGCTCAACTGCGTCGGCCCGGACGGGCAGGGCGGCATCACGGCCGAACCCTGCGGCGTGTGCGAACCCTGCCGCGCGATCGATGCCGGCCGCTTCGTCGACTATGTCGAGATGGACGCGGCGTCTAACCGCGGTGTCGACGAGATGGCCCAGCTGCTGGAACAGGCGGTGTACGCGCCGAGCAATGCGCGCTTCAAGGTCTACATGATCGACGAGGTGCACATGCTCACCAACCACGCCTTCAACGCGATGCTGAAGACGCTCGAGGAGCCGCCCGAGCACGTGAAATTCATCCTCGCGACCACCGACCCGCAAAAGATCCCGGTCACGGTGCTGTCGCGCTGCCTGCAGTTCAACCTGAAGCAAATGCCGCCGGGTCACATCGTCGGCCACCTGGAAAACATCCTGGGGCAGGAAGGCGTGACGTTCGAGCAGCCGGCCCTGCGCCTGTTGGCGCAAGGCGCCCACGGTTCGATGCGCGACGCGCTGTCGCTGACCGACCAGGCGATCGCCTATGCCGCCGGCGCCGTCACGCTCGACGCCGTGCAGGGCATGCTGGGTGCGCTCGACCAGTCCTACCTGGTGCGCCTGCTCGACGCGCTGGCCCGCCAGGACGGCGCCGACCTGATGGCGGTGGCCGATGAAATGGCCAGCCGCAGCCTGTCCTACAACGGCGCGCTGCAGGACCTGGGCACGCTGCTGCACCGTATCGCGCTGGCCCAGACCGTGCCGACCGCGGTGCCGGAAGATCTGCCGGAACTGGCCGACATCCAGCGCCTCGCGACCGTCTTCGATCCGCAGGAAGTGCAGCTGTATTACCAGATCGCCGTGCACGGCCGTAACGAGATCGGCCTGGCGCCGGACGAGTACGCCGGCTTTACCATGACCCTGCTGCGCATGCTGGCTTTCCGTCCGGGACAGGGCGGGGCCGAGCAGGGCGTGGCCGCACCGGCGCCCGCCGCGATCGCGCGTCCGCTGCCGCAGGCCCAGGCTGCCCGTCCGGCTGCCGCCGCGGCATCGGCAGCCGCGCCGGCGCGTGCGCCCGCACCGGCTCCCGCTGCGCCGCAGGCACCAGCCGCACAACATGCAGCGCCCGCACAGCAGGCGCCCGCACCTGCATCCGCAGCCCAGCCGGCCGGCGCCGCAGCCCTGAGCCCGGCCCGCGCCGCCATCAATGCCGCGCTGGAAGCGGCGCGCGCCGCCTCGCGCATGGGCGGCGGCGGCAGACCGCGTCCGGCAGCGCCCGAGGCGCCGGCCGCACAGGCTGCCGCCGCGCCTGCGCCGGTGTCCGCACCGCCTGCGCCGGCGCCCGGCCCGGCGCCGATGGCCAGCGCAGCGCCCGCGGCGCCTGCCGCAGCCGCACGCCCATCCGCACCGGCGCCCTGGGACCAGCCGGCCGCGCGTCCGCAGCCCCAGGCCGCGGCCCAGCCGCAGCCGGCCATGCGCCAGGCCCCGGCGCCGATGCAAGCCCAGGCGCAGGACCAGGGCTACGGCCAGGCAGTGGCCGACGATGAGCCGCCATCCTGGGTCACCGAATTTTCCGACAACACGGCCGTCGCCGCCGAGGCCCCGGCCACCGTGAGCGCGCCGCCGGCCGCACGCGCGCCGGCGCCGAGTGCCCCGACGCATGCCTACGTGGTCACGCCGGTGCCGGCAATCGGCTGGGACGGCAACTGGCCGGCGCTGGCTGCCTCGCTGCCGCTGCGCGGCGTGGCCCAGCAGCTGGCCTTCCAGACCGAGCTGATCGGCTGCACCTCGGACGGTTCGTCCGCGACCTTCCGCCTGCGCGTCCCGGTCGATACCCTGCGCGCCAGCGGCAACAGCGAAAAGCTGTGCGCAGCCCTGCAGGAACGCTTCCCGTCAGTGCGCATCAACATCGATACCGAGATCGGCCCGGTCTGGTACACCGCCAGCGCCGAAGCCAAGGCACGCCGCGAACAGCTGCAGCGCGAAGCCGAGGAAACGGTCGGCGCCGATCCCTTCATCCAGGCGCTGGAGCAGACCTTCGACGCCTTCGTGGTGCCCGGTTCGGTACGTCCGATCGGCACCTGACATTTTTTAGTCTCACCGACTTTTTTGGAGAACACCACCATGATGAAAAACCAGCTCGCAGGCATGATGAAGCAGGTCCAGTCCATGCAGGACAACATGAAGAAGGCCCAGGAGCAGCTGGCGCTGATCGAAGTCGAAGGCCAGTCGGGCGCCGGCCTGGTCAAGGTGGTCATGACCTGCAAGAACGATGTCAAGCGCGTCACGATCGACCCGTCGCTGCTGGGCGACGACCGCGACATGCTGGAAGATCTGGTCGCCGCTGCCTTCAACGATGCGATCCGCAAGGCCGAAGCCACCACCCAGGAAAAGATGAGCGGCCTGACCGCCGGCCTGCCGATTCCGCCGGGCTTCAAGATGCCGTTCTGATCGACACGATCGAAACATGTCCAAATCGCTCGACTTCCTGACCGAGGCCTTGCGCCGCCTGCCGGGCGTCGGTCCGAAGTCGGCGCAGCGCATGGCCTTCCACCTGCTGCAGCACGACCGCGAAGGTGCGGCCATGCTGTCGCGCGCCCTCTACCAGGCGGTCGAGGCGGTGCACCACTGCGCGATGTGCAATACCTTCTCGGAACTCGAGGTCTGCGAGCTGTGCTCGGACCCCGAGCGCGACCATGCGCTGCTGTGCGTGGTCGAGACCCCGGCCGACCAGATGATGATCGAGCAAACCCTGACCTACAAGGGGCTGTACTTCGTGCTGATGGGGCGGCTGTCGCCGCTGGACGGCATCGGCCCGCGCGACCTGCACCTCGAAAAGCTGGTCAACCGCGCCGCCGACGGCATTGTCAACGAAGTCGTGCTGGCCACCAATTTCACCAACGAGGGCGAGGCCACCGCCCACTACATCAGCGAGATGCTGAAGGCGCGCGGGCTGAAAGTCAGCCGCCTCGCGCGCGGCGTCCCCGTCGGGGGCGAGCTCGAGTATGTGGACGCGGGCACGATTGCGCGCGCCATGCTCGACAGGCGAAGTGCATAATGGGCCTCCCGCAAGGGTCCGCCTACACGTGATGAGACTGCGGAATTCCTTGCGGTAGCGGTTCACGGTTCACGGTTGACGGTACGCAAACTGCATACCAGGTCCGCTGCTATCGTGGGCCTCATTCGACCGAAGTTTGACCGGAATCGCGCATGCACCTTGTCGACATCACGATGTTTTACGCGGCCGAAGGCGGCGGCGTCAGCACCTATCTGAATGCCAAGGCGCAATGGCTGGCACGCCGCAGCCATGTTCAACACACGATCCTCAGCCCCAATGTCGAAACCTGCGGCGACGCAGTGCCGGCGCTGGTCCGCATTCCCGCCGCCGGGCTGCCCGGCTTCCACGGCTACCGCATGCCGCTGTCGGTATCGGGACCGGTGCGCCTGCTGGAAGCGGCCAGTCCCGACCTGGTCGAGGCGGGCGACGCCGGCCACTGCGCCTGGGCCGCGCTGCGCATGCGCAAGCGCTACAAGGTGCCCGCCGTCGCTTTCTACCATTCGGATCTGCCGCGCCTGGTGCAGCCGCGCCTGGGCCGCTGGATCGCACGCGGCACCTGTCACTATCTCGCCAACCTGTACCGCCAGTTCGACCTGGTGCTGGCGCCCAGCCGCATCATGGTCGAGCAGCTCGAAGAGATGGGCGTGCACGGCGCCGTGCACCAGCCGCTGGGCATCGATTCGCGCATCTTCCATCCGGACCGTGGCGATGAGACTTTGCGCGAGCACCTCGGCCTCGATCCCGAGACCCGGCTGCTGGTCTACGCCGGCCGCTTCACCGCCGACAAGAAGCTGCACGTGCTGGTCGAGGCGGTGCGCAAGCTGGGCGAGCGCTATCACCTGATCCTGGTCGGCGGCGGCGGCCTTGGCGCCGAGCTGCCGCGCCCGGCCAACGTCACCGTCGTACCTTTCGAGCGCGACCAGCGCCAGCTCGCGCGCCTGCTGGCCAGCTGCGACGTGCTGGTCCATCCCGGCGATTGCGAAACCTTCGGCCTGATCGTGCTGGAAGCGATGGCCTGCGGCCTGCCGATCGTCGGCACCAATAGCGGCGGCGTGGCCGAGCTGGTCGACCGCGAAACCGGTATCCTGGCCGAGCCGAACAATGTCGACAGCCTGGCCGGCGCGATCGAGGCGATCTATTTTCGCGACATGGTGCGCATGGGCGATGCCGCGCGCCGCAAGGCCGCCGAGCGCTACGACTGGAACGAGATCCTGCCCCAGGTGCTGAGCCGTTACGACATCCTGCTGGGCCGCTACCAGTCCATGCCGCGGGCGCCGGAGGGCTTCTGTGTCACCGACTGAGCCCGGCAAGCAGCTACCTACGCGCATGCTGTGCGTGTCGATCCACGACGTCGCGCCGGCCACCTGGCCCGACTGCCTGCGCCTGGTGCAGGCGATCCGCGCCGTCGCCGACATCCCGCTGACCTGGCTGGTGGTGCCGCACTACCACTTCCGTCCGGAGCGCTCGGCGGCGATGGAAGCGGGGCTCGACGCCGCACTCGGCCGCGGCGACGAACTGGCGCTGCACGGCTACAGCCACCTCGATACCGAAGCCAACGGCGGCGGCTTGCGCGCGCGCTTCCTGCGCAACGTGTACACGCGGCGCGAGGGCGAGTTCGCAGCGCTCAGCCTGATTGAAGCGCGGCGCCGGCTGGATCTCGGGCTGAAATGGTTCGGCGAGCGCGGCTGGACGCCATCCGGCTTCATCCCGCCGGCCTGGCTGCTGGGCGAGGGCGCCTGGCAGGCGCTGCGCGAATCGCCCTTCGACTACACGACCACCTTCAGTCACTTCCACTGCCTGCGTGGCGGCCCCGTGCTGAAATCGCCGTCGATGGTGTACGCGGCGCGCAACCGCAGCGGGCGCTGGCTGTCGCCGAAGGTGGCCGACGTCACCGCCGCGATGCTGGCCGAGTCGCCGCTGGTGCGCTTCAGTCTGCACCCGCCGGACGCGCGCTACCCCGAGCTGGTGCGGCACACCCAGCGCGTGCTCGAACGCCTGCTGGCAAAGCGCAGCGCCGTCACCAAGGCCGAATGCGCGCGGCGCCTGTCCGGTGCCGAAGCCGGAGGCATCACCAGCGGCGGTGCCCCCAATAGCCGCCTCCCCAGTAACCCGGACCCCAGCCCGGGCCCGGCCCATAGCGCTGCAAATCGTCTTTCGTACTGAGGCTCAGGATGCAGCTGCGCCAGGGATCGGAATCGACGGCATAGCCCAGCCGTGAACAGGCCGGCCCGTAGATTTGCATCTGGTTGACCATCTCGGCCTGCTTTTGCGCGGCGCGTTCCTGCGGCGTGCTGCAGGCGCTCGTCGCCAGCGCAAGGCAAAGCAGAACGCCAGCGGCGGCAGGGGATGGCATGCGGTGTGAAAGGAGAGACATATGGCCTCCAGGTCGACGGCGCTATGCGCCTTGGGTCAAGCATAGCGCAGGCGGGCCGGACGTGCCCGGATTCGCGCAATCGTACGCGTGAGGCCGCGTTTCGCCAACCCCCGCCGGGGCTTGCTGACACTCGCTGAGCTGGAGGATTTCTGGCAAGATGCGCGTTTTCCCTGATGGAGACGACGATGGCGCGACGGGCATGGCTGATCTGGGGACGGCGCACGCTGCTGCTGATTCTGGCCTTATTGTTGCTGGCCGTGCTGGGCGCCTGGCTGTTCCTGCGCGCGAGCCTGGCGCAGCTCGACGGCAAGGTGACGTCACCGCTGCTGACGGGTTCGGTGACCGTCACGCGCGACGCCATGGGCGTGCCCACCATCAGCGGCGCCAACCGTCTCGACCTGGCCTACGCGACCGGCTACGTGCACGCCCAGGAACGCTTCTTCCAGATGGACCTGCTGCGCCGCAGCGCCGCCGGCGAACTGGCCGAACTGTTCGGGCCGAAGGCGCTGCCGCTCGACCGAGCGCACCGTCTGCACCGCTTCCGCGCCCATGCCGTCGAGGCGCTGGCGCGCCTGGGCCCGGACCAGCGCCTGTTCGTCGAGCGCTATGCCGCCGGCGTCAACGACGGCCTGAATGCGCTGGGCGCACGGCCCTTCGAATACGCGCTGACCGGCGCCAAGCCGCGTCCCTGGACCGCGGCCGATTCCCTGCTGACCGTGTGGGCCATGTACATCGACCTGCAGGGCAACCAGGAAGCGCGCGACCTGGCGCGCGGCTGGCTGGTGCGCCACACCACGCCGGAACAGCGCGCCTTCCTGATGCCAGAGGCCAGCAGTTGGGATGCGCCGCTCGACGCGCCCGACCTGGCGGTGGCCGCCGTCGCCGTGCCCGCCGCGCCGCCCGCTTGGTGGGGCCGCAAGGATGCGCTGCCGCCCAGCCAGGTGGCCGGCATCGCCTTCACCGATGCGGTCGGCAGCAACAACTATGCGGTGGCCGGCACGCGCACCGGCAGCGGCGCGGCCATCGTCTCGGATGACATGCACCTCGGCCTGCAGCTGCCGAACACCTGGTACCGGCTGGCGTTGCGCTACCCCGACGGCAAGGGCGGGCAGCGGCGCGTGGTGGGCGTGAGCCTGCCGGGCGCGCCGCCGCTGGTCATCGTCGGCAGCAACGGCCACGTGGCCTGGGCCTTCACCAACAGCTATGCCGACACGCTCGACCTGGTCCGCCTGGGCCGGGACAGCGCACGTATGGGCCAGGTGCAGACCCCGGCCGGCTGGGAGACGCCGGTCGAGCACGCAGAAACCATCCTGGTGAAAGGCCAGCCTGCCGAGCGCCTGGTCGTGCGCGAAACGAGCCTGGGGCCGATCCGCGAAGCCGGCGGCGACCTGTACGCGGTGCACTGGGTCGCGCATTCGCCACAGGCGGTCAACCTCGAGCACCTGCGCATGGAGACCGCGACCACGCTGGACGACGCGCTGGCCATCGCGGCGGTGGACGGCATCCCGGCACAGAACATCCTGATCGGCGACGAGCGCGGCAACATCGGCTGGACCGTGGCCGGCGTGCTGCCGCACCGCCCGGAGGCCGGGCGCGGCCTGGCGGTCTCCTTCCCGCTGGATGCGAACGGCAATGTGCCGGCCTGGGACGGGTTGCTGGCGCCGGGCGATTATCCGCACGTGGTGAATCCGCCGGGCGGCCAGCTGGTCACCGCCAACAGCCGCCAGCTGGCCGGCCCGAATGCGCAGGTGATCGGCGACGGCGGCTTCGACCTCGGCGCACGCGCGCGCCAGCTAGGGGATGGCGTGCGCAAGCTGGGCGACAAGACCGACGTGCCGGCCACCTTCCGCGCCGCCCTCGACGACCGCGCCCTCTATGTGCAGGAATGGCGCCAGCGCGCACTGGCGGCGCTGGATGAGCGCGGGATCAAAGGCCACCCGGAGCGCGCCGAATTCCGCCGCCTGCTGACCGACAGCTGGGATGGCCATGCGAGCACGAACTCGGTCGGCTACCGCCTGGCGCAGCAGTTCCGCTGGTCGCTGTACGAGCTGGTGTTCGCCGGCGCGAATGCCGAGATGGAGAAGCTCGACGCCAAGGCCAGCATGCAGACGGCCAGCTCGCGCTGGTCGGCGGTGCTGGCACGCCTGCTCGACGAGAAGCCCGCCGCCTGGCTGCCGCCGGCCTACGCCAGCTGGCAGGACCTGCAGCTGGCGGCGGTCGACCGCACCATCCGCGACGTGACCAAGGACGGCACGCCGCTGGCCCGCGCCACCTGGGGCGCGCGCAACACGGCGGCGATCGCGCATCCGATCAGCATCGCGCTGCCCATCCTGAAACGCTGGCTGGGCGCGCCGCCGGACCAGCTGCCGGGCGACGCCAACATGCCGCGCGTGGCCGGGCCGAAGTTCGGCCAGTCGGAGCGGCTGACGGTGTCGCCGGGACGGGAAGAGGAGGGCTTGTTCGACATGCCGGGCGGGCAGAGCGGGCATCCGCTGTCGCCCTGGTTCCTGGGCGGGCACGAGGACTGGGTGCAGGGGAAGCCGACCCCGTTGTTGCCGGGGCCGACCCAACATACCCTGATTTTCAGCCGGTAGTCACCTGGCCGCTTCGGGCACCCACAGCTGCTGCAGCATCCCGGTAACGGTTTCCGCCGGCGCCGGGCGGCCCAGGTAGAAGCCCTGCACCAGGTCGCAGCCGTATTCTTCGAGCAGCACCAGCTGCTCGCCGGTTTCGACGCCCTCGGCCACCACCACCATCTTGAGTCCGTGCGCCATCGCGATGATGGCGCGCGTGATCGCGGCGTTTTCCGAATCCTGCGGCAGGCCGCTGATGAAGCTGCGGTCGATCTTCAGCGCCCGCACGTCGAAGCGCTTCAGGTAATTCATCGACGAGTAGCCGGTGCCGAAGTCGTCGATCGACAGGTAGACGCCGATGCCGCGCAGCTGTTCCAGCGTTGCCAGCGTGGCCTTGGCGTCGTCCATCAGCGTGCCCTCGGTCAGCTCGAGTTCGAGCAGGCGCGGATCGAGTCCGGTGTCGTGCAGGGCCGACAGCACGATCTGGCTCAGGTTCTCGTCCTTGAACTGCTTGGCCGACAGGTTGACTGCCATGCGTACCGGCCGCCCGCTCAGCTTCTGCCAGGCGCGGGCCTGGCTGCAGGCGGTGCGCAGCACCCATTCGCCGATCGGGACGATCAGGCCGGTCTCCTCGGCCAGCGGGATGAACTCGGTGGGCGAGATCACGCCGCGCTCCGCATGGCGCCAGCGCACCAGGGCCTCGACGCCGACGATCTCGGACGAGCGCACATCCAATTGCGGCTGGTAGAGCAGGTAGAGCTCGTCGTTCTGCAGCGCCTTGCGCAGGCCGACTTCGAGCTTCACGTGGCTCATGATCTGCATGGTCAGCGACGACGAATACAGCTTGGCGTTGTTCTTGCCGCAGTTCTTCGCGTGGTACATCGCGGTGTCGGCGAATTTCAGCAGCGAGGTGCAGTCGTCGCCGTCTTCCGGGAACAGCGAGATGCCGATCGAGGCGGTCACGAAGATCTCGTTGCCCTCGATGATGAAGGGGCGGCGCATCGCATCCTTCACGCGGTGGGCGACGTTGAGCGCGTGCTCGACCCGGTCGAGGTCGGGGATCAGGATCGTGAACTCGTCGCCGCCCAGCCTGGCCAGGTTGGTGTCCGGGCGCGCTTCGAATTCGCGCGTCAGCGAATCGCCGCGCGACAGCAGGTCGCTGGGGCGGATCGTATCGCGCAGGCGGTCCGAGACCTGCTGCAGCAGCTGGTCGCCGACGTTGTGGCCGAGCGTGTCGTTGATGCGCTTGAAGGCGTCCAGGTCCATGAACAGCACGGCGAACTTCTTGTTGCCGATCTTCGAGCGCTGCAGCTCGCGCTCCAGCATCTCCAAAAAGGCCTGGCGGTTCGGGATGCCGGTCAGGCTGTCGCAATAGGCCAGGCGCCGGATCTGCTCTTCGGCGCGTTTGCGTTCGCTGATGTCGCGCACCAGGCCCAGCACCTCGCTCGAGCCAGTGGCGACCAGGCGCGCTTCGAAGTGCTGGGCCTGGCCGAAGCGGATCAGCTCATATTCGACCGAGCGCACCTGCTGGATGCGCAACGCGACTTCGACCTGCTCCAGCATGCGCTCGGCGATATCGCGCGGCAGCACTTCGCTGACGTGCTTGCCCACGCACTCGTCGGCGGGGACGGCCTCGCGTGCGCCGCGGCGTTCGCGGCCCGGATGTTCACGGCCGGGTTCATAGTCGAGGTAGACGCCGTCGGCGTTCATGCGGAAGAAGGTGTCCGGGATCGCCGCCAGCACCGCGCGGTTCTGGGCATCGGCGATGCGCAGGCGCACGATCGCATCGCTGGCGCGCAGCACGTAGAGCACGCGGTGCCCGAGAATCGGCCAGTTGATCGGCTTGGAGACGAAGTCGGTGGCGCCCGCTTCGTAGGCGTTGGTGACGGCTTCGAGGTCGTCGCCGCCGGTGACCATCACGATCGGCACGGTGGCGCCGTTTTCCGAATCGCGGATCGCGCGGCAGGCGGTAAAACCGTCCATGCGCGGCATCTCGACGTCCATCAGGATCAGGTCGGGCGAGAAGTCGTGCGCGTATTTCACGGCCTGCACGCCGTCCTCGGCCTCGATGGCATCGAGATTGACGCCTTCCAGCATCTCGAGCATCAGGAGGCGCATCACCGGATCGTCGTCGGCAACCAGGACGACTCCGCGCCGGTTCGCGCATTTGTTGGAGCTGGGGGCTGGCATGTCAGGTTTCCTTCTCAAGGAGGGCAGTGAGCGAACCGCGCACCGCCTCGAACTCCTGTTCCATGTGGACCAGGAGGGAATCTGCGCCTTCGGTGGTATCGGCGCGGCCGAGGTGCTCCATTTCCTTGCACAGGGCGGCGAGGGCGTCGGCGCCGACGTTGGCGCTGGCGGATTTCAGGGTATGGGCGATGCGCCGCACGTCACCGGTATCCATGCCGTCGATCGCGCGGCGCAGGGTCGAGAGCTGCTGCGGCGTGTCGTCCACGTAGGCGTTGATCACCTTCTGCACCAGCGCGTCGCCGCGTTCGCGCGACAGCATGCGGATCTTTTCCAGCGCGCTGCGGTTGATGACGTCGCGCTGGATCACCTCCACCGATTCGCGCGGCAGGCGCGGCGGCTCGTCGTCGTGGTGCACGGTGGCCGCCAGCGGCAGTGCCATCCAGCGCCCGATCACGGCGGCCAGTTCCTGCTGGCTGAAAGGCTTCGACAGGTAGTCGTCCATGCCCGCCGCGAGGCAGGCTTCGCGGTCGCCCTGCAGTGCGTTGGCGGTGATCGCGATGATCGGCAGCACGCGTCCGCGACCGGCCTCGCGTTCCTCGCGGCGGATCGCGGCGGTGGCTGCGAAGCCGTCCATCACCGGCATCTGGCAGTCCATCAGCACGCAGTCGTAGGGACCCGTGCCGGTGCCGGCCCGCACCGCGTTCAGCGCTTCCTCGCCGTTACGCGCGCAGTCCACGCGCAGCTCCAGGCTTTCCAGCATGGCGCGCGCGACTTCGACGTTGACCGGGTTGTCCTCGGCCAGCAGCACGCGGCGCGCACGCGGCCGGCCCGACTCCTTGTGCAGCGGGTCGAGCGGCACGAAGCGCGGCGCCGGCGCCACCTGGCCGCGCGGACGGGTCGCCAGGCAGGCGAACAGGTCGGCGGCGCGCGCCGGCTTGATCAGCTGGTAGGCGACGCCGGCCTCGCGGCGCTGCACCGGATCGGCCGCCAGCTTTTCTGGGCTCAGCAGGATCAGGCGCGTGGCGCGGGTCGCCGGCTCGCTCTTGATGGAGGCCGCCAGCAGCAGGCCGCTGGCCTGTTCGAGTTCCATGTCGAGGATTGCGGCATCGTAGGGCGTGCCGGCGCGCGCCGCGTCCTGCAGGCGCTCCAGCGCTTCGTCGGCACTGTCGGCGCCGTCGCATTCGATGCGCCAGGCCGCCAAGTGGCGCTCCAGACCGATGCGGCTCGGCTCGTTCTCGTCGACCACCAGCACGCGCAGGCCGTCGATGGTGTGCTGGTGGTCGCCCGGCGCATCCGGATCGACGCGGCGCTTGTCGAAAGCCACCGTGAACCAGAAGATCGAACCCTGCGGGCGGGCGTTGTCGACGCCGATGGCGCCGCCCATCAGCTCGACCAGCTGTTTCGAGATGGCGAGGCCCAGTCCGGTGCCGCCGAACTTGCGGGTGGTCGAGTCGTCGGCCTGCGAGAAGGCTTCGAAGATGCGGCCGCGCGCGTCCCGCGAGATGCCGATGCCGGTGTCATGCACCTCGAAGCGCAGCATCACCGCCTGGTTGTCCTCGCTGGCGATGCGTACCCGGGCCAGGATCCGCCCGTCGTTGGTGAACTTGATCGCGTTGCCCAGCAGGTTGGCCATGATCTGGCGCAGGCGGTTCGGGTCGCCGCAGATCGCCACCGGGATGTCGTTGGCGATATCGAAGTGCATGGCGATGCCCTTGGCCTCGGCCTGCGGCGTGTAGACGGTGTGGATGTCGTCCAGCAGATCCCACAGGTTGAAGTTGATGTACTCGACGGTGAGCTTGCCGGCCTCGATCTTCGAGAAATCGAGGATGTCGTTGATGATCACCAGCAGGTGCTCGCCCGACTGCTTGACCAGCTGGGTGTAGTTGCGCTGGGTCTCGGTGAGTTCGGTCCCGAGCAGCATCTCGGCCATGCCCAGCACGCCGTTCATCGGGGTGCGGATCTCGTGGCTCATGGTGGCGAGAAAAGCGCTCTTGGCGCGGCTGGCCGCTTCGGCGGCGTTCTTGGCCTTTTCCAGCTGTTCGGTGCGCACCGAGACTTGGCGTTCCAGCTCGTCGCGGTGGTGGGTAAGGGCCTGGCCGCGGCCCTCGACCTGGGCCAGCATGTTGTTGAAGCTGTCGATCAGCGCGCCCAGCTCGTCGTTGCGCTGGTGCGCGATGCGCAGCGTGTAGTTCTGGCTGGCCGCGACCTTCTGCGCGGTGTTGATCAATTTGGCGATCGGGTCGGCGATGCTGCGCCGTACGCGCCGCGCCAGGATCCAGGACACCAGCATGCCGCTCATCAGCGCCGCCGCCATCACGCCCATCGCGCGCGCGAGACGCAGCCAGACCGGCCGCTGGTCGGCCTCGACCATGATGACGCCGGCCGGCTTGCCGCCCGCATCCGGCGCAACCTGGCGATAGACGCGCATGCTCGGCAGCCAGGGCTGGCTGGCGGCGTGCGTCGCTTCATCGAGCGCGTCCTGGTCCAGCTCGGGCAGGCTGTCCAGCGGGGCGCTCGCGCTGCCCTCCGCGCGCCAGGAGGCGAAGGGACGCCCCTTGCGGTCGTACAGCACGGCCGCCTCGAGCGCGGGCCGTTCCTGGGCTGCCGACAGGATCTGGGCGGCCAGTTTGCGGTCGTTGAATTGCAGCGCATCCTGGCTGCTGCGGGCCAGCACCAGCGCCAGCGCATTCAGCCCGGCGGCTTCGTTGCGGCGATGCTCGGCCACCGAAGCCAGCGCGAACGCGACGAAGGCGATCAGCAGCGCGCTGGCCGCCGACAGCAGGCACATGGTCGTCAGTTTGTAGCTGAGGCTGGAACGCTCGAATGTCGGCATAGTCGGGGAAATCTATAGGGAAATAACTTTCCCGCAAGAAGGGACTATAGGGGAGCGTGTGTTCGCCGCATTTGTGGTGCATCAAAGTAAAAGGGACGCACGAGGCGTCCCTTTCATAGTCGATGCACGGAGCGTCGCTCAGCAGCAGCCGCCGCTCTTGCCGTTGCCGTACTTGGCCTGCTGGCGCTCGCGGAAAAACTCCTCGTAGCTCATCATCGGCTGACCCGGATGGGTCTTTTCCATGTGCGCCACATAAGTGTCGTATTCCGGCAGGCCGACCATCAGGCGCATGCTTTGCCCAAGGTATTTGCCGGCCTGTGCGAGCGTGCTGAACATGATTTAGGCCTCGACCGCCGGTTCGACCGGCACATACGGGGTTTCCTTGGCGCTCGGACGGCTTTCCTTGTTCGCCTGCATGGCGGTACGGATACCGTAGAACAGCACGGCGACCACGACGAACATGAAGAAGCCGCACAGAGTGGCGTCGACGTAGTCGTTGAAGATCACGCGGCTCATCTGGTCGAGGCTCTTGGCCGGTGCCAGCACCTGGCCCTGGTCGAGGGCCGCCTGGAACTTGTTGGCGTGGGCCAGGAAGCCGATCTTCACGTTCGGGTCGAAGATCTTTTGCCAGCCGGCGGTCAGGGTGCAGATCAGCAGCCAGATGGTCGGCACGATGGTGACCCAGCCGTATTTGCCGCGCTTCATCTTGAACAGCACGACGGTGCCCAAGGTCAGCGCGATACCGGCCAGCATCTGGTTGGCGATGCCGAACAGCGGCCACAGGGTGTTGATGCCGCCCAGCGGGTCGACCACGCCCTGGTACAGGAAGTAGCCCCAGGCCGCCACGCACAGGGCGGTGGCGATCAGGTTGGCCGGCAGCGACTCGGTGCGCTTGAAGGAGGGCACGAACGCGCCCAGCAGGTCCTGCAGCATGAAGCGGCCGGCGCGGGTGCCCGCATCGACGGCGGTCAGGATGAACAGGGCTTCGAACAGGATGGCGAAGTGGTACCAGAAGGCCATCATCGCCTTGCCGCCGATGACGTTCGACAGGATGTGGGCCATGCCGACCGCCAGGGTCGGGGCGCCGCCGGCGCGCGAAATGATGGTGTTCTCGCCGACGTCCTTGGCCATCTGGGTCAGCATTTCAGGCGTGACCACGAAGCCGAGGTTCGATACCGCGGCGGCTGCAGTCTGGGCGGTGGTGCCGACCAGCGCGGCCGGGCTGTTCATCGCGAAGTAGACGCCCGGATCGATAACCGAGGCAGCGACCAGCGCCATGATGGCCACGAAGGATTCCATCAGCATGCCGCCGTAGCCGATGAAGCGGGCGTGCTTTTCGTTCTCGATCATCTTCGGCGTGGTGCCGGACGAAATCAGCGCGTGGAAGCCGGACACGGCGCCGCAGGCGATGGTGATGAAGAGGAAGGGGAACAGCTTGCCGGACCAGGCCGGGCCGGTGCCGTCGATGAAGCGGGTGATCGACGGCATCTGCATCATCGGCGCCACGAACACGATGCCCAGCGCCAGGGCGGCGATGGTGCCGATCTTCAGGAAGGTCGACAGGTAGTCGCGCGGCGCCAGCAGCAGCCACACCGGAATCACGGAAGCGACGAAGCCGTAGCCGATCAGCATCCAGGTCAGCTGGGTGCCGGTGAAGGTGAACATCGGGCCCCAGGTTGCCGAGTCGTGTACGTACTGGCCGCCGACAATCGCCAGCATCAACAGCACGAAACCGATCAGCGAGACTTCGCCGATGCGGCCGACGCGGATGAAGCGCGAGTACACGCCCATGAACAGGGCGATCGGGATGGTCGCCATCACGGTGAAGGAGCCCCACGGCGAATTGGTCAGCGCCTTCACGACGATCAGCGCCAGCACGGCCAGGATGATCACCATGATCATGAAGGTGCCGAACAGCGCGATGACGCCCGGGATCTCGCCCATTTCGGACTTGATCAGGTCGCCCAGCGAGCGGCCGTCGCGGCGCATCGACATGAACAGCACCATGAAGTCCTGCACGGCGCCGGCGAACACGACGCCGGCCAGGATCCACAGCATGCCCGGCAGATAGCCCATCTGCGCGGCCAGGACCGGGCCGACCAGCGGACCGGCGCCGGCGATCGCGGCGAAGTGGTGGCCGAACAGCACGTAGCGGTTGGTCGGCACGAAGTCGAGGCCGTCGTTGAATTTGTAGGCCGGGGTCTGGCGGCGGGCGTCCAGCCCCATCACCTTGTCGGCGATGTAGAGGCTGTAGAAACGGTAGGCGATCAGGTAGACGCACACGGCGGCAACCACGACCCAGACCGCGTTGATGGATTCGCCGCGGTTCAACGCGACATAGGCGAGCGCGATGGCGCCCGCCAGCGAAAGCGCGGCCCAACCGAGCCGGCTTGTAAGACGATTCATGGTGACTCCTCCAAGTGAAGCTTTTTATGTCAGTGCTGTTTTGCTTACATTACTGGCAAGCTACCGGTGAGTATCTTGCACGCCTTTGCTTCGAACAAGCGCATGATTACGCAGGGGGCTCCGTAGGACTACGTAGGAGCCGGTTCGTGTTCGGGCGTACAATTTCATGTTACGACGAAATCCATGCGCACGGAATGAAGTTACGGCAGAAGTTCATTTTTCTCGCGATCGCCCCGCTGATCGTGGCCCTGTGCGCGATCGCTTTGTTCATCCGGCAGCAGGCCGTCACCCTGGCCCAGCAGCAGCGCGCCACCATCCAGCAGGCTTACCTGGCCACCAAGCAGGCCGAGCTCGAGCATTACGTGGAGCTGGCCTCGCACGCCATCGCCCACCTCACGAGCTCGGGGCGCAAGGACCCGGCCACGCTGGAAGAAGCCAAGCGCGTGCTGGCCTCGCTCAGCTTCGGCAACGACGGCTACTTCTTCGTGTATGACCTCAGCGGCCGCAACTTGATGCATCCGCGCCAGCCGGAACTGATCGGGCGCAATCTGTGGAACCTGCACGACCAGTTCGGCGCGCCGACGATCCAGAACCTGCTCGCCGTGGCGAAGCGGGGCGGGGGGCTGGTGCGCTACAACTGGGCCAAGCCCTCGAGCGGCGAAGCGGCGCCCAAGCTCGGCTACGTGGTCCTGATCCCCGACTGGGGCTGGATGATGGGCAGCGGCCTGTACCTGGACGACGTCGACGCGGCCCTGGCCAAGGTCGATGCCCAGCAGTCGCACAACATCGAGACCACGATGTGGTGGATCGCCGGGCTGGCGATCCTGTCGGCGCTGGCGATCGGCGCCTCCGGGCTGGCGCTGAACGTGAGCGAATCGCGGGTCGCCGACGCCAAGCTGAAGGTGCTGGCCCAGCGCGTGGTCGATTCGCAGGAGAGTGAGCGCGCCCGCCTGTCGCGCGACCTGCACGACGGTATCAGCCAGTGGCTGGTGTCGATCAAGCTGCAGATCGAGGCCGGCGTGATCCGCCTGGCCGGCAGTGCCGAACAGCAGCAGCAGGCGCGCGCCAGCTTCGAGCGCACCGCGGAAGAACTCAACAAGGTGCTGGGGGAGGTGCGCCGCATCTCGCACGGTCTGCGGCCGACCCTGCTCGACGACCTCGGCCTGGCCCCGGCCCTCGAGCACCTCGCCGAGGAATTCAGCCAGCACAGCGGCATGCCGGTCACGTTCTCAAGCAGCGGAAAGGTCGAGAAGCCGCCCCAGGTGGTCGGCACGGTCCTGTTCCGCATCGCCCAGGAAGCGCTGACCAATATCGAGCGCCACGCCGGCGCCTCGACGATTTCGCTGGCGCTGCGGCGCAGCCGCGACGAGCTGACGCTGGCGATCCGGGACGACGGCGCCGGCTTCGACGCCGAGGACGTCGCCGAGCATCCGCAGCGCGGCATCGGCCTGCGCAACATGATGGAGCGGCTGGACGCGATCGGCGGCGAGCTGCGCATCACCTCCTCGGCGGCGGGCACCACGGTGTGCGCGATCGTCGATTTGAGCCATTGGAACCATGACGACTGAAACCAACGACAAACCCGTGCGCATCATGCTGGTGGACGACCATCCGCTGGTGCGCGACGGCCTGCGCGCGCGCCTGGAAGCGGTGCCGCATTTCCGCGTGGTGGCCGAAGCCGGCTCGGGCCCCGAAGCCCTGGCCAGCGTCGATGCGGCCCAGGTCGACCTGGTGCTGATGGACATCACCAAGCGCGA